>Ga0335074_10000272_pt1 | contig 78830 bp, 71 predicted proteins | sample Lox_Sample_23_FD_206715 | JGI IMG/M metagenome (GOLD analysis project Ga0335074, IMG submission 206715) | Soil microbial communities from Loxahatchee National Wildlife Refuge, Florida, United States - Lox_Sample_2.3 | ecosystem: Environmental > Terrestrial > Soil > Wetlands | place: USA... | reverse complement strand
GCCGCACGAAAGCGGTCATTCCCAACCGCTCCAATCGCAAACAGCCGTTCAGCTTCGATCGAAAAACATACAAACTCCGTCATCGCGTCGAGAACGCCTTCTGCCGCCTCAAGGATTTCCGCCGCATCGCAACCCGCTACGACAGGCTCGCCAGAAATTTCCTCGCCTCCGTCTGCCTCGTCGCTGCTATCGTCTGGTGGATTTTATGAGTCTGGACCCTAGAGAAATATAGTTTTTGGTCTTGAACTAGAGTCTGAAGCCAATCGAGTTTATAGGGTTGATAGTGATACAAGCATTTGACACCTGTGTCTTTTGCCTCGGCCAATGTGCCGACAAAGTTTGCCGACGATTGTAGTTCTTTTGTCATGGGTTCACGCCAATTTCTGCGACTCGCGATCTTAACCGACACTGGCTAGTGAAACTACTGGAACTTCGGGCGCAGGATTCAAAGTGTATTACATAAGCAGATTGTTCAATAATTGGCCGAGTCGAATCCCAGCCCTCTCCAACTGCCCCCCGTAACCGCACTTTCCGCCCTCGCATACCCCTCCGGCAAGATCACCGGCTCCTCCGTCCCACCCTTGCCCGGCAGTTTCGCGTAAATCTCTCTCGAAGCTACCCCAAACGTCTCATTCGCCCAGTCCTCAACCGTCCCCTTCCGCCCGCTTGCCATCTCACCCGGCGTAATCTGCCTCTCCAGACGCGCCGCCACCACCTCCGGATCGCGCCCTAGCGCCTGTACGACGTTCACGTCCCACACGGCGTGCAGGTTTTCGTGTCGGGGCAACATTGCCGGACATTAGGACGACAAAGTAGCGCCGTCGCGTCACCACGCTTGACTTGTAAATCGAGTCCACTGGGCTACATGTTCGAAGAGAAATCAGACTAGGGGCAACGATTCCCATGGGTCCATTTCGATCTCTTTGTATGGCTTTAGCCCTTCTCGTTTCGGCGCCCAGCTTCGCACAACAGCCGACCCCTGATTCCATACTCTTCCAAAAGCATCTCGTCGAAATCGACGGCGGACGCCATATGAACATGGTGTGTGTCGGGCACGGCGCGCCAACTGTTTTGTTCGAGTACGGAGCAAGTAGCCACCTACTCGCTTGGCAAAAGATTGTCCTACCAGTTTCAGCGTTCACGCGGGCATGCTTTTACGATAGAGCCGGTTACGGCTTCAGCGATCCATCGCCGAAGCCGATGACGGCCGACAATGTGACCGACGATCTGCATGCACTCCTGCATAGCGCAGGCATTCCGGAACCCATTGTGATTGTGGGGCATTCGCTCGGGGGACTATATGCGACGCTCTATACCGATAAGTTCCCGTCTGAAGTCGCAGGTCTGGTTCTAATCGATCCTTCATTTGCTCTTCCGCTACCGCCGCCATGGAGAGCCGATGAGCGCAAGCGCTTCGACAAGGGACAGGCCGACACGCAAAAGTGTGCCGATTTAGCCCGCAGCGGAAAGCTCACGGCAACCAACCCGCATGACTGCTTTAGTGTTGCATTGAATCGCACGCCCGCCGAGGTTGCTTGGCTGATGCAGCAATATCTCAAGCCGTTTCGCTATGAGAGTGTAATATCGGAGGGAAACAACCACTATTCCACTGATACCATAACGAGCACAGACGATCTTGAGGAAGATCGCGCGGCGAGGTCGTATGGCAACATGCCCCTAATCGTTCTCACCGCCGGAACCGATCAATTGAGCCCGGACACGACGCCAGACATGAAAAAGCGGTTCGATACTTATTGGCATACGGGCCACGACAAACTTGCCGCCCGCTCGACAAGAGGCGTCTCAATTACTGTCCCGAACGCAACACACTTTATTCAGGTTGATCAGCCGCAAGCTGTGATCGAAGCAATCCGAACTGTTGTCGCGGAGGTAAGGCAGGCGCGAATCATTCGGGGTCAGACTCAAAACTATTCCGGGTCCGATCCCCATCCCAAAAGCACTTATCAGCTGAAACCAGCCGCCGATCTATGCCTTCACCGCGAAGACCGTGTCAGCTTCCAGACCGTTCCGGCGTTGCCGCTGCCGCCTTCCTCGGCGGTCCCATAGATGTTTCCTTTTGCGTCCTGGATCAGATTACCGGAGGGATATTCGCCGTCCGGTCCGGTGAAGCTGTGGAGCAACGTAAACTTACCTTTCCTGTTCAGTTCATATACCGTTCCCGTGTCGTCGACGCCGCCGGCAACCGTGTTTCCGAAGAGTCTGCCCTTTGTACCTGGAAGCACGCCCGCGACGGGATAGCCGCCGTCCGATGCGTCGCCGCTGAAGCTGTGCAGCACGGAGAACATTCCCGTTTCCTGGTCCAGCTTCCAAACAACGCCGAAACCGGAGGCGCCGCATTTCTCGGCGGTGCCGTAGAGGTTAGACTTCGCGTCCATCACCGGAGTTCCGTAAGGATAGCAGCCGTCGGCGGCACCGCCGCTGAAACTGTGCAGCACGGTCAGCGCGCCGCGCGTGCCCAGTTCGTATATCACTCCGTCGCCGGACGCGCCGCCGCCCAGCGTGACGCCGTAGAGATTGCCCGCGCCGTCCATGAGCAGACCGTCGTAGATGGGATCGTCTCCGTCCGACGATCCGCCGGCGAAGCTATGCAGTATCGTCACGGAGCCGGTGCCGCTGCTGACTTCGAACACCGTTCCGAGGTTGGACGTACCGCATTCATCCGTGGTGCCGTAGAGGTTGCCGTTTGCGTCCATCATCAGACTGCCATGCGGATAGCAGCCGTCCGTCGTTCCGCCCGTAAAGCTATGCAACACTGTCTCGGCGCCGCTCGCACTCACTTCGAAAACCACGCCGCAGCCAAAACCCCCGCATCCGTTGCCTCCTCCTCCGGCCGCCGTGCCGTAGAGGTTGCCGTCTGCGTCCAGGACGGGATCCGAGTAGGGATATTCTCCGTCGGCGCCCCCGGCGAAGCTGTGCAGCACTGTCTCGGTGCCGCGCCTGTCCAGCTTGAATGCGACGCCGAAGCCGGACGCGCCGCCGGAATAGGTGGTGCCGTAGAGATTGCCGGCAGCGTCGCGGACGAGCCCGGCGAGAGGCTGGCCACCGTCGGAGGCGCCGGAGAAATTGTACAGGTCGGCGAAGGTGCGTGTATGAGCCGGCTGGGCCGCCGCCCCAAACACAGCCATGAACGACAATGCGGCCGATGCCGCCAGCAGAGCTGTTCTCAACCGGTATTCCCCCGTGAGCCCGGGTCATCGGGGATGATAGCGGTTCGACCGGGCGACAGGAAGTCTTCAGGACGATTCGGAATCAGGCCCCGATATTCCCTGATAACAAAGTCAGGGCTACGGCGTGCGGACAAAGCCGTGGGTGTTGCTCCCGTCGTAATAGTCTCCGGCGATCGTCCCGCCGTCGTTAATGCTTCGGGCGAAGGTCTCGATCGAGCCCTTCGGGTCGAAAACGGTGATCTTACCCTTGGGCGAACGGATGAATCCGTGCTCATGGCCGTTATTGTCGAGATAAAATCCCGCGACCTCGCCCTTCGCATCGAGGCTGCAACAACTGGTGAGGAGCGACTCCATTGGATCGAACGTGGTAATGGCTCCGCCGCCCCCCCGGACAAACGCGTAGCGCGGGTAGTTGTCCATGTACGTTCCGGCAATTGTACGCCCTGTGTTGATTGCCGCCGGATTGGTCGCCGCAGCGCCGTGAACGCTGAATTTCGCGATCGTGCCATTGGGCCTGCGAAGGAAGCCGTGCACGTCACCGCGCTGGTCAAACCAGTATCCGGTCACGTCTCCATGCGCATTGATCGCGGTTGCCGCAGTACCGGTGGAACCGGCCGGATCGAAGGCGGCCCAGGTTCCGTCGCTTGCGCGCACGAAACCATGCGCGGTCGTGTTCGCGTCATAGTAGGTTCCGGCAACCGAACCCTCGTCGTTGATCGCGTATAACACCGTCTCTGCCGCCCCCGGGAAGTCGATATCCCGGAGCTTTCCGCCCTTCCGCCGCAGAAAACCGTGGTAGATGCTGTTGCTGTCCTGCCAACTCCCGGCAATGACTCCATTCCTGTTGATGCCGATCGGTATCGTGTTGGCGGAGTCGTCCGGATCGAACGTTGTGATCGTACCGTCCGACGCCCGGACGAAACCGTGTCCGCCGCCGCTTCGCGATTCAAGGTAAAAGCCGGTGACCGCGCCCCCGGCGTTGATGGCGTAGGCCTCGGTGGCGCTCGCGCCGGACACGTCGAAGGTCGTGAACGTCGCTCTGGCGGCAGCCGGCAGACTCGCGAGGAGACAGATCGTCATCGCTGATACGGCGCTGCGCAAAGGGGCGTGCGCGTGTGCAGCCAGCGCACCCGGCGCGACCGCGATGGCCAGGGTTGTTCGCATGATGAGTATCCCCGCAGGTCAAAGGCTCGCAGTCTACCACCGAAGGCCGGGCGAGTCCCAAACCGCAGCCATTGCGCCGGCCGCCATCCGAAAGGCAGTCTTGGCCGCCGCCTGAACTATTCGGGATCAGACTCCGATATCGGGCGAAGCGGAAGCGGGCTTTGCCGGGGAGCAACCCGCAATTGCTGCAGGTCGGTCGCCATGGCTCGAATCGCTGCGTCGAAACCTGTTTTCCCGTCGAGGTACGCTTGCCAATCCGTGGCCAGCAGCCGGCGATACCCGCTCCAGGCGCCGTGCGTGTAAAGCCCATATTTGTACGCGTATGGCGTGAAGCGTTCCCGTTCATCGGCAGGCAGAAGGCGGCCAAGCTCGACGCCGGAGGTGTAGAACAGCAACGCATGCCAGAGGTCACCGCAGTCCGTTCGCTGCGCGCGGCAGGCGCGGGCGAGAGCTTCCGTCTCCCGGTCGGCAAATGTATGCGAGGCTTCATGAAATAGCAGTTCGAATCCGGTGAGCCCCTGGTGCGAGGGATCGCCGCTGGCATACGTGATATGCGGCGGAAGTATCGTGAAAGCATAGCCGATCTCGGGGACGTAATAACAAACATCCACATGAATCGGTCTTGCGGGCCAGGGCTGCCGCAAATCCCGCGTCATGGCCGCCGCCAGTCTCGGGCCGAGGTCATGCAGGCGCGCGCGCTGCGAGGCGATCCATGTCATGTCGGATTGCCGCTGAGCCGGCCACCAATATTTGCGAAAAATCGGCGCTACGCCGCGCAAAACTGCGACCAATGACGGCGACAAGCCCGCGGAGCCCAAGCTTCCGCCGTCGTCCGGCTGCATTGCCAGAGTATCGTTGATCCCGATGAGCTGATCGTTGCCATGCTGACGGCGCGTTCCGAAATGCGTTGCGTAGAAGTTTACCGCCGCATTCCAATGGGACTCTTCCAGGCTGCTCATCTGCGGCGCAGACAGCGGCGTGGCGCTTTGCAGGCGGCGATCCGGCTTGCCGGCGCGCAGCAACGCTTCCTCGAGAAGCGTCTGGTGCAAATTCACCCAAAAGTTGCTGTGGAACTCGAATAGCGGACGCGTCGCCGAAGCCCGCTGGGCATGCCGCGCCCGCGCATTCGTCATCGTCCCGGCATGGGTCGCCGGCGGCAACAGCGCACACATCAACGCTGTCCATGCCACGCGCAATCGGAACTTTCTGCCAAACATACTGTCTCCCTTCAGCCGGGGTTACGAGATCCGGCAAGACATCACAGGATATTCGGCGGAATGGCTCGCGGTATTGAAGAAATCGGCAGACGGGAGCGCTGACGCCAGGCGGTAGGCGCTTCACCGAGAAGATCGACGAATTCCCGGATCATATGCGCCTGGTCCGCAAATCCCGACCTTGCCGCTATCTGCGTCCAGGCGGACGAGCGGTCTTGCACGAGCTTAAGGGCGCGGTACAGGCGCTGGATGCGAAGGATGCGTTTTGGTGAAAGACCAACTTCCCGACTCAGGCGGGAATGGAGCGTTCTGCGAGGCAGGCCCGTCTGAGCCGCCAGTTGCTCAACGCGATTGCAGCCGTCAAGCGGCAGGCTCGCGCGGCAATTCCGCCCGATCGATGCCTCTGCCAGAAAGGCAGCAATAGTATTTAGGGCGCCATGGCACGACGCTTGCCCGCTCAATCGCGCCATGAGCAATTTGCCCTGCGTGCCGAAGACCGTTTCGACGGATATGGATTGGTCGGTGAAATTCGATGATGGCAGATGGGTGAGGTGCGCTAAGGCACCGGGCCGCAAGCAAGCCCCACCCGTCACGGTGCGCTTGGCCATGACCACGTCCGCAAATCGAGAACGTGCCCCGACGAGAAAGCACTGCGCATGGAGGCGGGAGCCTGCACGCACAAGCGTAAATATCATGTGCGGATTGAGATCGGGAACGACTCGCCAGGTGCGGCCGATCGGGGCGGCATCAACCTGCTGCGTCCATAAGTACTCGACGCAAGGCGCATGAGCGGGCGAAGGCGGGAAGAACCTTGCTCCGTCAGCTCCGGCACCCGCTTGATCAAGTAGAATCATAAGGTTCGCTGAGAACGCCTGCGCAATTATGGCAGTTCGTGAATCTGTCCATCAGCATATCGGAAATTGCGCGCCCGGACCAATATCCACCGGCCAATGTGTCGGGCCTCTCGGTTGCCTGTTTCCACCCATGGTGTTATTCTAATTCGCTCGACAACGGGGGATGACCATGGACACGAGCTCTTGCGGGTTTCGCTGCACCGCAAATTTTGGGATCCGGCGAACGCCCCGACCAATCGCCCTGCGACGAATTTTCGAGCGCCTCATGACGGGCGCCCTGTTGTTCGCGCCCTGCATGGTTCCCGCGGCAAATGCGGACGTAACGATCTCGACGGCGCAGACCGAAAACATGACCTGCGGCAATGGCGTCTGCGCACCTACGGCAAGAACAGCTGTGCTCAACGCGAGCGATCTTGAAAATCTGCTGGCCTCCGGTGACGTCGAGGTGACCACGACAGGTTCCCGCGCGCAGGCAAGCAACATCGAGGTGGCCGCCGCACTTTCCTGGTCGACCACCAGTGCGCTCGCCCTCGATGCGGAAGATTCCATCGCCGTGAACGCGGCAATTGCGGTCCGCGGGCAGGGGGGGCTGACATTCACATCCGCCGCCACTCACGATTACTGTTCGCTCATTTTCGGCCGGGCGGGAAGTGCCCGCTTCGCCGACCTCTCAAGCCAGCTTACGATCAATAACACCAGCTATACGCTGGTGAACAATGTAAAATCGCTCGCCCTCGCCATCAGGAACAATCCGTCGGGCGCTTACGCGCTGGCACACGATTTTGACGCGTCGCACGACGGTACCTATGCAAATTCGCCCGTCGGCACGCCGCTGACCGGCACGGTCGAAGGTCTCGGCAACAGGATCTCCAATCTGTCCATTGACGACAAACAGAAGGTCGCGGGTTCGTTCGGCATGTTCACCGCCGTCGAAGCGAGCGGGGTCATCGACAATCTGCGCTTGAGCAGGATCAACTATACGGGTTCTCCCTATCTCGTCGTGGGCGGTCTCGTCGCAGGAAGCGACGGATTGCTTTGCGGGGATCAGGTTGCGGGGTCAATCCAGTCGGGAGATTCAGCCGGCGGCCTCGCATTTGTCAATTCTCAAGCTGATAACGGTAACGAGCTGGGGAGGGTCATTTCCTCTTCCGCAAACGTCCACGTGGTCGCACGCTTCGATGGTGGAGGACTTGTGGTATTGAATGAAGGAAGCATCCAGTCGTCCCATGCAAGCGGAGACGTCGCGACCCACCGGTTATCGGGCGGCCTCGCTGCCCGCAACGGCGGAGTTATTATTAAGAGCTATGCCACCGGCGAAGTGAGCGGACGGCTTCAGACGGGCGGTCTGGTTGGATATAATCTGGATAGTCCCAACGCGGGGGAGATTACCGATTCCTATGCGACCGGCGCCGTAAAGGGGGCGATGAGCGGCGGGCTGATGGGCGAGCAGAACGAGGGGAGTTTCGCCTTTACGTCATACGCGACCGGAACCGTGCCGAACGGCAATGGGGGCTTTGTTTGCGACGCCGGCGATGTGCGCTTTCTCGACGATTATTGGGACGTGACGACCAGCGGAGCCACCTTTGCCGCTTGTGCCGGCGAGAGCGTTGCCGACGTGGCGGGATTGACGACCGAAGAGCTCAAATCCGGTCTGCCCGTCGGCTTCGATCGGAACGTTTGGACGCAGAAGCCAGGGATCAACCACGGCTACCCCTACCTCATCGACAACCCGCCGGAGTAGCGCCAGCGAACGATATTTTGCGTTATGTACCAGGCAAGCGGGATTGATATCCCGTTCAGGGGCCGGTCTTTTCGCCCGTCCCGTTCGCGGTCGTTTTCCAGGCCTTGCCGCCTTCGGATTGCTGGAACGAGACGGTCACTTTCCTGTCGGACTCGAAATTGTAGACGATCCGCAGGCGTATGGATTTGCCGTGGTGCGTTTCCGTCCATTCTTCGGTGCGCGTAGGCCCGTCGATCTGCATTTTCGACGCGAAGGGTTTGCCCGGCTCATCGCCGTCTTCGAAGATTTCGTAGTGCCAGAATGCTTTGTCATGGGCATTGAAAGTGTCAACCACCAGCGAGTTTATGTGTTTCTTACCCCACGTGTTGGAGAAGCTGCACATCATGAAAGCGCGATTGGCGGCCCAGCGGCAATCCGCATGCCAGACGAAGTCCGTCGGCGGAGATTCCACATCACCCGAAACTCGGCCGTGATAGACCCAGCTGCCCTCGGAGATTGCGAGCTGTTCGAGACCGGCATTGTTCGCAGCAGACACGGCCGATGAGTTAGAAGTTGCGAGGACAAGGGCGGGCACAAGAAAATGGCTTTTCATGCAGGTAGTCCTCACGAGGTTACTCTGAGTTTCTATACTGCTGCCGTATCGTTCGCCAGCCAAGGGCGACAATGGACTTGGAGGCGCAGTCGCGACTTGCCCATTCGATACAAAGACTCCGACCCGCATTCGCCGGCTCGATTGTTCCTCCCCCGACTGCGTCGGGGGAGGAACAGATTTCATCTTCCCGCCGGAGCCATGCCGCGCCGCGGACGCCGCTGGAGTCGCCGTGGAGGTTTCCGACGATGCGTGTCGGGGTTTCGGGGGTGAAGGCGCAGGACCGGACGCGCGGGGGCAGTTCTTCGGCGAGCGTTGCGATGTTTGATAGTCCGCCGCCCAGCACGATGGCGTCGGGATCGAGGATGTTGACGACGGAGGCGATCGCGCGCGCGAAGCGGTCGAATCATTCGGGGTCGGACTCAAGACTGTTCCGAGTCTGACCCCATCCCAAAAGCACTTATCAGTTGAAACCAGCCGCCGATCTATTCCTTGACCTCGAACACGGTCCCGCAACCGGCCTTGCCGCAGCCGGTGCCGCCGGTCACGGTCGTGCCGTACAACTCGTTCTTCAGCGCGAGCAGGCCCGAGGTCGGATAGGCGCCGTCGTTCTTGCCGCCCTTGAAGGCATGCAGCACGGTCTCCGTGCCGCCCGCCGCGACCTCGAACACAGTGCCGCAGCCATAGGTGCCGCCCAGACCGCAATTCTTCGTATTGCCGCCGCCGCCCGTCGTGCCGAAGACATCGCCGCCGGCGTCCACAATCAGCGCGCCGATCGGATAGGCGCCGTCGCTGCCGCCCGTGAACGCATGAAGGACCGACAGCGCGCCGCCGGCATATTTGAACAGCACGCCGCAGCCATAAGGGCCAAGCCCGCAATCGGTGTCGCCCCCGCCGCCGGTGGTGGTGAAATAAATATTTCCCGGCCCGTCCATCACCAGATTTCCGGACGGATAGGCGCCGTCGCTGCCGCCTGTGAACCGGTGCAGAATCGACTCGACGGCGCCCGTACTGATTTCGAAGAGGACGCCGCAGCCTTCGGAGCCCAGGCCGCAATCGCTGTCGCTGCCGCCCGAAAGCGTGAGCCCGTAAATATTACCTGATTTGTCCAGCGCCAGCGTGCCGCTCGGGTAGGCGCCGTCGCTCCTCCAGTCGGAGAAAGTGTGCAGAATGGATTCGCTGCCGCCGGTCGTCAGTTCGAATACGGTGCCGCAGCCTGCCTGTCCCACGTGACCGCCACAATTCGCGTTGCTGCCGCCGAGGCCGGTCGTGCCGTAGAGATTTCCCGAGGAGTCGGCGGCCAGAGTCCCGTCCGGCGATAAGCCGTCATTGCCGCCGCTGAACGCGTAGAGAAGTTTTTCCGAACCGCCGGACGTGATTTCGAACACGGTCCCGCAGCCCCTGTTGCAGGCGAGCTTGTTGCCGCCGGCCGCCGTCACGCCGAAAAAATCTCCGCTCGCGTCCCCGTGCAGCGCTCCGAAAGGACCTGCGCCGTCGGTCCCGCCGGAGAATGTGTGCAGATTCGTCGCCTGGCCGGCCGTGGAGAGCTTGAACACGATCCCGCAGCCCGGATTCTCCTTCACGAGATGATCGACGAAATGGCGGGGTGTCAGGTGGCAGTTCGAATCTCCGCCGAAGCCGGCCGTTCCGTAAAGATTGCCGGAGTTGTCGGCGATCAGCGAAGCCGCGGGATTCGCACCGCCCGTGCCGCCCTTGAAGGCATAAACAACTTTCTCTTTGCTCGCCGCGGGCACCGGATTTGCGCGGTGGGCCGGAGGCCCGACATTCCGGGCCGAAGCGTTGCCGCATGGAACAAACAACGCCAAAGCGAGCCCGCAGGCCGTGAGACATCCGGCGAAGTCATTGAATTTGCTTAACATATTAGTCCCCTCATGTTGGACCGCGCCGATGCGCCGGTCTGTCCTTGCACCGGGGGCCTGTCGGCCCGACATCCCCGGCGCATCCAGACGGATACTTCAATCCGTTGACAAAAAGACGCGCCGCTTATTCCAAAGTCGCGCGACGCGGGATTAATTATAATCCATTTCGGGGTCTTCGCCGCTTTCCTTTGCCGGCGCCCGTTGCGCCGCTCCAAAACCGGATCCCGATATCGGCCAACCGCTCACCGGTATTCCGCGGCAACGACCTTCCACTCGGACTGCGAACGGCAATGATAATTCCGGCCGCTTTCAAGCGTTACGCGGCATTCGGAAACAAATTCGGGTTCGCCGCCCGCTTTCGACGAGGAATAGCTGGCGTAGAGAGTCCCCGCGAAAACATCGTAGATCGACATTTTGTAGTATGAGAATTCCCGGGACGAGGGCGCGTAGTCGGATGCAATGATGGTGATGAAACATTTTCCGAGTTTCGGGGAATATTGGTCGATATATCCTCTGGAAGTGCCTTGCCGCGAGAGACGCGAACCCTCGCGCCGATAAAAACCGTCGGCCTGATCCGCGCATTTTTGCGCTTCCGCCACGCTCGGCATCTGGTTCGGCGCCGCCCGTTGCGCGTTCGGAGGTGGCACGCCCGCGATGCCGCCGGCAACATTTGCAATCACGCCGGCAGCCAGCAAACCGGCAACGACAACGGCGGCGACTCCCGGCACGGAATTGAACGACATGTTTGTCTCCGGAGCGGTCCGCCATTTCCGGAGACGGCGGCGGGTCTCGATCGCACAGCCATATTCCGGAAACGGTTACAGACGTGCCAATGGCAGGAAGCAAATTGCGGTCGTCCTGGAGCCGCCCCGCCTGTGGCCGGGCGACATCCCGGTTAAGAGCGAAATCCGGACAGATCGAAGGGTGCCCCCGATTTGGTATGATCGGATTCCGATCCAGCTCTCCGGTTCTCACACGCGTCGGAGTCGTTTTCCCCAAGCTCAAGCCGCTTCAAGGCGCGCGAGTTCGATTTCGAATTCGAAGCAGAGCTGTTTCGCCTCGTCGTCGGGCAGCCATTGCGACATTTGCGGGAAGATGGTGCGGTAGAGCCTGACCTTGCGCGGTTCCCACGGCATGACCTGCGCCGCGCGCGCCTGCGCCAGCAGCCGCATCAGGTCGCGGCGCACCTCATCCGGATCGGCCTGATAGACATGCTCCGGCCGGTCCTCCAGCAATTCGGGCTGAGGATCGGAAAGAAACAGGTCGGGTTGCCGGTTGATCGCCATCATGTCCGCAGAAGCATCGCGATTTTGGCGTAACCGAGCACCGGCTGCGAGGGCCGGGGAACCGTTATCCCCAATCTTTATCAGACTTTCTTTTTCTTATTGATGGGCTTTGCCTGGTTTTCATCAGGCGCAGTTTCCGCCAGCAGTTCCTGAATAATTTCCGCATGAGTCAGCGGGCCGTCGCAAATGCGCGCCAGTTACAACTCTGACCCACATCTTTCGTGTAGGCGCAGAGTTCTCGAAATATCTCAGCCGGAAAAGCTGTGTCCTGAAACATCCATCGAACAGGCGATTCCGGCAAAACCTTGTGTAAGGCCTCGCGGCACTTCGTGAAACCAAATCTCTCAAATTCTCCACTTTTCCATTCGAGGTAATCTGGTTCGTTCGGCCAAACATTGCCGTATACGCCAATAATGACAAGCCCAAAAGCAGCGCGTAGATTGGCTAGCGCGGATCGATAATAACCGTGCAGCAGGTCGAACGTTGCTGACTGGAAGCAGTCGGTTGCGTCGATGCAGCTGAACAGGTCGTCTACTGGACGCACGATCCCGTCGGCGTTGTCGACATGCAGTCGATGCCCGGGAGTACCTATCATTACGCTTTCAACCTGGACGGAAAGTGCATCGGCGCTTTTCTCACCACTGATAACAACGAAACGCTGCTGGCATTCCCGGTGGCGCGCGAGGATTTCAGCCTCACACATGCGTCGAAAGATGTCGTAGCTGCCGGCAAGGACGACAGCCACGGCGCGCTTTTCCGCTATCCGTTCAAATCCCTCGATGCGGACGGGTTGGCGATATCGAACCCCGACGTATTCCTGTTCGGAAACGAATATTACGACAAGGTCTGCGATTCCCAATTTCCCTGGGGACTTGAGAAATATACCTGTCGCGGCGACGCCGCGCTCAAGATCGGCCTTCACGAACTTCGCGCACTCCATCTGTTTTTCGATTTCAGCGAAAAGAAGCTTTACGTCACCGCCGCCGGCGCCAGTTGAGGGTGTCCGTCGCCCGTTGGCTGCTCGCAGCCATGTCGATCTGCCGGACAGGCGAAACAAAACCGGGCTGATGAGCCATCCGAGCCGCAACCAGTGAGTTAGTTCATGAAGCAACGCCGCGTAATTGCGATCGGCACCGCGCAATCTCTCGAACTACAGCATCTGCACATGGTCGTCACCGAGGCGGTAACGGGCCCGATGGCGCACGTGAAATTTATATGACACGTGGTTTTGTGGGGTGTCGCCCTATGGCATTTAGGTGAAATCAAGGTTAATGTTACGAATGATCGGGCCTGTGGGAGGTCCGACGAACTGGGGAAAGAACAATTCCATGGAAATCAACTGGCAGAAGGCGCTCTTGCTTTCGACCGGCCTGGCTTCGGTCGCATTGGTAGGCTCGCCAAGCTATGCGACGTCGCCATCGCATGCGCAAATATATGGAGTAATCAAGGAGGACGGCACTCTGTTTTCGCCGGACGGGTCGAACTACTCGACCGGCATATCATCGGTGACCCGGCGGGGAACCGGCTTTTATTGCATCCTACCAAATACTTCGACCCTGCAAAGCGAGGTAGCGAACGGCACGCTGGAAGTGCAGCTTTCTCTGTGGTCGTCGACATGGCCATACCAGACTGCCTATCTCGCCCAGGTTAATAATTACTACGGGAACGGCCATAACGAGTGTCCCAGCAACGACTGGATCGCGGTTAGCATCGAGCAATATTCTACCACTGCCCCTTCGCCTACAACATTCTCAGGTTCGACTGCTATTCCTGTTACTCCCCATTATGTGGATGCAGATTTTACAGTCCTCTTCGAGTGAGTTTTGACAGTTCGCAAAGCACAAAGCTGGCGCAGGCCTGCTCGCGACTTGATCGGGTCTGCCCCAGCCATAGCGCCTCGGACCGTACCCGCTTGCACGCGCAGGCCGAAATGGACAGACTTCGGTGCTGACATACGATCTTTGAGATCAGCCGATGGCGAGCAATATCAGCAGAACTGTGGAGAAAATCCACGCTGGCGCGCCGCCGAAACTGAGCGGCGCCCTGTTATCGGCCAATGACGCAAAGCGATTGCTGGCCGATAGTCCCGGCTTGGCCGAGCAGCGCGCTCGTGATATCCTCGAACAAAAACCCAACAACCGCACCGCTCTGCTGCTCCTGGGCGCGGCTCTTCGACGACAGGGGCGCACCGAAGCAGCAAAAACGGTTCTGAAGTCATTGATCGAGTCGCGACCGCACTACGCCATGGCGCAGGTCGAACTTGGATTGGCGCTTGCCGATCTGGGCGAGTTCTCGGATTCATTCGCGGCGTTTCTGCAGGCGGTGGATTTCGATCCGGGATTCGCGGGGGCTTGGCATGAGCTAGGCCGCAGCCTCGCGCTTCTCGGTGTCGATGGTGGAAAGATAAGAACTGCAGACGAAGCTCTGCCGAGACACAAGTTGCAGTTGGGAGAGGCGGAAGCGGCTTTTCAGCTCGGCCACCTTGATGTGGCCGAGTGCCTTCTGAGTGAGTTGCTGGAGGTCTGTCCTGACGATCTGGATGCGATGACATTGTTGGCTGACACACTGCTGCGCGCCGGACATTATGCGGACACCGAAGCGCTCCTCGTGCGGTGCGTTGCGGCTGCGCCCAACCGCGTGGCCACACGATTTCGTCTCGCCACAGTGCTCCTCAACAACCTCGACTTCCAGGAGGCGCTCCGACAGGCGGACGAGCTTCTACGCCGGGTGCATGGCGACACGCTGTTCCACTATCTGAAAGCCGTGCTGCTTGCTAGAATGGACGCTTTCGATCAAGCCGTTCTCGAATATGAGGCAGTGCTGACGAGCGATCCTCACCGGGCCGGCGTGTGGATTGGATATGCGCATGCGCTGAAGGTGCTGGGCCGTGATCGAGAGTGTGTCGCAGCTTACAAGAAGGCTATCGAACTTGTACCTTCATTTGGGGAACTTTACCGTCAGCTCGCCAGCGTCAAGACCTTCCGTTTTGAGTCTGCCATGGTGGATGCGCTTCGCTTGCAACTCTCGCGTCCCCACCAGCTCGGTGTGGATCTAGCGCATTTGCATTTTGCTCTCGCAAAGGCGCTTGAAGACGCTGGCCAATATGAAGAGGCATTTGATAATTATATGAGAAGCAACGCACTGCAAAGGAAGCACCTGGAGTATAGTGCCCGCACCAACTCTGAGAACGTTCAACGGACGAAAGCGCTCTTTACGCCCATGCTTCCGCGTGTTCAATCTGCAGCGGGTTGCGACGCGAGGTGCCCGATCTTCATAGTTGGGATGCCTCGCGCCGGCTCCACGCTAATTGAGCAAATTTTATGTAGCCACTCGGCGATCGAGGCACTTGGGGAACTTCGATTGTTCGGCTATGTCGCTGAAAAGGTTGGGCATCTGAACAGTTTGGACAGTCCCTCCCTGCGATTGCTTGCGGACGAATATTTGCAGCTTGTTGATCCCAGACGAAAGCTGGGGCGGCCCTTCTTTACCGACAAGATGCCTGGGAACTTCGTGCATGCGGGGTTAATCTGCATGATGTTTCCGAATGCCAAGATCATCGACGCACGAAGACATCCCCTGGACTGCTGCCTTTCCTGCTTCACGAATTTCTTTCCGCTCGGTCAACCGTTCGCATCCGATCTGACGGAGCTTGGACGGTATTATGCCGATTACGTAGAGCGGATGGCGCATTTTGATGAAGTCTTCCCGGGCAGGATCCACAGGGTCTTTTACGAGCAACTCGTCGAGAACCCCGAAAGGGAAGTGCGACGACTGCTTGAGTACATGGGCTTGCCATTCGAGGACACATGCCTGCGTTTCTATGAAACCGATCGTAACGTGAAGACCATGAGCGCGGAGCAAGTGCGTATGCCCATGTACCGCCACGGCGTCGGACGGTGGCACAAATTCGAGGCATGGCTCGCACCTTTGAAGACGGCACTGGGGAATGTTCTGGAGGCCTATCCAGCTGTTCCGAAATTCGGTCACGCGGGCGGTGGCCCGCAGTAAATCTTAATTTTGGGTTGTGAATGATAGCAACGAGCGCACCGCGAGGTGCAAGCCTGACGAGAACCTGTGGAGGGATTTCGATGAAACCCGTGTTCATCAGCCGCTGTCTTGGCGCCGTCTTGAGCGCATCGGCACTGCAGCTTCCGGCAGCGGCGATGGCGAGCGACAATGAATGGGTATTGCACTCATTCAGTGGCAACCCCGATGGCGCGGGGCCGCAGGCAGGGGTCATTGACGTTAAAGGCATGCTGTATGGCACCACGGCAAATGGAGGTGCCAACTGTGGCAGCTCAGGCTGCGGCACCGTGTTTTCGCTAGACCCGAAGACGGACGCGGAGAAAGTGCTGTATTCTTTTTGCAGCCAGCAGGATTGCGCCGACGGATGGGAGCCAGAGGCGGGCCTTGTCGATGCGAACAACGCGCTTTATGGTATGGCTTACTCCGGTGGTGCCGATAAAGACAAGGCGTGTGTTTTTGCTGGTTCAGACGCCTGCGGCGTCGTTTTTTCGATTGACCCCGCAACTGGCGCCGAGACAGTGGTGCATTCTTTCGAGGGATATCGCAGCGACGGCGCAAATCCTTGGACCAGCCTTATCGATGTGAACGGCACACTTTACGGCACAACAACCGCAGGCGGCGACCGCGACCAGAACTGCGGCGGCTATTTTCCAGCGGGGTGCGGAATGCTGTTTGCGCTGGACCCGAACACCGGCGTGGAGACGGCGCTCCACTCGTTTCAGGACAATACCAAGGATGGCTACGCGCCTTACGCCAGCCTGATCGATACCAATGGCACACTTTACGGGACCACCTCTGTTGGGGGCGCCAACACCGGATGCGGCAACGGTGTCGGCAATGGCTGCGGCACGGTGTTTGCGCTCGATCCGAAAGCTGGCGCCGAATCGGTGCTGTATTCTTTTTGCAGCCAATTCAAGAAAGACGTTTGCGCAGACGGCACTTGGCCCTTTGCAAGCCTGGTAGAAGTGAACGGAATGCTGTACGGCACTACGTGGTATGGCGGCGTAAACGATCACGGTATCTCTACCTGCGAAGATCAGGGCTGTGGCACGGTGTTTGCGCTCGATCCAACAAAGGGCACCGAGACGGTGCTCTACGCGTTTTGTACGCAAAAGAAGTGCGCGGACGGCGCCTTACCGGAAGCCGGCCTCATCGACGTAAAAGGCACCCTCTACGGTACGTCCACTGAGGGCGGCACCTTCGGCGGGGGAACATTGTTTTCGCTGGACCCGACCACCGGCAAAATGACAACGCTCCACGCGTTCGGCAAAGGCTGCCAAAAGAACAAATGCTCAGACGGTTATGCGCCAACTTCAAACCTGATCGACGTGGCCGGCACTTTATATGGTACGACCTCCGGGGGCGGTACTTATATGGCCGGTACCGTATTTGCGTTTAAGCCATGAGCTATGCCAGGAAGCTACCGAGCAATACGACCCTGCACGAAACGACTCACACTTGCGGAGCGCTACGAGCATTAAGCGGGGCGCACTTATCTTGTGATCCGAGCCATCTGATGATTGGCGTGCCTGCTAGTGTGCTATCAATGTTAGCAAAGCTTCGCCGGGTGCGCTAGTCCGCCTATTGCTTTCGTGAATCTAATTCTCATAAGCCCGGTTACGGATTCCGATAAATGGGGGTATCAGGCAGATGGGGTTAGAAGAAATTGAGCAGACCGAGCATTTGCAAAGACTTCAGGAAGCCTATCGATTGCATAGGCTGGGGCAATTCGATCAAGCTGCGTCCTATTATTTAGAAATCCTCAAAGCTCAGCCTAACCACTTCGACGCCATGCATTTGCTGGGTGTCCTCCGTCACCAACAGGGACGTCACGCCGAAGCGCTGGCCAGGATTCAGACCGCGTTGAAATGGTGGCCTGCGAGTGCCGAAGCTCTGTCGAATTTGGGGTTGGTCTTTGAAGCTTTGGGGCGTTCCGAAGAGGCGCTCGTCAGTTACGACCGTGCATTGGCCATCCGGCCCGACCACGCTTATTCACTAAACAATCGCGGCGTCACGCTCCGAGCCCTTGGGCGGCCTGAGGAGGCGCTGGCCAACTACGACCAGGCACTGGCTATCAAGCAGGACTACGTCGACGCACTAAACAATCGCGGCGTTGCACTCCGAGATCTTGGACGGTTTGAAGAAGCGCTGGCGAGCTATGACAGGGCCCTGGCCCTTAAGCCCGATTATGCTGACGCGCTCAACAATCGAGGTGTTGCACTTCGAGACTTCAAACGACCGAAGGAGGCGCTTGCCAGCTACGACCAGGCCCTGGCAATCAGGGCTGACCACGCTGAGACGTTCAATAATAGGGGAGTTGCGCTCCAGGACCTCGAGCAGTTTGAGGAAGCGCTCGCCAGCTACGACCGGGCACTGGCGATCCGGTCCGACTACGCTGACGCTCTATGCAACCGGGGCAATGCGCTCCGGGAGCTCGAGCGGCCCGGCGAAGCCCTGGCGAGCTTCGACCAGGCATTGGCTATAAGGCCGAACGATGCCGATGCTCTCAACAATCGCGGTAACGCTCTCCGGGACCTTAAGCGACCGACAGAGGCGCTTGCCAGCTATGATCGGGCACTGGCTATCAGGCCAGATTTCATCGACGCACTTAACAACCGGGGCAATGCTCTTCGTGACCTTAAGCGGCCCGACGAAGCGCTCGCGAGCTATGATCGCGCACTTGCTATTAGGCCTGGCCATGTAGAAACACTTAACAATCGGGGCGTTACTCTCCAAGACCTCAAACGGTCCGAGGAGGCGCTGACCAGCTTCGACCAGGTGCTGGCCATGAGTCCCGACTATACCGAGGCGCTGAGCAACCGTGGCAACGCTCTCCACGACCTCAAGCGGTCCGAGGAGGCGCTGACTAGCTTCGACCAGGTGCTGGCCCTCAAGCCGAAGCACGCCGAAGCACTTTGCAATCGCGGCAATGTCCTACGCGAACTCAAGAGGCCCGAAGAGGCGCTGGCCTCCTACGACAAAGCTCTTGCAATCAGGCCCAACGATCCGGAAACACTCAACAATCGGGGCGTTGTGCTCGACGACCTCAATCGCCTAGAGGAAGCGCTTGCCAGCTATGAAAAAGCGCTGACGATTAGGCCTGACTACGCCGACGCGCTCTTCCACCGGGGTCTCACGTCCTTGTTGATGGGAAATTTTTCGGCGGGATGGAGAGACTATGAGTATCGTTGGAATGGCCCAAACGCGGGGACTCGGATCCTTAAAGCCCCCTATCCAAATTGGATAGGCCAAAATCTTCGCGGGAAGCGGATTATCGTCTATGAAGAACAGGGCGTGGGAGACATAATCCATATGTCGCGCTTTCTGGACCAACTCGTCGAATTCGGCGCTGAAGTCACGTTTCTCGTGCGCCCATCTCTGCACAGGCTCTTAGGCACCGTGTCCTCAGCTGTCCGCTTCATCTCGACGCCTCCCGAAGATGAAACCGTTGACTATCAGTGTGCGCTGATGAGCTTACCTGGACGTTTTGGAATATCGCCTGAAGGCGTTTTGCCGAATGTTCCATACCTGGCTTCGGAAGAAGCTCTGGTCACACGTTGGCGAAACCGCCTCATGGGATCAGGTCTTAAAATCGGTATATGCTGGCAGGGCAATTCTGGCAGCGGCGCCGATCTTGGTCGCTCTTTTCCACTGCGATGCTATCAAAATCTGGCAGCACTATCAGGAGTGCGGCTCATCTCGCTGCAAAAAATTCATGGGCTAGATCAATTGGATAACTCGCCTCCCGAAATGCGCGTGGAAACTCTGGGCGACGAGTTTGACAGCGGGCCGGATGCGTTTGTCGATACAGCAGCTGTGATGTCTTGCCTTGACCTGATAATTACCTGCGACACGTCTGTCGCTCATTTGGCTGGAGCGCTGGGGCGCCCGGTCTGGGTCGCGCTCAAGCACGTGCCGGATTGGAGGTGGATGCTGAGTCGCTCCGACAGTCCATGGTATCCGACGATGAAACTTTACCGCCAAACAGTCCGGGACGATTGGAAGACCGTTTTCGAACGGATCACCCACGACGTTGCCTCAAGGGGCCAATGCTCAAGCCTGGCGGATTCGGTTTCTTGATAATTCTCCGCTAGCGCTGTTTAAGTCGGATATCGCGCTCGGAATGGCGAATTAGAACAAATATCTTCCTTCGTGACCAGGAATTCGGTTACGTGTACAAAACGCGTCCGCTGAGACGATAGGTCAGCTTGTCATCAGCAATATATTCGCGCATGGTGGCATGGTTCGAATTCCATTCGGTAAAGGGAGGGGAACGCGATGGCGGATTTAACGCGATTGGCCGCGGCGGGTGTCGTTTTGTTCGCAGTTGCGGCGGCTGCGCCGGCCTGTGCCGGCGAGGCAGGCACCTACCACATTCTGCCCACCCCGGCGTATGAGGCGCGGACCGGGCGCGTGCCGCAGCTTCCGCCGCTCGGCGAAGTAGAATATTTCGGCGGCACGGTGTTTTCGAGCGTGGAAGTCGTTTCGGTCATGTGGGGTCCGGGCGTCAATCAGACGACCGTGGCCGATATTCCGGATTTCTCGTCGGCGATCGTCAACAGCACCTTCGTCGATCAGCTGTCGGAATACAGCACCGTCGGGCTCGACGGCGTGGGCGGCCACAAGGGTTCGAACCAGACGATCGGCCGCGGCACCTATTACGGGCAGGTGCAGATCACGCCGAAGAACCAATCGCTCAACCTGACCGACGAAGAGGTCCAAAAGGAGATCAAGCATCAGATCAAGATCGGCGCCCTGCCGCCGCAGGGTCCGAACATGCTCTACATGATCTATTTCCCGTCCGACATCACGATCACGCTGGACGGGCTCGTGTCCTGCGAGGATTTCGGCGCCTATCACTATGCAACGATCGCGCACGAGCGGCCGACGAACATTTTTTATACCGTCGAGCCCGACTGCAATGCCGGGTTCGGCTACATCACCTATGCGGCGTCGCATGAGTTCGCCGAGGCGACCACCGACAATATCCCCACCCCGGGAGACGATCCCGCATTTCCGCAGGCCTGGAACACCTCCGACGGCTACGAGATCGCCGATCTGTGCGAAGGCGATACCGGAACGCTGACGGACGAGACGGCAAGCTACGAGGTGACGCAGGTCTATCTCGACGATCTCGCGAGCTGCAGCACGGGGAATTATACGAGCCCGTGAGCGGGGACGCCGAAGCCGCGATTTTGTTACTTGTCGCTGATAATCGCTGTTAATATCGCTGTTCGGCGTTGCGCACCTAGCGATGCACGACCGTCGTCGAAGTGGTCGTGCTGGTCGAATTGCTGAAACAGGCGAGAGCGCAGACCACGGCCGCGGTGATGGCGACGCCGCCGGCGATCAGCGCGCCGTTCGAAAGATATTGCGCCCGCTCGTCGCCCGCGGCTGGTCCGGCCGGCAACGGGCCCGCAGCGGGCGGGGGGGCTTGCGCCGGCGATGCCACGCCGGCCTGCGCTGTCCCGTTGACCGGCGCTGCCGGGGCGGCAGTCTGGCCTTCCACGATCGGCACGGGATGGGTGTTCGGCAGGCTCTCCTGTTGCGCCAAGCCGGGCGTGCCCACGCCCAGCAATACGGCGGCAACGCCTAAAGCCGTCCATCTCTGCACAGGGATTCTCCCGATCCCGCAACCACAATCCGAAACCCGAATATGCGACAGTGACACAACGCGGGAACGCCCGGGACGGCTGCATGGCACGGCGGGACATGCTAGGGCTCTGCGATGAACGGCGCTCCCCTGCTATCGCTCGATGACATCCGCGCCGCGCAGTCGCGCATCGCGCCTTTTGTGCGCGAGACGCCGATCGTGGCGATGACGCCCACGGGCCTTCGCCTGAAGGCGGAGAGTCTGCATCCCGTCGGCGCGTTCAAATTGCGCGGTGCATTCAATGCGATTCTTTCGTTAGGCGATTCCGACCGGCGGCGTGGCGTGATCGCGCATTCGAGCGGCAATCACGCGCAAGCCGTCGCCTATGCGGCACATGTACTGGGAATCAAGGCCGCGGTGGTGATGCCGGGCAGCGTGTCGCGCACCAAGCTCGAAGCGACGCGCCACTGGGGCGCGGAGATCCATCTCGTCGATCCCGCGGGCCGCGAACGCGCCGCGACGTGCGCCAGGCTTGCGCAAGAGAACGGTTATGCCGTGATCGAACCATATAATTCCCTTGCCATCATGGCGGGTACGGGAACCATCGGCCTCGAAATCCTCGCACAATGCCCGGACGTGAAGTTTGTTACTGTGCCCGTATCCGGCGGAGGGCTGATCGGCGGCGTCTCGGCCGCCATCGCGCAAACAAACAAAGACGTCAGAGTGGTCGGCGTCGAGCCCGAACTGGCTGCAGATGCGCGCGACAGCTTTCGCGCGGGCCGCATTGTCCGTATCGAACCCGAACGCACCATGCGCACCATGGCGGATGGGTTGCGCGTGGCGGAAGTTGGACTGCTGCCTTTCGCCCAGATCCGCGCTTTCGTGCATGACATCGTCACGGTTTCGGAAGACGAGATCGCGGAAGCGATGCGGCGCATCGCCCGCGAGACGCGACTTGTCGCCGAACCGAGCGGCGCCGTCGCGGCCGCCGGCGCGCTGGCGCGCGGCCTCGATCCGGCGGCCGCCGTCGCGATTCTCTCCGGCGGCAACATGGACCTCGACCGTTACGCAGCGATCCTTGCGGAGGAATAAATGGCCATGTTAAGCATTTTTCGACCGGTACAATGTCATGCTGGCAAGCGCGAACATCGACGGCCGATATGTCCGACAGCGTTGCAGTAGCTGCTTCTTTCAACAAACGCGCGGCCATGGAAGGATGGCCGTGCTGTTGCGATGCGGGTCTCGACTTCCGGCGACGCGAGCTTTCTCAGCTGGTCTTGGTCTGGCGCAGGAATGCGCCGCTGCACGGCATTCCGAACCGCACGGATATCACGCACCGCGAGCTCGGATCGCTGCTTGCGAGCCTCGCAATTTATCAACGCATTCCCGTCGGGGATGGCGGCTTTCGCTATCGCGTTCGGATGATCGGATCGTTGCTCGCTCAGACTCTCGGCGATCTCACGGGACAGTTCATCGACGAAAGCGTGCCCGCCCGGTTCTTGCCGCGCTGGCAGGCTACGCTCGACGCCTGCTTCGCGGCGCGCGCGCCCCTGCGTTTTGTCACCCGCAGCGATAGTCTGAACAAGAATTATATCGTTGCGGAATATTTCGAAGCACCGCTCCTGTCGGAAGACGGGACGGCCGATCTGGTTCTTGCCGCCGGTCACCACAGCGCCGAAAAGACCTGGACGGAGAACTGCATACGCGAGATCGCCAGCGCGGTGGCGGTTCAAACACCTTTGGAAAACTCGCGCCTCGTTTCCCTGCGCACAACGGTCCGATGATTATGCTTCCTCGCGTTGCCGGTGAGGCGATGGGGGTAGCACCCTTGGCAGGCTGCGCGGCGACATTATATTCCGTTGCGAATCGGGTGACTCGGGAAGGGCTGTCATGTCCAGATTTCAAGCGCGTGCGGCCGGGCTGGCCGCAGTCATTTTTCTCGCATTGGGGCTCGCCGGGTGCGGCATCAACGAAATTCCGCGGCAGGACGAGCAGGTAAAGGCCGCGTGGAGCCAGGTGCTTAACGAGTATCAGCGCCGCAGCGATCTCATCCCCAATCTGGTCGCCACGGTGAAGGGTTACGCCCATCAGGAACAGACAGTACTGACCGATGTGATCAAGGCGCGCGCGAGCGCGACGCAGATGACGATCCCGGCCGACATTCTCGAGAACCCGCAGGCCTTCCAGCAATTCGAACAGAACCAGTCCCGCGTCGGCAATGCGCTCGGCCGCTTGATGGTCGTAAGCGAACGCTATCCCGATCTGAAATCCAATGAAAATTTCCTCGCGCTGCAATCGCAGCTCGAAGGCACGGAGAACCGCATCGCCGTGGCGCGGCAGGATTATATCACTGCCGTGCAATCATATAACACGCTGCTGCGTACGATTCCGTATGCGTGGACGGCCGCGATCTTTTATCCCGGCGCCAAGCCCAAGCAGACTTTCACCATCAGCGAACAGGCCCAGCAGGCGCCGAAGGTTCAGTTCTGAGCTCTGCGATGAAGCGGTCTGCGCCGCATCTTCTCATCTGCGGGCTCGCCTGCCTGCTCCTGGCGATCTGCGCGGCGCAGGCGGCGCTGACTTTTCCGCCGCTGACCGGCCGTGTGGTCGATGACGCACATATCCTGTCCGGCGAGACGCACGAAAAGCTGACCGCGCTGCTCGCGCAGGAAGAAAAGCAGACGGGTAATCAGATTGTTGTCGTCACGCTCCCCTCCCTGCAGGGCGCGACGATAGAACAATATGGCTATCAGCTCGGCCGGGCCTGGGGCATCGGCCAGAAGGGAAAGAATAACGGCGCGCTGCTCATCGTCGTACCGGGCCAGCATCAGGTGCGCATCGAGGTCGGCTACGGCCTCGAAGGTGAGCTCACCGATGCGCAGTCGCGCGTCATCATCGACGAATTCATGCGGCCCGCATTCCGGCGCGGCGATTACGACGGCGGCGTAACGGCCGGCACGCAGGCCATCATCAAGGTGCTGGGCGGCGTCACACTCCAGCCAGGGAATGAGGACGACTCCGATCAGGATCGGGGCGACCGGAATAATTTCTCCTGGATACCTATCGTCGTAATCCTCATCTGGATCGTGTTTGGCCGCTTTCTCTGGCCGCTTCTGTTTCTTGGCGGGGGATGGGGTGGTTCGCGTGGCGGCTTTGGCGGCGGCGGCTTTGGCGGCGGCGGTTGGGGCGGTGGCGGCGGCGGTTTCTCGGGTGGAGGAGGCTCGTTCGGCGGCGGCGGCGCCTCCGGGAGCTGGTGAGCGCAATGCGATTATCGGCGGATGACAAATCCCGCATCCATGAGTCGATTGCCGCAGAGGAGGCGCGCTGCCACGTTCATATCGCCGTCTGCGTTGTTCCCGCGAGCGACCGGTATGCGCTGTTCCCGCTCGTCTGGGGCGCGCTGGTGACATTGTTTGCAGCCGCCGTGATGGCTTTGGGCTGGCCGCATCTGCATCTGCGGGTCGCTTTTGCCGTCGAGGCCTGTGTGTTTATCCTTTCCAGCCTGCTGTTCGACTGGTGGCCGCTGCGTGTGTTGTTGGTGCCGCATCACATACGCCGCCGGCATGCTCAGGCGCTGGCGCACCGCGAATTCGCCGCGCGGATCCTTGCAAGCAACGAGCGCAAGGGCGGCGTGCTGTTTTTCGTCTCGCTCGGCGAACGCTATGCTGAAATCCTCGCCGATCGCGAGACGCATGCGCGGGTAGGCGAGACCGCGTGGAAACAGATCGTCGGCAATTACCTCGCCATCGCGAAGCAGGGCCGCATCGCCGACGGCATCATCGCCGCCATCGACGCGTGCGCCGCCGTCATTGCACCGAAAACATAATAGCCGTCACGGCCCGCGATGCGGCCTACCACAATTGGTTTTTCATAAGAGCGGCATCAATACTCGGCGTGAAGGCGCATAGCAAGAACCGAAACCGGGCCGCGGTCGGCGTCGTAGCCGGGATTGTCGACGAACTGATAGTCCGCCGCAGCCGACAACCAGCTCGTGATTTGCGCGTTGTAGGTGGCTTCGACGATTTTCTCGAAGCCGTAATGCGGCAGCTGGCCGTCCCCGATCAGCGTACCGAGCCCTCCGTCCGCAAAATAGGCGCGCGCCGAATGGGAGATGGCGTCGCCGACAAAGGCGAGACCCACCGTGTCGTCCGGTCGCTGCCATTCATTGCCCTTCAGCGACAATCCGGTCGACAGCGAACGATTGACGTCGGTGAACTCATAAGCCTCCTGGCTTCCGTCATTCGTGCCGAAGCGAAGGAACGATCCAAGCTCGTCGGTGATCGATTGTTCGAAATTCAGCGTCGCTCCCGCGCGCGATTTGTAAGTGCGGACGAGCGCCGTGTTTGGCGTGGTATGGGTCTCTTCCGCGAGTTTGATCGCGTCGTCGTAGCCGCCCATGCTCGCCCGGTTGAGGAACCCGAGAATCTTGAGCTTGCCGTCGCGGCCAAAGAGCGTGTGACGCTCCTCCGCCTCGCTTACGATCTCGAAATAGCTGAAATTTGTTTCAAGGCGGGGACCGTTGGGGACTGTCGAGAGCGCAAACAGCCCGCTTCTCAGCGTCCACCAGGATTTGGTCCATTCGGCCGCGGCTCCATCGCTGTAACCCCACGAATCCGCCGCATAGTCGAAGGCGAGCGTGTCGATGGCGCCCCAGTTCAGGAAATCGCCGCGCGGATCGTGCGCATAGGTGTTCGTGTCGAAGATGTCGACGACCGAGAACTTGCCGGCCGTTATCACAAGATTGTCGGCGGTGCGGTTCTCACCGAGCTGATTGGCGTCGGGTTCGATTTTTTGAACATCGCCGCCGAGATCGATGGTCTGGCGAAAGAACAGGCGCTGGACGCGGAAATAGGGCACGTCGGAGCCGACTTTGTAAGCGGTGCCGCTTGGAAACGCCGCAACGCCGTACGTCTCGCTCAGACCGAAACCCTGATCGATTTCGGGGTTGAACCAGATTTCCCCGCCGCCCCACGGCCGCACGCCGGCGAACAGGGTCATATCCAGAGTTTCGTCGCCGCGATTGCCGGGGTTGAGACTGTTGGCTCCGCTGTAGGGCGCTGTGAAAGCGGGATGATACTGCTCGACAAAGGTGCCCTGCGCGTGGACGGCCCAATCGTCTCCGATCACGGGATCCTGCCACACATCGGCTGCGGCCCGACAGCTGAAAGCCAATAACATTGCCGCGGCAAGGTGCAGGCAATTCGCGGATTGCCGGATAGCCATGTGTTACTCCCCCGCCTGATCGCCATCCGTCGGCCGCAAACGAAACCATGCGCTCAAATACATGTGGCGACAGCTTTGGTTCCAGCGAAAAAAAATCCGCGTCGGATACCGTCGCCGTTCATGAATCCGTGCTGACGGTCCAGGTAGCACTTTCGATGGCATCGTGCCGCTCGAGATGCCGTGCGATCGCGTCGAGATCGCCGGGATTGGCCGTGGTAGGTACCAGCGTCGCGGCGAGTTCCGTCAGATCCGCGTGATCCGAGAGCGTTTCGATCTCGCGGATCGGATAGTTGCGCTGCTCGAGTTCTTCAGACAGCAGATCGCGGGCGTCGGATACACGTTCCGGCCGGCAGGTCACGTGAACACGATAGACCGCCTCCGTCGTTTCCGGGCTGATGGGCCGGCGGTTGATGTAGTCGGCAACCGGACGCAGCATGGTGTTGCCGGCGAGCACGAAAGCGGCGACCAATGCCGCTTCGCCATATTGCGCGCTGCCGGCGAAGGCGCCGACCGCTGCGGAGGCCCACAGAGTCGCTGCCGTGTTGATGCCGCGTACCTGCGCGCCCTCTTTCATGATGACGCCCGCGCCAAGAAAACCGATACCGGAGACCACATAGGCAATGACGCGGACACCGCCATCCGTTCCCGCCACGCGCAATCCCAAATCTACAAAGGCGGCGGCTCCGACCGCGACCAGGACATTGGTGCGCAACCCGGCCGTCCGCTGGCGCCATTGCCGTTCGAAGCCGATCGCGCCGCCGAGCAGGAAAGCGGTAACGAGGGCGAGCGCGGTGCGTTCGAGCGGCGAAAGGCTGGCAATCATGCTCGCAAACATTGTCGGGCCTCCGAACGCGGCGCAGCGGGCCGGCACTCCCCGTCAAACGATACGCTCGCGCAGAGATAGCAAGTCTTAACCGGGACAGGCCAGAATGGATGAGTGGCGTCGGCAGCGGTTCTCCGGATGACTTCCGGCGGAGACCTGTGATACCCCTCGCCCCGGCCGAAGAAGGGAATTTCTCGACGTTGAGCAGACCGTCCAGAGCAGCCGGACCGCGGAGTAGGGACACTGCGCCGGAACCGCTGGTCGCGGCTGTGGCGGCCAGCGCGAGGCTCTTCGGGCACGCTTTGCTCTTCAGCACGGCCATGGCCGTGCTCACGCTCACGACCTCGTTCTACATGCTGGAGGTCTATGACCGCGTGCTCTCGAGCCGGAGCGAAGAGACGCTGCTTCTGCTCACGCTCATTTCCTTCGCAGCAATAGGCGTCTACGCGGCCATCGATGCGCTTCGCACCCGCCTCTTTGTGCGCGCCAGCATGCGGATCAGCGCGCAAGTTGCGCCGATCGTTCTTCGCTCCATGCTGTCAAGCTCTTCGCGCAGCGGCGGGCTCGAGCCGCGGCAGGGATTGCGCGATCTCGAAACGATCAAATCGTTCATCGCCAGTGCGACGCTGGGCCAGCTTTGCGATACGCCGTTTCTGCTCTTCTATCTCGCGATCCTGCTTTATCTGCACTGGATTTATTTCTTCATTGTGATGTTCGGCGGCGTGCTGCTCGCGCTGATCGCAATGGCGGATCAGGCACTGACGAGCCGCATGCTCGGCCGTTCCATCAATCTGTCGATCCGGGCGCATGCCTATGCAGAAGACGGCGTCAAGAACGCCGACGTGCTGGAAGGCATCGGAATGTCATCCACCTTTGTCGAGCGATGGTTCGGCATCTGGGTGGACTCGCTCAAGGCATCGCTCTCCGCGTCGGACACGGATTCGCTGCTTGCGGGAATTTCGAAGGCGTTGCGGCTCCTGATTCAGATCGCACTGCTCGGCACCGGCGCCGTGCTGGTGCTCGACTATCACGCTTCGGGCGGCATCATGATCGCCGCCTCGATCCTCGGTTCGCGCGCATTGGCGCCGATCGAGGCGATCGTGGCTGCGTGGAAGAATGTCGTGAATGTGCGCCTTGCCTGGGATCGCGTGCAGGATCTGTTGCGGCATGCACCCCGGCGTGACGAGGGAATGGTTCTCCCCGCGCCCGACGGTCGTCTCGATGTCATCGATGCAAGCTTCAGCGTGCCCGGTTCGCCGCGGCTGATTTTGAATGGCGTGCGCTTTTCTCTTGTCGCCGGCGAATCGCTCGGAATCGTTGGCCCTTCGGCTTCCGGAAAATCGACACTGGCGCGCCTGCTTGTCGGCGCATGGCCGTGCCTCACGGGAAATGTGCGGCTCGACGGCGCGGATATTTTCAGCTGGCCGCGCGCCGAGCTGTCGCGTTACATCGGCTATCTGCCGCAGGACGTGGAATTATTTGCAAGCACGGTCCGCCACAACATCGCGCGGCTTACGGAAGGCGATCCCGGAAAGGTCGTTGCGGCGGCACGACTCGCCGGCGCACATGAAATGATTCTCGGCCTGCCAAAAGGCTACGACACCGAAATCGGCGACAGCGGTCACAAACTCTCGGGCGGCCAACGGCAGCGCATCGGCATCGCCCGGGCGCTTTATGGCGATCCCCGTTTCGTCGTGCTCGACGAACCTAATTCCAATCTCGACAATGTCGGCGAACAGGCCCTGCAGGCGACGATTCTCGAACTCAAAAAGCAGCGCGTCACATTTGTCATCGTTTCGCACCGGCCGATGACGCTGTCGGTGGTCGACAAGATACTCGTGATGCGCGACGGGATGGTCGAGGCATTCGGTCCGCGGCAGGAGATTCTTCCGCGGCTTGCCGGCCGCGGCGGCGGAATGCCGGGCGGTCCCAGGCCTGCCGGCGCGCCGCAGGCCAAGGTCGTGCCCCTGACCCAGCCCATTGGCCCGCACGCCGCCGACCCCGAGCTGAAAGGCGCCGAAACGTGAGCGACGCCGCGGAGCGGATCGACGGCACTCCACCTTCCGGCGCGCGCCAGCGCTGGCATTCCTTTGTTACTATTCTGCGCGAAAGTCAGGGTCCCTCGACGGCTGACGAGGTATTGCCTTTTCTTCGTACCCATCGCGTCGTCTGGTCCGGCGGCAGTCTGGTCGCGCTGTTCTTCTTCGGCTTTGTCGGCTGGGCCGCCATGGCGCCGCTTCAAAGCGCAATCGTTGCGCCCGGCACGGTGGTCGTCGAAACGCACCGCAAGCAAATCCAGCATCTGGAAGGCGGGATCGTAAAAGACATCCTCGTGCAGGATGGACAGATGGTGAAAGCGGGGCAGCCGCTGATCCGGCTGGACAGCACCCAGGCCGCGACTGCGCTTCAACAGATACAGGACGAACAGGACGAATTGACCGCGCAGGAAGCGCGGCTGGTCGCCGAACGCGACGGCAGTCCCGAGATCCATTTCCCGCTCGGATTGCTCGCGCGCGGCAACGAACCGAAGGTGGCCGAATCCATTCAGGGCGAGCAGACGGCATTCAACAATCAGAACGCTTCGATCAAACAGCAGACCGATATATTGAACGAGAAGAAAGCCGAGGATGCGCGCGCCATAGAAGGCTTCCAGGCGCAGATTACGGCCGATGATACCCAGATCGCGCTTATCCAGCGCGAAGCCGACGCGGTCGGAAAGATGGTCGCCAAGGGTCTCGAGCCGACGGCGAAGCTCCTCGATCTGCAGCGCACGCAAGCCGACATCGAAGGCCAGCGCGGCGATCTCGTGCAGAAGATCGCACAGCAGAAGCTCGACAGCGGCGAGGACGACATCCAGATCATCAATCTGAAGAGTCAGGCGCTGGAAGACGTGTTGAAAGATCTGCGCGACGTGCAGGGCCGGCGCTTCGATCTCGCCGACCGCTATCAGGCCGCGCGCGATGTGCTTCGCCGCACGACGTTGACGGCACCGGTTGACGGGCGTGTCGACGATCTGCAGGTGCACGCCAAAGGCGCGGTGATCAAACCCGGCGAGCCGGTGCTCGAAATCGTTCCCGTGCACGACCACCTCGAGATCGAGGCGCGCCTGCGTCCGCAGGATGCCGACGAAGTTCGCCCCGGCATGACGGCGAAGGTCGACCTCAGCGCCTACAAGGCGCGCCGGCTGCCCATGCTCACCGGCACCGTGACCTATGTGTCGCCCGATACGCTGGAAGACCTGCATACCGGGGCACCTTATTTTCTCGTGCATGTGATGGTCGACCGCTCGATCCTGAAGGACTATCCGGCGGCGCGTTTCATTCCGGGCCTGCCCGTCCAGATCGAAATCCAGACCGGCGCGCATACCGCGCTGAATTACTTCCTCGAACCGATCCGGGACGTGATGCACAACGGCATGCGGGAGCAATAACGGCCGAAGCTGCGCAACCTGTCAAACGGAATGCCGTTCCTGTAGGGTCACCGCAAAATCCGGGAGCGTCACGATGGCATCTGCCGCAAATATCTCGTTTCTTCTTGCCGATGTGGACGGCACGCTTGTCACCGAAGACAAAGTGCTGACGCCTCGGGCGCGCGACGCAGTGATGCGCCTGAACGGGAAGGGCATCCGTTTTGCAATCACCTCGGGCCGGCCGCCGCGCGGCATGTCGATGTTCGTCGATCCGCTCGCGCTGGCCGAGCCGATCGCGGGCTTCAACGGCGGAGCCTATGTGGCGCCCGATATGAGCGTCTTGGAGACGCATACGCTCGCGGCCGACGCGGCGTCCAAAGCGATCGACATGCTCGGCAAGCTCGGGCTCGACGCGTGGCTCTACACCGGCGACGCCTGGTATCTGCGCAATCAGGATGCTCCGCATGTGGCCCGCGAGGGCTGGACGGTCAAATTCCCGCCGGAAGTAACAAAGAGCTACGAGGACTATTATAACCAGGCCGTGAAGATTGTCGGCATCAGCGATGACCATAGGCTGGTACAGAAAGCCGAAACCGAAATCGGCAACGCGCTCGACGGGTCGGCATCGGTGGCGCGCTCTCAACCTTATTATCTCGATATCACCAATATCAACGCCACCAAAGCTGCCGTCGTCCGCTATCACGCCAGCCGGCTCGGCGTCCCGGCGTCCGAAATCGCGACGATCGGCGATATGCCCAATGATGTGCTGATGTTCCGCGTCAGCGGCTTCTCGATTGCCATGGGCAATGCGTCGGACGAGGTGAAGTCGCAGGCCTCTGCTGTTACCGATTCCTACAACGACGAGGGGTTTGCCAAGGCCGTCGAGCGCTTCCTGCTGGGCGGCTCCTGAGAAAAATCGCAAATTGCCTGTGCAACGAAAACGCTTCTGGTTCGTTGGAGCATTTGGGTGTTTTGCGGTCTTGAATCCGCCAAAGTGAGCTGGGGTGTTGGATGGCGCCTGAAGATGCAGGCCGCGACCGGGTTGAGCAGCGCGAACAGAAATCCGGCATGGAGCCGCGTAAGCGTCGACGGTTCATCGTCATCGCCGCTATCGTCGTTGTTGTAATCGCCGCCATTGCGCTTGTCTGGTGGCTGATCGCGCGCAATTACGAGAATACCGACGACGCCTACATAGACGCGCGTATCGTGCATCTGTCGACCCAGATCGAGGGCCGTGTGCTGCATGTCTATGCCGACGACAATATGCGCGTGCGAAAGGGACAGCTTCTGGTCGAGATCGATCCGGCCGACGCAACCGCGCGCTATGATCAGGCCAGGGCGCAGGAAGCGCAGGCACAGGCGCAGCTTGCGCAGGCCGTGGCGCAGATCAGTGTCAGCCGGGCGAATTATCAGCAGGCGCTGGCCAATATTACCGGCGCCGCCGCCCAGGCGAAGAACGCATCGCAGGATTTCGCGCGCTATCAGACGCTGAAAACCAGAAACCCGTCCGCCGTTGCCGGCGAACAGCTCGATCTGGCACGCGCGACCGCTGTCAACACGGCCGCACAGCAGAACGCCGCGCAGAAACAGGCCACCGGCGCTGCGGCGCAGGTCAAAGCCGCGGAAACCCAGGTGCAGGCCGCGCAGGCGCAGGTAAAAACCACCGAGGCTCAGCTCGAACAGGCGCAGATCAATCTCGGCTACACCCGCATCGTGGCGCCGGAAGACGGCACCATCGCACAGCTGACTGTGGCCGTGGGCAACTACGTTTCGCCGGGCACGCAGATGCTGGCGATCGTACCTTTCAAGATCTGGGTGACGGCAAATTTCAAGGAGAACCAGCTCGACCTGATGCGCCCGGGACAGAAGGCAGACATCGAGATCGATGCCTATCCGCATGTGGACTTCTACGGACACGTGGATTCCATCCAGCGTGGCGCGGGCCAGGCTTTCGCGCTGCTGCCTCCGGAAAACGCCACGGGCAATTTCGTCAAGGTCGTTCAGCGCGTACCGGTCAAGATCGTGATCGACGGACCAAACGATCCCCGCTTCGTCCTCGGCCCAGGGATGAGCGTCGTGCCCACCGTGCATGTGCGCTGACATGTCCGCAGGCGCGCTGCGCTGCGCCGGGGGGAACTGAATGTCCGCCGCGGGTCAGGACCGGGGATGGACACCGGCGCGCTCGGTTGCCGGCAGCCGCAATCCGTGGAGCATCGTCGCCGTCATCTCCATCGCCACCTTCATGGTGGTTCTGGACACCTCGATAGCCAATGTCGCGCTTGACCATATCGCAGGCGGCCTTTCCGCCAGTTATGATGAGGCCACCTGGGTCGTCACGAGCTATCTCGTCGCCAATGCCGTGATCATCCCGGCCAGCGGCTGGCTCGCCGACGTCGTCGGCCGCAAACGTTATTACATGATCTCGGTAGCGGTGTTCACGGGGGCATCGCTGCTTTGCGGACTTTCGCAGAGTTTGAGCTTCCTGGTCATTGCGCGCATCGTGCAGGGACTCGGCGGCGGCGGCCTGCAAACGGTCGAGCAATCGATGCTGGTGGACACATTTCCGCCAAGCAAGCGCGGCCTTGCCTTTGCGGCTTACGGGCTCGTGGTTGTCACGGCTCCGATCCTGGGTCCGACGCTGGGCGGCTGGATCACCGATAATTACTCCTGGCACTGGGTATTCCTTATCAATGTGCCGGTGGGCATGCTCTCCCTGACTCTCGTTACATTCTTCGTCGACGAACCGAAGGCGCTGCGCGACCGCGCGGCGGAGCTGCGCAAAGAAGGCATCCGTGTTGATTACGTCGGCTTCGCGTTTGTGGCGCTGTGGCTCGGCTGCATGGAGGTGACGCTCGACCGCGGCCAGCGCGACGATTGGTTCTCCTCGCCCATGATCACCATTTGTGCGATCGTGGCCGCACTCTCCTTTGTGGCGCTCGTTCCCTGGGAGTTGATGCACAGAAACCCCATGATCAATGTGCATCTGTTCCGGCGGCGAAACTTCGTGATCTCCAGCCTGTTGTTCATCGTGCTGGGCGTAATCATTTTCGGATCGACGCAATTCATTCCACAATTGCTTCAGGAGGTGTTGGGTTATACCGCCTTTAATGCAGGTTTGGCGCTTACCGCCGGCGGCGTCGCCACCGTTATTGCAATGCCCACGGTCGGCATTCTCACCAGCCGTATCGACGCACGCTATCTCATCGGCTTCGGTTTCGGCATGCAGGTCATCGCTTTCTGGTACATGGGACATCTGTCGACACAGATGGCGTTCGAGAACGCGGCTTTCCTGCGTCTGCTGCAGTCCGTGGGCTTGCCGTTTCTCTTCATACCGATCAGCACCGTCGCCTATGTCGGGCTGAGACCCGAAGAGAACAACCAGGCTTCGGCGCTGATGAACGTCATGCGCAATCTCGGCGGCACGATCGGCATATCGACCGTCCAGACGCTGCTCGCGCGTGGCGAACAGATTCACCAGTCGCGGCTGGTCGAAAATCTCAATCCGCTCAATCCGAACTATGTGCTGGCGACAAATCACGCGACACAGGTCCTGGGCGGACAAGGGGCCGGTGCGAGCGGCGCTGCTCTGGGCAATCTCTATCAATCCGTCCAGCAGCAGGCTGCGATGCTGTCCTATGTCGACGTCTTCTATCTGCTGATGATTGTAGTGATCTGCACGCTGCCGCTGCTGTTCGTGATGCAGAAGGGGCACGGGAGCGGCACGATGGAGGGAGGCGGCTGATGCACAGATACGTTCCGCTTGTCCTGGCCGCAATGGCGCTGTCGGCCTGCAACGTCGGTCCCGACTACAAAAAGCCCGATACGACGCTACCGGCCGATTTTCAGGAACCGCACGGGTCGCTTTCTGCACCCAACGCCACCGATCTTTCGACGTGGTGGACCGTGTTTCACGACGCCGAGCTCGATTCTCTGGTCACGCGTGCGCTAGCGGCCAATCTGGATCTGCAGGCGGCGGCCTCGCGCGTTCGCCAGGCGCGCGAGCAGGAAATCATTGCCGGTGCGCCGGAGTGGCCAAGTCTCGATGTTTCCGGGACGGGCGTGAACATCCATAACAACTCCAATCCGCTCGCGCAGCTCGGTGGCAGCGGTTCGCCCGGAAGCGGCGCGGCCGCCGCTGCCAATAATCCGACAAACATCAGGCTGTATTCGCTGGGCCTCGATGCGAGCTGGGAAGTCGATCTCTTTGGGGGCACGCGGCGAAGCATGGAAGCCGCGCATGCGAATTCCGAAGCCGCACTTTGGGATCTGCACGACGGCGAGGTCGCGCTGACCGCGGAAATTGCGGATGACTATATTAATCTCCGCGGCGCGCAAGCGCGCATCGCCATGCTTCGCGCGGAGCTCAAGGACGAGACGCAGCTCTTTGGCATCGTCCGCGACCGCGCAAAAGCAGGCTTTGTCACGCAGCTCGATGTCAATCAGCAACAGGCGCTGGTCGAGAATGCACGCGCGCAAATCCCGGAACTCGAGGCGCAGGCGGACGCGATGATACATGCCATCGCCGTCCTTCTCGCACAGCCGCCCGAATCCATGGCGCAGGAGCTGCAAACGGCACAGCCCATTCCCGTGACCCCGCCGGATTTGCCCGCAGCTCTGCCGGCGGATTTGCTGCGGCGAAGGCCGGACGTCCGCGAAGCCGAACGCAAGCTCGCAGCCGCGACGGCGAATGAAGGCGTGGCAATCGCCGATCTCTACCCGAAGCTTGATCTGCTCGGCGTTGCCACCTTCGTCAGCCCGGGAGTTGGCAGTCTCCTGACGTCGCGCAGCTTCGGCACGGTCGGAGCCGCTTACGTCTCCTGGCCGATCTTCGAGGGCGGAAAGATCCGCGCGAATATCCGCGCCAGCAAGGAAGCAGAGCTTCAATCCTATCTCGCCTGGCGAAAATCGGTGCTCGGTGCATTGCAGGACGTCGAGGATGCTCTTGCCCGCTACGTCGACGAGAAAGAGCATGAACGTGCGCTTGCCGCGTCGGAACAGGCCGCGTCTTCCTCGGAAACAATCGCGCGCCAGCAATATGTCGCCGGCCTTGTTACCTTCGTAAATGTGCTGAGCGCGGAAACCACGCTGCTTTCCGCTCGCGACCAGTTGATACAAAGTCACGCCGCGCTCGCCGAAAATCTCGGAACCATATACAAGGCGCTCGGCGGCGGATGGAACGAAGCGACCGTCAACTGGAAGACGCGGCCGGCGGATCCGGAGAACAAATAGACGGCGGCCGAACAGACGTCAGTTTATCGCTTCGTTCCTGGACTTTTCGGCTTCGTGGACGAGAACGTCGTCGCGCCACACCATGATTCTCGTCATCCGCACGAAGGTGCTGTCGAACAGGGCGCGCGCCAGCAACACCGCATGCTCGTCGCCGAAGCATTGCGCGATGAAAAGACAATTCCGCGCTTCGCCGTCGTCGAAAAGATCGAACCTGTAGGTCAGACTCGGGCTCATCAATGTATTTTGCCTCTTGCGCCCGCACGAGCCCAGCGACTGCGAACGACGATGTATTCTCCATGGCGCCTGCGCGCCTGTCGAGTGAAAATTGTTCGCAACCTGTCGCGCTGCAACGCAATACGGGGCCGGCTGATCATCGGGCGAATGTGCAATCAGGAAGTCGGCGCAAGCGCGTCCACCGCCTCCTGCACGCTCCGGAACATGCGCGAAGGTCCCACCATCTCCGTTATGCCGAAGCGGTGGAAGGACTTTTGCGCCCGAATCGATTCGAGGCGCGCGACGGCAAAGACAGCACCTCTTCCCTGACAAAGCTTCACGGCCTCGCAAAGCGCGTGTGCGGCCGTGAAATCGATTTCGACAATGCTGCTTGCTTCCAGGACTACCAGCTGCGGAGATGAGGGGTCTTGTGCAAGCGCATCTCTGAAGCCGCGCCGAAACGCGCTCGCGTTCAGAAATGACAAGGGTGCCTGGAACGCGAGTACAAGCACACCGGGGGACTTCTGAAGACTCGCGCCCGGTGCGGGCGGCCACCAGATGGACGTTCCGGCAATCCGCGACAAGGTAATTACATGCGCACGCGTGGTCGTCCACATACCGTGCAGCAACGAAAAAAGGATTCCGATGCCGACACCGATTTCCACGGGGAACACAACAATCGCGAGCGCCGTCGCGATCATCAGAAGGAACTCGGGAGGGCTCTGTTGCCAAACCGCCCACGCCTGATCGAATTTGACGATTCTCAACGCAATGAAGAGAAGAATTCCGGCGAGCGCAGCCGCCGGAACATGCCGCAGCAGGCCCGTGCCAAATATCGCCAGCGCCGCCACGGCGGCTGCGGCCGCAACCCCGACGATTTTCGATTGCCCGCCAGCTTCCACAACTACGGCGGTGCGCGGCGGACTTGCATTGACCGGGAACACACCCGCAAGGCCTGCAACCAAATTGGCCGCGCCAACGCCCAGAAAATCGCGGTCGATATCGCCGGGCTGGTTCGCAGCGGAGCCGAAGGCTGCTGTCGTGGCGGCGGATTGCACCATCACCACAAGGGCAATCAGCAATGAAAGCGGCGCGAGCCTGATCAAAGTATCCGCATCCGGCCATGATGACAGAAGATGCGGATGTGGCGGGGGAATGCTGCCCAGCACCTGCACTCCGTTTCGTTCAAGGGCGAAAGCGATCGTAATCGCCGTCGCCGCCGCAACGCCGATCAATGCAGCAGGCCAGCGCCGGTCGATCAGTTCCGCGACAGCGGTAATCAGAAACACGCCGGCGCCCAGAGCCAGATCGTAGACGTTCGTATGGGCAAAATCGGCATGCGCCAGACTTGCCAAAGATCCTTCATGGCCCGCTGCCAGGCCGCAAAGGGTGGGAAGCTGGGACGCCACGATATGGACGGCGATGCCGGCAAGAAATCCCGTCATGACGGGCGTGGAGAGCAGATTTGAAATCCACCCCATGCGGCAGATACCGGAAATGCCGACGATCAGCCCCACCATGAAGGCGAGAGATGCGGCAAGTGCGGCGTAGCCGGACGATCCTTCCACCGCCATGAGTCCCAGGGCCGCCGCGAAGATCGGCGCAACGGTCGAATCGGCGCCCACAGACACGACCCGACTCGCGCCGAACAGCAGAAATCCCATCGTTCCCGCCACAAATGCGAGAAAGCCCGTCTCGGGAGGGAAATGCGCAAGGCGTGCGGTCGCCATCTGCTCGGGTATGGCGATGGCAGCAAGCGTCAGGCCCGCGATCGCATCCTGTGCCAACCGGCCGGCTGGAAGGCCTGCAGGGCCCGGTATTGTTCCGGTCTCAATGCTATTTCTTGCGGACATCGAAGTGATTCGCACCGGAGTCTATCCCATGGCACCCATCCGCGAACCTATACTTCACCCCGTCCGGATCGCCGAACTCAGGCCGACGCAGATAACGGTCGGGCGGCGAGAGGTGGAGGAGCGCAAGAAGCACTGGCGCGCCATGAAACAGCGAAAGGACGCCGAGTTTCTCGGTACGCACATGGTTCCTGTGATTCTGGGTCCGAAAGGACATCATTATATCATCGATCATCATCATCTCGCGCTGGCGCTGATGGAGGACGGGCTCGAGGAAATCTTTGTCGAGCCGGTCGCGCATCTCGACCGCCTCGAGCCGGAATCGTTCTGGACATTTCTCGACAACCGCGGCTGGATGCATCCCTTCGACGACAAGGGCCGCCGCCGGCCCTACAACGACATTCCCCATTCGCTTCGCGATATGACCGACGACCCGTTCCGGTCGCTCGCCGGTGCGCTGCGCCGCGCCGGAGGTTATGCGAAGGACACGGCACCGTTCAGCGAGTTCTTATGGGCCGATTTCTTGCGCCATCGCATGAAGCGCCGCGCCATCAAGGACGATTTCGCGACCGCGCTCCGGCAGGCAGTCAAGCTCGCAAAGAGCCGTGAAGCCGACTATCTCCCCGGCTGGTGTGGCCCAACGGACGGCGTGTAATCCCGCGCCCGCTGGATTTTCGCCTCGGCCCGTCGCAACATTACAGCCGTGTGATCCCCGATGAGCAATTGGACCCGATACCTCGAAAATCAATCGCGACCGCGCATGGCCGTGGCGGCCGTCGTCCTTGCGCTTTGTATCGGCGAATTCGACTACGCGACGGGAACCCATATTTCGCTCTCCGCCTTCTACCTTCTCCCGGTCTCGATCGCGGCGTGGTTCGTAGGCACGGGTTTTGCCCTTTTCACCGCCGCGCTTTGCGTCGCCGTCTGGATCGCCGGAAACATGATTGCCGGCGACGCAAGTTTTGCCAGCCCCTTCCTGATTGCCTGGAACGGCACGGTGCAGTTCGTCTCCTTTGTCGTGGTCGTCTTCGTTCTCGTGAAACTGCGCGACCTCAATCGCGAGCTTGAGTCCCGCGTCAGGGATCGGGCTGCGGCGCTGACGCGCGAGATCGCCGAACGGGAAAGGCTGCAAAATCTGCTGCTCGAAGCCAGCGAACAGGAGCAGCGGCGGATCGGCCAGGACCTGCATGACGGGCTCGGCCAGCATCTCGCCGGAACGGCGATCGCGGGTCAGGTGCTGCGCGAAAAACTTGAGCGCCGCCAGTTGCAGGAAGCATCCGACGCGAAGAAGGTGGTGGAACTGATCGAAGAGGGCGTCTCGCTGACCCGGAGATCCGTGAAGGGCCTGCATCCGGTGGACCTGACCGCCGAAGGCCTGATGCTGGCACTCGAAGAGTTCGCGGCGACCACGACCCGGCTTTTCGACGTCAATTGCCGCTTCATTTGCGAATCGCCGGTTCTTATCCATTCCGCCGCGAGCGCGGAGCATCTTTATCGCATCGCGCAGGAGGGCACGCGTAACGCCGTGCAGCATGGAGGCGCGCGGAATATCGCCATCGAACTTAATACGCTCGAGGAGGGACACGAGCTACGCGTTGAGGACGACGGAAGCGGAATTCCGTCCGTTCCGTCCGCAAGCGGAGGCATGGGGCTTCGGATCATGGCGCATCGCGCCCGTTTGATAGGGGCGACATTCCGTATTACCACGCGGGCCGGCGGCGGGACGGCTGTGATCTGTCAGTTGCCCGTCGCAATAGAGGATCGGCTTGCCTCATGAACAAACGCGTTTCGAAAGTATTTCTCGTCGACGATCACCCGCTGGTGCGCGAATGGCTGATGACGTTGCTCAATCAGCTCACCGACCTGCAGGTCTGTGGAGAGGCCTCCGGCGCCGAGAAGGCACTGGAGGGAATTCGGGCGACGCAACCGGACATTGCCATCGTCGATCTCGCCTTGCCCGAGGGCTCGGGACTGGCGCTCATCAAGGGTCTCAAGGCGGAATTTCCGGCGATCGCCGTGGTGGTCCTCTCCATGCACGACGAACGTTTTTATGCCGAACGCGCTTTCCGCGCGGGGGCGCGCGGGTATGTGATGAAGGGCGAATCGACGAGCAGCATCGCCGCGGCCATCCGGGATGTCCTGGCTGGAAAGCTTTATCTGAGCCCCCGGATGCATGCGGTTTTCGCCGAGCGCTTCGCGGAGGGAGACCTCGCAAGCCTGCACGCGCCGGTCAAAAAGCTCAGCGACCGCGAATTGGAAGTCTTCCGGCTCCTGGGGCAGGGCTATGAGACGCGCCGCGTGGCGCAATCCCTGAACGTCAGCATCAAGACCGTGCAGGCCTATTGCGCGCGGATTAAGGAAAAGCTGCAACTCGCCAACGCCTCGGAGCTGCTGCGCGAAGCCATTCGCTGGAACGACGCGCAGTCCGCCGGCTAGACGCTATATTGCCGTCAGGCCGGCGCTGATTTTTTTATGGCGTCTATATAAGGGGAACTGGCGCCCCCATCTCGAAATTATACGTCATCTCCAGCACCTATCGGGGAAGAAACCTGATCGGGTGACCGATATGCGAGTCAGGAGATCGCCCCCTCTCCGTTCGAATGAATTGGCCGAAGCGGGCCATGCGCCGCTTGATCTGTCGGCGGAAAGCCTTTCCGGGCAGCCCGCCGCCGAAGATGTGCTGGCGGAAATCGGACTGATCCTGATCGTCGTTCTCGGTGTCGTTATTGCCGTCAACGCGGCGCTGATTTCCCTGCACATCGCGCCCTGATTAATATTCTGGAATTATATAATGATCGCGAACAATTACATGAGGTTTATATTGTGGTGCGATACCTCGACCGGTACACGCTCGCGGCGTTTCGCTCAGGGGAGTAATCATATGCGAAAGATCGTGTTGACCGCCATCCTTCTTGCCGGCGGCGTTGCGCTTTCCGCGGCGCCGGCTTCCGCGTTGCAGGTGCTCGTCACCCAGGTCCACAAGAACGGAGACGGCACCGCTACCTATCACTTCGCCGTGCAGACGGATCCGGGCGAAACGCTCGCCCCGGGCGAAGATTTCGTGACCGTTTACAATTTCGGCGGGTTTGTCGACGGCTCCGCGCGTTCACCCGGAGGCTGGGGATTTTCGTCCGACGAATACGGCCGGACGCCGACCTGGGACGGATATCCCGCCGTGCTGCCCGTCGACATTCCGGGACTGAACAATCTGACCTGGACGGCGAAGCGGCCGATCACCGGCGGCGCGACGATCGACGGATTTTCCGCCACGACGCGCGCGGTGGGTACCACCGACGGTGAATACACCGCTCAGGTCACCCGAACGGCCAATGGAAAATCCACCAAACAGGCGATCATCGGCCAGCTCGCGACACCCAGCTACATGGCGCAATAGGCAATGCCTGCGGGGCGCATCGGATATCGCTCAGGGCGGTAGCCGATCGCTCCCGCGCCAATTCACCCGCCGGCATTTCTCGGCAACAAATTACCTGACGCAGCACGGGCGTTTGCTTGCATTCCTGAAAAGCATCGAATTTTCCGGCGCCGGGCGACGTTCCAGTGGATACAGGAAAACTTCAAAATGATGAGACCCGCTCTGGCAGGTAAGAAGTCATTGGTCGCCGCGGCCTTCGCAGCAAACATCGCTTGGGGCGGTGTCGCTGCCGCCCAAGCCCAACCGGCGGTACAACCCGGGGCACCGTCCGCGAATCAATCCGGCGCACAGCAGCCACAGCAGCCCCCCGATTGTACGCCGCCCATCGATCCCTACAAGAATTACGCCTGTCTCGACGCCTATCTTGGCGACGATCCGTTTGCCCGACTCTTCAACTACTACAAGCTGGAATGGGGACAGGGTACGGCGCCCGCCGATCCCAATGCCCCGGCCTCGCGTCGCGATGGCTGGCCGGCAACTCCGGAGACCACCCCGCCCATGCCCTATACCGAATTTCCCTATGGGGCGGCGACCTCCATCGGCGTGACCCGGCCGAATTCGGTCGACAGCCCGCTCATGACGGCAATCGCAAATACGAACCTCGGAAAATGGCTCTACAATAATGACTTCCAGTTCTATGGGTGGGTCGATCCGGGGTTCAACGTCAGTACGAACTCCAGAAACTTCGGAAACGCGCCGATTGCCTATACGGTCACGCCCAACACGGTTCAGCTCGATCAGTTTGTCCTTTATCTCGACCGCTTTCCCGACACGGTGCAGACCGATCACATCGACTGGGGCATGCGGATTTCCGCGCTGTATGGCGAGAACTACCGCTATACCAACGCCTACGGAATCGCGAGCTGGCAGTTCAACGGAAACAACAACTGGTATGGCTACGACTTCCCGATGGTCTATGGGGAACTGTGGATTCCCCAGGTTGCCGACGGTTTGCTGATCCGCGTCGGCCGCTACATCTCGATTCCCGACATCGAGGCACAGTTGGCTCCGAACAACATTCTCTATACGCATTCGATTACCTATTCGTGGGACAATTACACGAATGAGGGCATCGTGGCGTCGTGGCAACTGTCAAAGAACTGGATGGTGCAGACAGGACTCGTGGACGGTACGGAAACGCCACCCTGGCACTACAACGAAAAGATTCCCAACATTTTCGTCGATGACGGCAATACCGATCCACTGTATCCCGGCAAGACCCTGTTAAAGGATCCCGGCAACCAGATTCCCACTGGGGTTTTCTGCGTGCGCTACGAAAGCAGCGACGGAAACGATGTTTTTTACCCGTGTCTGGACGGCATCAACAACGGCAAGTGGGGTTACAACAACCTTCAGTGGCACGGCTTCACATACTATCATAAATTCAACGATCACTGGCACATCGACTTCGAGAGTTACTTTATGAACGAAGACGACGTGCCCAATTTGCGGAACGCCGAGGCGCTTGACATATTCAACAACGGCGGTACGCCGTTCTCGCCGCAATACGTCAAGTTCAATTCACCCAATCTCGCCTATTGCAGCAATCCAGCCGTTCTGGATTGCAATGCGGAATCGGTCGGCGTGCTGTCCTACATCAACTACACGCTGGACCCGCTGAACAATTTCACCTTCAGGCCGGAATATTACTGGGATCCGCAGGGCTGGCGCACCGGAACGGGCGGCTACACCCAATACATGGAATTTACGGTCGGCTGGCAGCACTGGCTGTCGCCGCAGATCGAATTCCGGCCGGAAATCGGTTACTGGCATTCGTTCCACACCGCCGCCTATAACGGCGATCTCTACACCGGCACCCCCGGCGACAGGTTCACCACCGTCGAATTCGCATCCGACATGATCGTCCACTTCTGAAGGTGGAGAATGAAACCGGCGTCGCTGTCAGAACAGCACGCCGGTTTCCAGCATCAGACGCGACTGGCCGGACTTGTCGAGACGGGCGCCGAATTCGTCGCCCGCTTGGGCATTGTCGGCCGAAACATAGGACGCATCTGCGCGGGCGAAGAATATTCCATGCTGGAAGGTCGGCGTAAGCGTGAGCGACCAGGCATTGCTGCCGGGCCCATAGAGGAGATCGGGCGTGCCGGCCGCATCATTGCCCGTCGCCGAAATGTACTCCGCGCGGCCCGCGAGAAACAACTCATTCGTAAAGGAGTAACTTGCCAGCAGGGCACCCGAGAAGGTCGAGGCGCCGTGCAGAAATCCAATCTGCGGGTTCGCGGGGACATGCGATGCCTGGACATAGGGGTTGACCATCCAGGCGCCCAGTACATAGGCGTAGGAAAGATCGCCGATGACGCTGTTATTCTGGGCGAGCGGGGTTGCGAAACTCGAATAGCCGGTGTGGCCGAGATTGGCGCCCCCGATGATTCCAACCGTGTCGATGTTGTCGTTCCAGGCATAAGACGCGGTACCGGTGACCCAGTTCAGCCTGTCGGAGTAATAGCCGTCGTTCCATGATACATCGACATTGACGGGCCCGTTGGAATAATTCGCCTGCACGCCGCGTGTGAACGACGGTGTCTGGTTCCACAGCAGCCCGCGTTCGATATCGACGTTCTGGAAGCTGAGCGAGTTCTCCTCGCCGATCTGCGTCGGCAGCTTGCCGGCCTCGATGGAGATGGTGGGCGTCGGCGCAATCTTCAGATAGCCCTGCGGCAGATAGCCGAAGGAATGTTCGGTGGCATCGACCGCGCTGACATAGGGCGTGCCGAGCGCCGGCTGAGAATAAGCTCCGACATCGGCGAAGAACTGCAGCCAGCCATCCGCCTTTTGAACGATGAGCTGCCCGTTGCTCAGATCGACGTATCCGGGTTCGTTGCCGGGAACGGGATTATTCTGCCAGAAGGCGAGCCCGGTCGCGGCACCGGTGAGATAAATGGTACCCAGCGATCCTGCGTCGAACGATAACGGATTGGGATTTGCGACCAGGGGACCGGTCATTGAAGGCGTATTCATCGCGGCTGCGAAAGCGCGGCCGTTATAGGGCATGAAAGCCAAAGCAGCAGCGGCAACCGGGCCAAACCGACAAGATCCGGGCTTCGCGATCACTCTAGAATTTCCCGCGCAAGAATTCGACGATCGCGTACCCGATCAGGCTGGCCGAAATTCCGATTCCGAAATTTGTCACGGTGAAGATGTCCGCGAGTGCGTCCGCCAGGCTCTTTCCGCCTGCGCTATTGGCGCGCTCGTACTCGCCCATCAGAAGGTTCGAGTAGAAGAGAAACATGATGAAGGCGACCTCGATTATGAGACGCCAGCGTTTGCGGTTCATTTTCAACTACTGGTTTTCCCGAATTTCCGCTTCGGCACGGCAACTCTCGCGTGATCATCCGGCCCTCTCCGGCATCGCGGCCGTATCGGACGGGGGGACCACCAGTCTATAGCCAACTCCCATTTCCGTGCGAATGATTCTGTTCGATGGAGAAGTGTCGCCGAGCTTGTTGCGGAGTGAGCGGACATAAACGCGCAGATATTGCGGATCTCCGACGTTCTCGCCGCCGCGAACATTCCGCAGGATGAAATCATGCGTGAGCACCTTGCCGGGATGGCTCGCGAGGACGCAGAGAATTTCATACTCGGTCCTGGTCAGGTTTATTTCCCGCCCGTTGCGCGCCACGCGGCGATTGACCAGATCGATTTCCAGATCGCCGAGCCGGAGTGAGGGCTGTGTCCCCTCGGTGTGGAAGCGGTGCTTCAGAGCTACTTTGAGCCGCGCCACCAGCTCTGCCATCCCGAACGGTTTTGTTACATAGTCGTCGGCGCCCAGTTCAAATGCGCGAATTTTGTCCGCCTCGCCGTCGCGCGCCGATAATATGATCACCGGAACCGCGGAATGCTTTCGAATTTCTTCCAGCACGTCGAATCCGCTGCGGTCGGGAAGGCCCAGATCGAGAATCACCACGTCGGGAGCGAGCGAAGACTGCAAGTCCAGCGCCTCGGCCGCAGTTCGCGCGGCGACGGCCTTGAACCGGCTCTCGCCCAACCCGGTTTTCAGCAGTCTCTGAATCTGGACCTCGTCATCTATGACGAGAACGACCGGATTGCGTCCCATATCTTGCCAAGGTCCGTCGGACCGCCAAAGGAGGGACGATGCCAATATGGTCGACGCATCTCCCTGCTCAAGCATTATCAGCGATCGGTGAGCTATCAATATGCGATAAATAAAAAAAGAAGCGCAGGATATATATGTATCATATAGAACAGCCGCCCCGCGGCCCGGCTGCGAATGCCCTAATAGGCGCGCAGACGATGTATGGCGCCGCGCGAAATCCGATGCGCCACGACAAGCCAACATAAGCGCCGCATAAAAAGCATCACGGGATGCCAACACTTTATTCGATTTTCCGAATTGCAATTTCACTTCTCCGGTGCGCGTCCGCTATCGAGTTTTTACACGCTCACAACTATCTGAGTTTCGTTTCGAATGACGGTCGATCGAAATGGCACCTCGTCGAACCCGGCATGTCGGCCGCGTGGCCGATTCCGCCGGCAGCGCCGCGCCTTTGGTCGACGGGAGTGTATGACGACAGTGTTGAAACAGCATGCGTTGACGATATTGGCGGCGTGCGCGTTAATCCTGCCGGGCTGTGCCACTTCGCAGATCGGAGAGGCACGGAACTTCAACCAGACAAGGCTGGCAATGCAGGCGTCGGCCGGTTCGCAGGCCTGCCCATCGAAGTGGGTTGCAGCCGGGAATAACGGCGCCAAAGCCGATCGCTATTTCCAGAACTTCTGTCCATGATAGGGCCTTTGCGTCACCCGACAGGCTCAGAACAATACGCCGGATTCCAATAGCGCACGAAACTGATTCTTGTCGTCGAGTCCGGGGCCGAGAGCCGATCCCGGAGCGGCGCTGCTCAAGGCAATAAACGACGCCTCGGGGCGCACGAAGAAAATTTTGTGCTGCCAGGTCGGCGTAACCGTGAACGACCAGGCTTTGCTTCCCGGCCCATAGAGCAGGTTTGGCGCGCCCTCTGCCGTATCGCCCACGGAATCGATATATTCGATTCTTCCCGCCAAATTCCAGGAAGGAGAAAGATTATAGGTCGCAAGGATCGCGGCACCAAGGCTCTGTCCGGAATGGGCGAGACCCAGCCTGTCGCTTGCCGGCACGTCCGTGTACTGCAAATAGGGCGTGATGGTCCACGGGCTCGCCATGCAGGTATAGATGAGATTGAAGATTTCGCTGTTGTTCTGGTAGAGCGGCGTAGCGAAGGAAGATTTCGTCCCGGCCGCCAAATTCCCGCTGCCGACGAATGTAATGCTGTTCGATGAATCGATCGCCCAGGCGGCACTGCCCGACAGCCAGCTGAATTCGTCGGAATAGAACCCGTCATTCCAGGAAAGCGACAGCGAGATCGGGCCGGATGTGTAGTTCGCCTGGACTCCGCGGCTGACCGCGGGCTCCTCGTTCCAGAGCAGGCCGCGCTCGATGTCCATGTTCTGGAAGGTGAACGTGGATTCGACGCCGATCAGCGTGGGGAGTTTGCCCGCCAGAATCGAGAACGAACCGGTGGGTGCGAATTTCGCGTAGGCGACCGGAAGTGCGGAAAACAGATCTTCGGTTTCTGTTCCGGCCGAGAACAGCGGCGTTCCCAGTGCCGGAAGATCATAGGCACCCGCCTGGACGTAGAACTGAAACATGCCGTCGGTCTTCTGGATGAAGACCTGGCCGTTGCTTGCATCCCAGCGCCAGTGCCGGTCGCCCGCAGAAGTTTCGGGCTCGCTCGTGAACGCGCCAAAGCCGCTGGCAATTCCGCCGACATAGATGTTGCCGAGCGGACCGGCGTCGAAACTGATCGGATTGGGATTGCCGGCTAGGGGGCCGGACAAAGACGGCGTCGACAATGCATCGGCCAGGCACGGCGGCGCTGCCGTCAGCAGCGCCGCGACGGCCCACCAGGCTGCCGTCCCGGGAATGATTGCGTGAAACGTGGATTGGCAGGGCGAAGCGGCGCGCCGGATACCGTACACAGAGTAAACCTCCCGGAAAGCGACACGTGCGGCCGGAGCGATCGAACTAATTTCTAAATCGCACCTTTGCGTGAAAAAAGCGGTCGATCAACATAAAACGGAAATAAATTTCTGCCGCCTGCGGGCGCGGCGCGTCCCCGCCGGATGCGGATACGCACCGGCCATGATGAACCCTATTCCACCCGCCAAGGCTGCGGAAAATACCGGCAATCTCTGGCCATAGCCGCGGGATGGCGACCCGGTGTCCCCTATACGGATTTTATATTGCAGCGCCACGGCGGCCAATCTCGAATCTATATGACCCATGGGTGATATTTTGCACCGGATGAATTCCGCCGGAATTCCTGTTCGGGGCCAAATTCCCTGACGGATGGAAGCTTGAGTCAGCCGGGTCGGAGCGCCGAGGCGGGCATTCCGGTCCTGGTCTGGATGGAGTTTTGGAAATGTTCGATGTGACGATGCTGGCCTTCGGCCTGGGCATGTTCATCTGTTTCCTCGCGTACATCGCCCTTTGCGAAAAGATCTGAGGCTCGCAATGCTGTTCGATTACATACTGGGTGGCATCTTCGCGCTCGGCATCCTTGCCTATCTCGTCGTCGCGCTTGCGCGGCCGGAAAGATTCTGAGGCGCTGTCATGACCGCCAACGGCATTGGCCAAATTCTGATATTCCTCGCGATCATCGTTGTGCTCGCCGTGCCTTTCGGCACTTACATGGCACGGGTCTTCAGCGGGGAACGCACCCTGCTGTCGCCGGTGCTGGTGCCCGTCGAGAAACTTCTCTATCGCCTGTCCGGCGTCGATGCGGCCTGCGAGCAGAGCTGGGCGACCTATGCGGTCGCCATGCTGCTGTTCAATCTGTTCTGTTTTGTCCTGCTTTATGCGCTTCTGCGGCTCCAGGGCTACCTCCCGTTCAATCCGCAGGGCATGAGCGGGGTCGCAGGCGACCTCTCGCTCAACACGGCAATCAGCTTCACGACCAACACCAACTGGCAGAATTACGGCGGCGAGACGACGCTCGGCTATTTCGTGCAGATGGCCGGCCTTACCGTCCATAATTTCGTTTCCGCGGCCACGGGCATCGCGATGTGCATCGCACTCATCCGCGGATTTGTCCGGCGCTCGGGAACGACAATTGGAAATTTCTGGGTCGATCTCACCCGCTGCAATCTCTACATCCTTCTGCCGATCTCCATCGTTTTCGGGCTGATCTTCGTCTGGCAGGGCATGCCGCAGAACCTGCATCCTTATGTCACCGCGCACACGCTCGAAGGCGCTAAACAGATATTGGCGCAGGGGCCGGTCGGCTCGCAGATATCGATCAAGACGGTGGGCACGAACGGCGGCGGATTCTTCAACGTCAATGCCGCACATCCGTACGAAAATCCCAACGCGCTCACCAATATCCTGACCACGATTCTCGAATTCCTCATCGGTGCGGGCCTGACCATGACCTTCGGCCGCATGGTCGGAAACATGAAACAGGGCTGGGCGCTGTTCGGCGCGATGGTGATCCTGTTCCTGGTCGGTGTGTTTGTTTCATACGGCGCCGAAAGCGCAGGAAACCCCGCCTTCGCGCGGCTCGGCATCGACCAGCAGGCAAGCGTCCTGCAGGCGGGCGGCAACATGGAAGGCAAGGAGGTCCGTTTCGGTATTGCGGATTCCTCGCTGTTCGAGACCACGACGACCGACACGTCCGACGGCGCAGTGAATTCGATGCACGACAGCTACACGCCGATCGGCGGCTTGGTGCCGATCGTCAACATGCAGCTCGGCGAAATCATCTTCGGCGGCGTCGGCTGCGGGCTTTACGGCATGCTGCTGTTCGCGATCCTGTCGGTGTTCATCGCCGGGCTCATGGTCGGCCGGACGCCGGAATATCTCGGCAAGAAGATCGAATCGCGCGAAGTGAAGATGGCGATGCTCGCCATCCTTTCCGTCCCGCTCTCGGCGCTGGGATTCACCGCGATTGCCTGCGTCATTCCGGCAGGACTCGCGGGAATAGCAAATAACGGTCCGCACGGGTTCAGCGAAATTCTTTATGCCTTCACGTCGCAGACCGCAAATAACGGCAGCGCCTTTGCCGGGATTTCCGGCAACACGATGTTCTACAATCTGACCGGCGCAGTGGCGATGATGATCGGCCGCTTTGCGATCGCGATCCCGGTGCTCGCGATCGCCGGATCGCTGGTCGGCAAGAAACTCGTGCCCGCGTCCGCCGGAACATTTCCCACCGATAACGGGCTGTTTGTCGGGCTGTTACTTGGCGTGATCATCATCACCGGCGGATTGATCTACTTCCCGGCGGATATTCTCGGCCCCTTCATCGAGCACCTGCAGATGCAGGCCGGCAAGCTCTACTAAAGGATTGCGACGATGAACGAGCGTCCTTCCACGGCCGGGCTTGGTGAAGAACTGATCCACCGCAAACGCGGCGTAGCCGGCATATCGACCGAGATTCTGGTGACGGCCGCGGGCGAGGCCTTCAAGAAACTCAATCCACGCACGCTGATCCGCAATCCGGTGATGTTCGTCGTCGAGCTGGTCTCGGTGCTGACAACCATCCTTGTCATCAAGAGCGCGATCACCGGCGGCGCCAGTCTCGGTTTCGCCGCGCAAATTACGTTTTGGCTCTGGTTCACGGTGATCTTCGCCAATTTCGCGGAAGCGGTGGCCGAGGGCCGCGGCAAGGCGCAGGCCGAAAATCTCCGCCGCACCCGAACCCAGACGATGGCCAAGCGCCTGGCGAGTGTAACGGCGCAGAACTATCAAACCGTGCCCGCGCCCGATCTCAAGCAGGACGACATCGTGCTCGTCGAGGCCGGAGATTTCATACCGAGCGACGGCGATGTGATCGAAGGTCTCGCCTCGGTCGACGAATCCGCGATTACCGGCGAGAGCGCGCCGGTGATCCGCGAATCCGGCGGCGACCGCTCGGCGGTGACCGGCGGCACGCGCGTGCTGTCCGACTGGATCAAAGTCCGCATCACGGCCGCGCAGGGCTCGACATTTCTCGACCGCATGATCGCGCTGGTGGAAGGCGCCGAACGGCAAAAAACACCCAATGAAATTGCGCTGAACATTCTTCTCGCGGGCATGACGATCATCTTCGTCTTCGCGACGGTTACAATTCCGAGTTTTGCGACCTATGCCGGCGGCTCTGTGCCGGTGGTCGTGCTTGTCGCGCTGTTTGTGACGCTGATTCCCACAACGATTGGTGCGCTACTTTCCGCCATCGGCATTGCCGGTATGGACCGGCTGGTGAAATTCAATGTGCTCGCCATGTCGGGCCGGGCGGTCGAAGCGGCGGGCGATGTCGATACGCTGCTGCTCGACAAGACGGGGACGATCACGCTCGGCAATCGCCAGGCCACGGAATTTCTGCCGCTGCCGGGTGTGCCGGCCCAGGAACTTGCGGACGCGGCACAACTTTCTTCGCTCGCCGATGAAACACCGGAAGGCCGTTCCATCGTTGTGCTCGCCAAGGACAAATACGGATTGCGCGCGCGCGAAATGGCTTCGCTCAACGCGCGCTTTGTGCCCTTCACCGCGCAGACGCGCATGAGCGGCGTCGATATCGAGGGTTCTTCGATTCGCAAGGGCGCCGTGGATTCGATTCTCGCCTATGTGCGGCAGCAGGGCGGTCTGAGAGATTCGCGCACATCGGACGAGCTTCAGGAAATAACAGACAAAATCTCCCGCGCCGGCGGCACACCGCTTGCCGTGGCGAAGGACGGCCGGCTGCGTGGCGTGATCCATCTCAAGGACATTGTCAAAGGCGGCATACGCGAGCGGTTCGCCGAGCTGCGCCGCATGGGCATCCGCACGGTGATGATCACCGGCGACAATCCGCTGACGGCTGCAGCTATCGCCGCCGAATCCGGGGTCGATGATTTCCTGGCCCAGGCGACGCCCGAAGACAAACTTCGGCTCATCCGCACCGAGCAGTCAAAAGGCAAGCTCGTTGCGATGTGCGGCGACGGTACAAATGACGCGCCGGCGCTTGCCCAGGCCGATGTCGGCGTCGCCATGCAGACCGGAACGCAGGCCGCGCGCGAGGCCGGCAATATGGTCGATCTCGATTCCGACCCGACCAAGCTCATCGAAATCGTGCTGATCGGCAAGCAGCTGCTGATCACGCGCGGCGCGCTCACGACCTTCTCCATCGCCAATGACGTGGCCAAATATTTCGCGATCATCCCGGCGATGTTCGCCGCCTTCTATCCGGCGCTGAATGTCGTCAATGTGATGCGGCTGCATTCGCCGCAAAGCGCGATTCTGTCGGCGGTGATCTTCAACGCGCTCATCATCATCGCGCTCATTCCTCTTGCGCTGAAAGGCGTGAAATACACGCCGCAAAGCGCGGGCCGGCTGCTTGCGCGCAATCTCGTCATCTACGGCGCGGGCGGTGTTATCGTCCCCTTCATCGGCATCAAGGCGATCGACGTGTTGATCACTGCAATGGGCATCGTCTGAGGAACAGGTCATGTGGAAAGAACTTCGACCCGCCATCATGATGGTGATCCTGTGCACCATCCTCTTCGGGCTGATCTATCCGCTCGGAATGACCGGCATTTCGCAGGCGCTGTTTCCCTGGCAGGCGGATGGGAGCCTGATCGTCAGGAACGGGCAGGTGATAGGCTCGGCGCTGATCGGACAGAATTTCACCTCCGCGAAGTATTTCCATGGCCGTCCGTCCGCCACCACGGACACGAATGCGCAGGGAAAGACGATCGCCGCACCCTATAACGCCGCGAATTCCTCCGCCTCGAATCTGGGTCCGACAAGCAAAGCCTTGATCGACCGAATCAAGGGCGATGCGAAGACGCTGAAGGCGGAGAACAGCGCGCCTGTACCGGTCGATCTGGTGACAACCTCGGCGAGCGGTCTCGACCCCGACATCACTCCGGCCGGCGCCTATTTCCAGGTGGCGCGGGTCGCCAGGGCGCGCGGCCTGTCGGAGGATCGCGTGCGGGCGCTGGTAGCCCGGCACATCGAGGACCGCTGGCTTGGACTGTTTGGCGAGCCGCACGTCAACGTCCTCAAGCTCAACCTGGCCCTGGATTCGCTGCAAACCGGATCGTGATATGGTACAACGCTTCGACTCGTCATGGCCGGGCTTGTCCCGGCCACCCATGAACACCGCTCGGGAAAGAGAGCGGCATGAAACAGGTCCTTCTGATGCCGTACGTCCTGTTGCTCCCGGTGTAAATCGAGATGAGTGGATTCCAGCGAATCCTGACTAGTACTGTGTTCATGGGTGGCCGGGACAAGCCCGGCCATGACGAGTTTGTAATTACCAAAGTATCCCGTGTCGGACCGAACTGACCCGCGTGACACGCGACCCTCTCCCGACGCGCTTCTTCAGCAGGCGGCGCAGGAGGGGCGCGGGCGGCTGAAGATATTTCTCGGCGCCGCGCCGGGCGTCGGCAAGACCTACGAGATGCTTAGCCAGGCGCGGCAGCGCAAACTCGAGGGCATCGACGTCGTGATCGGCGTTGTCGAAACGCATGGCCGCGTGGAAACGGAACTGCTCACCAAGAGCCTCGAGAAAATTCCCAAGAAACGCGTCGCCTATAAGGGCCGCGTGCTGGCGGAGATGGACATCGACGCCATTCTCCAGCGGCGTCCCAAACTCGTGCTCGTCGACGAACTCGCCCATACCAATGTGGAAGGCAGCCGCCATCCCAAACGGTACATGGATGTGGAAGAGCTGCTGGCGGCCGGCCTCGATGTCTATTCCACGCTCAACGTTCAACATCTCGAAAGTCTCAACGACGTCGTGGCGAAGATCACGCGGGTGCGCGTGAACGAGACGGTGCCGGATTCCATGCTCGACCGCGCCGACGACGTGGAACTGGTCGATCTCACGCCGGATGATCTGCTTCAACGGCTGAAGGAAGGGAAGGTCTATTTCCCCGAAGCGGCCGAACGCGCCGCACAGAATTATTTCGTGCCCGGCAATCTCACGGCCTTGCGCGAGCTCGCGCTGCGCCGAACCGCCCAGCGCGTCGACGACCAGATGGTCAATTACATGCGCGCGCATGCCATCCAGGGCCCGTGGGAGGCGAGCGAGCGCGTGCTGGTCTGCGTCAACGAGCGGCCGGGCGCGATTGCGCTGGTGCGCTATACGCGCAGGCTGGCCGACAGGCTGCACGCGTCATGGGCGGCAATCCACGTGGAGACGTCGGGCGGCCGGCGGATGAGCGAGACCGAACGCGACCGTGTTGCCGAAGCGCTGCGCGTGGCAGAGAGGCTGGGCGGGCAGGCGGTCAGCGTGCCGGCGGCAAGCGTCGCCGACGGCGTGATCGACTATGCCCGCACAAACAATTTCACGCATATCGTCACGTCTACCGCGCAGCGCAGCCTGTGGCGGGAAATTCTGCGCGGTTCGGCCACGCATGAAATCATCCGCCGCGCCGGCGATATCAGCGTCCATGTCGTGCCCGAGCAGCTGACCCGCGCCATGCGCGGATCATCCGCGCAGAAGCGCGCGCCGCAGCAGGAGACGGGAGCGCCGTCGGTTTGGGACACGAAATCCTATGCCGGCAGCTTTGCCATGGTGACTGCGGCGCTGGTCATCGGCCTCGGCCTGCAGCGGTTCGGCATCACCAATGTCGCACTGGTATTCCTCACGGCGGTTCTTTCGAGCGCAATCACTTACGGGTTGTGGCCGTCGCTTTTCGCCTGCCTCGTGGCGGTGCTGGCATATAATTTCTTCTTTCTTCCGCCGCTTTACACCTTCACGATCGCCGATCCCGAAAATGTCGTCGCGCTGTTCTTCTTCATGGTGGTGGCCCTCGTCGCGAGCTACCTGTCGGCGCGGGTCAGGGCGCAGGCGGTTTCGGCGCGCGAGCGCGCCGCGACGATGGAAAATCTCTATATGTTCAGCCGCAAGCTCGCCGGCGTGTTCACGCTCGACGATCTGCTCTGGGCGGCGGCATTCCAGTTCGCGCAGATGCTGAAAGTTCGCGTCGTCATCCTGCTTCCCGAGGGGAAAACGATAGCGGTTCGCGCCGGCTATCCGCCGGAAGACATGCTCGACGAAGCCGACCTCGCCGCGGCGAAATGGGTGTGGGAACACGCTTCGCCCGCGGGCCGCGGCGCGGATACGCTGCCGGGCGCGAAGCGTTTGTTCCTTCCCATGCGCACCGGCCGCGGCATGGTTGGTATCGTTGGCCTTGACTGCGACCGGGCGGGGCCCCTGCTCACGCCGGAGCAGCGAAGATTGTTCGATGCGCTTTCGGACCAGGCAGCACTTGCCATCGAGCGCGTCAATCTCTCGGAAGATATCGACCGCGCGCGCCTCGCCGCCGAGACCGAGCGTCTGCGCTCCGCCTTGCTTACTTCGATTTCCCACGATCTCCGAACGCCGCTCGCCTCGATTCTCGGTTCGGCCAGCACGCTCCGGAGTCGGCAGGGCAATCTCGACGAGGCCGCGCGCGACGAACTGACCGGGACGATCCAGGAAGAAGCGGAACGGCTGAACCGTTTCATCGCCAATCTGCTCGACATGACTCGGCTCGAATCGGGTGCGCTCGAACCGCGGCTCGATTTTGTCGATCTGGGCGATGTGGTGGGAAGCGCGATCAGGCGCGCGGCGAGCGTGCTCGCGCGGCACGAAGTGCGCGTCGAGCTCGCCGCCGATCTGCCGATGCTGAAGCTCGATCCGGTGCTGTTCGAACAGGTGCTGTTCAATCTTCTCGACAATGCCGCGAAATACACATCGCCGGGCACGAAAATCGATCTGCGCGCCGCGCGTTACGGCAGTCAGGTGCGGCTCGAAGTGGCCGACGAGGGCGATGGCATTCCGCCGGACGATCTCGACCGCATCTTCGACAAATTCTATCGCGTGCAGGCGGCCGACCGGAAACGCGCCGGCACCGGCCTCGGCCTCGCCATCTGCCGGGGGTTTGTCGAAGCGATGGGCGGAACGATTCGCGCCAGCAATCGCAGCGACAGGAGCGGCGCGTTGTTGGCTGTTACTTTGCCGGTACCCGCCGAACAGCCGCAGGAGCGCGCCGCATGACGTCGGGGCCGCCCATGCAGCGCGTGCTGGTTGTCGATGACGAGCCGCCGATCCGGCGTTTCCTGCGCACGAGTCTTTCTTCGCAGGGCTATCTGGTGATCGAGGCCGAAGACGGCGTGTCGGCGCGCGCCGCGCTCCGGCAGAACGCGGTCGATGTCGTGGTGCTCGATCTCGGCCTGCCCGGCGTGGACGGATTCGATATCATCAGACAGATGCGCGAACAGGGATCGACGATTCCCATCGTGGTGCTGTCGAGCCGTACCGACGAAGCCGGCAAGGTGCGCGCGCTCGATCTCGGTGCCGATGATTATGTTACCAAGCCATTCGGCATGGACGAATTGCTGGCGCGGCTGCGCACGGCTTTGCGTCATAAGTTGCAGCAGCAGGGCGAGCGGCCGATCTTTCGCGTCGGCGACCTGTCCGTCGATCTGGTGCGCCGGGTGGTCACTGTCGGCGATCACGAAGTAAGACTCACGCCGCGCGAATACGATCTCCTGCGCACGCTGGTCGCCCATGCCGGCAAGGTGCTGACGCATCGCTTTCTGCTGCACGAAGTGTGGGGCACCGAAACCGATGTCGCCTATTTGCGCATCTATATCCGCACCCTGCGCCAGAAGATCGAAGCCGATCCCGACCGCCCCGGCCTCATCCTCACCGAACAGGGCGTGGGCTACCGGTTGAAAGCGCCGGAGTAATTCGATGCGCGCCATGGTGCTCGACCGGCCCGGTCTGCCGCTCGCCGAAAGAACGATTTCGCCGCGCGCGCTGCGACCGCGCGAAGTGCGCATCGGCGTGTCGGCCTGCGCCGTCTGCCGCACCGATCTGCACGTCGTCGACGGCGAATTGCCGGACCCGAAATTGCCGATCGTGCCCGGTCATGAAATCGTCGGCCGGGTCGTGGAACTTGGCGCGGATGTAACAAGGCTGCATGTCGGCGACCGGGTCGGCGTGCCCTGGCTCGGCTGGACTTGCGGGGTCTGCGAATTCTGCCGGCGCGGCGAGGAGAACCTCTGTCCCAATGCGCGGTTCACCGGCTACCAGATCGACGGCGGATTCGCGGAAGAAACAATCGCCGATGCGCGCTACGTGTTCGCGCTGCCGGATAATTACTCCGACGAGGAAGCAGCACCCCTGATGTGCGCCGGGCTTATCGGCTGGCGCGCGCTGAAGGCGGCGGGCGATGCGCCGCGGCTCGGGCTTTACGGCTTCGGCGCGGCGGCGCATCTGGCCGTCCAGGCTGCGAATCAGCGCGGGCAGGAGGTTTATGGTTTCGTGCGCCCCGGTGACGGGAAAGCAAAACAGTTTGCCCTGGCGATGGGGGCGGCATGGGCGGGCTACTCCGATGCGCCGCCGCCCGTTCCGCTCGATGCCGCGATCATTTTTGCGCCTGCCGGCGAACTTGTTCCCGCGGCACTCCGCGCTGTGCGCCATGGCGGACGCGTAATCTGCGGCGGAATACATATGAGCGACATTCCGTCATTCCCTTACGAGATCCTCTGGCACGAACGCTCGATCCGCTCCGTCGCCAATCTCACGCGGAAAGACGCGGAGGAATTCCTGGCTCTCGCCGCCGCAAACAAATTCCGCACGGCGACGGTGCCGTACGCGCTTTCGGATGCCAACCGCGCACTCTCCGATCTCCGCACCGGCGCGCTCACGGGTGCGGCCGTGCTGGTGCCCTGACGCCGCGCGGGGCCAAACCGTTCTTCGACATCCCCCGCGCATCGGCAGCCCTCGAGGTGTTGGGCGGTTTGGAGAGTCGGAAACAGGAATAACAGGCGCACGGCGCCTGTTTCCGCGCCGAACAGAAATCAGGTCAAGCCGTTGAAATGCTGCCGGTTTCCCGCGCGCGGACGCGTTTTGGTCGGCGTCCGGCGAAAATACCCCTGTATTTCCCTGTTAAAACAGGGGCGGGGTGCGACGGAACGCGTCTTGCGCGATGTGCGCGGCAATGCGTCTGTCGGCGGGGGAGCAGGATTGTAAGACCCGTGACAGCAGCTTTCCGCTCGCTGGCCGCTACGCTCGCTCTTGCGGCGATGCTGTTGCGCGGGCTGCTGCCGGCGGGTTGGATGCCCAACCCGGACGGTGTAGCCGGTGCGCCGCTTATCATCTGCACCATGGGCGGGCCGCAACATCTTCATCCCGCGCATGCGCCGCAGGACAATTCCGGCAAGGTCTGTCCCTTCGCGGTCATGGCCCATCTCGCGGCCGCGACACCGCTGGCCGCGATCGCGCAGCCTGTTTTCACGATCTGGCGCGTTTCCCCGCCGGCCGATTTCCGCCGGCAAATGGCGCGGCGCGCACGCAGCTATTCCTCTCGCGCGCCGCCTTATCCGGTCTGAGTGAAGGCCCGGCCAGCCGGGTTCGTCGTTCTCTCAAACCGGAGATCGCCTCATGCGATATCGCGCACTACCGCGTGCGCTGCACGCCATCACCTTTGAAGTCATTTCCTGTCTGATACTTGCCACAACGCTTGGCTGTGCGGCGATTGCGCCGGCACGGGCGCAGACGACGAACGCTCCGCAACAGACGGAGACGGTGGTGGTCACGGCCACGCGCAGCCCCGAAGCGCTCGAGAACCTGCCGCAAAGCGTCAGCGTCGTGACGAGCCAGCAGATCGCCAATACGCCTGCGCAGGGGCTCGACGATATCCTGCGCAATCTGCCCGGCATGGACCTCGGGGAATTCGGTCCGGATGTCGGGCACCCCACGGCCTATAGCGAGAACATGCGCGGATTGCCGTCAACCGAGACCCGCATGCTCGTCATGGTCGACGGCGTGCCGATCAACGATCCGTTTTTCGGCTACATCCAGTGGAATTTCATCCCGCTCGACAATATCGACCGCGTGGAAATCGTGCGCGGCGGCGGCTCGCCCTTGTGGGGCAACTCCGCGATGGGCGGCGTCGTCAATGTCATCACCGAAGCGCCGCAGAGCGACGAACTCGATCTCTCGGCCGCCGGCGGCAGTTATGGCGGCTACGCGACGAGCCTTTACGGGGCTTACGCCGATGAGGGCTGGGTCGCACTCGGCCTGAACGCCGCCTTCTCCGGCACTGACGGCTATCAGACGACGCCCGCGTCATGGACGAGCTTCGGAACGCTCAATCTCCGTTCGCTGCTCTATACGCCCACCTCGAACGATGCCGACAATGTCGGCCTGCGCGCGGATTTCGCGCCGCTGGCGGGCCTGACCGGCTTCCTCGATTTCCATTATCACCAGAACCAGCAGGTCCTCTCGACGCCCATCGGCCTCAACTCGCAGCACATCTGGAATGTCGCGGCGGGAGTCACCGAGCATTTCGATGCCGATACGACGCTCACCGCGACCTTCTTCCACGACAACAGCGATTTCCTCACCGACAATCCGCATCTTCTGACATTCGATACGGAGTACAATTCCAACGTCCATGTCACGGATGTATCGGACAATGGCGCGTCCGCTATTCTCGACAGGGATTTCGGTGCGGTGCTTCCCGAGGCCGAGATCGGCGCCGATTTCCACCAGATTTCCGGATTGGACACGGCCGACTATTACGCGCCGTCGGGCGCGCTCGCAGCGCCGGCTATTCTCGGCGGCGGCGAGCAGCTTTTTCTCGCCGGCTTCGCGCAAGTGCAGATCAAGCCGGTCACGCCGCTGCTGATCATGGGCAGCGTGCGCTATCAGTATTATCTCAGTGAAAACGGCATCGACACATTCCCGCCCGGTTTCGGCAGCATCCCCGACCGCGCCTATTATCGCGCCACCCCGCGCGTCGATGCGCGCTACCGGATCGACGATGACTTCGCGCTCCGCGGCGCCTACTATCAATCTTTCCGCGCGCCGACGCTCGATGAACTCTATCGGACCTATGCGGACACCACAGCCGGGATCTATGAAGGCAATCCCTTTCTCCTGCCGGAGACGCTGTACGGCGAAGAAGTGGGGCTCGATTTCAACCGGCCCGGTCTCAGAAGTCAGTTCACGCTCTACAACAGCGACATCGACAATATCATCACGACGGAGAACCTCGTGCCGTCGCAATATCCCAACCTGCTGGGTGTCACCTGCGGCTACGACTCACAGACTTTCACCTATCTGACATGCACGCGGAACGTAAATGCGGCGTCGGCTGTCGCGCGCGGGTTCGAGTCGGAAGTGACCTGGGATATCGGCGGCGGATTCTCGACGGAACTGACCTACACCTATGCGGATTCGCATTATACCGCGAATCCAACCGATCCCGCCTATGTCGGCGAGCGGCTGGAAGGCGTGCCGATGCACAATGCCGGCGCAAGCCTCACCTACGTCGCGCCGGCGGGATGGCAGATCACCACGGTGCTACGCTACCTTTCGAAGAGCTATGGCGATCCGTTTCCTGCGGATGGGTTGGTCCAGAACGCCCATTTCGTCACGGATCTTTCCGCCAGCTATCCGCTGACGCAGCAGCTGCAGGCCTTTGTGCAGATCCAGAACCTGTTCGACAGCCGCTACATTGCAAACAATGGCGGGGCCGCTCCCATTCTCGGTACGCCGTTCGAAGCGATGGGGGGGCTGAGGTTCAATGTCCAGTGAGGCCGATGTGACAGTCCCGGCGCCAGCAAACGCCGATTGTCCGGAGCGCATGTTCCGGAAGGATCTCCGCGCCGCCATGCCCGACGCGGCACTCGCGGTTCTGCTGGCCGCGATTGTGTTTGGAATTCTCGTGCTGCGGATGCGCGCCGGCGCCGATCCCGCCCTGTCGGAAATGCCATCGATGAAACAGACGGGCGGTATTTGGTCCTATACGGCGAGCCAGGCCGTGGGCTGGGCGGCGCTGTCATGGTCATGGATCACCATCCTGCTGGGCGTATCGCTGCCCATATGGTCGCGAACGCGCAGGCTTGGGATACGCGAGTCGGCCGAGCGCCTGCACCGCAGCACCAGCCTGACCGTCATCGCTCTCGTTGTTGCCCATGCCCTATTGCTGATCTGGGACCGCATGGGGGACACGCTCGTCACCATATTCGTGCCGTGGACCACCTCTTATCTGCCCGGGCGGTTCCCGCAGGCACTTGGTATAATTTCATTCTATCTGGCGGTGCTGGTCGGGCCGAGCTTCTACTTCCGCGACCGGCTGGGTCCACGCTCCTGGCGGCTCCTGCACCGTTACATCATTCCGGCCGTATACATCCTCGCAGTATGGCATACATTCCTCTACGGCAGCGATGTACGGATACGTAATCAGTTATGGATTATGCTATGGGCCTTGCAGGTTCCCGTCGTCGTGGCATTCACCCTGCGCGTGCTTATTGCACGCAGGAATTAGGAGGCAGCAAGCTCCCTCTGCCCACATTCGTGGTGGGAAGGAGCTGCATGGTCCGTTACTTCCTCGCCACCATCCCCATCAGCGCCAGTGTATTTCCGTCGGGGTCGCGGAAGACGCGGAGCTTGAGGTCGTGCGTGGTGGTGGTTTGCACGGTTTGCAAAGGGCCAAGAAATTGCACGCCTTTCTTTTCGAGCGCCGGCGCCAGCGTGTCGATATCGGGCGCGTCGAAATAGAGGATCGAGCCGCCGGGCGCGCCGGCGGAATTCTCCGTCCCGATCATCAGCCGCTGGCCGGGAAGCTCGAAGAACAGCATGCCGATCGCTTCGAATTGCAGCTTCAGCCCCAGCACGTCATGATAGAAATGCCTGCTGCGATGGAGGTCGCGACTGGTCAGCGCAATCTGCACCAGCCTGCGATCCCCGAGGGAGGGCGAGTCGTTGTCGTCAGTCATTGGTCCTGCCCCTGAAAAGGTTTCCGAAAGTTAATCCCGGCCGCGATTTCTGCCGCAACTTTCGGCCGGAGGCTCCGTCTTTAGTGTATCATCCCCTCCAACCGGAGTTTTATCATCATGAAAACGACCACCAGTCTTCTCCTCGCCGCTGCTGTTGGCGCACTCCTCGCCCAGCCGGTAAACGCGCAACCGGCCGGCCATGAGGGCATGGGCCATATGGGCTTCATGCATGACGGCGGCTCGCCCTTCATGATGCTGCTCAAATCCGCCAACCTGACCGACGCGCAGCGCCAGCAAGTGCACGAAATCCTGAAATCCGAGCGTCAGCAGATGAAATCGGTCCATCAGCAATTCGAATCGATTCACGAACAGCTGGCCGACAAGCTGCTCTCGCCCGGCAAGGTCTCGGCCTCCGACATCGCACCGCTCGAGCAGAAAGCCTATCGCTATCAGCAGCAGATCGATCAGAGCATGGTCGATACCGCGCTCGCGATCCGCAACATCCTCACCAGCGATCAGCTCAATCATCTTGCCCAGGTCCACAAGCAGCTCCAGAGCCTGCATTCGCAGATCAAGAGCATCATGGGATCCGACCAGGATGAACAGGGAGACCAGTCGAACTGATTTTCGCGAATTCCCGGACCGTGGACCCCTCCCCATGTGCCGGCACGCTGCCCCTCGAAGAGCTTGTTCTTCGGGGGCGCAGCGGCGACCGGCCGGCGCTGACGGAGCTGATCCGCATCTATCAGAAACAGATGGCGCGCTTCGTCATCCGACAGACGGGCGACGAGGCGCATTACGAGGATCTGTGCCAGGCCATATTCGTGAAGATGGTGCTGGCGTTGCCCAGGCTTCGGGCCGCAGACAAATTCGAACCCTGGCTTTTTCAGATCGCGCGCAACATCTGCCGCGATCATTTGCGAGCGGGGCAGGGACGGCGGAAGCTGTTCGTGCCGCTCGCGGCCGAATATGAGCGTGTTGCCGCGGAGCCGGCGGCGGCGCAGGGCAGCGAAGAGAAATCCATCGGGGATGGGTTGAAGCAATTGCCGCCCGAACAGCGGCATCTGATCGAGTTGAGCCTGGAGAAGAAACGCAGTCACGAGGAATTGGCGGCCATGACCCGAACCAGTATCTCCTCCGTGAAATCGCGGCTGTTCCGCGCACGCGAAAATCTGCGCGGAATACTGCTCGCGGGAGAACGCAAATGAATCCCGATCTATCCAGCAATCCGGTTCTGAGCGCGGATTTCGCCGAGCGCGTGCTTGCGCGCGCCGATCTTGTTATTTCAAAGCGCCGGCGTGTTCGTCGGGTGGCGGGCGGAATCGCGGCGCTGGCTTTTGCCTCGGTTGCAGCTGTTTCCTGGATTGCGATGTCGGGAGCGGTGCAGGCGCCGATTTCGCATCCTCAGTCGAATTCCATCGCGCGCAACAGCACCATGGAGGAAGTGCAGGCCGAAGAGACCGATGCGCTCGCAGATCTCTTCCCCGACGCGGCGCCCGTCGCGCGCTTCGCAACGGAATATTCCGATGCAACGGACGAGGCGGATATCGCGCTGTTTTCCGATCAGGATCCGACGTCGTAGAAATCGGCCTGTTGCCAATTGATCGCCGCCGGGAGATTGTCGCGCGCGAATCCTGCGGCGGTTCACGCAAATTACCAGGCACAGTGTTCTGAAATCCGTATTCGGCTTCGATTCATTCCGCCCGGGGCAGGAGGCGGTAATCGACGCCTTGCTCGCCGGTCGCAATGTGCTGGCGGTGATGCCGACCGGCTCGGGCAAATCGCTCTGCTTCCAGATACCGGCGCTTCTGCTCGGCGGGCTTTCGGTGGTGGTCTCGCCGCTGGTCGCGCTGATGCAGGATCAGGTCGCGGCGCTTCGCCTCGCAGGCGTCGCTGCCGGAATGATCAATTCCGCGCAGTCGCGTGAGGCCAATGTCGATGCATGGCGCCGCGTCTCCAGCGGCGAGACGCGGCTGCTTTACATGGCGCCCGAGAGGCTGATGACGGAGCGCATGCTGGCGGCGCTTGCAAAGCGCGACCTCAAGCTCATCGCCATCGACGAAGCCCATTGCGTCTCGCAGTGGGGACCGGCGTTCCGTCCGGAATATCGCGACCTTGCGCGTTTGCGCGATCAGTTCCCGCAAGTGCCGATTGCAGCGCTGACTGCGACGGCCGACGGTGTTACGCGCGCGGATATCGTCGAACAGCTCTTTGCCGGAAAGGCCGAGACGCTGGTGCTCGGTTTCGACCGGCCGAACATCCGGCTTACGGTGAAGGACAAGCTGGATGCGAAAAAGCAGTTGCTCGTATTTCTCAAGGCGCGCGCAGGTCAAAGCGGCATTGTCTATTGTCTGTCGCGCAAGCGCACGGAACAAACAGCCGAGTTTCTGTCGAGCCACGGCATTCGCGCGCTCGCCTATCATGCGGGCATGAGCAAAGAGGCGCGCGAGACCAACCAGAACCGTTTCATGACCGAGCCCAGCCTCGTCATGGCGGCGACCATCGCGTTCGGCATGGGCATCGACAAGGCGGATGTCCGCTTTGTGTTTCATATGGACCTGCCGTCGAGCCTCGAGGCCTATTACCAGGAAATCGGCCGCGCCGGGCGTGACGGCGCGGCCGCAGATGCGCATCTGCTTCTCGGCGCGGGCGATATCCGCATGCGGCGGATGTTCATCGATCAGGAGAATGCCGGCGAAGACCGCAGGCGCCGCGAGCAGCAGCGGTTGAATGCGCTGGTCGCCTATTGCGAAGCGGCGGGATGCCGGCGCGAGATTTTGCTTTCCTGGTTCGGAGAAACATCGGCCCATTGCGGGAATTGCGACAACTGTCTCGAACCCGCACGACTCGTCGACGGCACGCTGCTGGCGCAGCATGTCCTGGCAGCTGTCAGGCAAACAGGCGAGCGTTATGGCGCCGGGCATATCAGCGATGTTCTGCGCGGCGTGAGAAACGAACGCGTGGATGCCATGCGTCACGACCAGCTCCCGAGTTTCGGTATCGGCGCCGCGCGGAGCAAACGCGAATGGTCTGCGCTTATCCGCCAGCTCGGTGCGGGCGGTTGGCTCAGAACAGATATGGAAGGCTTCGGAGGACTGTCGATCACCAAGAAGGGCCTTGCGCTGCTGGCGGGATCGCAGAAGTTTTGTTACCGCCCGCTTGAGAAGCCGGCGCGCGCCCGTATCCACGGATCCGAAACGAATATTGCGTCCGTCGATGATCAGTTGCTCACTTCGCTCAAATCGCTCCGTCTCAGGATTGCGAAGCAACGCGCGGTTCCAGCCTATTTGATCTTTTCCGATCGCACGCTCTTGGAAATGGCATCGCGCCGCCCGCGGAATCGCGAGGAAATGGCGCAGGTCAATGGCGTCGGCTCAACAAAACTTCATGAATTCGGCGACATGTTTCTTTCCGCGATTGCAGCACATCCCAAGGTCGCGCGTGTTTGATTGATTTGCTGCGTAAACCGGCAAGCGATCATCGACGCTGGTTTATGAATTGCTGCACAGATGCCAAAGCGGCGCGTATAGAAAATTCGGGCGAAGCGGGGATCAGAGTTTGGAGGATGCCCATGTATGCATTTTATCGTCACAGGCGCGATAATGGTCGCGAGCTTGTACTGCGCGACGGCGCGTTGTTTCCCAATCACCTTCGGCGCGACGATTGGTACCTTTACGGCATTCACGGCACGGTGAACGGGCGCACGGAAGCCGATATCGAGATGTTGGGCTTTTGCGACCGCACGGGCGGCACAACGTTTGGCCGTCGCGTCGCGGCCCGGCCGTATCAAAGCGTCCTGCGCCGGGTTTCGCAGTAACCCGGTTAGAGCAAACTTGATCAAAATCCTCGGATGTCATCAGCCGCGAAGCTCCATGTAACAAACATGTCATCCCGCTTTCACGGGGATGACAGCAGTTACCCGTGCGCCGCGAAGTGGTCCGCGATGATCGAGGCGACCGCCATGGTGACGCGCTTGGCCGTCGGGATATGCAGGAATTCGTTCGGACCATGCGCATTGGAATGGGGACCCAGAACGCCGGTGACGACGAACTGCGTGCGTGGAAACTTCTCTCCCAGCATCGCCATAAACGGAATGCTGCCGCCTTCGCCCATATAGGCGGGCGCGGGACCGAACGCCGATTTTGAAGCGCGTGTCACCGCTTCCTCGAGCCAGGGCGACAGGGCAGGTGCGTTCCAGCCGCTCGCCGATTCGGCGCCTTCGAATTGGACCTCGCTGTTATAAGGCGGAGAATCTTCAAGCAAATGTTTCAGCGCGCGGCCCGCTTCCGCGCCCGGAAGCGTAGGCGGCAGCCGCAGGCTCAGCCGCGCGGTCGCGTGGGGCAGCAACACATTGCCGGCGTTTTGCGGCAAGGGCAAGCCATCCATTCCGATCACCGCGAGCTCCGGCCGCCAGGTGCGATTAAGTACCAGTTCTGCAAGATCCTGTGCCATGGGACGGGTACGGCCTGCGAATGGGAATTTGGTGTAGATGCTGTCGCCCAGAATCCGCGCCGCATTTTTCGCCTGTGCAATTCGCTGTTCGGGAATGTCGGCATGAAGCGCTCGCGGCAGGATATCGCCAGTCTTCTCATCTTCCAGCCGCGACAGAAGCATCCGCAAGATGCGGAAGCTCGATGGCACCACACCGGACGCGTCGCCGGAATGCACGCCCTCTTCGAGCACGCGAATCGACAGCGAGCCGGAAGCCATGCCGCGCAGCGAGGTGGTGAGCCACAGGCGTTCATAATCGCCGCAGCCGGAATCGAGACAAATAACCAGTGATGGTTCGCCGATGTGGCTGGCCAGATGATCGACATAAAAGGGAAGGTCGGGGCTACCCGATTCTTCGCAGGCCTCGATGACGACGACGCAACGCGCATGGGGGACAGCCTGATCGCGCAAAGCGCCAATCGCAGAAAGCGCGGCAAATATTGCGTAGCCATCATCGGCGCCACCGCGGCCGAACAGCTTGTCGCCTTTGCGCACCGGCGTCCACGGGCCCATGCCCTCGGCCCAGCCCACCATTTCCGGCTGCTTGTCGAGATGGCCGTAGAGCAGAACCGTTTCTTTGGAATCGCCCGGAATTTCGATGAATATCAGCGGCGTGCGGCCGGGCAGCTGCGCGATTTCGAGTGTCGCGCCTTGCGGCAGGTGATCGCGCGCCCAGGCTTCCAGCAGTTTCACTGCATCGCGCATATAGCCGTGCTTTTCCCACTCCGGATCGAAAGCGGGAGATTTATTGGGTATGCGCATATATTCGGTGAGTACGGGAACGGCGGAATCGTCCCAGATACGTTCGACGAAATTGCCGAGGCGCTTTTCATCCATTGATGTTGTCCCGTTCGTGGCGGACAACCATGCCGCCCTTCATCACGAAGCATACGCTTTCGAGATCGGATATGTCGCGCGTCGGATCGCCTCGGACCGCGACAAGGTCGGCACGAAAGCCTTCGCGGATCTGTCCGAGGGCGGTTTCTTCGCGGAGTATTCGTGCATTGACTGCGGTTGCCGCCGTCAGGGCTTCTGTCGGCGTCATGCCGAGGCGAACCATCCAGGCGAGTTCGCGATAATTTGTGCCATGCGCGAATACGCCGACATCGCTGCCGCAGCCGATTGTAACGCCTTCGGCCCGCGCATTGCGAAAGCCTTGTTCGGCGAGTACGACACGTTCGTCCTGCGAAACGTCCTCATCGCCCTTGCGGGCGTATTCGGCAATAGCCTCAGGCGCGGTAAGTGTCGGCAGGAATGCGGTTCCTTCCTTCGCCATCAGCGCAAAAGTTTCGCGCGAGCCACCATAGCCGTGTTCGATCGTGTCGGCGCCGGCTTCGACGGCGCGGCGAATGGCTTCGTCGACCATTGCATGCACGGCGACCGGGCGGCCCGAATCATGCGCCGCCTCAACGGCCGCGCGCAGTTCGACTTTTGAAAAGGTCGGCCGCACTTCGCCGTGCGGACCGGAGCGATAATCCCCGTAAAGTTTGATCCAGTCCGCCCCGCGCGCCGCCTGGCTGCGTACCGCGCGCACGATCTCCTCGACTCCGCTTGCTTCCTCCGCGCCCTGCGGCAGACAGCAATCGGGGCGGAAGTGCCGCGCCGCGGGACCGTAAGTGTGCGTGGCCACGATGGCGCGCGTGGCCACGAAAAGGCGCGGGCCTTTAGTCAACCCTTCATCGATGGCACGTTTGAGCGCAACATCGGCGAAACCCGCACCCTCCGTACCGAGATCGCGCAATGCCGTGAAACCGGATTCGAGTGTCGTCCGCGCATATTGCGCCGCGCGCAACGTGCGATATGTTTCGGCCTCTTTCAGTACCTGATCGTCCCATGAAATTTCATTGTAGGGACGAAGAAACAAGTGGGAATGCGCATCGATCAGGCCGGGTAGAAGCGTTGCGCCGGGCAACTCCATGTGCTCCGCCCGATCATGCCCGGAAAATTGCTCCCTCGGCCCGCACCAGGCGATATCGCCGGCTTCGACCGATACCGCCCAGCCACGCTGGGCGCGATCCTTGCCTGCCGTCCAGAGATATTCCGGACATAGAAGAATCGGATTCGCGGTGGCGCGCATCACAGATCAGATATCCGTCCGCACGTCCCAAAGTTCCGGATAGAAGCGCAGGTCCAGCGCCTTCCGAAGGTAGCTCACGCCCGACGTCCCCCCGGTACCCCGCTTGGCTCCGAGAATCCGCTCCACGGTTTTCATGTGGCTGAAACGCCAGAGATGGAACCGGTATTCGACATCCACCAGCTTTTCCGCGAGCTCGTAAAGATCCCAGTGCTTTTCCACGTCGCGATAAACGAGTCGCCACGCATCAGTCACGCGCGAATCGCAAACATAGGGTTGCGAAAAGTCGCGTGTCAGCTTGTCATCTGGAATCGGAAAGCCGCGCCGCGCCAGAAGAGCGAGCGATTCGTCGTAGATGCTCGGCTCGGACAGCGCGGTTGCAACTTCCTTCGCGATGGTAGAATTCGCGTCGAACACGCGTGCCGCCTGTGCATTCTTGTTGCCCAGCCGGAACTCCAGCATTCGGTACTGAAAAGACTGAAAACCCGAGGATTTCCCGAGCGCCGCGCGGAAACTCGAGTAATCGAATGGAGTCAAGGTGGAAAGAATTTCCCAGGACTGAATCAGATTCGCCTGCACGCGCGCAACACGCGCCATCATCTTGAAGGCGAGCCCCAGATCGTCGGCGCGAATCTGGCGAATGGCGGCAGAGATTTCGTGGAGGCAAAGTTTAATCCAAAGTTCAGAAGTCTGATGGATGATGACAAAAAGCATCTCGTCGTGTTCGCGGGTAAGCGGCTGCTGACACGACAGCAGTTCGTCGAGGCGCAGATAGTCGCCATAGGACATCGCTTCGCGAAAATCCCAGTGCACGGATTCGGCGGACAGATCGATCGATGGCGGTGCGGAGTCGGTTTGCATTTGTTTGTCCGAACGCGGAGATAAATTCTTAAGCGTTACTGCACGTGGTTATCGCCTTGTAATGTTTCCGATGCTAGGCTTGAATGGCTGATCATACAATGTGGTGGCGTACCATGGGATGGAAGATTTCGACGGCTTTGGCATGTGCAGCAGCTTTGACGCTGGGAGCAAGTGCGGTTGCGGCGCCACGCTGCGCGCGCCCCGACGAAGTGACGGCGATCCAGGCCGCGATGATCCAGCAGGAACTCATGGTCGCCGCGCTCACCTGCAACGAGGTGGAGCATTTCAACGCATTCCAGACGAATTTCGCCCCTGAACTGCGCGAGTCCGATGCTGTGCTCGAACGCATGTTCATGAGGCTCTATGGGCGTGCGCGCGGCGAAGCGGAATACCATGCTTTCAAGACTCGTCTTGCGAATCACTCCTCGATCCGCAGCATTCACGACAATGTCGGTTATTGCCATGAAGCGGCGACCGTGTTCGGAGAGGCGCTGACGACGGAAAAGCCTTCGCTCAGTTCTTTCGTTGCCGGCGTCCAGGTCGTGGAAGATTATCCTGTCAATTCGTGCCAGGTCCGCGTGAAAGTCGGGCTGGCTGGCGCGAAGGCCATCCCTGACGTCGTTCCCGAGCCCAATCCCGAGCGCATCGCCACCGTGAACGGCCAATAGGGACGCCGAGTCGCTTTCGGGAAAATCCACCGGCGCGTGAACCTGCCGAATGCAGGACCCGGGTCGCTAACTGCGGTCTGTCATCCCCGCGATCCGTCTTCGCTGCTGCGAAGGACTGACGTTCTCGCGCGCCGAAACCCTGGCGAAGACGGGGCAGCGCCCAACGCCTTTTCGGAAAAATTGCGCCGCCGGGTGCCCGCGTCCACGGAAAACAAAAAGGGCGGGCTCAAATGAGCCCGCCCTGATTTTTCGCGTTGATCGCGAAGTTTACATTCCGCCGCCGAGATCGATGACTGCGCGGCGATTCTGCGGTTCGCGGACGCCGGGTCCGGTCGGGACCAGCGGATCATGGAAGCTGTCGCCCTTGATCTCGATCGTCGAGCCGTCCATGCCTTCGTGCATCATTTCGTCCTTGACGGACTGTGCACGGCGTACGGAAAGCGCCTGGTTGTAGCTGTCCGAACCGACCGTGTCGGTGTGGCCAGTGACCAGCACGCGGACAAAGCCATTGTCCTTCGCAACCTTCACGGCTTCCTGGACAACCGCCTGTGCCTCAGCCGTCAGGTTCGACTTGTTGAAGTCGAAGAAGACGATGAAGGTCTTCGTCGGCGGCGGTGGGGGAGGCGGCGGTGGGGGAGGCGGCGGCGGAGGAGGCGGTGGTGGCGGGGGCGGTGGCGGCGGGGGTGCCGACCACAGATAGTAGCGGATGCCGAACATCCACGCCTGTTCCTGGAGATCCCGCACCTGCTCGCCGAGGCGGCCATTGATATTGCCCGGAATCGCAGAGATGTCCGACTCGTAGTAGCGCTGGATCGAAAGCGAACGATAACGCCAGTCGAAGGTCAGGTCGATATTGTCGGTCAGCGAGTAGTTGAAGCCGGTCATCCCCTGCCACATGAAGCCTTGGGCAACGCCCGAAGCAAGGTGTCCGCCCTGCTCCAGCGGGATATTGATCGCGCCATCGCCAATGCCGACGCCACCGCCGAAAGTGAAGTCCCACCGGTCGGTGATCGGCAGGTCATAGGCCGCGTTGTAGAGCACCGAAACAAGCTGCGCCGTACCGCTGGTGGTCGGACCGGTGCCATCCACATTATGGTTCGACCAGCCGAACTCGACTTCCGTCCGGATACGGGCCGGGAAACGGAAACCGATAGATCCCGTCACAAGGGCCGAAGTGCCAGTGTCGATCTTGTCGATCCTCTTGCCCGCATAAGGGCCCGATGGATAAACCAGCGGATCCTGCGGAACCTCAAGATTCCCCAAGCGGTCCCAGCCTGCGCCAATATCGAGGTACCAACCCTGCGCGTCGCTGGCTGCGGCAGGACCAGCCAAAGCGATGAGGGCAACTCCCGCCAAGGCCAACTTTCGAGCTTTCATCATAAACCCCCGTGTAAATCACCGACGGGCGAGCATACCTCACCGACGCGTCAGGGATGTCGAAGACACTGTGAAAGATGGCTACCAGCAATGTCCACTGCCGCCAACTGCATACGAAAGGGCGGTCAGGAATTCCCGGCAGCCTGTGGCGGCCCTGCAACATTCGCTAAACCCCGGTCCGGGAACCGGTTCCCGCTCCACAGGAAGGCGTAGCGCCCCGGAGAAATCCATAGGCTCGCGGCGGAGTCGGCTGGCGTGGCCGCTTCCAAGAAATGGAGGATCTCCGCGCGCGGCGCGACATGAAATTGGCGGAGCCAAAACCTGAGCGCTGCCGCGCCGGTTCGGCCCAGCCCCGTCAGATCGCCAAAATCCACGATATGCGTGCGTCCCTGGGAAGCGAGCGCAGAATTGGCGGCGGATAGCGCACGGCGCCAGTCGGGGATCATCGACAGGCTGTAGGAGAAAATCACGGCATCGAAGCCGTCGGCCACCCCAAAAAGCTGCGGCTCGAGCACTTCGGCATAGGCATGAACCAGCACGATCCGGTCCGTCAGACCTGCCCGTGCCACGTGCTCCTTCGCGGTCTCAAGCATGGCGCCGGAGGCATCGAGCCCGAACAGGCGCGCGTCCGGATAACGATGCGCGATGGCAATGAGATTGCGCGCCGTACCGCATCCGATTTCAACAAGGTTTTGGCCGGACCGCAGATCGAGGCCGCGGATCAGTCGATCGCGGCCGATCAGGTAATAGCGACGTGTGAGGTTGTAGAAATATCGCTGGCGCCCATAGACGCGGTCCATGAGTGCGCCGTGGGAATTCGGCTCCGCCGACATTCTGCAGCTACGTCAGGGGCCGACGGCAGTACACATGGAACCCGCCATAGATGGAGGAACGGTCGCGGGCATGAAAAGCGCGGCTGGCACTTTCGAGATAGTCCCAGGGCGCGAGCAGTTCGGGCGGAAGCTTGCGCGGCAACGGCGATTCTTCGCCCGCCGTGCGAAAGATCACGCGCGCATCCCTGGCATCCGCAGTACGGTCGATTTCCCACCACAGCGCCGAAAGCACTTCCGGTGTCATCCAGTCCTGCGCGTCGAGCAGTACGTAGCGATGGAGCGATTGCGCCGGCTGCGTTTTCAGGAAATCGATCAGCGAGGCGTGATGGACTTCGACCCTGTTTGTGCGCGTGCGAATGGCGTCGTAGACATCTTCGCGCAGATAGGCCGGTACGGCTTCGCGTTTCTCGACATCGTATGTGCGCGCAAATGCCTGCCAGGCGAAGTAATTTTCCGAGATCGGAAAATCGCAGGCGAGCTTCTCGACGCGCTGCCGCAACACGGATACGGGATCGCCGTTCGAGGCGGCAACGAGCTCGTCATATTGTGCGGGCGGTATGCCGAGCGCATAGAGCGACACGGGCGTTCTCGACAGAAAGCGGATCGATTTGTAGTCGAAGAGCGGCGCTATTGTTTTTTCGAAATGGGCGCGCTGTTCGTCGGGCGTGCGCGCCGTCACAAGACCTTCGAGCCGCTTGCCGTGCAGCCGCGCGACGGCGTGCAACACACCTATGAAACGACCGAGCAAACCGTAGCGATAGAGATTGCGCGCAAACATGTTGATGCGCCGGCCATGCAGCGGGATGTGTTTTTCCCAGTAGCGGCGCGTCTCGGGATCGAGCCGGTGGCTCAGGAAATTGTCGAATGCGTTGCGGTTGGCTTTGTCCTTCGCCACGCCGAAGAAACGGAAGAAATCCTCATAGCCGGGCAGATTTCCCAGAGCCGCGAGTTTCAGCCGGGTAAGCGCCACGTGATTTGGATTGAGATCGACCGCGATGATCTTTTCCGGATCGGCCGCCAGGTAATTCAGGATGTTGCATCCGCCCGAAGCGATCGTCAGCACGCGATGATGGGGCTTGATTTCCAGCGCCTCGAGATCGACGTCCGGATCCTCCCAGATCTGGTTGTACACGAAGCCCTTGAACATCAGCGTAAAGAGGCGCTCGAGTGCGCCCCGTTTGGTGTTGGCGGGCCTCGTATGCGCCGCGCGTTCGAGAAGCGTACTTGCCATGGAGTGCTGGAACGGTCTTCCGATTCGGAAACAATTTATCTAGGCCCGAAACGGCCCGAATCAAAGGCCCATTCCGCGGAGGACGCGAACTTCGCTTGCCCGTCCCGAAGCGACCCGCTATCCCGAACCCGATGATGCCGAACGATTCTTCCGGCGAACCTTCGCCCGTCGCCATCGGGCGACTTGTCGAACTTTTCGATCTGGAATCGATCGAAGTCAATATTTTCCGCGGAACGAGCCCGGAGGATTGCTCGCAGCGCGTTTTCGGCGGGCAGGTTCTCGGCCAGGCGCTGCTCGCGGCGTATCGCACAGCGGAAGCGCGAGTCTGCCATTCGCTGCACGCATATTTTCTCGTTCCGGGCGACCCGAAAGTTCCCATTCTTTATGAAGTCGACAGGAGCCGCGACGGGGCAAGTTTCAGTTCGCGCCGTGTGGTGGCGATCCAGCATGGCCGCCAAATCTTCCATATGTCGGCGTCTTTCCAGGTCGAACAGCCTGGACTGGAACACCAGCTCGACCCGCCTTCCGCGCCGCCGCCGGATTCGCTACCCGACGAAGAGCATCTGCGCCGCAAGCTCGCGCATCTGATTCCACCTGATCATCGCGCCCGGTTCCTCCGCAGGCGCCCTATCGAAATGCGTCCGGTCGACGGGGAGGACATTTTCCGTGCCGAAACGCGCCCGCCGCGACAGGCGATCTGGATACGGGCAACCGCAGCCTTGCCGGAGGAATTGGCGCTTCATCAATGCGTGCTCGCTTATGCCTCGGACATGACGCTGCTCGAAACCTCGCTCCTGCCACACGGCGTGTGGTGGTTCGACGACCGGCTGCAGATCGCGTCGATCGATCACGCCATGTGGTTTCATCGTCCCTTCCGTGCCGACGAATGGCTGCTTTATGTGCAGGACAGTCCGAGCGCGTCCGGCGCGCGCGGTTTCAGTCGCGGCCTGATTTATTCCACGGATGGAAAGCTGGTGGCGTCGGTCGCCCAGGAGGGGCTGATCCGATTGCGCGAGAGAGCCGCGTCGACATAGCCGGGCCTTGGCGCATCAGCCCGTGTAGGTCACCTGCGTGGACTGCCGCGGACGGCAGTAGAAGGAATCGCTCATCGCGATCGTTCCGAAGATGAACTGGCCGATGGGCGAGGTGTAGTTGTACGAGACCTGCACGAAGATGGCGCTTCCGCCCGTCGCTATGATCCCGGCCGGCACGGTGACCGGGGCATTCTGCTGAAGCGCGGTACCGCCATTGTAGGGGACGCTCCAGGCGACGGTATTCGCTCCCGACGGCTGGTTTACGATGCTCGAAACCACGACCGTCACATTGCCCGGTCCGAAGGGATAGAGGATCGAATTTCCGGCATTGAAGATATTGTTCAGGTCGGCGGCGGAAACCGACGATGCCTGGGCGACCAGATCGGCAATGCTCGACGTTTCGCTCGAAACCTTCTGGCGGCATTCGAGCGCGTTGCACAATTCGATCGTGCCCATGAGCAGTGTGGCGAGGACGGGCGCGAGAAGCGCGAATTCGACCGCGGCCATGCCGCGCGTTCCCCGGATCAAACAAATCGGAAGTCTCAGCATGCTGCGCTACTCGCATAGGGTTCGTTGCGGAAAGCCGCGGCCGCCGTGAGCAGATATTGGCCGTTCGGCATGTTCGCGAGGAGCGGGGCAAGGAACGGCGTCATGATGCTCCACGGATAGAAGCTGCGCACCAGAACCACGTCGCACGGACCGCCCGTCACGTACTGCATCTGACTGGCGTTCAGGCTGCCGTTCCGATTGACCACATTGTTATAATTTGCCTCGGAGAAATCGGCGAAGGACTGCATATCGACCTGCAGGTTGGAGGTGCAGGAGGATGTGCCGATGAGGCCGGACATCTCGCCGCAAATCTGCTGCACATATTGGGCTTCGGTCATCCCGTTGTTCTGGGCCTGGCCGGTGCGCACCAGCCGCGCGGCGTCGTCGGACGCGTTCTGCAGCGTGGATTGCGCGAAGAAGATCATGCCCGTTTCTACGATGCCGAACAGAAACAGCGCGAGAACCGGCGCGATCAGCGCGAACTCGATGGCAACCGTTCCCGAACAGCCAGGCACTGGCGTCCGCGACAAAGGGGATTTGCGATGCCCGCCTCGAATGATTTTCATTTTCATTGCCGCACGCTGCGAATTGCACGAATTTTATTAACCCGGCAGTAACGGCGTCGCGAAGGCAAATTCGGTCTTTTCGTAAACGAGTCGTTAATTCAGACCCGCGGAATTCGACGAATCTTTGCGCTGCGGTGCGGGTGTATCAAAGCGGGATTGCCTGCGACCGTGCCGGCAACGTTTAATGATTTCATAACCATTTGCAGAACATTCGGCGGCATTTGAACAAAATTTGCGGCAAAGTGGAAAAGCTCCCTAAGGAAAAGTTTCCATGCTGGCGCGCAGGTTCATGTCCGCAAGGATCACGCAGATCGTTCGCCTTTGCCGGTGCACACGGGCCAATACCGCAATGGTCGTCGCGCTCGCGCTTGTGCCGATAATGCTCGGGGCGGGAGTGGGCGTCGATCTCGGGCGCGCAATGGTGGTGCGCACGAGGCTGGCCGAAGCGCTCGATGCGGCCGGTCTCGCGGTGGGTGCCGCCAAAGGGCTTTCCCAGGCACAGATGCAGCTTCTGGCCCAGAGTTACTTCAATGCCAACTACAATGTGAGCGGTTCATTCGGAACGCCGCAGCCGGTGACGGTCGCGCCGGGGACCGGTACCGTCACGGTCTCCGACAACGTGCCGATGCCCACCGTATTGATGAAAATTATCGGTCTGAACACGCTCAACGTCGCTTATACCTCGCAGGTAACCTGGGGTCAGACAAAGCTCTGGGTTTCTCTGGTGCTCGACAATACCGGCTCGATGAACCAGAGGGATCAGAACGGCGTCAGCAAGATCGAGGCGCTGAAGACGGCCGCCACGCAACTGATGAGTACTCTGCAGGGTGTTGCCCAGAATCCCGACGATGTGATGGTGTCGGTCGTGCCCTTCACGACCGGAGTCAATGTTGGTACGTCCAACAGCGGCGCAACCTGGCTGACCTTCGTGCCCTGGGACGCGGTCGGCGCGGGCGACGGCGCGTACAGAAACGCATTAGGACAGAATTGCCAGCCCGGCACTACGGGTTGCAACTGGGATGCTTTCGATCCCAGCCACTCGCAGTGGACGGGCTGCGTAATGGACCGCAACCAGAATAACGACGTCGAAAACACGGCGCCCGACCCCTCCGACGCCACGACCCTGTTTCCGGCCGCGCCGCCGACGCTTTACGCGCACACGCCGGCGAACACATGGAATATTACCTGTCCCGAGCAGATGCTTCCCCTCACAGACGTATATTCGCAGAGCGGGTACACGACGCTTACCGACGAGATTAACGGAATGACGGCCGGCGGCACCACCGATCAGCCTGTGGGTTTTGCTATGGGGTGGATGACGCTCACCAACAGCGCCCCGTTCAATCCCGGCGCCATGCCGTCCGGCACGACGCCGATCGTGATCATCGTCAGCGATGGGCTGAACACGCAGGACCGCTGGACCGGCGACGGCAGCGACGAGGATCCGTCAACCGACCAGCGCGAAGCTCTCGTCTGTGCCGACATGAAGACGGCGGGCATCACCATCTATGCGGTTTATGTGGATCTTGGCGGAACCCAGGGAAATTCGGCGCCTTTGCAAAACTGCGCCAGCAGTGCCGGAGATTATTTCGACCTCACCACGGCGGGCGAGATCATTACCGCCTTCCAGCAGATCGCGACGCAAATCACCCAACTTCATGTGTCAAAATAGGACAATTCCATCCCGGAGACCGTCGAAAACGTCGAACAAAGATTTTTAGTTAAATTTGCCGGTACAACTGAATAGAATTCCGGGCATGTGCGCAACCGGACGTTAGAAGGCGCTGGAGCATTATCGGCGGGCAGACTGCAGGGTGCCCACATGCTCACCAGTATTTTCCGGGATTTCATCCGCGACCGCCGCGGCAATATCGCCATACTCTCAACGGTCATGATCACGTCGCTCGTGGGCGTGTCCGGCCTCGTGGCCGAGTTCGGCAACGGCCTTTTGAACCGGATGCAGGACCAGCGCATTGCGGATGCGGCGGCGATGGGCGGCGGCACGGTCTTCAGTTCGACCGCGTCGTCGACCGCGATGCAGGCCGCCGTCAACAACATCGCGACGCTGAACGGCATTCCGACCAGTGCCGTATCGGCCTCGGTCGTGTCTTCCCCATCGGGCGACGGCAATCAGGCCGTGGAGGTCACGGTATCGACGAGCGTGCCGCTGATGCTCTCGCGTGTTCTCTGGTCGAGCAACTCGCTGCCGATCAACGTATCGTCTTACGCGGAGCTCGAGTCGGGTGCGCCCGGCTGCATCATGGCGCTCAACGGGAGCGGCTCGGGTGTTACGATGAGCGGCGGCACGGCCATCACTGCGGACCAGTGCGCAGTCACGTCCAATACCTCCGTTACCGTGCCCTGCGGCGATACGATCACCACCAAGCAGGTGATGTACGACACGTCGATAAGCCAGCCCTGTAACGGAATTCAGGCGCCTTCCGGAGGAACGCTGTCGATCAGCAAGGGCACTTCGACGGATCCGCTGGCCGGCACGTCGGGCGTAACCGGCGCCGTAAGCAGGCTTGCCACGGTCGAAGCACTTACTTCGCCCAGCGCTCCGAGCGTCACCGCTCAGACCGGGGGAACGGCAGTGGCCTTCGGCTACAGCTTGAGCCCCACGCAAAGCGAACTCACTGCCGATGGCTGCTCCGGCACATTCTCGAGTCCGACCTGGACCGTGACCTGCGTCGGAGCAAGCTCCTATCATTTTGGCGCGATCACGCTGTCGGGCGGCATTTCCGTCAATTTCAATACGAGCGGCAGCGCCCTTAATACCTACGATTTCAGCGGCGCGATCTACAATACAGGCAGCGCGCTCACTTTCGGGCCCGGCACGTACAACATCACGGGCGGGATCTGCACGGGCGGCGGCACGACCACGAGCTTCGGCTCTTCCAGCTATTCCAGCGCTTACAACATTTCTGGAAGCTGCAGCACGACCAATGGGTCGTGTCCAACCAATTCGAGCATCTGCAATACGGGGACCTCCCTCACATTTCTGGGCACAAGCGCCTATACGCTCACGGGCGGTGTGTACAATGGCGGCGGCTCGACGCTCACAATGACCGCGAGCAGCTTCAGCGCCGGCGCGCTCACCAGCAGCTGCGGCAACGGAGGCTCGGCTACGAATTACAGCATCTGCCAGGAAGGCAGTCCTCTTACCATTAATGGTCCGGCGACGTTTACACTCTCAGGCGGGATCAACAATGGCGGCGGCGAAACACTGATACTGGGAAGCGGAACTACCAACAGCTTCGATATCGGCAAGGCAAGCACCGGCGACAGCATTTACGTGAGTGGCGGTGCGATAACCACTTTTGGCGACGCTACCGGAACCGGCGACGTGTTCGAACTGGCCGGCAACATGAACTCGGGCGGTGGAGGCAGTTGCCTCACCGTGAGTGCCGCCGCGGAGCATGACATCAACGGCTCGATACTGATGGCGGGCGGAGTCAAGCTCGGCGCCGGCATCTACACCGTTGCAGATACTTTCCAGATGGGCGCCAATGGCGGCGGCGCGGTGACCTGCAATGGAACGACGATCGGCGTGTACGGGGACCCGGTTACCATTGTGATCGGCGCTGCGGGCGGCGTTCCGACTTCCGGCACCTGCGAGAGCGTCGCGTTTTGCGCGGCGGCGGGCTATAGCGACGTAACCCTGGTTGC
>Ga0335074_10000271_pt1 | contig 78841 bp, 78 predicted proteins | sample Lox_Sample_23_FD_206715 | JGI IMG/M metagenome (GOLD analysis project Ga0335074, IMG submission 206715) | Soil microbial communities from Loxahatchee National Wildlife Refuge, Florida, United States - Lox_Sample_2.3 | ecosystem: Environmental > Terrestrial > Soil > Wetlands | place: USA... | reverse complement strand
CAAGTGATACAACACAAGTGCAGTTAGCTGCACCCGCTGTACCTACCACAAATGCCAGTGAGCAATTGGCAACAGTGCCAACACATATGCCAACAGCCAGTATTAACGGCCAATCTTCAGCTGTGGATGAAGCTGAGCCACCGCTGCCTAATTGGGGTGCCGCACAACTGTTCGGATCCTCAAGCACGAGCTACCCCATCAGTTCCTCCCCTCCTACAACAGCTCCACCATCCGACCCTGAGACATCAACATCTACAACCATAGTAGCAGATAAATCGTCAACATCAGGTCCAACAGCTAACGTTTCCGCGCTCCATTCCGAAGCCGAAGAGACATCCCATAGGACTCCCAAGGGCAAGGCGAGAGCCGCAACAGTGGAGGACTCGAATGAGGATCCTTGATTGATTCTGTTTATGATTGCAATGGGTTCTCACAAGCATTCTATGGCGTTTTAGGCCATGGGCGGGGCGCTAGTCTTGTATATATCACTTGCAATCCTTAAATTAGGAGAGCAGTACCAACCATGGCTTTCCACAGCTAAAGTCCACTAGGATTGTGCAAAGCATTAATGAGTATGTAAGATTATAGTGTCAACTATTTTGCATCTGTGGTATAGTGTGAATTCGAGAGAGCAAAACTATATCTTGTGTAGTAAAGCTACGTCATGCTATCTTGACTGTTTTCATCATCGTGTCCCTATCACGTCCCACCCCTTTCCTCAACCTCGCTCCCTACAAAAGAAGAAAAAATAAAATAGGACAAGTTTTTTTTTAAAAAAAATAAATAAATATATATATATATATAAGAAGATGCAGCCCAAGCTCACTCGAACCAGGCAGAGTTGATAGCCCAAGTTGTAACTGAATTTTTATTTTTGTGCTTTGAGTTAGAGAAGACGAGTTTCTTTTGAGGACTTGCTACAGAGTAATATACACACCCCTTCACATCCCCTCACTTTCTATCTAACAATTCACGCCCTCATACCGTCCAACAACCCACTCCATGTGTCCACTTTCTCGTGCGCCCAACAGTTGGGCTCGATGGATACTGCTGAATTGGTTGTGAGTGTCAGTATGGTGGCTACACCTTGCACAACGGATCCTCTCGATGGGCTGGCCTGTCCTGATTGGATTTTGTGTTAGCGGTGCTGGGAGTTGGGGAGGTGAAAGTTACGAAAAGGAATCTTGGTGGAGAAGTGAGGGTTAGTGAGATGTGAGGTGAGCTATCAACTCTTTTATTCGGAGGGATATCTGAAGTTAAGAGAGGGATTGCTATGTGTGGTTTGGTGTGTTTGCGATTGCTGCTTGCTGTCTATTTATCTCCAAGCTCCTCCGAGCAATTCCTGATATAATGGTATACCGATCGCTCCTTGAGGCAATAAGGGCAATATTTATTTATCATTTATGGGACAAGTCTTCTCATAGGGTCTCATCCCTAGTATCTCACTTCTACTAACACCCTGACCTCCCCATCCATCCATTCGCAGTCCGCCACACTCTTGACAGCATTTAACCATGCCTCATCGTTCCCCGCATCCCTCAATCCATCTGGAGCTAGAACTTGAACACATATGAAATTGGCACTGTCATCGCTCAGCGCGCCACGGACGTGCTGTACTAAGCTTGAGAAGCCAGGACAGGACGATGGGGAGAGCAGCAGTTTTGGCTGAATACGGAGGCTATTGTGGAGGATGTTGACGTGGTACTTAATATGATTCTCTGAAGCCGGTGATGTGGGGAAAGGCTCTTGGGATGCCGAGATGTCGGTGTGGAAAGGGGCGCGATCTTGATGTGGGGCTGAAGGATCGTCGGCGGCCGTAGCAGGGTTGAAGGATGGATCGATGTTGTAGTGGTACTGATCTAGTTTGGGATCAATATCTGGGTATCGAGCAGAGGCCTCTTTTGTTATGGATGGAGTATCTGGCGCACCACGGGCTTTTCTGTTGGTTGCCTTTCCAGTGCTAGTCGTTGTACTTGTGGATTTCCGGGTCTCGACGGCGTATTGTCGTTGCCTTTCATTCGTCACCATGCGGCGGAGGAGAGGCGTCACCAGCGAGATTACCCTAGCAGATATTAGACTTTTAACTTAGAAGTGGACATCTACCGACTTACTTATTTTTCATTTGCGGCCACCTCAGCTTTCGAGACTCAGCACCTTCTGTGTTGCTTCCAAAACACCGTTCTCCCCATCCCTCATCCTCAAGAAAAGACTTGACACAGCCAAATAGCTTAAGTTTTACCATATCGGTGTCTGTTCTTCCTCGGTTTCCTACGCAGTCTCTTCGCTCAGGATAATTGGGATCCAACATATATACCTTCGCTGCCGCTTGCAAATGTAAGAATTGCTCAGGACTTAGTTCAAGTGATGTGAAAAGTTTTGACATTGGCGGTCCTGTCATGATGTGTCAGCTGGGCGCAGATATATTAGTACAAAGTACGTACTTGTGTACTTCTTCGAGGCACTAGACGGTCTTCGAAACAATGCTGCAGCGGAATGTACACCAGCCGCTCTGGCTTCAGACGTGGCAATTGGCGAGTGTCCGTATTGGGGCTCTTGATCGAATGGGTTCTCTTCTTCTGGCTCTTCCGGGCCCCATATCTCACGCTCTCGCCTCAGCTGCTCTTCCTCGTCCGTCTCATCTAGTACTCTTTTACGCTTAGTACCCCTTGTTACAAAGTCATGACTCTCCGTGAGATTAGGCTTATCATTCAGTCTTCGCCTAGGTCGAACCTCGTGTGTATCTTTTTGCTTCGTAACGAGCTCTTCTGTAGCTCTCGACTGTCTCGTACTCCTGCGGGTCTTGCCTAGATCTATTCGCGCGGCTTCTTCACCTCCAGCTGTTGCTGCAGCTTGCAGAAGGGATGCAAAGTGATCATTCGAGATTGGCGCATTGCTGCTAGCGGGTGGATGTTCGAAATTTGCCAGTGATTCTAACAATGCTGCAGGATCATCAAGGTCCAAATCTTGCTGGCTTTGCAAAAGCCCTGTTTCAACGTAAGTAAAGTCCGTATAATTTGCAAGACCAACGACCAGAAGCACACCATTTGAATGCATATCATTGGAAGCATTATCAGAATAGCCAGTCAGATGCCCGCCATTGGCTCCAACTTCGGGATAGCCATACACTTGCGCTTCTGGCGCCCCATTTCTTGCAAGGTCTTGCAACATTGCTGCCTGTTCAGGTTCGAAGTCGCCATGATGGGATAGATCGCCGGTTTCTGAGAGATGATCATGTTGGCTCAGATCTTCATGACGTGTGGTGGAAGTCATAGCTTGATTGCTGTCGCAAACAATTTATATATTGGTGCATACGGAGCAAACATATGAAGCACAAAGATGGGAGGATTGGCCGATAGAGGGCTGCCTTGCATCCTTAGGCGACCAGTAGCCAGTAGCCAGTAGTCAGTAGCCAGTAGCCAGTAGCCAGTAGCCAGTAGCCAGTAGCCAGTAGCCAATAACCCAATCACTACACAACGATCCGACGATATACAATTATTGTACATATCTTCTAATAAGGAGCTTGGAATCTATATATGTTGAAGAGAGTACATCTTCTGAGACTTTGCTCTTCGAGTGTCTACCAATTCAGACGCAGCAGCTTCCGATTATACAGCGAAGGTAACCCTATTAAGATGACTTCAAAACACCATCATGTCAATGCCAAAGCACACGACTTCTTGGCCTTTGTGAATGCTTCTCCAACTCGTTAGTTCTGCGTCTCCTTTTCCAGCTCATGATCCTATACTGACCATGTTAAGCTTTCCATGCTGTTCATTCTGCGGCAGAGCGGCTGAAGGCCTCTGGATTCGAAGAGATCAAAGAGCGTGATCCCTGGTCATCTCTTTTACAGCCCGGTGGGAAATACTATCTGACCCGGAATGGTTCATCAATTGTTGCCTTTGCCATTGGTGAGAGCTGGAAGGCTGGAAATCCAATTGCTATGATTGGTGCCCATACCGACTCTCCTTGTCTACGTATTAAGCCTATTAGCCAGAAGACCAACTCTGGTTTTATGCAGGTTGGGGTGGAGACATATGGTAGTGGTATTTGGCATACTTGGTTCGATAGAGACCTCAGCATTGCAGGTAGGGCTATGGTTAGAGACGGAGAGGGCCACTTCGTACAAAAGCTCGTCAAAGTTGATCGACCCATCCTTCGGATACCAACGTTAGCAATTCACCTCGACCGGAGCAAAGAGTTCGCCCCAAATTATGAAACTGAATTATTTCCAATAGCGGGACTAGTAGCAGCAGAACTAAACAGAATAGGAAAAAAGGAAGGAGGCCAGGCGGAGGATGTGATGATCTCTGAACTTGAGACGAGTAACGACAAAGATTTTCATCCACTGAAGGCTCTCTTAGACCGTCATCACCCATATGTTGTCGAAATAATTGCAGAACATGCTGGAGTCGAGGTTGACGCTTTGGTCGATTTCGAATGCGTTCTATATGATACGCAAAAATCATGCATTGGCGGTATCAACAATGAACTCATCTTTTCGGCTCGCCTTGATAATCTCGAGATGACCTATTGTGGTGTGATGGGTCTCATCGAATCTTTGAAATCGCCATCCGCTCTTGAGAACGAGTCTACCATCAGATTGGTGGCCTGTTTTGATCACGAAGAGGTTGGCAGCTTGACAGTTGCTGGTGCACAATCTAACCTTCTTCCATCCGTGATTCGACGGCTATCTGTACTTCCAGCTCATCGTGACTCTAAATCCGGGGACCCTTACGACGCAGTTGGATCTGAAATGGAACTTGCGACCGCCCATGAACAGACATTATCAAAATCATTCCTCATTTCTGCAGATATGGCACATTCTGTCAATCCCAACTATTCTGGGAAGTACGAGTCTGACCACCAGCCAGAAATGAACAAAGGCACTGTCCTGAAGATTAATGCCAATGCCCGCTATACAACGAGTTCACCTGGTATAGTATTATTGCAGGAAGTAGCACGCCGGGCCAAGCCAAGCAGGGATTCAACCACAGATGCTGGCGTGCCATTACAACTTTTTGTTGTGCGCAACGACTCATCCTGCGGTGGAACCATCGGGCCTATGCTGGCTGCTGCACTTGGTGCACGCACAATTGATGTCGGCAATCCTCAATTGAGCATGCACAGCATTCGGGAGTGCGGAGGGGTATACGACATTGAATATGGAATCAGGCTTTTTGAGAGCTTCTATGTACATTACTCCGACTTGGAAGCCAAGATACTAGTGGATTGAGCTATTCAGGTACATCTTTCACCAAGAACCTGTTAATATAATTCCACTGGATGAGTCAATCCTCCTGCTTATTTTTTTTTTTCACTACCTAACGATCAACAACTAATTCCAATATTCGTGTTTGCCAGGCGATAAAAGTTATCGCCAAGATCACCTCTTTCCAAGCCATCGTCGCATGTATAAAATTATGGTCCCTCAGCTCGTGATCCCTTGTCATACATACCTATGGCAGCGAACATGCCTGGCACACCACCACATCCCTGGAACATGGTTTTCGAGAAGTCAAATTCGATTTCTGCTCCTGGAGGCCCACCGATGCGTCCATTCGTTGAGCTTCAACGCCTCGACATCGACCCCCCTTCCCATTGTCCACATCTGCATCGCCTAAACCATCTCCTTCAACATGCTCCGACTGTAACAAATACAGAAACTTGTCGTGATATTTCTGAAAAAGTGGGCCAATTTTATATCGTATAGCTTCGCTGGGTTCGACGCAGCGTTCGATGCATGCATGCTTATTCTATCATTCGATGAAACAGCCTCCACGGACTACAGCAGGACATTTCCACGGAAGTTCAGCGTGCAGTTCAAGTCTCAACTCAACTAATAGTAGGATAAATCTCTAATACAGGATGATTCAAGCGTTCAATTCCAGCCGCTATAGATGCCACCTTGGATGCCACTACTTATACAACGGTAAAGATGTACCGTGCCCAAAAATTTGCCGCTCTAGGAAATGCTCGTGCTTGAAAGGACATGCCAAACGCCGTATTGTGCCTGCAATCCAATGGTATCTCGCCCAATCATACAATACATCGCTCCCTAAATACACTTTTCCTGTCCTATCCGTCTCATGACGACTCCTCCAAAATGATCCCTAAATGAAATCCCCAAAAATTCCAAACGAAAACATAGGAAATTATCTATTCCGTGTTCAAGGAGAACATGGACGTGTCGAGAGTGAAGCCCTTATCAAACATTGATTGATCCATATAGTCATTCCATGGCACATATTGACTATTGTCGTCGGAGAACATGCCTTCCATGTCCTCATCGTTGATATTGCTGAAAGCAAGGAAATTATCCGCATCGCCAGCACCGAAAGGTTGCCAGTTACCGTCGATCAATTCAAGACCTATGGACAAATCTACACCCTCAGAAATATCACTTGTGGGTTCCGAGACGCCAGAATCTTTGCTGGATTCGGGCGTGTCATTTGGCGTGATCGACCTGTAGACGTTCATATCTGAAATCGCACCTCCTGCTCCAGTCTCTGAACTCTGGAAATTGTGTAGCAGGTCCTGTGGATTCACGGCTGCATCTGCCCAGAGATTCTCCTCTGTCATAAAAACTTGCTTCACAGATTCCGGTCCCTTGCCATCCTTCGGTTGCTGGGAAGCCTCCTTAGCTTCATCGGGTTTGGCCGTCTTCAAGGATTTGGAGTTTGCTGGGCTTGCTTTGACGCCACTTATATTTGCCTGTCGATCCATCGTCGCATCAGCAGCACCGGAAATGTTTTCGGCTTTCGAGGCAGATACGCTTCCTGTAATTGCGCCTTGCTGAGGAGCAGTGTTCGTTTGCTTCTTGACAGTTCCATCCGGCTCGAGCCCCAACATAACTGCCAGTTCCGTCAAGACGTACTGGTCCGGTTTCCTTGTCGGTTTAACATGTTCTTCTTGCGTATGCCTTTCGAGCGCCGCTTCATCTTCGAAGCCGTCATCGAAATGGTGATTACAAGATATATCGGGGCAGAAAAAGCTAGCCTTCTCTACCTCTTTTGGTTGAGCAGGCTGCTGAGGTTTAATCTCTGGTGAGCCGGCTTTAATATTCTGTGACGTTGTTGAGCCTGGAGTTTGTTGACTAATGATAGGAGTCGATGTAGCACTCTGCTTCTGCTTCTTGCTGCGAGGTAGACGCAATTGGTCTTGCGTCAATGAGATTGGAAGTTCGACAGGGAACGGCGGTGGATGCGCAGACGTGGGTGCCGCAGGAGGAGCATTACGACTGTGTGAACGATTGTGGGTCTTTGCTTGGTTCTGTTGATTTAGTGCTTGTTGCTGCTGTTGAAGGTTCGCGGCATTCAGTGGAACAGCTTGAGCCGGAGGAACATCCTTTGCAGGCGGCGGCTTGACAGGCTGCGCTGCTCCATTAATCGCTGCTCCAGATTTCGACAGGTTAGGATACTGTTTTGCAACGTCCGCCATCATATTGTTAGCTAGAACGTAAGCTTGGTCGACATCTGCAGGCTTCACAGAAAAGGCATCCTTGAGTTTTTCCATCTCTTGGTCCTGAAATTGTAATGCAATTTTGTGATACTATATTGTATAAGCATAGTACATGAATAGAAAGCGCGTGGAAGAACTTACACTTTGGCAAAATTGCCTAAGACGAGTCTCGTCATGCGTAATAGCATACCACTTCGGTAGTGCTTGCCTCACCTTCTTAAACTTGCTTCCTGCGTTTGTCAACTTGTTCGCGGTAGCAAGTTTGACCTCAGGAGACATTGGAATAAGTGGAAGCTCTTTCTTGGGCATCTCCTCCTGGAAGACTTGGCTACATTTTGTCATTTCAGCAGGGTTTCTTTGGAGCAGGTTTTGTTGATTTCGAATTACAGCTTGTTGATATGCCTTACGCTGGTCTGGTGTCATGTTTGCTAGTTGTTGAGGAGTTGGAAGTCCGCGTGATTGTCCAGGTTTCGATTGATTAACAGGTTGCTGCGGACCCTGCCGAGGTGGTTGCTGAGTATTCGGATTGGGAACTTCCACAATATCGTCGCTACCTGAACGCTTCAGATTGTTCTTCGGAGCCTGTAAATTTGTTGATGCAGCCTGGTTTGACCGGTTGGCTTGATTTCCTTTACCGGTACGCCCAGTTGACGCGTTCGAAGCCGCGGATTCTGGAGCCGTTGACTGCTGCTGTGGATTAATCTGAGGCGCACCAATCTGGCTAGGTTGTGGTCGCGCTACTTGTTTTAGGTTTTGACCTTGATTTTGAGCTTGCTGAGGCTGGGGTTGAGGGGTCCGTTGTACTGGGGGTTGAACTGCCTGTTGAGGTTGTTGCAGCTGCTGCAGCTGAGCTTGTTGCTGCATCTGGCGCTGCTGTTGCAATTGACGTTGTCGCTGAAGGAAGGCATTTCTCATGATCATTTGCCTGATCTCGTCATCACTGAGGGCAGCCCATTTACCGCTAGGATGTGCACGTGCTTTCTGTATATCCTCCTGTTTTATTGGCCCAATCCCACCGGGCATGTTGATAGCATTGGCAGGCATCTGAGGTTGCATGGTTGCTACCGGTGCCATTCCAAGTGGTAGCATGGGAGCAGGCTGAGGCTGGGCCATCACTGGTCCATTTGCGAGTCCACCAGCTAGCTGTTGCTGCTGGTTCGCACTTCTCGAGCGCATAAGATGTTGGTATTGCACTCTCTGATAGTTTTTAACTTGCTCTAAAATGTTGCTCTGCTGGGCCATAGGATTTTGAGATATCCACTGCTTTAGCTCTCCCCATCGCTTAATCTCCGGAGGAGCTTGCCGTAAAATGGAGTTGGTGAGAAGACTTTCGGGAACTATTAAATGATCGATTTGATTGATAGCCTGTTGCTCATTTGAAGTAATGCTAGAAGGCATGTTTAGAGGGCGCCCTTGCTGCCCAGGCATTTGAGCCATTCGTTGTCTGAGCATTAACTGCTGCTGCGGCGTCATATTGGCTATCATTTGAGGCTGTTGTTGTCCAGTTTGTGCGCTATTCATAAACTGGTTGGGCATGTTTTGCTGATTGAAAGGGGCGGCTTGAGGAGCTGGCTGGTTTGGACGACCACCCTGGACATTGATGGGTGGCTGAGGCTTTCCAGCCTGGGCTTGATGCACTGAATTCCATTTCCCAATGACTTCATTCAATTTCTCCTTGGGTAGCGCCATTAGTCGCTGTCTGTGCTCTGGAGGCATATTGGCCGGAAACATTGGCCCGTTTAAACCCATTCCGTTCATAAGGCCGCCTTGATTGCTGCGCTGCTGATTCATCTGTGCCAATCGAGGATCAAGCGGCTGTCCAAAGTTTGCAGTATTTGGCTGGTTCATTTGCAAAGCATCAAGAGGATTGGGCTGCTGCGACTGCTGGGGTGTTCTTAACGGTGCATTGAGCGTGGTCATTGCAGGGCTCTGCTGTGGTGGCATTGGACCCATGCCCCCTGGTTGTCCGTGCAAAGCCATCTGCTGCTGTGCCTTAGCTTGAGCATTCGCTCGCTGTGCTTGTGACTGGATAAGGTTCATTCTTTCTGCTTGCGCTTGTTGAGCGTTAAATGCTTGCGCCTGCTGGGCCCTCATATTCGGATTAGACAGTGGACGTTGGTTATTGACACCAGCCTGCTGGTTTGATAGACCTTGCACTGCCTGAGGAGTTGCATTCCCACCGGCCGCAGCGACCATTTGTCCACCATCTTGTGGGAGCACACCAGTCTGTTGCTGTTGCTGTTGTTGCCCAATGAGATTTTCCACGCTGCCAAGAAATGATCCGAAATCTTGGTTCGACTGCATTTGTGGTTGCGGTTGCGGTTGCCCTTGTCCGTTCATCATCCCTGGGTTGCCCGATCTTTGCTGTTGCATTGGAGCTGCAGATGGAGCATTAACGTTCCCTTGCATGCCTTGTGATTGCTGTAATTGATTCGCCATTTGGTTGGCTTTTGCTTGTTTGAGATGATTCATGGCTTGATTTCGGTAGTAGAGCATAGCAGGATCCACTCCTTGGGTCTGGTAGCGTAGCAGGCTGGCTTGATCCATTCTGTTGCGCATGTTTTGGCGAACGGTATTCCGGTCGTCCTCTGACGCATTTTGGAATAATCTTTGTGTAATCTGATTCAACATGGCTATTTCTTGGGCCGTGGGCTGAGGTTGACCAGCTTGTTGTCTGTTAGTTTGAGGCATTTGTTGTTGCTGCTGCTGCTGCATTCCCATGAAAGGTTGCTGTTGCTGCTGCTGTTGAGCTGCCATGTTCGGAGGTAGAGCGTGGTTGACCATCCCCATAGACATCTGCTGTTGTGCCTGCTGTTGCTGTTGCTGCTGTTGTTGTTGTTGTTGTTGCTGCTGCTGCTGTTGCTGCTGCTGTCCAGGTAATGGTGAAGCTTGCATCTGATGCTGCAGATGGTGAAAAGGCTGTTGGGGTTGTTGTTGTTGACCCATCGCATTCCGCTGCATCTGACCCTGAAGTCCAGGCTGATTTGCCATGTTCATTTGTTGAGCCTGCGCCTGCGCCTGCGCCTGAGCCTGAGCCTGAGCCTGAGCCTGAGCCTGCGCTTGAGCCTGAGCTTGACGCTGGTTCTGAGCCTGCGCCTGCGCATGCGCCTGGAGTTGTGCTTGAGCGTTCGGCCCCATCTGAGTTCTTGCTGTAGTTAATTGCTGCAGTTTGTCTTGGAGTATTTTCAAGTAGGTTTCCTGTAAGTGTCAGCGGGATATCTGGTGGGAGACGCAGGGTTAGATGTGACACGAATGGAAGCTGACTCACCTTATCGGGAGCGTTGTCAAAACTACCCTTTTCGAAGGTTAGGGCCATTCCACACATTTTCTGCAAGTCGTGTTGGCCATTATTGACCAATCGTAGCTGTGAAACACTTTTCGCAAAATGCTGTTAGTAAAATTCACATCATTCACTATATCAGATGTATGGAGGAGGTTGTTCCCACGTACATGTGCCAGACTTGATGGAACCGCTCCGCGTAGCTCACATTTGCCTGCCATCCAGTTAAATGGCCCGTCTGCTGCTGGATTTGAGCGATGAGCAACTGTTGTAGGGCTTGCGTAGGCTGGCCCTGCTGTTGCTGCTGCTGCGGTTGCATCATCATTGGGTTCCCCCCAGCGCCGGCCATGTGTTGGAAGTTCCCAGCCATGATCTCGTAGTACTGTGTGACGAAGGGAACTTCGTAACGAAACCGGACGGGTAGGCCAGCGGCCTAGTGGTCTCGGTGTCGGACGTCAGCGCAACAGTGGAGAGTGCAGTCTCACCGCTTGCAAATAATCGAGGTCTAGTGAGAGGAGGTTGAAGAGTACAGAACGAGGATCCGATCTAAAAATCGTTCTTTCGCGAGTGACAATATGCGGCGACCCGTGAACTGGCAAGTACGGTGCTAGGGCTGCCCAACTCTCTACCACATAGGGTCGGAATCAGTGTTGCGCAAGAATCCCGCTGTTGTCCGTTCGGTTTTGTTGCGTGCAATACGAGAGTAGGGTGCAAAGGAATCGCGGTCGAAGCGGAGCTGCAAGGTGAAGATATTGGAGGAGGAGGAGGGGAGGTTGCCAGGTTTGGAGGTATGAATGAAAGGTCGTGTCGATTTGGGGCGGCCGCGAGATGAGGCTAACCTAGCGGAAGCTTTCAAGGTTGATAAATAGCAGCCAAGCCAACCGCCAGCACTTGTCACAGTCACAAGGTTACAGGCTAATAAACGATCAGGACCCGACGCAAACCATGAGATACCGTAATTATGAATTATGTTTCCCAGAACAATTATTTGCTAAATCAACATGATCGTAATAGCAACAACATTACCATTACTACGAAATACTGACTTGAAAGAGAAACCCTGGATGCCTCGTGCCAGCAGGCAGGGCCTTGCCTCTTTCTTCCCCAGGCGTCCAAGCGGTCCGTCATCAGCTGGAATCTCAAACGCAATGCGCGACCCCATTTACTGTACTAGCGGCACTATTTGATCGCTAAGCTTCCAAAGCAAAAGTACTAATCCACTATGATGATGAATGAATGTTTCCAATCGTTTGGCATATATTGCATCAAGGACATTGTAAGTCCCTTTGGAGACGAGAGGGGTAAACAGCATTGTGCCTGTCCAGAGACATTAGGAAATGAGGTGTGGATGGATGGAGGGGGATGATGCAGCAGATTTTCATGTTTGCAGTGCAGGAGTTGACTGTGAGGCGGGCGGGTGTGAGGAGTGGTGGCGGCAGGGGTACCCATTCGGGCTTTAGTACGCACCTCTGCGACGGGGATTGCTTGCTTCGATTAAGTTTCTGGGTAAGGGGATGCGCAAATGGGCGACTGAAGGCGCCCTGCTGCTGCCGAAAGGCTGCACCGGACCCTGTCAGAGGGGCGACTAATGCCACGCTCTCTCTTTACCCTGTCGGCAGTGCTGGACGAAGGGTCGCAGCCGTACGAAGTAGGTACCTACCTTTCGTATCTACGTCTTAATAATAATAGGCTCGATTATTTTGGGACCGCCCCGATATGGGCTGTGTGATACGAGTAATCACGACAGAAAAGTGATGCCTACATTTCGTCTACTCGGTGTCGGACTCGTCTGGTCTGGTGGTGCCTCGGTGGAGACGGAGGGACGACAAGACGTGGTCACAAGTTTCAATCATCTTTTCATCCGTCACTGACCGATCATTCTCATTTATCTTCAGATCCTACACTTTCAAGCAAACTTGATTAACCGAGACGTTGCTGTTGCTGTTGCTGTTGCTGTTGCTGTTGCCGTTGCCGTTTTCTTTTATTACTGTTGGTATATATAGGCGACTGGTTGATATGGAGCAATCAATGTTTTATCTTCCACGTCAATGCAGGACTAAATAGCTGTGCGACATCTCGACGACGTGTACGGTTGGCTCCCGTGGGGGACACTTTTGGGCCGAGAGGGTTGCTGCTAAGCCTTACCTGAATGCCCAACTCAGAACAGGTCGGTGACTCAACATCGTCGTCCTCGTGCGCTTTCCATTTTATTCAAGCCCTTTTGGCGAGGCTCTCACTGATCAGGGAAAGAATGTCTTGCGGCAATCGTTGAAATGGGGCACGCGCGTATTCTTCCATGGATCCTAATTACGATGGTAATGGATTTCGTATACAAAGCAGGGGTCTCAAAGCATACGTAAGGTTAGGTTCATTTACTTACGCTCTTATCTCTTCAGGACTGCTAATTCTAGACCGGCTAGATGCTCTGGAAAGGGTTTCCATGATATAGAAAATCAACACACCACTTGTCTTTTCAATAATAGAGACCTGTAACCCCTAGTAAGCGATTGCGGAAGCGGAATTTCCGTTCTTCCGCGATGACGATCTCCCGTCAAGCCCCCGTCATCGATCGCGATACCTTACATCGAGACTCTGATTTTGCTATATTAATGTCCAATCCATCAGAGGGTGTTAGCTACGATATTATAATATCGCAATGGCTCCTTCTCTATGACGTCTGAACAACCATTTACCACTATATATTACCTGTAGGAAAGTTTATATGTAAGGACTATTTTGTTATATTTTGTACTCTAGTTCTAATGTTCATCTCTAGAACAATATCTACGCTATCACATTCAGCAACCAGATCTTTTCTCCTTTCAATATTTTCTCAATTATCTCAGTTTTCCACATCTCATATCCGTCGCAATATATTCAGTAAGATAGTTTGAAGTGGGGCAAAAACGTCTGCAACCAATGATAGGCATCCTGATCCCTCAAAGTCACTGCCACTTTCGAAAGAACGCCAGGCTCTGATTGGTGATATCATTGCACTGTATAGCTGCCAACCGACAGTTGAGCGAGTAAAACGCTATACCCCAGATTGTGTCTATGATGACCAGGTATGTCCCCAGTGATATTGTCTTCACTTAGCCACCCTTAATATATTCAGTTTGTGTATGCCAAAGACTGGTATGTTATCTAAAGGGCCCAACAAGCTTGTAGGCCTGCTGCACAGCCCGAGAAACTCAATGGCTTTGGTCGTGGCTAACATAGATACAGACATATAAGATGGCAGGCCAAAATGGTTTGCATTGCCGAAGTTATTCAAAGAGTCAAAGAATGAGGGTTCTCAAATAGTACGGAGTGATGACGAGGTCATCTAGATTAAGAATGAGCAGGTTTATCTTCTATTGGTTAAAGCTCTCGTTTCTAAATCTATATATTTATTGTATATCACCGCTGTCTCTAGCATGTTGGAACTAATACCCAATCTTAGTTGTGGACTTTCAAAGTCATCCCTGAAACTGCAACTATCAATGCTCTGGTCACTTTGTCTTTAGACTCGGAAATAGTTCGCAGCGACTCCATCCGTGACAAATACCATAAGGATCAAGCTAACAATAAGGACTACGGCCATGAAAGCTTAAGCCTCACTTTTATGAAGTAGTAGGCAGACAAGGTTGCAAAGCATATGGATGGCAAGGAAGTGGAGGCTTCCAAAGCGCCAGAGGAGAATTCCCAGGGACAATAAGTTAGAGTAATATGAGGGAACAACCATAAAGAGGATTCAAAGACATAAACCTTGGAGCAAGGGATTGGGCCTTCGCTTGACGTTATGCAGGAACGACACGTGCTTGACGTCAGGGGTTCTCCAAGGGACCGTTGACGCTAGCAGGGGGCGGGTAACCACCCGAGATCAATAGGTACAGTATACAAACTATCGCATTCAATTCAATATTCAACGGTACGCGACTTGGATTATTTACACCCTTCACCTTTTTCTGCCACAATGCTTCGCCCAAGTATCACTTTGTGGTAGGATTATATAGAGTATATGTAAGTCTGACTGCCTCCAACTCCCAATACGTTCATTCTCGGATCATGTTTGCCAGTTCCTAGGTCCTGTGACTAACAGATCCACGCGTTAGAGGCAAGATATCAAAAGAGAAACAAATCCCACAACGATCGCGCCTTCCGAGACACTTCTCTCAAACCTCACGAGGCATCCTCTTCTGGTAAATCTCAATGGCAGCCATTGACTCGCCGCGTTGCATTCTCGGCGAGCGCGATGTCAACAAACCACTCTTCACCAAACCACCGTCTACTGGCAGCTCGCCCAGCAAGCTTGCTTCCTTCTCCCACAACAATGCCTTGTGTGAGAACACCCTAGATGTGGGAAAATTTTCGCAAGTTTTATTATCCCCGAAGATACATGAAGCATCTCCATCGGGCGGTAGGAAGAGAGGCGCAGAGTGTTTAGAAAATGTTCAGGATGGTCCTCCGCGTAAGCAGGCGGTTATCGATCTTCCACAAGACAGCTATTACGGCACTCCGCCGAGAACTGGTGATGAAGAATCGCATCATATCCAAAATCGTGGGTATAACCACCGCGTCAGTGCGGCTGCAACCCGAATAGCTGTAGGTATTCCTTAATTCACAATGGAATTAGATAATCATTGACATTGAATAAAAAGTCTGCACTTGGACTCCTTCGATGTTCTGTATCTCCGGACTCATCTTTCGACGCAACTCAAGATTCCGATCTTCTTGACTCGCAGATCACAAACATCACGGAGCCGGAAGACCTTGCACCTCTTCCACCCCCAGCGTTCACTATAGCTTCATTAGGAGCACCACGGATAGTCTCCCAAGACGAAGCAAGAGAAGTACGCGTATCACCAAGCATTCTTGTCATATGAAATTATACGGCTGACAATATATAGAACGCGGAAGCGCTCCGTCTTCGTCTAAAAGTTGCCATGTATAAAGTCAAAACAAACCAAACCGACCTACCACTATCCCGGCTCCAAATCCGCTCCACGCGAGCCAACAATTCAACGCGTGCACTCCTACCAGCATCAAGATTAGACCCCACATCACATCATAGCAAACCCATGACCACAGCAAGCCACCCCTCACAGGACATCGCCATCGACGCCGAAGACTACACGTCAATTCCCTCTTCCTCTCCGCCTACGTTCATGAGCCCTGACCGTTTAGCATCCCACGTATACAACCCCAGAGGCATCGACTTTGCAACGCCCATTCTGCCGCGTTCCCGAAACGGCTACTCGCTTCTCAACAGCCGAGGAAGCCCAGAGCCCGGCCCCGAGGTGACAAGCAGCATCGTCAAAGGCCGCGCAGCAGATGGACTTTTGAGCTTAATGGGTGGTGAGCCGCGTCGCCCTTAGGCTCATGCACGGTTAATTTCCTGGCCATTTGCTGTTGTTTCAGAACCTTTATCCATGCGTCCAAAAGACTTACTTCATCCCGACTAAGATTACTCACTACAGGTCCTCATCGTAAAAACAAATAATACTTCGCATAGCTGACAAAAGGACTTTTGAATTAAGATTTTGGCGTTCATTATTCCCATTTCGGAAGAGGGCTTTAATGAGGTATTCTCCGGCTGGGTTAGCCTGGCTTGGCTTAGCTATAGCAATGATTAGAGTGGATTCAGGTATTGTGGGAGAATTGCCTTGCTGTACATGTATACATGTACGAGAAGGTATAGAAATGCAATGCTCATTTGCTTGAGCTGCAAATATAAGATAACAATGAAGCGTGATGTCCATCTATATTGACTTGTGAGACTGTACCATGCTTGGCAGCACCTGCGCTCCTGCGCCTTGAGAGTTGTATTACTCGTGCAAAGCCCCAATAATATATACACATAGATACATCTCTTCATCCCCTAAAAACACAGCTTCCGGCTTCTAGCTCTCATCAGTAACACCTCCAGCACTCGGTCACTTAAATACCCTTTAACTCGGGATCCAGAACACCATCCCACTCCTCCTCATGCTCCAGATAACACAAGCTCCTCATCTCCTCCTGCTCCCGTTCCCAAACATCTCCAGCCCCGAGATCACGATCCTCTTCGTCCCCAGCACCGATCCAGAAGGGGGTAGCTTCATCGTCAGCGGTAGCTGTGGCTGTGGCCGTGGCTGTGGCCGTGGCCGTGGCCGTGGCCGTGCGCTGCATGTCCCATTCCAAGTCCGCTTGGTCGTACATAGATTCTAGAGTGTTGCGGTCGTTGGGATCGTATGTGTCTATTTCAGAGAGGCGAGCTTCGGTACTAGCTTCAAGTTCGGATTTGGAGAGGTTATGTGCGCTTTGGAGATGGAGAGTAAGGTCGTACTGACGGGTGAAGAGCCACTGACAGTTGGTGACGAGGCAGGGGATGTTACGGGCGGGGTCTTGGGTGTAGCCTGCACCAGTGAGGAGGTTGATTGCGTCTAGATCCTCGTTTTCCTTGGTTGACTTTTTAGTCTTCTTCTCTCCAGAACTTTGGATTTTTGGCCGCTTCGCATTCACGATGCTAGGAAGGCCGAGATGCTGTGTCCGGATGTGGTCTTTGAGGTTTACTTTCGAAACAAAGTCTTTTCCACAAGCATTAATGCCTGTCCACAGAGTGAGTTCCGGGCTTTTGAAACTGTTGGAGGTGGAGGAAGAGGCAGAGCAGGTGAAGCGTTGGCCGTTGTGAGCGGTGCGGATATGTACACCGAGATTGTATTTCTTTGTGAAAGCTTTGGAACAGCCTGAAAAGGTACATGATATCGTCTTGCGCTCGATAAGATTGGTCCTAGGCTCAGGAATGCCATTGCTGGAGTGTTGAATTTCAATATGTCGTTCGAGCTCAGCCTGACTGCTACACTTGAGATCGCAGAATATACAATTCGAGTGCTCGATACGAATGTGCTTAGTGAGCTCGTTCTTTGTCCTGAAACCAACCTGCCGCGGAAAGTCTCGGTCATTACTCGCTTCAGATGGGGAGCATTCATCACACCAAAACCGCAGGGCGCCATGGACCCGATCCTCGTGCTTCCTCAGTGCTCCACCCGAGTCGAACCCTGCATTGCAGATTGCATGAGTCGCAGGATCGATATAGGTGCAAGGAAACGGAGCAAGTTCGAGATGTTCAGCACGAATATGTCGTTGAAGAGTCTGGTGCTTTCGGAATGTCTGGTTGCATGGGGAGTATGCTGTACATCTGAATCTATCATGACCTTCATGCGCTTCCCGATGTCGTCTTAGCCTTGTTGCTGTCAAAAAGCTCTTGCTACATCCGTCCCAATCACACTGATATGACTTCTCATGCGTATGAGATCCTTTGATATGCTGTTTCAAGTGCTTCTCCTCGATGTACGTCTTGTCACATCCAACATAGCTACAGGCGAACGGTCGCTCATTCTTATGTGATCGCAGATGTGCTGTTAATCGAGCCGGTCGGTTGAAGGATTTTGTGCAGCCTTCATATGTACATCTGATGGTTTTAAGGTCGGATGGGAATTTTCGAGGTGGGGAGAATGGTGTGAGCGGGGTAGCAGCATTTTGCGATTGATCATCATAGGAATCCTTTTCATAATCACTATTTGAGTCCTCTTCAGAATTTTGTTCATAAAACTTGAAATGATCGGTTCCTGTGGACTTCAATTAGTATTTTAAAAATTGCACTCAACTCATTTGTAGGTGGCATACCAGATGTTGATAATGTCTCGATCCTCATTCTCTTGGTAGCCTCCTCCAGCGTACGAGTAGCTTTGCGCTTCTTTCCTACTTCTGCCATTGCGTCGACCTTTGCGTAATCAAATGCGTTCTCTCAAGCTCCCTGGCTGATGTACGAGATCGATAAATATTTCGAGGCTTCCAAAAGTTTTGGTGGCTGCGAAATCTTGGCACGCTAAACCTTAAATTTCGATTGGCGACAGGGCCTCTCTAATCGACTCAATCCTCGACCTCTCGACTCCGCATCTACTGTTCACAGGCCTTCAGGTAGAATCCTAGAGTCAGGAACGTTTCTCACGCAAGATGTCTGACTATGGTGGAGATGATGATGCCGGAGGGTGAGTTTCAAGATCTGCAGCTCCTGATCTCAATCCTCCTCACAATAACTGTTTCTTTCACCCTTGATACTGAACATCAAATCAGAGATTTCGGCTACGAGAATGACGAGCCCGAATACGATCCTGAAGAACCCGAAGAATACACCGGCGAGACTAACACCAATGCCGTTGACGACCTAGAGGCAAGCAAGAACCCAGACCAACTCCGCACAACTGGCGATCGGGACGTCGTCGTCTCCGGTGATCCATCTGCTGCAGCTGCGAGAGGGAAAAGCGCTGCTACGCCGAAGGATAAGAAGATTCCGAATGATCAGAGGACTACGACGCCGTATATGACGAAGTATGAGAGAGCAAGAATTTTAGGGACGAGGGCGCTGCAGATCAGGTATGTGAAGCTTGGGGAGGAGAGGATTATTTGCCGGAGGATGCTAACGAGTTTTGGTTCAGTATGAATGCGCCGGTTCTAGTGGATCTCGAGGGAGAGACGGATCCATTGCAGATTGCTATCAAGGAGTTGAATGAGAAGAAGATACCTCTCATTGTGAGACGGTATATGCCCGATGGCTGGTTCGTCAATCTACTGCGCTTTGAGAATTCCACGACTAACTAGGTAACAGCTACGAGGATTGGACATGTGAAGAACTCCTCACGTGAGGCGTTATCTTGGATTTGGCCGGTATATTCCATTCCTTATGACCTTTCTTCTGATTAGCGATTTGCATGGATGCCATCAGGTTTGGCTGGCGTATTAAAATGGCGTTTTGATATATTAGTTCTCGGGGCCAGGCTCTCGGTCGTAGACAGAGCTCGTGAAGCCCTCTAAACTTCACCAATTACCTTCTGGTGGTTCAAATTTGCACATACTCAAGGCTTTGGTGAAAAACGTAAATATAACCTTAATTCCTACATATCTACAGCCTCTGTCGCCCACTAGATTCGCTTCTATCCACTTAAGTCATTATCTTTCGAGCTACGAGGGACAAGTCAACTCACCAGTCCACTAGATATCTCGCATGATGGTTAATATGATCAGTGGCAAATGACGAGATGAAAAAGTAGCTGTGGTCATATCCCTAATTTCGGGTCAGCGGGTATTTCTTTCATATGTAAGAAAGAGCACTCACCTTCTGATACCTCACAGTCACCCCCTTATCATTTCCTGCCTTCTTAGCAGCCTCCACAAAATTCTCCGGCAAAAGCTGCCCCTGCTTATAAAAATTATCGTCTGTTCCCTATTACAACACCCTGTCAACATTCTCCCTACAATCAAACCCGCATCATATGACTTACCACATCAATTAGCACATCCAAATCCCCCTTCCAGCCCCCAACAAGCTCACTCGCATCCCACTCCCGCCAACTCTCCTTGTCGGGGCCCAGATACCCGCCAAAAGCCTTCTCCCCCCACGGACACCTACTCGGATTCGCAATCGGCGCAAACGCACTGACGCTCCTATACATGCCCTGATTCTTTAAAAACAGCGTCAAAGCTCCATGCCCGCCCATTGAATGCCCCATAATGCTAACCCTCGAGGCGTCTAGTTCTTGAAATTGCGCGTACAGAGCGGCAGGCAGCTCAGAGGTGATGTAGCTATGCATTTTGTAGTGTGATGCCCAGGGCGCGTGGGTCGCGTCGAGGTAGAAGCCGGCCCCGGTGCCGAAGTCCCAGGAATCTTCTTCCCCAGGTAGTTTAAGTCCCCCTGTGCGAGTGAAAGGCAGCGTTAGATATATTGGTGTTGTGGTTATGGGGATTTTGCGATGTATGCATGACTAGGCTCACTTGGACTGGTATCAGGGTATACGATTGCTATGCCTTTTTGGCTGGCGCCGTACTGAAAGAAGCCCTTTTCGGCTCCATTGTCTCCCGTGCAGGTGAGTCCGGCAAGGTAGAAAATCACGGGGACTTTATGTGATTTGCTTGCGGCTTGAGGTGGGAGGTAAAGGTTCAGAGCCATTTCGCAGCCAGTGGTGGAAGCATTATGAGTTAATTTCAAAAGCTTGCCCCCGAAGGAAGCTATAGTTGCAGTGGTTTTGAAAGACATCTTGATATGCAGTTGAGTATTGCCAATGCTGAATGTTGATTGAGGGTATAGAAATTCTTATAACCGAATGTGCATGACGTTTTATCGCTTTTCGGATAACATACCCCTCCAAATGCCCCGCTACTCGAAATCTTAGCTACCCCTTGTGTTAGGCCCGAGAAGGTTATGTCTTCCGAAATCCGGCCTTTCCTTTCTTAGCGGCGGTTGGAGCAATAAAGTTCCTCGAATTCATTTGTCGTATCGGTGATGATCTCATGAATATACTAAGAGGCTCTGTCCCTCATCGACGTAACAGTCGCAACTGCACTTTCTTTTTCATTGTCGGCTTTGGCCCTCATCTCTGCTTCCGCCTCCCTTTTGATTCTAATGAATGCCAGCTTCTCAAAACGACTGAGGGCATTCCACCAATGTCGGCCGGCCTCGTGTTCACTGATTCTCTCCAGGAGATCCACAACTCTGAATCTTACATCACGATCCTTGTGAAAAAGTCCCAGCGCGATGTAGAATAGGCCCGCATGAGCTTCGGGTGCAACACTTAACAGCTGGCATATCTCATCGTAAGAATGGGTATATTTTGCCATAGCGAGATATATATCACGCGACGCTGCAGGAGTCAACTTTTGAGTGCGTAAACGGTCGTGCATGTGATGGAGATCAAGTGATTTCAGCGGACGCGAATTGTATAGTTGTGCTAGATCCTAAACCGCTAGTTAGTTTGCTCTTTGCTTGAAAATGATGGGGAAAACCAACCTGAATGAAGCTGTAGTAACTCCGAGTGTTACGCCAGCCCTCAATCCTGTTGACATTGCCTGCAAGTTCTCTTTGCTTTGACGCCTCATCACTCCAGACATATCCATGCCCAGAGGCACCAGCGATGCTAGCATCAACTTCTTCGCCTCCGATATATAAAGCACTTGCACCGTATACGCTCTCTTCGAAAGCGGCCGCTACTCGAGTAAACTTCTCCACCCAATCGCGCCACTTTGCACGAATGACTCCCTCACCATGCCGAGCCGCAATGCTTCGAAGGATGTCGGCCATGAAGGCGGCGTCACCAGTTGGATCATTTGTAGAGGCACTGGTTGAAGTGGCAGCACTTGCTGCAGAAGCATACTGAGGGTTCTGCTGTTGAAAATACACCAAGCCTTCGGTGTCAGGCGCCGTTTCTATCCTACTGCTAATCTTCATACGACCAGTTGGCAAGTCGCATAGAACATCCCACCATTCTGGATGGTTCTCAAAAGTTGGATTTGTAACACCTGCAATGAAGCCTGGCACTTTAAGGAGATCGTCTATTTTGCTCAGGTCCGTGTAAGGAAAGGCATGACGCGTAAAACCTCGGAGAATTCCACCTGAAGTCAAAGCACATGCGGCAAGAACTGCTTCTGCTACTTCACCGGATGGACGATTGTGGCCCAGGAGGATAACTCGTTTCTGAGTAAGCATAGCGTTAACAAGGACAATGATAGGGTGGGTAAAGGCACCACCAGTGGTGAGGTGCGAATGGAGAGTGAACGCTTGAGGTGACTTTGTATGTGGCTCTGAGAAAGTTTGAATCAGCTTGATCAGACTGAAGTCGCCAACGGTCTCCGGGGAAATGGCAACGGGGACTTTGATCGGAATAGGTATGCCATTATAGACCACTTTGGTCTCAAATTCGTGTGTATCTCGAGGAACAGAGTACTCTGAATGTCCATGAACATGAGCTCTCGTGCCGTTCCTGGTCAGATCCCTTGTTTTCTCTGGGCCCTGTGACAAGTCTGTCGACTGACTTAGGGCTTGATCCCCTCTCTCCTCCTCCATGCGCATTTTGATCATTTGTTCAAACTTCTCAACGAACAGGTCCTTGTTATCACTGGCCTGGAGTAGATGCCTCTCCAAAATTGTGAGCCTAGGCATCAGCGATAGATCCATAGTGTTGACGGCATTGTACAAAGACGCCAGCGTCGGAAGATGGGGAGCCTTAAAATAATCCTCTAAAGCTAACAATAATAACGGCTTGAAAAGGTTAAAACCAATTACCTTAACTGCGTATAGAAGGAACTCACTTTATAAATGTGCAAGAACGGATGGCGGGTACATATCGCCATGGCTTTCACCACAGCCCCCCGCTTGGCCGTCTTGTCCTGTTTGGTGTTCACCAGATTCAAAACATATATCAGAGGAGGTCCTTCACCACCTTCGGGCTCGCTCTCATCGGAGGTATAGTCTTCTGATTGAGACAAGTCCTCCTCTTCAGCAGCATTTTTGTCTTCTCTCCGCTCCACTAATCCTTCTGCCATGTCCTTTTTCCTCCGCCTTCGTCGACGTTTCTCCATTCTTAGCTCGGCCTCCTCATCCTCTTGACTTGTATCTTTATGAAGAAAGAACATTGTCCAGTCTTGGTTGCGAACATGTGCTTGGTCCGGCAACATTAGCTCCGCCAGCATGTGCTCGTCTCCGGTTATTGCTACAGGATACTGATGTTCCATAATGGGCCCTCTGTCAATATCGAACGACGCAACGAGGATATACTCTACATGATTCTCAGTTTCTCCTCGAGGGTATTGGGAGCGCAGCTTTCTCTTGGGATGAGCGTCTGGATTGTATTTGCGAGGCGCTGAGAGGGACGAATGCTGAGACGACATCCCGCTGGAGGGGGTTTTTGAGTTGGCATTGGAGTTTGGATCCGATGTGCGCTGGTTGGTATCAAGATTGTGAGGCTGCGGAGATCTCGACATCTGGGACGGTGGGCGGGAGGACGGGAAAGAGGAGAGAGATGTTCTTCGATTGACGGCGCTGCTGCTTGAGCTGGAAGTCCCATTCGTGGAAGGACGGGCGACAGTGTGATATATGTTTGGCTGTGCCAACGCGGAAGCCATCCTTCCGCCTCGCCGCTGATCTCGGAGCGCGAGGAGTCACAGACTTGATAGAAAATATCGACGGTGGGGCGGTCGGACTTCAAATTGGGACGAGCGGCATTTGGGCGGTTGCAAAGGAGGTGGGATTGGGAGTGTTCGAGCACAGGCACAACTGCTTGAACTAGATCAACAATGCTGTAGCAAAATATGTGCGCTCGTGGGTTGTGAAGAAATTGATCACAATTGCGCACTCTTTACTCCTCACCGATTCAATTGATAGTGTTTGGAAGCTGCATGGTACAAGGGACGACGCAGGTTCCCTACAAGCACAGATAGGCCTGGTAGACCCTGGTTTCCCCTTTCTTCGCTTTTTCCCCTGAAAAGGCACCGCCATTGGTAATTAAGGTTTATCCGCGCGTGGCTTGCCGTGGCTAGGGCCTTGGTCCCGTGTGTGGCGCGATGTTTTGTTGACATCGGATTTGGCGAGTAGCAACGGATATTTCATCGTCTTTGATATCGCATTTCTGGATTTCTACCATAGTTATGTGATAAGTAACGAGGGCCAATCTGTTAACTAATTCAAGTTCGCCTCAAATTTTCTCAATTTCAGTAACCTATTGTTCAGAAGGAATTCCGTGGCAGGAAGCCCGTAACCATCATGGTAAGTCATCTGAGAAGCAATTGCCTCTTATCTATTCTTCCAAGCTGCAGCTTCCCAAAGATCTGTCAATTGACCTACGTCTACGCAGTCTGCCTCGGCCTCCTATAGGCCTTCCCCGCTTTCATTCAATTCCCCTAGAGCCTCTCCTTTCCGCCGCCCCGAGTCCCCCTCATCGCCGTCTCCCCTCCGACACTCCACAACCCCAACTACATCTCCCTCAAAAGTGATGGGTACACCTTCGCCCTCAAAGCTCAATCATTCAAATAGCCCCGCGACCGATGCAGAAACTTGGACACCTCGAGGCCTGGTAGCAACCCTACCATCCCATCGAGAGCCTCCCACATCGCCAACCCGCGGAGCAAACTCTCCCCGACCTGGCTCCAGTTCCATGAACTCACCACGCCCAACAGGGGACATGAATGCCGTCTCCAAACTCCAGCCAGCACAGGTGCGAGAACTACGAGAAGGGTTTCAAATCCTCGACCGCGATAGCGACGGCATAGTCGGAAAAGACGACGTAGCAGACATGTTAAACCAACTCGGTAAGGTCAAGCCCTCCAATCTCCCCATCAACCTATGTACTCACCATCCAGGCCTTCCCTCGGACCCGACCTCCATCTCGCGCTTCTTCCCCTCTTCAACCCCGCAGACTCTCACACTACCCGCCTTCCTAACGCAAATCAGCACCCAGCTCTCGGCCCTCTCTGCGCCCAGCGAACTCCTAAACGCATTCGCGGCTTTCGACGACGAGGATAGTGGGCAAGTTGACCTGGGGCAGTTGAAAGATGCGTTATTGCATACTGCGCCTGAGCCTGGGGAGGCGAATCTGACGGAGAGGGAGATAGAGAAGATCGTGAGTGGCTTTAGTGGTAGGAGGGCGTTTGGGAAGGGCGCGGGTGGACAAATGGGGAAGAGGGGAGAAGTTTTTAGGTATCAGGAGTTTGTGCAGGCTGTTGCGGGTGGGAATGGGAATGGGAAGGGAGGGAAAGAGGATGATGAATAGGACTATGACTTTGATATTCGATATTAGTATTAGGTGTAAGGTTAGGAAGCAGGATAGGGTGCGGAGAATACTCGTACTTCTGCATTTTGATGTACTCATTTGGAAGGCCCCGTCTCTTGGCGTCGGAGTATCACTCATTAGGCCAAGCCTGCTCTTCGAAAAATGAATATCACCTCATACAAAATTTCTGGACGAATGATTTATTGGACTCCAAATATGAACTTCCCCTCCTCTAATTCTCGACAATACATGAAAAGGACAACCCCTCTGAGGACGATAGCCCACATGACCGTCATCATAACGGGAAAAACGCCACTAATGAGATTCTATTCCTCGCATTCATGATGCAGCATTCTCAGACGAAACATATGAGACCCATTCCAATCTACCAGTAGCCGAAGAAGATGAAGAAGCATTACTAGCAGCAAACTCGAAGGGCGCCCAGCGGGAGCAAGCATAAACACGCCGCACACCAGTGATGCAAATATACAATCCGGCAATGGTAACCACAGACAGGGCAAGGAAATCAAGAGGGAAGACGACGGCTAGGCAGAGGATGCTGAGACCCGCGGTTCGGAGGGAGGAGATGTTGATGTCGCTTTTCTCTTGCGCTTCCCGTTCGGCTTCGGTGTCTGACTCGTCAGGATCGAGTCATTGGAAATTAAACCCGCCTTGTGAGAAGCCATGCGCACCGCCAGGGAAGCCGCCGAATCCGCCACTTCTTCCTCCACCGCCGCCCATACCCCCCATACCCCCCATGCCTCCCATCATATGGAAGAGCATCTCGGGATCGATACCCTGAGCGCCAAATCCTCCCCCCATGCCGCCGCCGAACATCTCCGATGGATCGACAAGGTCATCGCCGCTATCGTAGCGTGCACGCTTCTGCGGATCACTTAGTGTTTCGTATGCCTCTCCGACATCCTTGAACCGCTCTACGGCGCTCAGATCATCTGGGTTCTTGTCCGGGTGATGCACAATAGCCAATTTCCTATATGCCTTCTTGATGTCGTTCTCGTTCGCGTCTTTCTCCACTCCAAGGATCTTGTAATAATCTTTCCGCTTGCTCTTTTTGAGCTCAAGCTCAGCTTTTCGTACTTCTTTGGCAATAGATTGGTCGTTGGGGTCGAGTTCTTGGAGGGCTTTGAGCTCTTGCACTGCGGCTTCCCAGTCTCCGCTGGCGCCTAGCGCACTGGCTTTGGTTTTGCGGGCTTTGTTGTAGGATGGCTCGAGTTGTAATGCTCGCTCGCAATCGGCGATTGCACTAGCGTAGTCTTTCAGTTTGATTAAGCATAGTGCTCTGTTTTGGAGGATTTTTGAATTGGTGCCTTTATTTAATGGATCCACTTCCAGAGCCTCTGTATATTTGTCAACTGCTGCTTGCCAGCGGCCAGCCTTATAGTCACTGTTTCCTTCCTCTTTCATGCGATTGAGTTTCTGAACTATCCGCAAATATTTAACCGCATCTCGAAAGTCGGGATCACACTCAAGTGCCTTGCGGAAATGTTGAATGGCCTTCTCGTTGTCCCCTTGTGCGTATAGTGCTCGACCTCGTAAGACCAATGCCTCAGGGTCTAAGCTGTTGTTTCGCAGCAGCGACATGGCAACGTTCTGTGCGTCGCCTAATGCATTGACGTTGCCCATTTTCAGATACGCCTCGCCCCGCATCAGCTGCCATTTCCGTGGCTTCGGCGCACCTAGACCGAGTAATCTCTCTGCCTGATCGAGTGCATGCAGGGCCATGGAACCGGTTGTGCCATGCTTCAGTGCATCTTCCGCTACATTGATATGCTGGAGCATAGCTTTTGCTTGTACCAAATCCTTTGCTGACGGTGGAGGTTGTATGCGCTCATACGTACTTAAGGCTTCCTCCGGACGTCCCAGGCTCGTATAAATGCGTGCAAGCCGTAGCAAGATCTTTGGATTGTTTGGGTCGAGCTCATCGGCTCGCATGCTGTCATTAAGGGCAGCAATGTATTGACCATCTGATATATAGGCTGCTGCGCGGTTGTTCAGATATGTGGCTTCTGTAGGCCGAGCTTCAACAGCTGCTTCATGTTAGCTGAAATTCGTTGAGACCAGCGTGCAAGCTTTTACATACCCTTCGTGTATTCTTCGATAGCTCTCTTGTACTCTTTGGCCTTGTAAAACTTATTTCCTGCAGCCTTGAAGGCTTCTGCATCCTCAGCTGTTGGTGCAGGAGTGGGCGCCGGACTGGTTGGAGCAGACTTATGTGGAGGTGGGGTAGGAGCCTTGCCGTTTGTAGCACCATTGACACCATTGCCGGAGAGGACTTCGGGGGAAGTAGGCACAGCAGGCTGTGTTGGTGACGATGGGGCTCCATTCGACCGGTCGTGATCTACATCCATATCCATAGGAATTGGTTCACTCATGTTGGAGTTTGATAGAGCGGATAAAGCAGATAGACGTCGTAGCTGTTCTGGCGGAAGGTTGAGAGGGTGAGAATTGGGGTCGTAGGTGGGTGAAAATGACTGCACCCTGGTAGGGCTGCTGCTGTTTCGTGACGAGGCTGGCCCTGGCCAGAAGTTTTCGTCCTTGCCTTTATTTGATTTGAAAGGTGACTTCTTGGGCGGTGAGGGTGAACGACTTGGCGGGTCGTCGTCGGTCGTGGAAGTCTTCTTGGATTTTTTTGGTGATTTGGTGAAGAAATTCATTGAAAGCAGGCGAAACTTTGGGATGCCCTGTTGGACTATTCTGGTTCCCGTCGAAAGTCGGTCCGCTCTCGTGCCGGACTTTGTTACTTTATTGTATCTGTGGTTGGCTGATTGCAAGTAACCCCAGGTCCTGGATCAAACTGGTCTTATCGTCCTCGCTTTGTTCCACTTTGGTCAGTGTACAGTATGTGAGGGAACTGAGACTGAATAATTCTTGGTTTTCCTTGTCAAGCGCGTACTTACGAGAAGATGCGAAGGTGATGAGGGAACTGCAGGTTGCAGTAGCCTCAACCAGACCCAATTCGCTGATTTCGGTTGCTGTCCTTCTGATTTGGCGTTGTCTGTTTGTGGTCTGTGTTAGGCATTCTATGATGCCTCGCTCAGAGCTGAATCTCACTGAAATTGTTCTCGAAGCTTCTGCACGTTTAATTCACACGACACATACTATTCACCCAGGTCTAAAAGTGAAAGGGGATTGAATCAGATGCCATTCGTTGAATGGCACAATCTCTGTATCTTCTGGGTACTTTGATTAGAAAATTTTCTAATAATTTTCTCATCGCGCATCAATTCATCAGTGGCAAGATAATTTCATATGCAGACTAATCCATTGGGTATCCAATGCTGACTCCTTTCTCCAAGTACCCAAACGCCGGCTCTGCTCTACCCAATCCCACCGCGCCTTACTTTAAAAACACTGGAATGCCATAAACACAAACAGCTGCAGCGGTGAGATACCTGAAATTGCAAGCTTTCCGACCCTCCGCCACGGCTTTGACCAATGACTTCTGTTCTCCGCATATCGGGGGTAGGCCCGCCTTCTTCTTCACCTTTCCTTTACTTGTTTGTTCAGTATGAGCCGATTGGGCGTTAAACAGCCCCCAGTGCTCAAATGTGCTCTTCGCAAACCGATCAATGTCCTTATCTGTGACATCCCAAAGCGTGGCTACCAGCGCCGGGCAGCCAGCTAACATGTAATCAATTGGGGGTCCATATGGCTCGAACTCACCCGCCTCAGTAAGAGCTCCGCTGCTACACCCCATCAACATCGTCACTGCGCATTTCCTTAGTCTCTTGATGGCCTTGGAGCGGATGTATTGAGCTCCACTACCATGCCCGAAGTAGAGGAATATATCTTTTGATTCAAGATTTTGTCTCATTTCTACTTCTGTAGGTTCGCGTTTTATGATACCACTCCATGTACTTAAGCCTTGAAGGTCACTCTCAAAAGTGGACTGTGTCGTCTTAAGATCGCCTCCCGGGTTGAGAACGTAGCTCCCATTCATAGAATGGACGTAGTGGTGCTCTGGGTTTATGGATGCAGTTGAATCGTGTTGTCCAAAGATTCTCTCTCTTAAGCAGTCCAGAGAAGGCAGACGAGAGACAGCCAGTCCATCCATGCATGGCAATGACTCCCATGGAAAGGCATGCAGAGTTTTGTCCAGTATGAGAATGGTGTGCTTATCCTCATTGCTAGTGCTAGCGGCCAGCATGGCTTCCTGATAGCTCCTAAGTGCATCATGTGTCTCGATGACAATAGAATCAAAGTCTATTTCGTCATAAGCATTTCGTTCTCCATGGAATTGCAGGATATCGACAACGAAGTACAGCAGATCGGTTAAGGCTTCATCAAGATTGCAGTCATCAGCAGAGGCCTCTTCCAGTCCAATGAAAAGCTCCAGGACCCGGGTATCAAGCGTGATCCGGGTGTTTTTGCCCTTTTTGCTGGCATTCTGCCTCGAAGGCAGATGCTTGTCCAAGATACCTGTGAACGATTTCTGGAATCGGGCAAGCATATCAGGCTGCGGTTTATGCTGTGAAAAGATTCCCCTGAATCCACCGAGCCACACTGTCTCGATATTCTCGAGAAGGTCTTTTAACCGTGCATCCAGAGCTTCGCGTTCAGCCCACCAAGCGGTCTTGGCCCCGCGTCCGGTAAGCTTTTTGGCTTCATGGGAGTTGTCATTTGCAAGCTCAATGATCTCCAGAAGTTCGGCCTTGCCCTGATCAAAATTGAAGACCTCTTCATCTACATCCCTAGAATTATTTCTTCCAAGTGGCAATCGTAGGACGAAGGGACTGTGCCCCGCCTGCATCTTGGTGAGGCAAAGTTCTTGGCGATTTTCGCTCAGTGATATTGAGATGGCTGTCCATCCCTGCGGTATTATATCGACATATTCTTTCTGGAAGCGAACTGCATCCGGTGAAAGTTCATTTTTGGGTTGATTATGATCAATAAGTGATACAAAGGGCCATCGCAGCTCGTCGTCATTCTGCACCGAAGAACCTTGGTCGTCAAGAATGGCTTTACGCTCTCGTTGAAGGGCGATATTCCTTGATATCTCTGCAATTTCCGTCAGCATAATATCATCCTGGTCAGTTTTATACTTACCCATGGAACAAATTCCAAGGTTTGGATGGATGGGAATTCTTCCTAAAGACGGCCCAGCAGCAGATATGAGGATGGAGATAGCGCAAAGCAGGGATGACAGGCTATGAATAATGGTTGTTGACGAAAGTTGCACAGCAGCGGAATGAACCTCGCTCAAGCGCTCTTGCGCTTGTCGAAGCTTGTCAAAGAAACTTGTACAAGGGCTTTTTGGACGGTGGTGACCACACATGGATGAATTGCATTGACATTTCCTTGGAAGAGACAAACGCGTTCCTAATGGCTTATCTGATATGGGGCCTGCTGTTCTCGAATATGACACTACGGCAGGGACTGAGATCGTTGAATCTTGCAAGACTGAGTAGACTGGATCAGCCGACATTTGTTCCAGACTTTGCAAGAGTAGCTGCTTCGCAGTGCTAATGCGTTGATCGATTGTATCAACCTCCCTGCGCAAAAAGACATCGGCTTCTTTCAGTATAGCTACAGCCTCCTCGCATCGTTTCCATAACATTAAAGCACTGGCCTTCTGCCGGAGAAGAAATCCCTTTAATGAAGCGAGTTGTATAGATTCGTCAGAGATTGAAATTGGTACTTCCAGCATTTTCTTTGATGCTGCGATGCTCTTTTTGGGTGCCTTCTTCGACGCCACACTGTTGCGAGACCCGGCTGGCTTGCTGGGTTTTAAACTCAATCTAGAAATTTCTTCTTCAAGAACTGCAGCATGATTTTTAATACGGTCAATTTCACTTATATACTTGACGCTAGTCAGTGTCTCGAGCGTAGCAAGTGCATGACTGTAAGCCGCAAGCGTGGCTTCGCGGTTGTTTAGAAGCCCTTGGAGTCTCCCTAGCTGACAATTCAGTATTATCGCTGTCTGGCTCTCTCCTGAAGACGAGCTGAGCTCCCTAGCTTTGACGAAGAATTCTGATGCTTTGTCAAGTCTCCCTGCGCTGAGCCAGGTGCTACCCGTTGTTGTTAGAGCTTTTGCCAGGTATGCTCCAGAGTCGACAAGTTGAACAAGTTTATGAGCTTGTTCCGCGTAATAGATGGTCTCTTGGAACATCCCGTTGTGAGCATAGAGCGCGGACAGATGTGATAGACCCTTAAATAGAGGTCCGACTAAAGCCCAGGCTGCTGGACCAGGAAGTTGTTCGTGTGGAGGAAGCGTGAGCATAGGTATAGAGGTCGATACGCTCAAGTTTGAGACATCTTCAGCAAGGCTCTCGAGACTGGTGCCCCCCTGAGCCGTAAGTTTAGATTTCATATGCATGGCGATTTTGACCCAAGTATAACGAATCAGCTTTACACTACGCTTAGCGTGGCTAAGAGCAGTCTCCGCAGCCCCTCGCTTCAAAGCAAGAAGCGAGTGCACTGAGAATGCATATGCGGCAAGTCCAGTCAAGGAAGTTCTGCGTTGTAGATTCCCCAACGCCTTGAGGGGGCTAGATATTTCGGGATGCTGCAAGGCAATAGATTGAGCTCGCAAGAGGGTCTCCTCGCTATCGTTAAGTTAGTAGCTGGATAAATACGGGAAAATAACATCTTGATATACCATTTGTCTAGATTTCCAATCGCCAGCAAGTACTCCGCATATGACAACTGTACTTGTACTAGCGCTTCTGGGGTGACTCCGTTGCGAGACGCGTGCGTTTGTGCTCTGTCAAATGATAGTCCTGCCTTCCCAGAGTACCCAAGTTCTAGGTATTGTAAACCTAGGGAGATATAAGAGAGAACAAGGTCGTCAGGACATGAATCTGGGCGAGGTATCTCGTTGAGGCTAGTGATCATCCTTAGCACCGCCACTCGTATCGTACTGAAGCCCTTCATATGCAAGAAATCTGCAATAGAAAGCAAGTGATTAAGAAATTCAGGCACCTCATCCACTATTTTCGTTAATGCGTCGTAGTCCTTGACGGTTTCCAGGACTGAGCACCAGGAAGCTAAGTGAGGCCGAAGAAGGTCGACTCGCGGATGATCCTCTTGAAGCTCCATGGCGGTTGAAACGAGGCCCTGTAGGTGAGGTAAATAGGAGACGAGTCCTCTATCTTCACTATTCTCGACAATGGCCGCTACTTTGGATATAGCTAGAGTATTCTGCACGTCTTCACTAAGATCGCGTCGCTGCTCCGGATCTATCTTAAGGAGACGTATAATGGTACGTAGTCTACGGATTGGGAATTTTCGCATTTCATAAACTGCGAGTAGTTCGAGGATTATTTCCCTTTCCACACTCGGCGATTCTTTGTGTTGCCTTGGTAAAACGTCCAAAAGATGTTCAAGAACAAGTCCTTTTTCTTGAAGAGACCAAGCCACGTCGTAAAGCGGCATCTGCAATAGTCTTGATCCAGATTTGAGCTCTACTTTCACCAATGATGAAAAAGTTCGAGCGAGCATTAAAACGTCCTCACTCTCATGCCAGGCCTCTCGTAGAGGATTACTAGCTCGCGCCATTGCCGCGCGAGACAAGATGCCGGACTCGATCAGTTCTTTCTGAAGAGTGATAAGGGTATCCCTTGCCTCATCGTAACGACCGATTGTTTTGCAGATATCTGCCAAGCGCTCAAGCTTCGAATTCGTCAAGGCAGCCTTCTTCTCAAGAATTGACCGCGTGCTGACGCATTCGATGGAACGCCGCAGAGGACGCACATGTTGAATGTCTTTCGGGCCCTCCGCATCTCGCCGCATGTTAAGATGTTGAGTAAAGTATAATTGAGACATTCTAACAAAATAAGACGTTGCTGCGGTAGCACATTCATCCGTCGAATTCTGAACATGTCTTTCAATATGTCCGAGCAATCTTAAGCAATCCTGCATCGTGGAGTCCATTAATTCCCATGTCAATTGGCCTTCACTTTGAAACTGTTTCAACAGAAACATTGAAGAGTCGATGGCATGAAACCCGGATTTCGCAACAAACTGTCGACGCTGCTCGTAGCGAACAATCACTTTTGGAGCTGAGCTAGATTCCGGAGGCTTCCCAAGGTACCTAACAGAAAAGCGTGGACACAGAAGGATTAGAGATTCGCACATTTGCCGAACCCCATCAGACATCGCGCTTGCGGCCTTGTTTGATCCAGATCCTTGTTTATACAGCCGTGATATTGCAGCCCTTCTAGCCTTAGATAACTCGGACAGGAGCTCATCAAGTTCAAGACTCTCTCCTTTCAAAGGTCCGTCTAGGCCTTCAATAACAAGCATCAATAGCTCCTCGACTTCTGCGTCCGTTGCTGGAATGAGAAGTTTTAGAGCCACCAGGCTTGCAGCAAGAGCACAACGCTGTACTTCAGAAACAGAAGTCCCGTCGTAAGCCTCCTCGACCTTTTTTAGCCAGTTAACAGCGTCATCAAAGCACCCCGCATCTTGGGCCAAGGAGCCAAGAAGTTTATGTATGCTCTGAAGTGGAGATTTGACGCTCTGTGACTTGAAGTAAGAGTAATTTGCTAAGATGCCCTGAATAGTTTGGAAAGCCTTGGAGGCGGATTGGTATGTCTCGAAAGATATACACTGGCTTCGCCTTGTGAATGCTGCAAGACATCGCGAAAAAGGCACAAGTATGTCGCTCTCAATGTCGCCTTTATGATCACAAAGTTTCCACCCTAGCACACGACTTTGAAAAGCAATGGTTTGAAGCTGGAGGGCCAATTCTGGTGGCGTACTTAGCCTGGGGTTGATGGCGGCGGCATCATCAGAAGGTGAAATATTTGGACATAAGGAGAGAATAAGTTGTGATAACACCTCCAGTTGTCTCACTGCTTTCGTTGCTTGCTTGGATGATTCTTTGGCCGATTGAAGCAGGAGTCGAATGGGAGAACTCTTATAATCTGGACATAACTTCGGTAGAGTAGCTGTGATCAATTTGGGCTTTTTCGACGATGCAAGTAACTTCAACGATTGTAGTTGGGTCGTGATAGCCAAAAGCAGTGCAGCACCTCCGGTTGGTGGCTTCTCGAAATCAAGAAGTTCCACCGGTGTTTCAGCTGTATCAGTTGTATTTGAGATGTGGATACCACCTGAACTGCCATTTTTATTTGGTGCCTGCCTGGCAGGAGCTTCTGCGATTCCATCAATCCTTCTCTTCAATATTCTCAATTCTTTCAGGGCAAGATCGTCCAATCCAAGCATAATAAGTTTTCCAATTAATGCAGACATCCCATTCTCTAGTTGTAATGGTGGCATGTCCATCATACATGGCGTTCTCGATGATTGTAATGCCCGCATACAAGCAAATGCTATACGTGCACATTCTGCCATAGCTCGGTAGCTCGAGGTAGTTGTTGACGCTGAAGATGAGGAGCGGCTGGCCCGTGTACCAATGTTGGGAGAGCTTAATACCCTGTTGAGAGACCGTTCTTCGAGGGGCGATTGGGGAAGGGAGGTGGATCTCCGAAGTACTCTGCGGCGTGGGCTATCCTTAATATCTGATGGGGATGGTTGCAATCGTACCGAAGGTGCCGACTTTCCAGGACAGTTCAAAGACTTTAGAGTCGCATTGACGACCTCCGTAGCCAAAATGGCTTTTCCCTTCGGCGATAATTCGTCTCCAGAGAGTTTCCCATCCTTACGACGAACAACACCAATGGCGCTAGACTTGGACTCTTGCGTAGTCCGTGATCTTACAGCAGAGCTTCCCTTCAGGGCCGGTTTTGTATTCAAAGTACTTTCTGACACTTGTCCACTGGGCTTTTGGGACAGCAGTTCGTTAAGAAGTGTGACCGTTGCAGCGGTACATGTTGATGCCGAGAGCAGTGCAGATTTAACGGACTCTGCCTTAGCCTGCAGAGAAGTCATGTTGATGATAAGTCGTTATAACGCTCTGTAATACTACCGATTATTAGACATTATGCAAAGAGACGCAGGCATTAGACGCCAATAATGTAGCATACAATCATTCGTAGCACAGAACTTACCCTACGATCATGATTTGGTAGAGGCTCTTAGGCTGTAACCACAGCAACCGCGAGAAGTTGCCGACCACCGACGCATAAAACTTGGGAGAGCACAACCACTCCCTACGGAAGACTATCTACGCCGGAGTCTTCATCGAAGCAGGCTATATCCCGCACCAGATAAAACGGGGCCAATTCAGTCGAAGTGTTCGAAAGGATGTTTACTCGACGACTCCTCCTAGCTCCTCCTGCGTTGAGAAGCTCCCTTCTCATGCGCCCGGCATTGCATACTCAACCCTTAACCTATATACAATACTCATCCAGTGTTCAGAGTGTCACTCAGCCCTCATTCTGGGCCTCACTTGTCCCAAAACCACTTCGACGGACGTCCAGCCCTTCGAATAAGGTGAAGAAACCAAAGTCGAAGGAGTGGAATCCGGCCACATTTTACATAGTTACATTCTTGCTCATTGGGTCCATGTCAATTCAGATGATCGCTCTGCGAAATAGCTTCGCTACCTTTAATCGGCGTGCAGATGCGAAAATAGATCTACTTCGGGAGATCATCGAGAGGGTACAAAAGGGGGAAGAGGTGGACATTGAAGGTCTTTTAGGCACAGGCGACCCGAATAAGGAGAAAGAATGGGAAGAAGGTAGCTTTACCGTTACAGCCCCAACAACTTCTGTGTACTGACAGCGTTTTAGTATTACAGGAAATCGAAAAAGAGGAAGGATTATTGACGGAATCGCGTCGAAAGAAACCAAAGAAGCTCACGGAAGCCAAGGAAAACACTGCTATCAACACAAATGCCACAAATGCTGCGACAGAGCAGGAGGCTCGAGGACCCAAGGCAAAGTCTAATGCGCCGCCTGGCTTCTATTGAGTACCATATATATGCTATATACACATTTTCACGACGAACGAGGTATCTTATGAGAGCATGTCTTTGAAAACCGCGCTATTGATATAGCCTCCTTCCGGAGCTGCTGCATCCGGCATGGATGATCTCTCAAAGCCAAGGCGTCTCAACTGCGCAACAAGGTCTGGTAGTAGCTTGTCAGCAGCCATTTCGGCTCTCACTCCAGCTTCACCCTGCTGGTTAGAAGGCAGACTTTCAAAGAACATTTCTTCTCCCCTAACCCCGCCTAGATTAAGTATCCCAATAGGCATTCCCCTCTCTTTCGCACGCCTAGCGAGTCTCCAGGCTGAATATGTAGCCAAAGATGTTCCGATGACCAGCAATCTTCCCGAGCTGTCAATGGCGTCCTCTGCGGCCTCTTTAACGGTGCTAGATATGCTCTCTCCAAACATTATGACTGCGGGCTTTAAGACACCAGCTGTACTTGAAGGCTTCCAGGCTCCGTCTTGATCAACCTCTATCACTGTTTGAATGCCATTCGCAGTAATCGGCGGCTTCACTAGGCAAGTGGGACATGCTGGATATCTAAAAGTCGAATAAGGTGCATCAGGAAGATCAACATCTCCATCCGGATTTGTTTTCATCCCTCTCGCCCGGCGTTCGTCGAGATTTTCTGTGTCCAGCGCACCTGATGCAATGGCTTCTTTCAAAAATGCAGCCCAAGCTGGATTCAATCGGGAGAGGGTCTCCTGGAAATTCTCACGAGGGAGATCGTTATGACATGTCGTGCATGTCAGCGCTCTTAGGTAGCCATGCAATTCAAGAGTAGGAATTTCAGGATGTGCAATCGAATGAAAAGAGTCAACATTCTGTGTAACAACTGTCCGTACTAATCCCATCTCCCCAAGGTGCTTGATAGCCCAGTGCGCAGGATTTGGCCGCGCTTTATGCAAATTAGTCCATCCTAGGAAACTTCGAGCCCAGTACCTCTTTCGCGCTTCATGATTCTCGAGAAATTCGTGGTAGTAGATTGGTCTATATGTCTTGTTCACCCTGTATGTGCCATTTTTGCCTCTATAGTCTGCGAGACCTGATGCCACTGAGATACCTGCCCCCGAAAGTATTACCGTCGACTTCGGGTCTAGAACAGTGCCATTGAGAGTTTTGGCTGGCGGCGCTGTAAGAAATTTCGAAAGTGCTGCGACTGCGCCTGGTGCGGTGTTCGCATTCCGAGGGATAATTCTAGGAGCTGGCAGAGGGCCCGTGTAGGGGATTCTTAAAAGAGGCTTGTTCATTGAGATTCATGAGTGCTATTGTAACAACAGGAGTGGACGAGGGGAATATTTCGGATCACAGCGTCATTCCAGCAAGGGTCCAGATTTGCTCGGTCAGCCTCGTTTTGTGGGGCTTCCATGCACATGTGGAAAACCAACTTTATTACCTTTGGAAAACCACGATAATATAGCGAAGACCCCTTGACGATTGGCAATGTTCACCCTTATGGCACCTGTTCTATTTTCGCAAGCCTGACTGTCGCTGGTCCTCCCGGGGCACCGTTGTTACCTATAATTGATGTCTTTAATACGCTCCACGCGGCTGCGTATGCCAATCCGGCGCGGCGGGCTGAATTGCGTACTGCTGAAATCGCCCCCTTGTTTGAGGCCAGATCAACGAAATCAGTCGCGTGTGCTCCAAACGTCCGCAACGATTGCACTGCCACACCTTCCTCATTCTTTGAAGCCTAGTCCTTGCTTTTCTTTGATCACACATTACCAATTCAGAAATCGACCTGCCATAACCAGTTCTAGCAAGACGTTCACTATGACACACTCACATTCACACGCGGGACACTCCCATCATGACAATTCCTACCTCATATCGAAGAATAAAAACGATGCTGGCGTACGAATTACTCGCATTGGCCTTGCCGCAAACCTTGGCATGGCGATTGCAAAGGGAATTGGCGGCTACCTGTTTCATTCCCAGGCTATGGTTGCTGATGCATTCCACAGCTTGAGTGACCTCACCAGTGACATATTGACTTTGGCTACGCTCTCTTGGAGTCTAAAACCCCCTACGGTGAAATTTCCTGCTGGGTTTGGCAAAGTGGAAAGCCTGGGCGCGTTAGGAGTCAGCGGAATGCTATTAGGGGGTGGTGTTTTCATGTGCCTTAACAGCTGTGAACTTTTATATACCCACTGGATGCTGGATGCACATGCTGCGGCACAAGTCGTTGCCCATAGCCATGGGCATGTTCATGCTGCAATTGGGCCAAGTCTTAATGCGGCATGGCTGGCTGCGGGAACTGTCGTCGTTAAGGAGTGGTTGTATCATGCAAGTGAGTATTGAAATTGATTTGCAGAATTTCTTCGATGCTTGCTAACTTGTATCTTACAGCTATGAAAGTAGCAAAGGAACGAAAATCATCAGTCTTAGCGTCTAACGCTGTACATCACCGTGTCGACTCACTGACCGGCATTGTGACTCTCTTTGCAATCTTGGGAGCCAATTTCCTACATGATGCTGCATGGCTAGATCCGGTCGGAGGATTCCTTATATCACTTTTGGTTATAAATGCCGGTTGGGGAAACACAATGGCATCATTATACGAGCTCGCAGACAAGGGCATTGATGAAGAGGTCAGGTCCTCCGTACGAAGAGCAACACAGAGATGTTTTAGGGAAATTAGTCAGGGCAGACAAATGGAACTGCGTGATGTCCGAGGAGTCAAGTCAGGTCAAAACTATCTCGTCGACCTCGAGATTGCCGTGCCGAAGACGTGGACGGTAGTGGATGTTAACGTGGTTGAGGAATCTGTCCGATCAATGGTTGGATCGAAGGTCCGAGGAGTCAGAAGGGTGAAGGTGCGCTTTGTTCCAAAGGAGGACTCCGAGACCACTCTTTTCGATGAGTTTATTAGTGGCGATATCAGCCAGAGAAGCAGCCCTGAACCTGAACACGACCATGATCTTGATCATGACCATGGACTTAGCCACGATTATGACCATTCAAAAATCAACGGGAATTCAAAAAAGACAAAATAGACCTGTTGCTTGCATATTACAGTCAGAACCAAAAGATGGCGTTTCGATAGATAGCGGGAAGGCGTCTGGTAGGCATATAACGTCTGTATTAGATAGAACTTGCATGGTATGGAGTTCGGAGATACGGCTTAAGAATTTTCTTCTGGACGTCCCTTAGGTCAGTAGCATCGCCTCAGGCGCTAACTAGTTCAATAACATTACCTGTCTCTCCTCGAACCAAATCATGCTAGCGGCTTCATTATGTCACTTTTGTCAAGTTTTAACGACGATGCTTGGGGAGCCCAGACGGGCTTCTAAGGATCCGAAACAAGACGGAACCAGGACACCAAGTGTGTGCCTGGAGCTATCGTCACTGCGTGAGTTGGTGCAGGAGGATATCTCTTATGGAGCAAGAGTGTTATACCACCGTCTCCTATATAAACCTTATTCCTCTTGCCTACCTGCCTAGGCACCTACTCATCAGCCTATAGCGACCTCAATAAAACAATGAATTCTCCTACCATCTCCGGCTATTCACCTATCCCTGATGTCCTACCAAGTAGATTTGTACTTTCGTTAAATATTTTACTGCTCTTAATGCCGAAGAAAAGCCAGCTAAGGAGTTCTTCCACAAATCTTTCTAAACTGTTTTATCATAGGTTCTTCCTGTTCGATCATGCATGGCATATCAATGTAGGACTCGACAGGTATGGATACTTGTTCCCTGCTTATGACCATGGCTGGACATCGCTGTACAAAGTCTTCAGGGCCTCCAACACCAGCTCGGACCTTCGTAGTTGACAATGGTGCTTACACAATAAAAGCTGGCTTCTCTTCCATGACTTACACAGACACGCCGCACCTCATTCCAAATTGTATAGCCCGCAACCGCGAACGCAAGATATATGTCGCGTCAGAGCTTGATAGATGCAAGGACTTTGGAGACATAGCTTTCAGGCGGCCGATCAAGAAAGGCTATATTGTGAATTGGGGACTTCGATGCTAAGGCGCCCTCACACTGTGATCCTACGGAAATTGGGCTTTTACTGACGGAGGCACCAAATGCATTGCTGGCTCTGCAAAGTAATTGCAACCAAGTGATCTTTGAAGAGTTTTAGTTTGCGAGCTACTGCCGGTGCTTAGGTGACTTCCATCTCCCTAGGAGTTTGCTCAGTACTGATCGAAAGTCCCAGGCCCTTCGTTAAATGCATTTAACGATATACAAGCTACATTCAAAGCTCCATCACGTGAGCCTGTGGTAGCCATCGTACCCGCTGAAGTTGTACTAGTTATCGATTCTAGATATTTCTATACAACCATCACTCCCACTCTCCGCGGCCGTCCTCTTCAGCCCGCAATCGGGCGCCTAGACGTTGGCAGGGTTGTCGCTAGCGAGGGTTGATTGGTTGATGGATTGATTCTTGAGGCTTCTCGTACTGCTGATTTGAATAATATAACTAGTTATATCTCCCTATCAGAAAGACCGTATCACGTCCTATTCTTTTGAGAATCAGGACTTGAGCAATCACCTTCACTCGCAATTCCCACTTCCTATTAACAACTTCCTCTACACCTCAACAGGCATCTCATGCACCTTCCTCTCCTCCAATTCCGCCGCCCTTTGCGCATCCATCTCCACCGAATGCTCACCATGCAACTGCGGAGGCAATTTCGGCTTTCCCGCCAACTCAGGTGGGTCCACAGGGCTCACTAGAGGTTTCTCCTGGACCTCATTAATCGCTTCCTTATCCTCGGTGGCTCCTCCTTGCGCAGGTGGCGGACCATTGTCATGAACGGCACCGAGTTTCCCGGCTGATGAGCCTGGGGGAGGAGGTTGATTGCGACGGCGGCGGAAACAGGCTGGGAAGAAAAAGAAACCGACTCCGATGATGAAGATGCCGCCAACAGATGCGCCGACGCCGATGCCCGCTTTGGCGCCCGTGGAGAGGTTGGTGGTTCCTTGGACTACTGCAGATGTTTGAGCGGCGCTTGTTGAGGATTGGGATGACGATACTGTAAGTGAGTTGAAGTCAGTTTAACGATCATATATAGAGAAAAAGTAGGTTCGTAAAGCCTATACATTGCTAAACGCTAAAGCTACTTGAAAAGGGAGATTCTTACCAGATGTCAGCATTGTGGTTGGTATAGAAGATGCAGTGCTAGTGGCTACCGAGGGTGACGAAGCTGTTAATCCAGTCTTAGTAAAACCAGTGATGCGTTGGGGGCGGCATTTGCCTACCGGTAGAAGAAGGAGAAGCACTGGTTGAAGTCGAGCTTGGGATTGAGCTTGAGCTTGCTGCAAATTGATCCATTAGCCTAGAAGTTCTTGGATGAAGATGCCTTCAATCTGCTTACAACTAGTGGTACTGGCAGCGGGCCCATTAGCCGCCATAACACAATAATTACTATAGACCGTCACGGCGCTCGTAACATCATTTGAATTGTTGCATTCCTTCGAGACACAAGACGATAGGAAGCTCGTAGCCGTAACCATCAAATCAGAGCGACACAGACAATCATTGAGTGCACCGAAGCCGCAGCCAAGCTCATCTTCGATGTCAGGCGTGTTGTCTGACAGGATACCGTCTCCATCACCATTGCCAACGAAGCAGCTTTGCGCACATGGCCGCAAGCTTGAGAAGGCGCTGTATTGGCCTATGGTTACAGCGCCAGTGTATTGCGCTGCTCCGGGTACTGAACCAAAGATGAGACAGAGAGAAGCAAATAAAGCAAACATGCGCCAAGCATCAAAGCATCGCAGGCAAACTGTTGCCATTTTTGCTAAGATGTAGAACGTCGTAGATCAACGCTTAGGGTCCCGACGAGGTGTGGTCACTATTTAACACCTGCGGGAGCATTAAGCCTCTTCATTTCGACGGAGATCCACTCTTACGACGCCATAAGCCACAATTCTCAGCTCCAGGTCAGAGAGCCTCGTCGTTAACAAGCCCACGATCCCCCTCCTTCCCGAGACCTGCACGTCCTTCGGGAAAGAATGCTGAGCTGCGCAATTTATCGCTCTTGATAAGTCATTGCTCGACTCGTAGGATTTCTGGCTCTTTGAAGTCCTGCAAAGAGCCTTGGGAATGGGTGATCCCAGGGTCAACGACTTACGAAAGTAAGGCTCTCTATTCCACAAAAGGCCGCATTTGGACGATAGTTGGATTGCACATCTTATCGAAACCAATCAAACAGCTGTAGAAGATACACTGCGACATGAAATCAAGTTTAATGGTGCCTGTGCAGGTCAAGCGCTAAGCTAGCTAAATAGAATTGCGGTATTTCCCTTCGCTGGCAATTTTGTGGCTGCCTTTGGTGTTGATGTGGTTTGAGTCGGCTAAGTCATTGAAGCGTTCCGACAGGACTGCGCTACCGCTACAAGCCTACGAGCTTTCACAATGAATTGACTACGAAGCTCTGTCTCAAAAGTGATGTAACGCCAAGACTTTGGCGTTTTCAGCGGCCTACGCTATTGACAGGGGTTTCCCAATTTGGATAGATTCATGTACTTGTAGTGATATAGCTGCAAATTTATGGTAGGGCTTTATCATTGGATCTTTACAAGAGCCGCTTCGCTTACTTCTTAGGATTCATGTCACATGACAAGGCAGATGAACGACAGTCCAGTCTGACACAGGTGCGAAGAATGTGCGAAGTGATGTTAGCCATAAGAGAATTTGCGCGTCGACCCTCTATTCATCCTACATCTCCACAACACACAGGCTTAGTGTAATATTTATAGCTATACTCACTAAACTTTCCATATCTAAAGAAACAAATACTCTAAGAATGCGAGGAAACTTGCTATCGAAACTCTAGAGTAACGTTGCACCAAAACCACGCTAAAGAGGGGACCTAGGACGTCGAACCTCCATCCATCTACTATTAAGATTGTTTGAAGAGCCACGGCGAACATCATATGGTATAACCCAAAACTGAAGCCGGCCCGTCGAGAGTGATTTCAAAGCGCTCGTGCGCTAGATCAACGGATCCATACCCTCGCGGCAGATATCCGTTTACCCTCTGCCATCCGGATGGCGGGTGCTTGTAGAAGCTCGGGCTTGAATGTAAGTTCCAGGCTAAGTTTATTCTCTAGTATGGTATAGGAAAGCAAGTCATTAGGGCTGCGGAAATGATTGAGAGCGTCATCTGCGAATGCTAACGCTAAGAATGTTGTAATAGGGCACCTTAGGGGACACCCTCGGTTTTCCTCAACGTCAACTTTACACTGCTAGCGGCTAGTATCCGTTATTTTTTGTTTACAAAGGATGATTAAAATTGACCCAGGTTCTGCCACAATCCTTTCGAGAGATAAAATGTGATAGTTAGGTTGAGGCTAGGAGTTCAGTCTGGGTTTGGGTCATCGATGCTGGCCCAGAGGAGGACGAGGTAAGGTCCTAGAGGAGCAAAATAGTTCAGAATTGCAACGACGAAGGGAAAACATAACACAGCTAAAGGAAGGCAGGACGGACTTTATATTGCAGCTCTTGATTCGATTGTGCATACGTGCCTAAGACATTGATCGCGCTAGGACAGTTAGCCATGTATCCCATTGTCCACAAGTAAAACGCAAGTTGAGGCTGATAACGATTGTGGGGGAATGTGTGAGTGTCCCTCTACTAAAATGTTCAAGCAACTCTTCTATGTCGATCATCTAGAGTAGCCGTTTCGGACGACAATTATCCTCTTGGCCAAGCTCCTTGTAAAGTTCAATGACGTACTAAGAGAAAATCGTTCGTTAATAGACGTGAACGCTCAATAAACCCTAAGGCATTTAGGATGATACATACCCCTTAACATCCCAGCCCTAAACCTTCAAAAGATCGAGGGCCGTTTTGAAAAGCCCAACGTTGTGTAACACTGTGCCGAGAGTGGAATTATCCACGGCCACGTCTTGAAAAAGGCTGCTAAATAGTGTCCACAATGGGGCAGCGGCAGTGCGTGAATGGAAATTCTAACAATTAGTGACCGACTATTCATGTCCTTAACTATAGTGATTTTCACACATACCATTCAGATAGAGGCTACAAACCTATCTCGCACCCCTAGCTACAGTATCAGAGACTTAATATTTGAATTGGTTCGATGCCTGTCCGGCCTTTTGCTTTTAGATCTGCTGCCATTTTCTCTAGGTAGGCTTGATATTGTACTTTTGGAATCTTCTTCTCACCGTCCCCCCATATTTCATATCCAGCCTCCTCCCAGACCTTGAGTTGTGCTATGAAATTGGGGTTTGGTTTGGCTTTGCGCTTTGCTCTCACTGTGGCTAAAACATCATCCAGCTTTGTGCCGTGCTTGCGTATCAGGTAAGCAATGACCATTGTTGCAGAGCGGGAGATTCCCTGGCCGCAATTGACCAGCACACCACCGCAACCTTCGCAGAGGTACTCCTCTAGATACGCTTCTCTGGGTCCTGCTGAGATAGTCTAGATGGCGGCGGTTTAACTGTTAGGAACATCCTGTCGATGAAGTCGCAGGTTTCATTCATGTGGACGAGGAGGTCCTGTGTCGAGGAATCTAGCGCTGGAACCAACATGTGATGGTCTATCGGAACAACTGGGCCCTCATCTCCTGATGACTGTTGACAGAAGCGACCATTGTCGATCGTGACGATGGCAATGATATTGTTGTTTCGTAGAGTAGCTGAATCATAGGAAGTTCTGGAATTCCCAATAAAGAGGCCCGGTTCGATCTCCGAAATGGAAGAAGTAACATCGTTTTCTTGTCTCACTTTCCAATATTTTTTGTTGAATCGGGCTTTCCAAGTGCCGCTTCGCTCGTTTGTAAGGTGCAGCACCTCGCAAATAAATTATAAAATAGGAACACATGGGAAAAACTATTAGTCCATTCTGGAGTGATTCAGCTTTCTTCGCTTGAATAGCTTCTACTCTAGCTTCCTCTTTCAGGTTCTTGGTCATAGTTCGGAGCCTAGCATCGCTTACCGAAATTATCCTATACCCGCTGAACAGCCCGCTCCCCATTTAGTTGGATTTTGTCTAACTCAGCCTACCGTCTTTTAAACATTTACGCCTATATTCGTCAAACCCTCTAACGTCAATGCGGGAGAAATATTTTCTAGAAATGACGTTCTTATCTGGTTGCCACGTGTTACGGGAAACGCGGAAGCATAGGGAGCAAAAGCCTTATTGATTACGATACTGGGCCGTGGTCCCAGTATACACGAGCGAGACCTCGACTACTGTAACACCACGGTTCGTCCATCCGGGTTTTAGAATTAAAAGGGAGCTAAAATATCTATTAGTAACTAGAATGCAGCATTTCGACCTCTCCACATCCTATTAACAATTCATAGCTAGAATTAACTAAGGAAGGAACGCAAGAATCGTACGCGACGCAGCTTTGGGGCGTGCTGTATGTAAGCAGCTGTTCGCGCAGGCGCTCTGCGCTATCGAGTTCAACCCGTCACAAGTGTTGTCAGATTCTAGATACATAAACAAGGAGATATCATTGATATATTTAGATTATATTATTCTACACACAAATTCTAGATTGGATAAGTCTCCAAAGGTGTTTCTTATATATCAACATAGCAGCTATATAGATCCTAACTTTACACCTAAGACAACAGCGCATAATATTCATCTATATCCCTTTTCTAGACATCTTACTCACATTTTTTTAACCTCTCAATGTTAGTGTATTTCAACATTATAAGTATTAGCATAAGAAGGCTGCTTAACATGCTATGCGCAACCTTAATCTTAAATACAATGTCTCATCATTTATGTGCGACATGCAAGAGATCTAAGACATTCTAAAGAGGAACTATCTATAGTGCAATTTGGCAAGCTAGAATATAGCTAATTAGTTGTAAAACAACACTTCGAAAGATAAAGACATATGCCCCTCTAAAGAATCTAGAGCCCAATTTAGCTATTATTCCTCGAACGCTAACGCGTTTCCAACATGCTAAGTATAGCTTACTCCATTTAGAAGGACATGGTTGCTGACGAACTTAGTAGTCCTTCCTGTGAACTATTTAAATCATAGGCTTGTAGTACAGAGAAGGTTCTAGCTGGTGGAGAACTTACTGTATTACAACATAATGCTCTTGCAACTAAGGTTCAAAATTAGCAGAAAGCAAAATACCGGAATCGTAACATACTCTAAAATAATGATGTTCTTACTGCAGAAGAAGCTTAGGCAAAGAAAGAGGCTAACAATGCAAAACCAAAGACTATTCACAACAAGAAAAATGCGACACTTGTACGAATAACTAAGAATAGGATCAAGAACGACTTAAAGGCTCATGGGATAATTACTCGGAGTAAGAGAGAAAGAAAGCAGTAGAGGCATTAAAAAAGGCTGGCAAATCAGTACCACTCGACATGCTTGAGGCTATTCTCGACCCTGAAAAGATAATCGCCAGCGTCATGTATATAAAGCCCAATATTTCCAGGAAGAGAGCTCCTCAATAAGTCCTCGTTTGCTTGCATCCATGTTGATGAGGTGATCAACCTCTGGGAACACGAGACAGGACTAGAGTTTAACGACACATTTCCGTCTGAACCTCGGAAGTATTTTCAGCTTTACAATTTCCTGGTGCTTTGGACTAACAAGGCGTTACAGTGATAAATAACTGAATTTGTCACAAAAACGCAGACTGTGAGGAATCCATATCGACACGAATACAACAAATGCGGGTGGGAAATGAAAGACTTGAGGCTTTGCTGCCGCCTTGTGTGCCTAAATGAAGTGCCTCTCAACAATAGAGCATTACAAATGCCTCGAAATTATAGGAATCTTAATGGGCTCTTCTGTACTTGTGAAAATTTCCTCACTTTGCTCCTAACTTTGCGGAGTTGTATTGAGTCAAATTCCAACGTCTTTTGCAATTTGATAGCAACGGCAGCGTTAGTAATATCGATGATGATGATTGTGAATATGCAACCCCTGGCCACCTCAAGGGTCTGGGACCGCGCGCCGTAGCGCTTGTGGTTACATTTAGGCTAAACTGCTCAGTTTGGCGGGCATTTGGTGACGCATGCGCGCCAATTAGAGGGGCTGCCGGCTGAAGAGGGGCATTGTAAAATTATCAAACCCCTCCAACAAATATCCATGTGATGTAGAAGCAAAAAGCCCCCTCTTCCCACCATATCCCTTCTTTCTATATCAATCAATTTTCAAACAATTATAATTCCCCTCCAGAGGCCGCTTGAAAATGACAGGCCAATCTGGACCCTTATATCTAGGTTTCGACCTTTCAACCCAACAACTCAAAGGTGCGAGAGCCAGATAATTTTTCCCCAAAAAAAAGTCACGAGCCCGGCTAACAAAATTTCTAGTCATTGTCATAACGTCTGATCTGAAAGCTGTCTATGAAGCCAAGGTCGATTTTGATGCGGATCTTGGGAAATATGGTGTTAAAAAGGGGGTTCATGTTAATGAGGCCGAGAACGAGGTGTATGCGCCTGTAGCTATGTGGCTGGAGGCTGTCGACTTAATTCTTGAACGGCTGAAGAGGAAAGGGACGCCGTTTTCGCAGGTTAGGGGGATCAGTGGAGCGGGGCAGCAGCATGGTAGTGTGTTTTGGAGCCAGATAGGGGAGGAATTGCTTGCGAATTTGGACCCTGGGGAAAGACTTGTTAATCAGTTGTCTCCAAAGGGTTTTGCTCATGCATGGAGCCCGAATTGGCAGGATGCAAGTACGCAGAAGGAGTGTGATCAGTTTGACGCCGCGCTTGGTGATGAGGAGGAACTAGCTCAGGTCACGGGCAGTAAAGCCCATCATGTTAGGAGCGTCCTGTTATGAGTTTTTTATGTTGCTAATAATTGACAGAGGTTCACTGGCCCCCAAATCCAACGCATCCACAGTAGATATCCGGAAGTTTATTCAGCTACAGCTAGAATATCTCTGGTATCGTCTTTCCTTGCCTCTGTCTTTCTCGGAAAGATTGCTCCAATTGACATCAGTGATGTCTGCGGGATGAATCTGTGGGACATAAAAAGTGGCACTTGGAGTGAGCCATTATTGAAACTTGCCGCTGGGAAAAGTGGAGTAGATGACTTGAAAAGAAAGTTGGGGGGTGTAAGAGAAGATGGTGGAGGGAGTCTAGGGCCGATCTCCGAATATTTTATCACTCGATATGGATTTGAGAAGGATTGCCAAATTGCACCCTTCACCGGCGACAATCCTGCAACCATATTAGCTTTGCCTCTAAGGCCAATGGATGCAATGGTTTCGCTCGGAACGTCCACGACTTTCCTTATGTCCACGCCTAAATACTTTCCAGATCCTGCTTACCACTTCTTCAACCATCCAACTACAGCTGGCCTGTATATGTTCATGCTCTGCTACAAGAATGGCGGCCTCGCTCGCGAAAAGGTACGAGACGAACTGCCGAAAGCAACTGGAGACAATCCATGGGCTGTCTTCGAGGAGTATATAATATCGTCACCACCACTGGGCGAAAATCCGGAGTCAGACAGAGCAAAATTAGGTCTGTACTTTCCGTTGCCAGAAATTGTACCAAACGTCAGGTCAGGGACTTGGCGATATACGTGTATTAAGAAAGGGGGAAATTATGCAATCGAGAAGCCCTCCATTGACTGGAAACTCCCTGAAGATGACGCACGCGCTATTGTTGAGTCTCAAATCTTATCATTACGACTTAGATCGCAAAGGCTAGTCACTAGCCCTGCTGATGGGGTTGCTCCGCAACCTCGGCGAATATATCTCGTTGGGGGAGGCTCCTTGAGTCCAGCCATCGCAGGGGTTGTTGGTGATGTCTTGGGGGGTTTCGAAGGAGTTTATAAGCTCGACGTTGGTGGAAACGCTTGTGCCTTAGGAGGAGCCTATAAAGCAGTTTGGGCTATAGAAAGAAAGCTAAATGAAAGCTTTGAGGAATTGATAGGAAATAGGTGGCAAGAGCGTGAAGCAACCGTCAAAGTTGGTGAAGGATATCGGTCAGATATCTGGAAGCGCTATGGAAAAATTTTGCCTGCATTTGAGGAGATGGAGCGGCAGATACTGGCTGGAGAAGATAGAAATTGAAAATGAAATAAAAAATGTTTATATCATAAGGATACCCAGGAACAATACGCCTTCACTCTGAGGGAGGCTAGGTTTGGACTTAAAAGTCTTTCGTAACATGGTAACAACTTCCGCTATTTGAAATCTTAATCGGCGAGTGACAATAGGCTGAAGGTTTATACCTATGATGAGATATAGAGGAAAACGCTGGCAGTAATTTGATCAAAAGACACCGTTACTGTAGATAAAGGAGGAGGGGGGCAGATAGTGAGAGGCACGTGCTCAGCTCTGCCATAATTTAAAGTTACAGGCATCTAGGCGGTGGACGTTTTGGCACGACACCCTTGGACCCCGCCATATTCGAAAACTCTAGAGCAGGTGCTGGACTTTGGAAAGCAGATCTCAAGCATTGATATGTTCATGTGAGCTATCTACGGCCATTTCTTGACTTGGAGGAGACCCATTCAGGCTGTACACGAGCAGTAAAAAGCTATGACGGCTCGGTAGCCCGACTTTTCGAAGCATGCCTCATGCTATCACTAACAGCTGCCACGATCATAGCAGCCGACACAGAAAACTCCTCGAGTCTTTCAGACTTCAAAAATCTCTTGCGGAAGAGGGCGGCAGCTATGGATACACAGGTAAGTACATGGGGGCTGTGATTTACTAAGGCTATCGGTCTGAAATTTAAGGCGGGGGATGAAGTATGGGATGGCAAGAATTCGAGCTAATGCTGACTCTTCAACGTTGACAGGTTCAAAATGCGATCGAAATCGCCTGGGACCCTAAATCCGACCAGAACCTCAAGGCTCAGGCCTTCGAGTTTCTAAACCAGCTCCGCACCGATCCGTCTGGCTGGCAAGTTTGCCTTACCCTCGTCACCCGTCCCGAAAAGGCATCTGAGGTTGTTCGGCTAGTATCATTGGATGTTGTCAATAATGTTGTCCAGACGGAGGCGTTAGACCTGCAGAGTTTACGTTTTCTCAGGGATACGATGCTGGATTATGTTCGGCGTGTCTACGGTGCAAGAGGCATCCAAGGCGGACTCGATTCAAGCACGATACAGAATAAGCTCACGCAGACTTTGACGTTCCTTTTCGTGTCTTTGTACAAAGAGGACTGGGGTGGCTTCTTCGACGACTTCCTATCCTTAACACGGCTTCCGGGTAGTTCCTTTCCAGACAATCTTCCAGGCACTATTATGTATATGCGGATACTCAGTTCAATTCATGATGAGATTGCTGACGTCCTCCTTTCACGATCGAATTCAGAGCAGAAACGAAACACTGAGCTGAAGGATCTTCTTCGAAGCCGTGACGTCCGAAAGGTAGCAGGTTCCTGGCAGGGTATCATAACGTACTGGCGAGAAAAAGATGACATGGTTACTGAGCTGTGCCTGAAAGTCATCGGCCGGTGGGTCAGTTGGATCGATATATCTCTTGTTGTCAATCAAGACTTCCTTAACATTCTCCTTCAACTGCTGGGAAGGACTCGTTCTTCTGGTAACGAGGACAAGGTCCAGCAGGTAGCTGTCGACTGTTTCACTGAAATTATTGGCAAGAAGATGAAGGTGGCCGACAAGATCGAGATGATTATGCTTTTGAATTTGGGAGATATCGTTTCTCAACTCATTGCTAGTCCACCACTTAACGATCTACGTACTACACCCAACTACGACTACGATCTTGCGGAAGCTGTTGCTAAGCTTGTCAACAACGCTATGTATGATATCGTAAAGGGGTTGGAGGATTCGCCAGCTGACGCCACCACGCGGACCCGAGCAGGCCAACTACTTCATACTTTTCTTCCTCTACTTCTACGGTTTTTCTCTGATGAATATGATGAGATTTGTTCTACTGTTATACCCTCACTTACGGACCTCCTTACCCTATTTCGAAAGGCACAGCCTTTACCTGCGGAGTACACGGCCATGCTGTCTCCGATATTAAATGCTATAATAATGAAAATGAGATACGACGAGACGTCCTCCTGGGGGAACGAGGACGCACAAACCGACGAGGCTGAGTTTCAAGAACTCAGAAAGAGACTTCAGGTGCTTCAGAAAACTGTGGCGGTTGTTGACCAGCCACTTTATATGGAAATTCTGACCACTGTTGTTGGAAATACCTTCCAAAATCTTGACCAACAAGGATCACGGATGGACTGGAGAGATCTCGACCTAGCATTGCACGAGATGTACCTGTTTGGCGAGTTAGCGGTTCCTAATGGCGGCCTGATCAGCAAGAGCCAACCGTCTACTGTAGCAACTGAACGTCTGGTGGCCATGATGACCAAAATGGTTGAATCTAGTAAGCCAATATGTTCTCCCCCAAGACAGATATATACTGACTTAGTCGCAGACATCGCCTCTTTTAGACACCCAGCCATACAGCTACAGTACATGGAGATCTGTGTTCGATATTGCTCCTTCTTCGAAATGCAGACCGGACTAATTCCTCAAGTACTTGAGCATTTCGTGAGACTTGTTCATCATGATCATATTCGAGTCCGCTTACGATCTTGGTACCTATTTGGACGGTTTGTTAAGCATCTTCGGGCCCTGCTTGGCAACGTTACTGAGACCGTTATTCGGTCGATCAGTGATCTCCTCCCTATCAAAGCTGAGGTACCTAAGGATGATGCAACAGATGACGATATGTCATCTGATCAGAGCGACCACTCTGCCGATGCTGTCTTCAATAGCCAGCTATCCCTCTACGAAGCGATAGGCTGCATATCCTCAGTGTCAACTATACCAATTGAAAATCAGGTACTCTATGCCCGTTCGACAATACAGCCACTTTTCTCCGATATAGAGAAGAACTTGCCAGCTGCAAGAGCCGCTGATCCCCAAGCGACTTTGCAGATCCACCATATTATTATGGCTCTTGGTACTTTAGCTCACGGATTTTCGGACTGGAAACCCGGTAGCGCATCATCAAAAGCGCCGCCTACGGAGATATCACAAGAGTTCGTTCGCGCTGCAGAAGCAATCTTGATTGCTCTCGAGTCTCTGAAGTCATCATTTGAGATCCGAACAGCTGCTAGATCATCCTTCTCCAGGCTTGTGGGAGTTGTTGGTACACGGATATTACCTCAATTACCACGATGGATCGACGGTCTCTTATCTGAAAGTTCTTCGAAAGACGAAATGGCCATGTTCTTACGTTTGCTTGATTTGGTTGTCTTTGGATTCAAAGCAGAGATTTACAGCGTTCTTGACTCTCTGCTGACACCTCTTCTACAAAGAGTCTTCACCGGGTTAGCTGAACCAATTACTGGGACCGATGATGAGATTCAGCTCGGTGAGCTTCGGCGCGAGTATCTGACTTTCATTCAAATTATCCTAAATAACGACCTCGGATCCGTGCTTGTTAGCGACTCAAACCAGGATTTCTTCGAGCCGCTCATTGGATCTGTCACCGACTTGGCGAAGACCGTTGGAAGTGGCACGGGAAACCTTGCGGCAAGCCGACTTGCTTTCTCGGTTCTCACCCGCATGGCAGTATTATGGGGAGGATCTGATGTTGCAACGATATCTAATGACCCTATCAGCTCACAGGCTAGCCCTTCACCAGCTTTTCCAGGGTTCGATCAATTTCTTATTGAGCGTTTCAACCCTATTTGTTGGGATGTTCTACGAAACCCGGAGTTCCCGGCTCATGATGCGCAGGCTAAGCAAGTCTTGAATGAGATAGCTGGATTGGAACAGACAATATACATGAAGACTGGAAGGATGTTTATTGAGCACCTGGAGCGGACATATTTCCCATCCCTGGGAGTCGATGGAACCGCCTTCATACGTTCCATGACAACTTCATCTGACAGGCGACTCTTTGCAGGATTTATACAGGGGTTTCTCAAGCAAAGAGCTTAGAGTTCATGTGAATGCATTGCGTGGGCGTTACCTTTTGGCATTTCGAAGGAGTCTTGTTAGCCTTGTAAATTTTAGCATTCAACGGAGTCGCCTTAGCCACTTAGGATAGTCGTTTGGGGCGGCGGGCGGGCATCTTGGAGACAGCTCTCCGATGTTAAAATAAAAATCAACCAGTGCCTGTCCTGCTTACTGACTTCCTGGGAATATATCTGAGTTGACGAAGACAAGGTCAGATTTCCTCCTTGCAATGTTCAAGTTGTGAAATGGAGGAAATTCCTGGTGCGGGGAGGGAGCATTCCATGCAGTACATTACTTACGCTATCATCGTTGCGTCCATAGGAAGCAATGACCCCCTCTAACAAGATCTCGTTCCTAATAGCGTGCGATCAGCCTTGTGAAATTTCAAATGAACGCGAGCCTATTAGCACTACACCGCCCTTCCACATCCCTGACCACCCCCGGCCGGGACGGTTGCATTAGCGCAGCCGTCGAAAGTTGCTGCATGCAGACTGCATGAAAGACCTAAGCGGGGTGTGGCTACTGCTGATGCCGACGTCGAGCTTCCCTTTCGCAATATCTTTTCTTCTCTTTTTCCTTACGTCTAAATCAATCATTGAACCACCATCTCCCAATATCTTTATCTTTACCCTCTTTTGGCTGCTCAATGACTCCATGCTGGAACAATCGTGATAAAAGCCCGTCACAATGGATGATTACATGTTCAAGTACTACGTCGACAGGAGCAAGTCGGTCCAGGAAAATACGCATTATCTTGAGATATTCTCCTACTCCGTATGCATTCAGTGCTCCTCCTTACATTACCATGCGCTAATCCATACTATTAGGACCCGTCACGAAACTCTGTCGAAGAGCATCCATTGACCATGGATGAATTTGAAAACTTTTTGAATCGAAGGGTGAGATCCTTGCTCAATTGGGATACATGGGCATTAATACATCAGATAGGGCGCGTTCGAGCCACCTAAGATACCGCCAGAGGTGGTGATGCTTGGTGGCATGCGGTTGATGTCAGTCCCATTGACCACTTGGCATAGACGCATGACTGATGGGATAATAGCCTTCAGCAAAACGCAAAGCATCCAGAAACCTTCACGCCAGGTGTTATCAGCTTCAGACCAGAGACATACGTTTCTATGGTAGAGACCTTTCGTCTTCCATATCGGATGATTGAGAGTACAAGTGCGGTCGGGCCACTCTACTGGGCTGCCTTTGATCAGGATGAAGAGAATCCACATCTTCGTGAGAACCCCAGCGCTTCATGCGATTCTCGGATAGCCATAAATTCAATGCTGTAAATAAAAACTAATATGATTCTAGAAATCATATATCGCAAATCGGATGTGCGAAAGAAGGGAATGACTCGGTAAATCAGGCTTTCCAATATGTCGAACATGTGGACTAATTAAAGGGAAAGCGGATGGGAATTGTCTCTCTCACATAGCATGAAGAGCGGCATCACAACTGGGTTTTGCAAAGGCACTCCCAGCTCTGATATTGTCGAATGCATGAAGCACCTCAAAGCATGCGCGCTGCAAGTTGGACATCCAATGCTGCTTCCCACCATAATATTCAGCCATGACATGTCAGCCAAGACTGACATAAAGCAGCGAGAGTCACGAGACTGGTTGCGCAAACTCGAACATGCAGTTTCCTTGCGAAACGAGATCGAAGACAAGGAAGGTTATGTCAACGAAGATGGCTTAGTGGATTTGGATCTTATTAATAGACATTTGGTTGAGTGTCACTCACAGGTTTTATGGAAGAGGCCAAAAGCATACCTGCAGCTTTTAGATAGCTTCGACAAGTCCATGAAGGAGTTTATGCAGAGGCTTCCTCAGGAGAGAAACATCTCAGATATGCGAAAACTGCATGAAAGTATGCTGAGCAGGCTAGAGTTCTACAGAAAGAGGTTGCAAGGAATAGAGAGTTATGCGTACACAACTTTGCAGAGATTGGATATTCAACGGAGCGCTGTAAGTTGTGCCTAGTCTCGGGTCCATTTTGCATGATGCTAATGCCAAATGCGAAGTTGTATAACATAATCGCACAGCGAGAGAGCAAGCTTAATTTCCAAATGGCTGGTGAGCAAAGGAAACTTGCTCATGCTAGTAAACGTGACTCGGGAGCGCAAAAAACCATTGCCCTTCTGGGTGCGGTCTTCCTTCCCGGCGCCTATCTAGCCGTTCGTTTCCCCATTCTCTCTACACTTCTCCCATCAAATCCGCGTGCTAATCCATTATACTATCCAGTCCGTCTTCAGCATGACATTCTTCAATTTCCAAAACAACCAAGGCGGCGGCGGCGGCGGCTCCTCTGACAATTCAACATCCAGCGATGACTCAAGCTCCAACCCCCCAGTCGTCTCCAACCAATTCTGGATCTACTGGGTCGTCACGGTCCCTTTGACAATTGTCATCGTCCTCTGTTGGTATATCTGGGAGCGGCGGCGCGAGAAACGTTACGCAGAGGAAGACTCAGCTCTCGAAAAAGGCGTGGAGAGCATGGAGATCCAGATCCAGAGCGCGATGCGGAAGCGGACGATGAGTAAGGTTGCTACTTGGGATACGAAAAATACTGGTGATTAGAACGGTAACGAATATGCCGGGGAATAATGCACGTCAAGACAAAAGCGGGCATGAAAAATATCTGGAAGCAATTTCCACGATTCATTGATTTACGACAACGACATTGATGATGATGATGATGATGATGAAGCTATGACGGCTACGAAACTAGAAGATTAAAGCGCATATTCTCCATAAGCGGTGATTTCTTTCACACATGCGTCTAGAAAATATCATAGATTTTACGTCCGTAATGCTGAGATGAAGATAATGAGAGCCAGTACTTGACCTGCAACTACCCAACTGTAAGACTTTGTCTCTATGAGTTCTTGTTGTTGTGAGATCACTTTCTGCTTCATATGGTGTAGGAGGTCGGTTTTGACATTAAGGGGTGGGCACTTCTCTAGCGTTCGTCTTCGCTTTTCCCCCATTCACGACATGGTGGGACAAATCTGTTAGCGTTGCTTTCATTAACTACTCCGGGCGTGAAAGCAAGTCGCGGCCCGTAGAAGCAAACCATGCCCCAATAATTGGCAGCCTTCTCACTATGATCTTCATTTCCACCAATCAGCAGTGACACCATTCTTTGCCCGCCGTGAATCGACTCGGAGTGTCATCTTCATGACTGACCCGAGGACAACATACGGGTTAATACTCTAAGTCTGAGGAATAGCATGGATCTCGAAGTCGTGCTGAGTCTCGTGGCAGGGAAATGAGGCCTGGGGGAAAAGTGGGGGATGAAGATACATACACGGGAAGGAAATTGAGTTCTTTGTTGCGAAGCAGAGGCTTCCTTGATTGGTATGTTGTCGAAAGAGTGCAAGCTAGAGTGCAAGTAAAGTAAAGTGAAGTGATGGCACAGTAACAGCGCGGAATATTGAAAAACTGAAAACGTGCAGGAGATTAGAAGTGAGATGCTCACCTTGACACAGAAGCCAGAGGTACAGTAAAGAATAACATGAGCCTCGCAGCAACCTAATCCAGGTGGGAATAGTGTGGAAGGTATGAGGCCAGTGGCACCACCTCCTCAGCGTTCATCTCCATGCTTTCACATTCAACTATCAAGGCATTATCAAGTGGGCTGCTCAAGCATTACCCTTATTAGCCACTCTACACTGATTCCCAGAGTACACGTCTCTTTTTAAGCATGCGTACCGTCTGGCAACATTAAAATGCTTGTTCTGTGTCTTTCAAAACTAACTGCGTAGAATATAACCCATCCGGCTTTCCAGAGGAATATAAGCTTCTCCTTGAAGCGTAGTTGTAGCAGAAGATGGCATAAAGCATATTTCCCTGTCAACCAAGCATCTTCTTGCTTAAAGACAAGCTCATCTGTCCCGAATGACCGTCCATCATCATAATGTCGCATCCCAGTAATAAGCAACCATGACAGGAGATCTATTACATACGTCCAGTCTGCTGCCGCACGCGAAGCGGCTTGTCATTGTCACTCGAGTCAGTATCCATGGCGTCCACGACAACAATTGGGGCTTTGGTATGGGGCCTGGCTCCATCTAATTGGAGTCTGATTGTTCTGTCTCGCTGACGGTTGATCGTCTTCTCGCAACTGGGCCTGATTGGCACATCTAATCGGATTCTGAATATTTAGTCTAGTCGGAGTCTGGGCGTTCTGTCTCATAGGAGTTTGATCCTTCCGCCTTGATGGCGTCTGAACGCTTTGCCTTACCGCGATCTGGTCCTTTACTTCCTGCTTTGTCGCTGGAGTCCCCTCATTTGTTTTCTTCTGTTTCTTTGCTGTCGGCTGCTCCTCCATACTAATATTGGTACGCTTCACGCCTCTCTGATCCCCTACGTGCTGCTGCTTCTCATTTGCGCCCTGGGGTTCCAAAGTCTCCAGTATTCTGCCCATTTTCCAGGAAGCGGGTGATCTGTCTGGCTTCGTTTCAAAGAATTTGCGGAAGTTCGCAGCACGCCAAGGATCCTGCTCTTTATTGTCGTTGTGTAACCCAAGTAGCGCAACGTCTTTCATAAAGTCTCCGCCTTTTGCAATGAGGTTGACCCATTCAATCTTGTAAGCTCGCTGTCTTTCGCCAATCCATGATTCAGTCCGGCCTGTGGCGAGTGGATTTGCATGAGTAAAACATTCCGCAATGAAGAGACGGAGAAATGGGTCAGCGGCAGTAGTGTTGTAGGCGAAATTGACAGTAGGAACTCTAAGAGCGCCGAGCCTTATGTTATCTGATAGGAGCCGCATAGCATCGTTTTGAAATAGAGGAGCCTCAAATTTCCTGCCAAAAGTCCAGAGCAAGCATGGCAATCTTTGATTCGGCTGTCGATCCAGTCTCCCCGAATATAGCCAACCGACAAATGCATCCATCTCCTGTTCAGAATATGCTGGGAAATTCATGGCTTCTGTGATCATGCCCTTGGGTGATCCAAAGATATCCCTGCCGAAAGAGGAAGAGTAAAAGCTCAGAAGCAATTTGTGGCAACTGTGTTCAGTCTTTTTTCGGGTTTCACGATAAGCTTGACTATGGGACTCCTTTTGACCCTAGATTAACAATTTTATTAGAGATGCGTTGCCGATGGGACGGTTTACTCACAACAGAGCAACATCGCTCATATGTTGTTTGATCACAAAATTTGCAAAGGCTTCGGTGCTCCAGTCTCCGCCATATTTGGCTGTTAAAGATCCTTCACAATTAGTGAGATTTAATTCCGAAAAAGAAGTTCTCCCAAGGAAATGAAAAGAAGGCGTTAGTGAGTAGTCATATTAGAAGAACCGAGATGTCGAAGTCAGAATATCCTACCACGCGAAGTGCGGCCAAATCTAGGAATTCAGCTGAAGTAAGAAAGTTTAGTAAGTAAAAAAGGCAGAGTAAATACTAACTGAGCAACCTCTGCTGAGTGATGTATCGGGAGTACTGATTCAGGGAGTGCTGAATCCTCCGAAAATACGGGAAAGTGCATACGTGCGAGGGAAAACCTGTTGAATATATATTCCAAAAATTATTCCTAAAAACTAAGATCAGATCAGGATGGTGTTAAAATTGCGAGAGTATCACATAAAAAAAAGCGAGGGCATCACAAAAACTACAAATCCGTGGATTTCTTGGCAAATTGTTCGCATTCCTCCTAGACATCTTTTCCAGAAATCACGTCTGTGTCTACCACTTGTGTCATTCTCCGTCGGTGAGATGGTGTTGGCAGAAGCGGCAGGAGCTCTGACGTGCTGGTCTTCACTTTTCAGGCATGATAACTTCGGATGGTGGTCTGATAGGTGAGCTGTGAATAGAGGCTCATTTGTTTCTAGAAGTGAGCTAAAGAGCTGAGATGCGATAGTGAACACCAAGAGTTTTTAGAATACACTGTTTAAGTTATAGTGAAATGTTAGGCAGAGGTTCCTCTCCACAAATATTCTCCATTATGATCAGAGCTAATGATTGAAACGTGTAATGAAAGGTCTAAGATTGCTGACAGAAGTGCAACTGTCCAGTACCGCCTTGGGATGGATGGCCAGGATGACACTAAAGTGAGACTTTGGATATGACGCAGAGCTGATGTAGGTAGAGCCTTCAGTCTCCGACAATGAGAATCAGGGTAAGTGAATGGGTAACTAGCAAGTCCAGTTTCAGGTAAAGAATATTTTGGTGTGAGAGATGTCTTACAGTTCTGACAGTTCTGACAACAGTCCTCTAGATTATGACTTTAGAACGCAAATCTGGAGGAACATCTCAGAAATAAGGATGACTTTGATGTGCATAAGTACGCATAAAATTTATGTCTAAAGTCCGGGTAATCCCTTGAGATTTGGCATACAAGAGAGGCGTGAGAGTTTTCAATAAAACATAAATATATAGACCGTGTAGGAATCGATTTGGCTAAGGATGACCCTACTTTCTATTAGCTGACCTTGCTTGTACAAAGTGCGTGAAGATAGACGCAGAAACTCAAGGAATATAGCGCCTGTACCACCACCTTCTTTAAGTTGCCCTGTCAAGTATTGCAATAGAATATTATGTCCTAAAGCCACCTGAGCACTATCTGCTTCCACCTGAGGAATTAAAATCATGATGGATGCTTTTGGCAGGATTCCAGTCCTTCCATGCCAAGATTGATGTGTAGCTGAGCCATGTGGAAGTCGAAATAATAGACACGGCCATGTGTATGGTTGTTTTTGGAAAGTGAGCATTTGGCTCGGTGTGCTCTGAAGAACGTGGCATACGTAGTCTGCAAATGAGTTACAATGTTCACTCCTTCCCTTTAAGCCACCCCTTAAGCTCAACTTTCTCCAATTTATCGATATACTTAGCATGACTGCAGTAGTAGTATGGATTGTTGTGTGAAACGTCTTTGATAGAGCCCGTCTCGACCTGGTCCAATACACGAACATCTCCCTTCTTGATGAGTGTCCTCCATTTTTTGCTTTCGAGCGGGCGAGAAAACTCGCCAGAGAATGCACGTTTTGCCGTAATAAGGTCAGCGCAAAACTTTCTTAGCTTCGATCCAGGTGACGTCGTCTTATAAATCTCTACAACATAAAAGTAGCTGAAGAAGGCGTACATGACTACATTGGTAAATCTAGGAGCAACTAGCTGATTACCGAAGGCCCAAAGGCGACAGAGGTTGTGCATCTCCACGTCCACAATGCCAAGTACACCCAAGAAAGGAAACCTTTCATAGCATGCGTGTTGTATTCCGGAAGACTGATGCATTCATCAGTAAACCCAGAGAACATGGTATCGAAATAATTGGAGTAAAAGCGTAGCAATGCTTGATGGCAGGTCAGCTTGGTCTTATTTTTCCCCACCAAAATGTGAATAGCAGTTTGTCGACTGAGACTACCTCCATAATTAGAAAGATCAGCTAGCATTCCCGAGGACCATACTGACATAGTAATGACCTCCTCTGCATGTTCTCATAGCCACTTCAATGCTAGATACCCGGTCGAGGTCCGATCAAAGGCGCAATTAAGGATACAGTAGCCATATATACACCTCTCGAATGCCTGATACGCAGTCGCCAAAATATCGTCTCCGTATACGGTTCTACCTTGTGTCAGCTAGACATAGCACGCTGCGTCCAGGTGATTGCTAGACTTACCCGGACGTCTCAGGCGACCCAGGTGAACGCTGTAACTTGGGCTCATGTGAAAGCTCGGTGGAGGAGAACGACGTAGTATCTGACCGATTGGAGTCTAGCATCATGATAGGAATCGTTGAATCTGAACAAACTGAAAACTATGAGCCTAGAGGCAAATGGAGACAGCAGGTAATTCTACCTCGAGTGGCAGAGTCTGTCTGGAATGATTAACAGGCCTGAAAGAGCACCTTGCTTATGGAAAAATGACAGCAGAAAGGTGAAAACTCGAGGGAAGGATGCTTAAAAGGTGATCGTGGAAGAAGACAAGGCATGAGCGAACTAGGCTAGCGCCATCCAAGGTTCTTCTCGCCCTTCATGGGCTTTTACAATAATGAAGCCTAACTACTCACAAACTATCAATTCCAAGCAATGTAAAACGAAATTCCTACATAAAGCAACAACTCAAATGATTTAGACGCTTTCTTTTCTACCAGTTACAATCTTGCCGACCCAGAAGCCCACGGAACAAGATCCGAGTAACTCACAACAAATCGCAGATCCTGATTGCTATAAAAAAAAATAAAAAAAAAGAGCCGTTGAGTTGCTGAATGACCAGATGAAACTTAGGAATTCGATTTCTTTTGCAATTCATGAATATTCCATCCATATGATTGACATGCATGATTGCTTTTTGTTTAAACTCATACCACAATCCACAATTTCCGCCCCTGAATCTTTCTTCTCCGTGTAAAAAGGAAATTTCTGCTTCGACTTCTACCCTTCGAGTCGACGCCAGTAAAACTATATAGGACTACTGACTAATCGAAGGGGATGCGTAGGGCTGGCCTTGCGAGGTTCTATGAGCCAAGGCTTGGGAAAGCATTGGTGTCGTCCGTGTTGATGGGAGCGCTGGATCCACCACCTCGTGGTCCGCCTCGTGGAGCACCTCGATAGGCGCCATCGCCACGGCCACGTCCACCACCTCTGGGTCCGTCACCACGGTTGCCGCGGAAAGATCCATCGCCTCTGCCACGCGGTCCATCTCCGCGACCACGTCCACCGCCTCTACCACCACGAGGTCCGTCACGTCCACCACGTTCAGGGGCTTCAACGAATCGCTGGTCGATTTCAACCACTTGCTTCTGCTTGCGCTCGCGCTCACGTTTAGCCTTGCCACCAGAGCCAGCAATGAAAGCTTCTTCCTCCTCCTTGGTTAGAGGCTTGGCATTGGCCCATTTCTTGTCATCCTTGCTGCCCTCATTAGGCTTGCGAGCTTCTGGAATACCGGTGCCGAGAGCGAGTTTCTTCTCAGCCTGTTGGGCGAGGTAGTCGGCGTAGGAGATGTTATGATCCTCTGGCTCGGGCTCAGCTGCAGGTGTAGATTCGGGTTTGTTTCCCTCAGCATCAACTGGAGCATCAGCTCCATCATCGACCAACGCTTCCTTCTCGTCAGTCTTTGCGATGCTCTCTCCTGCCTGCTCGTCTGCAAGTTCAGCGTTGCCTTCATTAGCACCCCAACCATGGCCAGCCTGCTTCTCGGAGTCACTGGGGCCGAGTTAGCATAAGCAACAATGAAGCAGCAGTGAAGGAGCTCCTACCTAGCTAAACTTCGGCTATGTCGGTCATAGTTACCACCGCGACCACCTCGACCTCCACGTCCACCTCTTCCACGGTCATTGTAACTGCCCGGAGCGCGGTCTCCTCTGGGATGGCGATCTTGGCGCACTCCATCATCAACAGGCTTGCTGCGGTTATTGTTCGCTCCAGCATTGCGATCACGGAAAGCTGCATTCATGCCGCAATTAGTATTCTGCAATTTCTTTGTGTTTGACCTGCCACTTTCACACAAGCAGTTGTCTCTGTGGTACCTTAAAGAAAGCTGACGAACCTTGTTCATTGCCAGTGAATCCACCACGGCGGCCGCCTCTACCACCTTCAGCGTTCGCTGGCGCTGCAGAAGGGGCTTCACGTGGAGCATTGCGCTTGTCCGTCCTTGCCGGTGTCTTATCGACAGCCTTCACCGGTGGCTCGGGCTCCTTGTCAGAGTCTTCATCGTGATCATTACCTGCATTATAAATTGTTAGATCGCGTGTCTCGTAGTCTGTATCGAGGCCCGTGGACGGTGGTTCATACCGAGAAGCTCGTAAAGGTTCTGGAAGACGAAAATTAGCGCTTAGTATACAGTGAAGATAAGTGTTATGAGACACAGAGATCGCAATGGTTGTAGTCCATTTTGTCGCATGGAGAGATGACATACCTTCGAGGCAACGGCGGCCATCTTGTCCGCCTTTGAAATGCCTCCGAAGAAGGCCTTGCTACCGAACGAACAATTCGAGTTTAGCTGTGAGGAGATTCGAGAACGACAGAGTCCTAACAGGTAGGAACCTGTCTCTCGAGAGGCTGGATGAACGTGATGTTGTTGAACAGGTAGAGCGTAAGAGCCGACAACTTCTCGCTCATTCACCTAGGTATTCCAAAACTTACGTCGCTTAATTCAGCTTTCGCGCTAGGGATGGGTTAATGCCCTGATTCGGCAGGGTCACAATTTTCGAGAAGGGAGAAATATTATGTGCGACCAATACTAGAACTATTGTCGTATTGCAAGATCAGTCTCCGTCACCAGCAGAGGCCCTTCAACTAGAAAGAAAACTATGTGACAGGTATCAGAGCTCGACCGGGCTGCTGCCAAGGTTCTGGTGAACGAAATTCCCCTTTCAATAATGAGAATGCCACTATCATTAAACTCTTTGAACTTTTTGTGAGTGACTTCATTATCCTGCCTCCTTATTCAATTTTCCTTGACCCTGTCCCTGTATTGGCTAGTGAAGCCATGCCATAGACTGCGCCGAAAGTCAAAGATACATTTTGGTAAATGCCATACCTTACTCCAACAATGCATTGAGTAAAACGCCGTCCAACCAACCTTCCTGTGGGTATCAGTTGCTTTTCAGCGCATCGAACTAGTATCAAAGGTGAACTGAGTGGGAAAATGCATGCTTGCCGATAGACCAAAAGGGTCCATATCGAGCATCGGATCGTAAGGGTCTAGAAGTTGTGTCATCGAGCTGAAGGTTGCTGGGTTTTCGCCGGCCTGAGACATCTGTTGCTGCTGCTGCGGAGCGTCGTGCTGGTGCGCAGGATTGGGAGGCATTTGTCCGAATGGTGCTGGGTACGGGCCTGGCCCGGCAATTTCGCTTGGGTCTTGGTCATCGACCATATCGGCTTGCGATTCGTACTCCTGTTCTGTACTCACGGAATCAATCTAGGACGAACATAGCTCTTTCAAAAGAAAATGGATAGGAGGGGGCGGGTCAGCTTGCCGAGTTGCTCAAGATGATTCTGGAAGGTGGGCCTGTAGTATGCGGCTGGGACACCTCCCATACTACTAGATCCACTACTTCCCTGTCCCTTCATAACAGAGATAATACCTGGTCCAAGTCCTCCGGTCACTGGCGGCATCGATAATCCATGGTGCATATGCGGCTTCAAGGGCTGGGTAGCCCGTTGTATTTGAGTCTGTGAGTCAGATGCTGGAGGGGTCATCACACCCTGTGTCTGAAAGCCTGGTGAGTTTGAGGATGGAGAGGAATGGTGTGACGGCGGTGTTGGACGAGTTTGTGGAGACGCAGTAGTGTGAAGCGACGGATGTGCATGAGACATTGGAGCTGCTCCCGGCTCGAGCTTAGGTGCAATATTTGAGTTTGATCGCCTGGCCTGGTGATGTCTGTTCATAATTGCACGCTGGACTGTGGGCGGTTGGTTCATGCCCTGTTGCATGTGCGTAGGTCCAAGATGTGGGCTTCCGGTTTTTGCGCGCAGCTCAGCCTGAACGTCAATTCCTTACATTCATGTTAGAACTCTTCTTACATTGCCGACTCTCAGCAAGGATTTACCTTTCTCTAAAAGAATTCTTTCAAGTAATGAATTTTTATATCTCAACATCAGACATTCATCAGCAGCGCTTCTGTGAGCTGTTTGGAGACTATGAAGATTCGTCTCATGAACTCGAATAGACTCCTCTAGTTGCTTAATGTACTCGGTACGACGTTCCCTGAACGCCGCCTGAGCTTGACGGTTACGCTGCTTGCGTTCCTCCGAGGTTGCATAGATCTATTATTGTCAGTGACACATAGTCTCATCACTCTAGTGTAAGACAGGTGAGGTGACGTACAGGTTTCCGACCGCCTTTCCGTTTGGGTTGTCCTGGATTCTCCGGATGAGATGGTCCAGCATCTCCCTCGGCTTCTGGAGTCGATTCCATGATGTCCTCAGAAGACCCTCTCATATCTTCTTTCTTGTCGACGGACATATTGTCGTCCATAGCTACTCCTCTACTCATCTACCGAACCGGCAGAGAAAGCTGCCAGTGTTACAAGCTGCAAGGGGTACTTTGGGGAACAAGCAAACGCGCGATAAGAATAGTGGAATTGGCCGCGTCTACGGCGACTACAGTCGATTTGCCTCCTCCACAAGCCAATCTTCTAACCCAGACGATTGGTAGCGATGTATGAAAGCAGGGTCAAGAGATAGATATGAAACGAATGTATGGTGGTAGAGAGTTGCTGTCAGGTAATGGGTTTGGTAATGGAATGAGCAAAAGGTGTGACAGCGCGCCGACGAAAAGTTATGTGATTTTGATCAAAAGCAGGTGATATGTATGAGAGTACCCGAAGGCGGAGAAGATGGAAGCACCTCTAATGCTTTCTAGCTCGCTTCTAGCTTCCCGGTAACCAGGGCCACGGACCAGTAGAAGGTCGGACTCGGATGTACTTTCTTTTTTGTCGCGGTTGTCGGTCCCTGACTCTGTCGTAGCGTAACCCAACTGCACGGCGCCGAAGGAGGGGGCACTGCCTTCCTCAAATTGCGTCTGTTGATAATCTACTTACGATATATCTAGTATGGTTAGTCGGCCAGAAAGCAGCCAGGTTATTGGTTCCCCCACAATTGTTCAGAGTTTTCGCTGATCTGTGCGTAGGGCGAGTGTTTCACTGGTAATAGGCAATTCCATACCGTAAAATCAGGATCAGGTGAGGGGCAAAGAGCTAGACGATAATGACGACGACGTCCCATGAAAAATTTTCACCGTAGATCCGGTTTGACTTGCCTCCTGACTTGCTTTTTGGACATAAGCGTTGCACTGCCCAGACGAAGGCCCGTGTCGCTGGGCTATTGCTTTTCTCTCGCAGTGGCTGGATGGGGAAGATGAGATGAGGAACAAAGTTCAGTCTTTTGCTTCGCTGTCACCTAAGCACGCGGCCAGTTCCGGCTGTGACGTTACGCGATTCAAGCTTGTGACCTGCTCCATTCCGTAGATTCAATGCAAGATCATTGGTAGCGCGACCTCGCTACGGACTTCATGGGCGTCAAGGAGGGGAAGAAATGACCTGAAGCAGCAAGGCGACAGTTCTGTTGGCAGCACAGTGATCCCGGCCTGCAAAACCTTCAACCAGGCGTAAAAGGCGGCCGTGCGTGCCGGGAAAAGGCTGCGCCATTGTTATGGCTTACCAGCCGCGTTGCGAATAGGCGTCCAAGCTTCCAGAGATCGCCAATATTGAAATGAAGGTGCGGCGTCCTGCAGATGAGGACATCACATCACATCACATTATAGCATATCATCGTGCTGTCAAAGTACCCCCAAATAAATTAAGGATATGCACAGACAATCTTGTTTGAGCGTACCGCTGCAAAGTGTGCGCATTCCCGCACAAGGGGCTTGCCACTGCCCGCAATCACAATAGGTTCACGCGGTTTGGGGAGATGCGCAAGCTATGCCTCTTGCAGATCAAAGATGTGAACATCTCCGCGGTGGGGTCATTTGCAGCATTTGGCCACCCTTGACTAGCTTTAGCTGTTTTCATGGTACACAGACTGCCTTATCATCTAAATCTTCCCCCGTTATCGGATACCTAAAGGGTATTTGGTAATCTACCAAAGGTACATATATCGTGACAACATCCATAATATGCGGCCGTATCTACAAGCCCGAATATCAGCCTCTTTGCATAACGGACGAGAAGCTTCCCGTGAGCAGTATGACCTGACCTTCCGACCTTTCTCTACTGCGTCAGCCAACTAGCAGTAATGTCCGGTTCTCGGATGCCCGCCGGGCACCAGCGAACACAGAATTAGCCCCGCAACGAAGAATTTTCGCTGCGCCGTCTTGCCCTGGGCGATTGGCAACAAGTGGACGCGTGACCAGGTATGGCTTGGCCGGGAATTTGGATGAAACTTCAGCCCTTGAAGGATTGCGACTGCTTAATTGCCTCGTATTCCATGCTTTATGGAATTGTTCATTACGTCTGCTCTCATCGAGATGTGAATTTTGCACTAGCCCTATTTAGGTCAATTTACGAACTTTGTATGAGACCAGCAGTAGTTGTTCTCCTATTCTCAAATGTTTCGATATTTCGTATCCAAGATTGTCCTGTTGTATTCAAATTGTTGTCTTGAAGGATGCATATGAGGCAGGGTTAAGGGTTCTTCAAAATTCATTTGGAGTGGGGCGCAAGTGTTGCTTTGACTGTCTCTCTTTTGTGCTCAGTCCACCTTTATCGGCTTCTGGAAGCTGTGAGCAGTTTCGTATCTACTGTTTGAGATTTACAGGAGCTAGCTTGACGTGCTCCTCGATGAATGCTGTCATTATATTCTAATCAACGGAGTCTTATCGAAGAAACAACCCTTTTAATCAAATTATGAAATTGAAAGCTTGATGTGATTGCAAATGCTTGGAAATTGGTATTCTTCCATCTTTGCATTTTGATATGGCGGTAGGTTCGTTTAGTATGTCAATTTCTCAATTTAGGGGGAGTAAATCACATGACCAAGCCCCTCTATCTCGCGTTGAAGCCTCAGGCATAGAGAAGCTTTGACCACAAAGGTAAACAAAACAAAAAGCGTCCATGACGACAAACATTCAATCGCGATTATTACCCCACCTTCATTCCTCTCAAGTCTTGCGACTTCAGTTTTCCCACATTCTCATAGCTTCTCTCGAAATCAACCTCGCAACCACCCTCGATTGCATACAGTCACCATGTCGCCTCCTCGTCGGTCTTCCAGACTTCGGGGCAGCTACAGCTCTCCCAACAAGGTAAGATACGTCGCGTGTCACAAAGGTTCATACGGTCCGTCAAAATTGCTAATCCTCTCCCTAGCCAAGTGCTATCTCCTCTCGTCGGCTCTCCTGCCTCACAGAACGCGAAGAAACTGTAAATGCAGAAGCTCAACCCACCTTTAATATTGCTGTTTCCTCTCCAATGGTACCCCGCACTCCAGCCACAGCGGGCCGTATCAGACCACCGTTTGAGGAGATGCATCCTGGTAAAACTCATAGTACCTCTTCTCCGTCCTTCGACCTTCGCTATGCCCGTCCTACGCCAACTTTGGGGCCCGACGCCCAGCGATTGATGGATGAGATTAGAGAGGAGGCACTTCGAATCAAAGTACAACTCGCGGCCCAACGAGAGGAGGAGAAACGCAACGCGGTACTTGAGGACTCGACTGCCTCCGTATGTCGCAGAATTGCTACGCCTAAGGGCAAGGTTGGCAGGTTCAGTGAGGTTCATATTGCAGAATTCAAAAAGATGGATTCAATTGCCGGACACGCTTCGGCCTTCAGGGCCCAGCCGGGTCGCTTTGCAGCCACGACTGCATCCTTGAAACGATCACAATCGAGGGCCAAATTGGATAGTCGAGAGGAGGTTTCTCGAGGCGGAAATACGTCCAGCCAACCCCAGTCTCTGGAGAATACTCCGGCGAAGCGTTCTCGCACGGCTGAGAACCAAAACTCTTCACAAATCCTGAACTACAACCCTGCCACACCAAAATTTTCTCGCTCTCAGTCAGTCCTCAACTCAATCACAACTCCTACGCAAGCTTCTCTTGCTCGAGCTGCCAGCGTCAAACAGCAAAGTCAGATTCCTGCATTATCCCACTTACCATCAAAACACAGTCTGACGGCACCGCGACGTTTCACTAAATCTGCTACTATGAATAAAATAAGTGGTATCGTGAGATCTGAGTCCATAAAAGACCTATCTACCAGTCAGAGTAAATTTGATCGGTTCAAATCTATCCTACGTCGTCCTATCATCGGCGCATCAAAGCCGGCCGCTACAATGCAGACATCAATTCCAATTATGAGCAGTCCTAACAAACCGGACCTTGGCAAGGAACTTCCATCTATCCCCACCACTCTTTCATTGGATTATATAAAGACTATCAGACATGTCAATGTCACACCGAGAACAGCCATTAGGAACATAGCAACTCTGCAGAACTCACCATCCCCATTGAAATTGGGTATTGGAGATGTCCACTATCCTTCTCTGGAATCTAGGATAACTCATAATAGTTCGGCTCAGCAAGTTGAATACCCAACTCTAGCTCCTAGCCTGCACCCAGAGGCGCCTGCGCAGGCGAAGGCAAACTCACCCCCGCCCTCTGTGCCTGGCACCTTTACCTTTCGCAGCAATCAAACCATCAATTTCGGCGCAACGCCCCGCGGGTTCGGCGCTTCTCCTGGCCAGTCTAGTATTCGCCAGGTCAGGCCGAGTATCTTCCCAGGCACCATGCCAATTCCTGGCTCCTTCCCAGATGGCAATAAGGAGAATGTTGGAGTGTTCACTGATATGCCACATGGTATTAGTGACAAGAAACGTCGCCGCGTTGACTGTGATGATGCAAAGGAAGAAAAAGAGGTTGAAGGCTCACCAGCAAAGAGACGCAAAGGTCCTGTTGCAGAGTTGGGGTCACTGATTGCACCCAAGCTTCAAGCCAAGAAGATGGCGCGAAAGTCCAAGGTTCCAAACTCGTCCAAGAAAGGAGTCATGAGCTTGACACGTCTGAACATGCTTGCTCGTCCGAAGCCAAGAAAGTAATGCTGTCTGCGAAGGGTAGTAACGAACTGGATCTGATTTTATGGGGGTGTTATGGTACCAAGGTGCAATGGTGGGTGCGAAGTGTTCATACTGATGAGTGTCGCTGGTTTGTTTGATTATTTATTTGGAGTACGTATGGCTGGTATCTCATGATCTGATGGATTAGACATGAGCAAATGGAAGAAATGGCTTCACGACTTCACGATCTGCAATTTTTGGTATGGAATGTACAACTATACCGCACTTTGCTTCTCCTTTCCTGTATTATTTCTCTGAGCATGCCTGCTTCATTTGCCAGATTAGTTTCTCTAAAAGTACTGTACGATGGCCCTTTCATTAAACAAGTAGTATAAGCAATAAAAGTAAATTTGATTGGGTGGCCTATCTCAGCGATGGAGTCGGCCTCGAACGCCCCTGTATGGCACCTGCCAAGATGGACATTTGCCTCATTAATCTCGGACGTCTCAGCAAACTCTCTAATATTAGCTACAACACAATTAATCTGATACATCTACACAACCACTATTGTATCCATGGACTTGATATATTTCTATTCTTCGAACACAACGGGAGTCTCTGCGTAGCCCAAATAAACGTGTGATTTGATGTAGCCCAACAATTACAAGGCTATCAAGTGTTCAATCGCTCTTTACGCTTCACAGATATATCCAGCAAGCGTAAGCGCAAGTATTCCTATAAAAGCCGTTGCTGATAACATCCATCTTTACGACTCCATTCTGCTCCCCTGCGCTTTCCGACCGAGCAATTTCTCATTTTATAGTGAAGCCAACTCTGAAAGACACCATGGCGCCTTCGGCTGAACCGTCTTTCCTTCGTACCTTTTGCTGGACACCCTAGTTTCGACCGGCGAGACCCTGAATTTTAGGTCACGAGGCTAGAATCGCGTGCAAGATGTGCTGGAGAAGTTCTTGGATCTTAGTATTTGCTGGGTGTGTGGGAAAATTGTAGTGAGGGACGAGGAGATGAGGCACCGGGGATGTTTTGCATATTTAATTTGTGGAACTGGTCTGGACCCGCCGATGTAGAACGAGAGGACGAGGAGGGAGAACGACGCCAGATTGATGAAGAAGACTAAGATGAAAGGGGTGACACAGATTCCAGCTACATTGATAGGCTAGGTCGGGGACGGATTCAGCGGCAGCGAGGCGTGGAATTGAAGAGTGCTCTTCTCTGCTCCTGTTGCTAGAATGCGATAGACGGTCTTTACCGGTGTGAAATTTTGGGGATTGGGCTCGAGAATGTTGCGAAGAAAGACGGCGGATTGAGCAAATCTAGAGCCTACATGTTGAGAAGAACGAAATCAAACCACGGCTCCGGCAAGCGACCAGGACTTTCACAAAGGGACACAAACAAGCCCAGAGATGCTAGTATCAGCCTTGATTCAGGGTAAATCTTCTTACTGGCGCAACAGAGATTGGAATCTGTGAAGATGGAAATGCGGACCATACATCAAACTTTTAGCACAATAGAGCCTATCAGCTCAATGCCAGCTCCGATGTACGTGTCAGTGCTGGATATGATTGGTGAGCCGTCCTTTCGAGCAAGCAAAACGAAGCCGTTGCCAAGTAATCGGCAGCCAACGTCTAGGCAAATGACAGCACAACTTCATCCCGAAAGCTCGAACATCATTACTTGATCTGAGGCCTATGGTTGAAAAGGAGCCTCCAGACTTCCATGCTATCCTAGACGAGGCTGCTACCGTGATAGATCTGTCCTCTCATGAGGAGATGAACTATGTTGCGAACAATAGCCCTTGCACTGCCGTCGGCTCGAAGATCGAGGATACGATGACCTTCGAGCCAGCAATCTCGGAAGATGTTGAAGTGGGAATATCAAACCGCCATACCTTATCGGCGTACCGAGTACCTCGTCCCCGACGGAGTGGTACTCTCCACCCTTTCAAAAGGGCTGTATATCGGCTGCCTCTTAGCTTGAGCATTCCAAAGTCTTCATTTCCTCGTCTGATAGCGGCGAAACGATGCCGTCAAGACTAATGCCTACCAATGGAGGCGCCTTTTCCGTTCATTCGTCACAAGTCGCAACCCTTCTTCTCTCAAAATATGAAGCACTGAAGAAGAGGGATGCCTCTAGAGAAGAAGAGCCTACTGTGGAAATGTTCAAGAGGGAGAAGACAGTAGGGAAAACTTTAGCCGTTGGAGAAAAGATCAAGAGTGGAATAAAAGGCCATCAAACAATAGAAGCTGGCTATGTGGGTAGGAGAGATTAGCTGAGGAGGGAATTACTAAGTTTGTTCAAAGGACGTAGAGATCCGTCTCAGGAGCAATGATTAGGGGCAAGCTGGTCTTATTCTCGTCCGTATATGAAGTAGTACAAACCGTCTCTAAACAACAGTACCTATTAAATCCTAAGAATTATCACTAGATCATCATACTCCACGTGGCAGGCCGAGAGAATTTCAAGCCGTTCAAATGCGTATCATAAACAAAAACTCTGTGATGTAAATACAAGGTTGATACTTATGTATATAGCGCGTCGTGTGAAGCTTCGCGAATGACCGCAGAACTACGCACCCGAGCTTCGTCTCAGAACAACTTAAAAGCTCCACGACGACTAGCCATGACCCCCACCACACTTCCATAACGCCCAACCCGCCTATAAACACCCAATCCTCACCTCAAAATGCCCTCAATTACGCGCTATCTCCCCTTCGCCCCCGGTATCACCCCCCTCCAAGCAACCACCTACCTCCTTGGCACCTGCCTCTTCAGCATCTCTTTCCTCGTCTTCCTGAACTCCAGCATCTCTTTTGTGATTACCGACCTGCTTAACATAAAAGATGGCGTTGGAGACTTAGTTGGCACGCTGGGCTTTGCGGATGAGCTGGTAGCGCTTATTGCGTGTCCGGTTTGGGGGATAATCAGTGATAGACTTGGTGTGAAGTGGGTTTGTGGGCTGGGGTATGCGATTGTCGGGTGCAGTTTGACGCTGTTGGTCCAGAGTTCGAATGTGTATCCGCAGCTTTTGGTGGCGCGGATTGGGTTTAGTTTAGGGGGGAGTGCGACGTGGGTGTATTCCTTTTCCAGCGCGGTCTTGGGGCGGGGATGGCGCGTAAGGCATTGGAGCTAATAAGTGTGTCTTAGGGCGACTATGGTTACGGCAATCTTGCCTTCGATGACGGGCGGGCAGAGGGAAGTACAGACAGACCGGAGAAGGGAGAGGGCCGCTTTGAGTGTGCCGCCTACGTTGAGGCATAGTATTGCGGAGAGTCTGGATTCTGAGGCGACTATCACGCCTGAGAGTTATATAACACGAGTGGCAGACCGGACAGGAGGAAGAGATGGTGCTATATCTAGGATAATGCCTGCTGAGAAGCCATCTTCTAGCCCACCACGGCTGGCGGGCTTGGTAGGAGTCTTCACTGGCTTGGGGGCTATCTTGGCTCTTCTTGTTTTCCTGCCATTGCCGGCCCGCTTTTCTCATATCAAAAGTGTCACGCAGGGCCAGGCTGTTGCTGACAGCTTCTATGTCGTTGGTGCAATTGCGTTGGTTGTAGGGGTAGCTTGCTTTTTTGGGCTGGGTAATCTACAAGGAGAAGAAGATAAAGGCTGGAGACTTTTGCTTGGCAGGCCCAAAGCTGGTCATAACTATCAGCCTATTTCAAATGATATGAACGGACATGTGAATGGGAATGAAGGGGTTACAGCAAGGCCATTCCTGCCGTATTGGCGACTTTTATTCGATTCCACAGCCCTAGGGTTCAAGGATGCTCAGATTGGTTTGGGATATTTAGGAGGCTTTGTGGCTCGAGCCTCATCAGTCGGCATATCTTTATTCATTCCACTTTACATCAACGCATACTTTATCAGCAATGGATTCTGCAAAGGCTCTCCTACGGATCCATCACCTGAACTCAAGAAAGAGTGCAGGGCGGCTTACTTACTCTCATCAGAATTAACAGGAATCTCGCAGCTGATTGCTCTGCTCTGCGCACCTGCATTTGGGTATTTGTCAGATCGATATCGGCGATTTAATGTTCCCTTACTGGTTGCAAGTGTTTGCGGCGTGGCTGGATACACGGCGTTCGCTCAGTTGACCAGCCCAGAAGTCAAAAATGTGGATGGCAGAGGAGGAAGTCCAGTGGTCTTTTTAATCGTCGCCCTGATTGGTATATCACAGATAGGTGCCATTGTCTGCAGTCTAGGATTGCTCGGGCGGGGGGTCCTCGGAGATGAAGGCGGCTACAATCTATCGGCGCAGCTGGATCACGACGGGGCTAATACTCCAACTCGTATTGGTACCCCTGATACGGAGCGTCTCCTAAATAGTCCATCTGAAGAGCACCATTCTGCCTCAAGAAACCATCTCAAGGGATCAATAGCTGGCGTCTACTCCCTGTCAGGAGGCGCGGCGATCCTGCTTCTCACAAAACTTGGTGGATATCTATTTGATACACGGTCTACTGGAGCGCCCTTCTACATGATGGCGATATTTAATGCGGTTTTATTGGTTGTTAGCATTAGTAGCGGTTTTTATCGGGAATATCGAATGCGGCAACTACGAAGTTGAAAAGCCATTTATGGTCATCACGGCAAGGCATTTTTGGGTTTAGAGGAGTTTCTTGCAAATACCTTTATTATCTAGAAGGAAAATATGGCCACGTGTTGAACACGGCGCTCAATCGTTTGAAAACGAGAAACATTTTACACAAGAAGAAAAGATCTTACTGAAAAGAAGGACACAATTGCGGACCGCTATAGCTAGTGGCTCTTCATTGCTGAGGACACTGCGATGTGCTCAAACTACCATCGCTGTTACCGCTCAAGCCATTCCTTCGGCTCTTTGGTCTCATAGAATCAAGATCACGATCTTCAGGAGGATGCCGGTCCGCGTCTCGGACAGTAATTGGGTTACTGGCACTCTTTTCATATCTGAAGTCACCAGGACGATCACCAACACGATTCGGCTCATCATACCTGGAGCTCCCAAATGGATCACGGAAACTGGTACTTCTGGTGGGATAATCGATGCCATACCTAGTGTCACGGTCTCCCAGGTAGTCAAATTTGATATTATTGTCTCTCTGGTAGTCATAACTTCTGTAATAGGACTCAGCTGCACTTCCCGGAGCCCCGTATAGAGGATCCCTGGCGCTGCTGCGCAGCTCCTCATAGTAATTGGGTTTTGATCTAGCTATGTCTTGCTCTAGATTTCGGCGGTGGAGACTGGTGCCATAGTCGAGGGTGGCTCGATCAATGGTGCTGCGAGCCGCAGCGGCACGCTCACGGTCAAGCTGGCGTTGCCGTCTGTTGTACTCGCATGTGCTGCAGCGTAATGGGTCTTCAGAGACTAAATGCCTCTCACATCTATAGTGCCGAACTTCAAAAGGAAGTCCGCTCGGTGTGTAGGAAGACATCTTGCGAATGTATTTTGCAGTTTCTCTGAAATGATCCAGGTGTTTGAGCTTTCTGAATATGTGAACTGAAGGTGCTTTGTGAAGTCTCTCGTGTTGTGAGCAGAGTAGTGGTTAGGTAAAGGTCAGAGTTTGAATCTTGTCCTGGAGGGGAAATCCGGGCTTATATAACCTCACCATGAGGTCCAACTGAACAGCAGCTCTCATGAACAGACCTCTTGAAGAGCATCACAGAAGGACATTCCTTGTGTTTCAAACTCCTTTCTTATTCATCATCTCTTCTTTGCTTCGTTTAACGGCATGGATTTATCTCTATCCATTTATTGTTCGAAATTTGAGGGGGGCATAAAGCTGTTGTTCATATCCTTCCTTCTTTGTTGGATGTTTGTTTAAGCAACAGCCAGGTACGCCGAACAAAGGGCTACGGATCTTTTCATGGAACTTACTTCTTCACTGTTGTGTCTCAACGATCCAGGTATCAGTTCTTCTTTGTCTTTCAATGAAGTCATAGAATAAGAATGATCCTCAGCTGCAATTTTTCTTACTTATTATGATGAAATTTGAAAATCTGGACTTTTTGAATCTTTAGTGTCCATCTTATTAGTAGGCTACTGTCAATAAGCAAGCTCAGATACTGTCACACCAGTCCGCCCCGTCGAGATCTCACCCAAAAGGGTCGATTAAAAATATGTTCATGATTGATAAAGACCGGGAAGACTAGAACAAGGAATGAGGAAATAGGGGAACAGGGTCTATTATATACTCGAATTGAACGCTAGAAGAGCTCTTATATCATAAGATTTGATTTTCTAAAAAGCTCATGGTTCGTCATGTGGCGACAGAGCTTGCCATACTATAGACAATCGTCGATAGTGTAGGCTTTACCGTCTCGCGGCAGCTTCTGGCCAAGCCGCACTTGCGGATCAAAACTTTATCTGGCAAAATCCAGGCACTTTTGCTAAAATCGTTCTTGAATCGAAGGTCACCTGGATCGCAACGCCGCTTCGGGCCGAGAAGAGAATCAAGTCTTATTGCCCTCTGATATGTATACTATTGCACCAAGTCATATGCAATCACCTAAACCCAGGTATACCATGCCGAATAGACCAGAACGCCGCCATATGCCTCCAACGCCTCTAAATGCAGCCCTCAAGGCTCCCTCTTAACACTTGCCTGCCCAGCTTCCTCATCCTCCACTTTCCCACCCGTAGCCTCCACGACCATCTCAACATCCGCTCTCAACTCCGGCAAAGCAGAGACCATTTCCCTCGCCAAAGTATCCCTAAATCCCGCAAACGCCTTCTCCTTCCCCAACATCAACTGATTGCCCCGTCTCGCCAACTCCACAAACTCTCTTGTATAAATATCCGGATTGCGGCCTTGGTCAACGTATTGGAGTAGTTCGGGAGGGACTTGGATCGGGGGGAAGGAGGCGGATGTTGAGGTGGAGTATAGGGTTGTCAAAGAGGTGTGGAGGCGGTTGCTGGTGGTAGGAGTTTAGCTTGCTTGTGAGAATTGAGAAAGGGATGAAGGGGAGGGGACGAACACAGTGTCTTGTAAGATGCCTTTGCTTTGGACATCGGGGCCGACATTATCGTATGCTGCTGCTTGGACCATGAGCTCGTAGAGGTCTTGAACAATGTCCTGGATTTGTGCTGGAAGGTATATTATTAGTTGCGTGTTTCGATACGCCAATGTTGGCGTTCGGTGCAAATTCACGCACTAAGCGAGGGGGGAGCTATATACCTTCGATAGCATTGTGATCAATCTTGTCAACAGGCGCCATGGTTGTCGTGCAGTATGGGCGCTGGACTGGTCCCTAGGAGCTGTACACGCCAAAGCTGGGAAGTGAACTCGGTAATTGCTAGGAAATTGTTGCAGCCTTGCGATCAAGGCATGAAACAATGTAACACGGGCCTCCTTGGTACCTACTCTTCGACCCTAAATTTGTATCCTTGTTGCCGGAATAAATTCTACCCGGATCTTGGGATGCCAAATACTTGACCGCTTGTCAAACCTCGGATGCATCACGGCAGCTGGACTCGTTCGATCTTTGTTACTTTTCCGAAACTGTGGTTGCGTAGCAACAAATTCACATGCCCGAGTTTCACTCGCGTTTCCAGCCTAGGCCTGCACCGGAATAAGCTTAAAACTTTCAGGATGGTGGTTGCTTGCAAAACGAGACATCTTACTCAATTAGCATGGAAGGCAAAGCTAAGTGGAACTGAATAGTCTCAGCGCAATGACATTGACGAAATTCAAGGGAAGGTAGAGTGTGTTATAAACTTGTAGGCGTTCCACGCCATCTATCTACCCATTATGACAGGAGCTACTCTGTCATTATCTAATGCCGCTCTGTAACCAAACGCACTGCTCAGATTCCGTGTAAGGTGTACGTATTTCTGCACTTGTCATAAATCATAACCATGAGTATCAACCGCCCAAAGATGCATGGCAAAACCACTCTCGTTGATCAAGGTATCCAGGCCCATCTCAAATTACCGGAATACCATAACACAATATCCAAAGGTTTGTGCTCGATCGCCCCAACTCCGTAGACTCAAAAGAGACTGGCCCATACTATTCGCTCGTACAAATAAGAATAATAGTAACAAGTATGAAAGAATAGAAATTAAATCATTGCTGACAGTCCTTCTATCGGAGTAATCAATTTCCGTTCCTGGTTACAGGCAGTGGGTGTATTCGCAACAGATTGGTTTGGAGTCATTTGCGGAGTCAGTGGTGTCTCAATCTTCGGCTTCGCATACGTAGTGGCTGCCAATGCCCGTGTATGACTACTTTCTCTGCGGCGTTTAGGAGCGTCCTTGATTTTCGGGTGGGTATGGCACTTTGGGGAGTATTAGCACCTTGTAGTAAATCTGAACTGTCAAGTCTCAGCTTACCTTGTACGCATGCCTAAACCACGTAGTTCCTTTCTTTTTGCTACTAACAAGTGCCACCCAATCATTGCAGCTTCCACACAATCCTTCCCATACGTCTGGATTTCCATCCATTCTTCGTGTTTCTTGAGGCTCTTGAAATGCACTACCAGTTGCAGCACTAATACCATGAGTGAAGCTCTTGTCATACCAGAAGGCGCTATTTTTTAAGACAAGCCAACGACCCGGTTTACAGATACCGCACCAGCCCTCACGCTTGTTTCCGTGACCACGAACCCAACGAGGGGTGTATAAGTCGCCATCAAATCGAAGTTCTTGCTCATGAGGTACGAGATCTAAATCTGTAGGGTTCATATCTTCAGGAGGCGGTGGGACTTGCTCTTCATGTAGAGATGCATAGAGATCAGGTGGATCGCTAAGGTCCGTATAATGGGAGTGTAGTGCATGGGGGTCGGCATTGCTTTGTAACATCCGAAAAAGGCCATGAGAGAGTAGGGGAGCAGGGTTCTGAAATTGGTGATTCTCTTGGTAAGGATGAGACGGAAGAAGCATGCTGTTCCGGTGGAAGCCTGAGTTGTTTGACAAAAGAAACGGATGTTGTTGGGTTTGCAAATTACTCGTGTTCAAGGGAATTTGATTGTCCGGAATCGTTGGCGATGAATGTCGGGATGACATCCTTTGTGGATGTGAGGTAAAATATTCAAGCGTAGAATGGTATACAAAAGGTGAAGGTCTTCGCACTGGGGCATAAGATCCAGTGGACCATCTTTTGTTACGGGAACTATCAACAGAATATGGCGCGCTCCGCATGCTTGGCCTTGGTGATGGGGAGGCGCGGCCACGGCTCTGTGTTCGAACTAGTTCGGACCTACTCTGAGGCGTCATCCTTGGGGATGCGACGGGTGAAAGCTGTGTAGAAGACAGTAGGGAATTTCGGTTAGAAGGGGGAGGGTAATCGGTGGTGAATGATGGTGCTTCAGATAGCGTAGTAGAGAAATCCTCATAGGACTGCATTTCTGAAAGACCACCAGTCGTTGAC
>Ga0335074_10000270_pt1 | contig 78883 bp, 67 predicted proteins | sample Lox_Sample_23_FD_206715 | JGI IMG/M metagenome (GOLD analysis project Ga0335074, IMG submission 206715) | Soil microbial communities from Loxahatchee National Wildlife Refuge, Florida, United States - Lox_Sample_2.3 | ecosystem: Environmental > Terrestrial > Soil > Wetlands | place: USA... | reverse complement strand
GTGCAACTGGGCAGGCAGACGTAACCCTGGCACGGGGGCGTAGGTTTGCCCATCTGCGGTGATTAGCTCGATGTGGACGGGCGGAGGAACCCGGTTGGTGGGCAGGTGAAGCGGATCAATGGCGCTGACACCGTCCAGATGCGCGAACCACAATTTGCCATCTGGCGACTTGGTCACAACCGGATTTAAAGCGGCGCCCAGCGCATGCATCCTCAGCCCGTCAGTTCTATCAAACACGAGCGGATGAACCGGATGTTGCGAGCCAGACGCCCACGCGTCGAGCTCGCTTCGCTCGATGCGGAGCAGGCCGCAGGCAGTGTTCAGCCACAGGGAGAAGGCGTCGTCCTCGATGACCCATTTAATGGAATCGCAAGGCATACCATTGCGAGTCGTCAGCGTTTTGACCCGACCGTCCCTGATGCGGCTGAGGCCGCCTTCGGTGGCGGCCCAAAGCGTGCCCTCGTGATCGAGGTGGAGATTCCAAACCGTGTCCGAACCCAAGCCATCCTTGCTGCGAAAGGATCCGCGGACTTGTCTGTCCTTGAAGTAGGCAACCCCCCCGTGCAGGAATGCCAGCCACAGCCCCCCGGTGCGCGAGTCGGGTACGACTGCGCTAAGCCGAGGGTCTGGACCGTGGGCAGACCATGGCCACAGCACAGAATCGACGACGCTCCCGTCGACTACGTGGAACAGGCCAGAACCAGGGTAACTGATCCAGACGCCCTCTCGTGCATCGGCAAACATGGCAATCCAAATCGTATCCGGTACCCCCACAACGCGATGAAATCTGCCATTCTCGAACCAGGCGGTGCCGCGGTCCGTGCCGACCCAAATGCGACCGCGCCCATCTTCGAACAGGGAATCGATCGCGCTGCCCGGTAATTCGGAATCAACTATTTGTGTGATCTCGCGAGGTCCCGACTCGGTCTGTGGCGCCAGGGCCAAGACTGGTCGTGTGACGGGCGGGGCATTCGAACGATAGATGGTCCGCTGGCCGCGGCTCCATCTGTTCAGGCCACCGTAAGAGCCCATCCAGAGACTACCATCCCGGGCTGCGAGGACACACGCAACTGGCGTGGACAGTCCCTCCTGGGCCGAGATGGTAGAGACGGCGGCTTCACGAAGGTGGTCGAGCCCATTGGTAGTGCCTACCCAAATGGTTCCCTCGCGATCCTCCAGCAGAGCGTCGACAAAATCGCCCGAAAGACGACTTCTCTCCTCGAGCCAGGTGACTCTGCCCTCCTGAACATGCAAGAGCCCGCGCTGCATCGTTCCGATCCAGAGAGCACCGTGGCGATCGCGCAGTAGGCTCTCTGCTCCGAACAGTTGCGGAACGCCTGGGATGGTGTATTCCTCCATCCCATTGCCCGCGGTCTTTAGCAGGATGCGGTCATCCGCGCCGCTGATCGCAACCAAACCCGTCCCACGATCCCCTGACACCAGAGCTTGCGGAGCGCGAAAGGTCTGCGAGGCGTAGCGGTGGGGAGGACCGGGCGTCCACTGCCACAGCCCCGATTCGGTCCCGACCCACAGATGTCGATCGCTGTCCTCATACAAGGAATAAACGGCACTCCCGCGAGGCTCATTAGAATAAAACAAACCACGGCCGGGCCGACCTTCGATCTCACTGCATTGAACCTTTGTTCCACGAATCGCGCAGAGCCCTGCAGCCCCTCCCGCCCACACTGTGCCCTCGTGGTCTTCCAGCAGGGAGAAGACAGGCGTTGCGGCCAGCGCAGGGTATTGAACGAGCTGACCCTGGTGCCAATTGACCAGCCCCTTCAGCGTGCCGACCCACAGCGCGCCGTCGCGCCCAGCCAAGAGGGACAAGATGTTCGAGCTCGGGAGAGGCGGTCCAATTCCTGGTCCTGATGGGACAAACCGAATGCCATCAAAGCGAACCAGGCCAAATTCCGTGCCGAGCCATAGATAGCCGTCACTCGTCTGCACGATCGAGTTGATCCGGCCCTTCAACCCGGGGCTATCGGTCCAGGCCGTGTGCACATGCTGAATGAGGTCGCCTAATACTTCAGAGGCGTAGGCACTAGGGGCTCCTGCCAGCAGCGCTAGGATCGCAGCCGACAGCAAGACCGTGTACCGAGACCTGCCCCGACGTGCTGCGGGCGCGACTCTCGCATCTCCGGCCGGCGCATGGCAGATCATGTGTATCGCCGTCATAGTTGTACGGAGAAAGTATGCCAGCGTTCCCGAAGCTGTGCGCCTCCAGCCATTTGATGACAGCTCTCGGCGCATTTCCCACTCCCTCCAATGTCTTCGCGAAGACGAATCCGTCCGAGCGCGCTCACGTCCTTAACGGCTTTTCTCAGCTCGGAGTGGCGGCGGACAGTATACGTTGCAGTGCAATAGACCTTCGCCGGCGATTATTTTCCCGTGTGCCTTGCGTGAAGGGCCTTCGGATACGGTCGCATCGAGTTCTGACGGGGCGCGCTCCGGGGTTGGTCCTCAAATCGACGCAAACTTCACATCAAAATTTGCGCCGAACCTCCAGGGCGACTTCCAAGGGAGCGCCTGGCGTACCGGTCACGGATCCGCCGCCAGCGCCGGTGATATCGTAGCTGTTGAGGTAGTAGAAGTGGTCGGTGAGATTAAGCGCGAGCAATGAGGCTTCCCAGTTGCCCTGCTCTGGTCTCCACGTGATGCGCGCATTGTAGAGCGTGTAGCCGCCGATATGGTTGGTTGGGGCATTAACCGCGTCGGTGTAGATATCCGTGCGCATGCTCGCATCCAAGCGCGGCGTGATGGAGCCCCAGGAGCCAAGCGGGATTTTATATTCAAGCCCAATATTGCCCTGCCACTCCGGCGTGTACGGTGTTGTCATCGAGGTGGTCACTCCGGTCGGAAGGCTGCTTAAGCTCGTGTACTTAAAATTCAGATAGCTGCCCGACGCGTTGATCTCGAGCCCGGACATTGGGTGCGCCTCGACCTCGAGTTCGATACCTTTGATGTCCGCGTTGCCGGTGTTGTAGGGCAGTGCACACGGTGTCGCGGCCGGCGGAATGGCAAAGCCGGGAGGATTCAAGAATCCGCAGTTAAGCAGGGTCAGTTGGATGTCCTTGTACCTGGAAAAGTACCCATCCAAGTTCACGCGCAAGGTGTTGCTGAACCACGAACTCTTGATCCCGACCTCAGCGGTTGTCACCGTCTCAGGCGCAAAAGGCACCGCCTGGAATGCAAAAAACGGCCGAGGGTTAACGCCGCCCCCTTTGAATCCCGTAGAGACCTGCGCGTAAGTCATCAAATTCGCGGTCCATTGGTAGTCGACGTCAGCCCGATAGTCGGCTTTATGCGCGGAATAGTAACCCGTCACGCCGTTTAGGCTGCCCACCAGGGAGGCGCTCCCTCCCGTTCCGCCTTCAGGATTGACGCGCACATAGGTGTAGTCTTTGCTCTGACCCGTGTAGCGCACACCCGTAATGAAATCCAGCTTGTTGGTGAGGTGCCAGACAGCGTGCAAGAAGCCTGCCTCGTCCTTCGCCGGCACAGGGTCGTTGCTGAGGAAGTTGAGCGCTCCCGGTCCCGCCGCGAACCACAGATCCTCATGTGAACCGTAAATGGTGTTTTCGTCGAAGTAGAAACCACCCAAGGTGAAATCCACCAGCTTGCCGACACTGCCGTTTAAGCGCAGCTCCTCGCTGAACTGATGGTGCTGCAGGTATTCCCCGCTTAGTTGCAGCGGCCACTCCGAGGCGTCGCCGTCGTGGTACCAGGTCGCGGAGTACCCGCGAAAACCCGAGATGGATGTGAGCGCCAAGGACTCGTTGAGCTTCCAATTTACTGTCGCCTGAGTACCCCAACTGAGCAACCGGGAATCATCGGGCGCGGAGTACGCTGCCTGAGGTTGTAAAGGCCCAACAGGTGAATTCGCGGCACCTGGGAATGCGGGCAGGGAGAAGCCGACGTAACTCGTATAGCGATTCGGAGAGAGTATCGACGGCACCAAGGTGCTGCTGTACGGCAGGAACGCCGTGGCGCCGGTCGCGGTGTTGGTTGCCGCTATCGTGATGGTAGGCTTGTCCGCATAGAGCAGCGTCTCAGCCGGATTCTCTTGATCCTGCTGAATGATATCGCCCGAGACATCGACCGTTACCCGATCGCTCGGGAGCCAGCGGGCCGACAGACGGAGTCCCTGATAGTCCGTGCCGCCTTCCTGCCCCTTGAGACAGCTACCTGCATGCGACACGAATCCGGGAGGTATGGAATAGGTTCCCGCCGGCCCGTCGGGTACTCCCGTCGTCGGGTCGACCGGCGTGGCGGTGAAGCTCGGATGAGAGCAGCCGAAATCGAATACATTCACGTAACCGTCTTGGTGGTTGTACACCGCCGACATGCGAACGAACAGTTGATCAGGCACCACGACAAAATCGCTGCTGCCTCGCGCCTCGATGTGATTGCGGCTGCCGTACAGCAGATCGAGCGATGTGCCCGCCGTGTCGTCGGGTTTCTTCGAGAACAGTTTGATCGCTCCGCCGATGGAGTTCATGCCCTCGAGCGTTCCCTGCGGACCGCGCAGGACCTCCACTCGGTCGAGATCCAAGAGGTCGAGTGCTGAGCCAATGAGCGTGGCGTAGTAGACATCGTCCACATAGACGCCTACCCCGGGCTCCAGCGCCGGGTCAAAGTCGGACTGACCAATACCGCGAATCAACGCAGTCATCGAGGGCCCGAACGCCGAACGTCCGGTCAGTAAGGTCGTGCTCGGCACGTCCGACGCGATATCGGTGACGTTGGTCATGCTGCGGTCTTCGATCATCTGTGAAGTGATTGCCGTGATCGCGAGCGGTGCCGTCTGCAGGTTTTCGGTGCGGAACTGGGCAGTGACCACAACTTCCGACAGTTGATCACCCGCAACCGGCGAGGAGCTACCGACGTTTTGAGCGAACGCCTGAATGGCAGTCCCCCCGGTAAGGACTGATGCGGCAAGTAACATGCGCCCGAGGGCAGTCGAGCCGCGGGGGCTACCCAGAATTTCTGGAGACATTGTCTGTCCCTTTGCCAAGCCCGGGGTGAACCGTAGATTCACGAGGGCGACATCCGATTATTGGCAGCCTCGCTTCCCAAATTTTTCTAGGCCTGACGATTACGCGGATCGACGCTGCCATCGACCCGACGTCTTCTGACGCCTTTGAGTAGACGTTGCAATTGCCCGATAGTTGACCCGGAATCCCGGCAATCGCCAGACCACACTATAATGAATCGCGCAACCGGCGCAATCTGGTAAGGAGGCATAATAAATGGATCGCCTTGAGAAACAGGACGGAAGGGTGCGCAACCGTCAGTCGGTGTAGCTCCTCCGCAGTACGCTGCTCTATGAAGACCCAAGGTATGGAAACGCTTCGCGAGGACGGTGAGTTTGCGCTGCGTCGCGAGGTGCATAGCAGCTATGACCGTCCGGTCCTGTTGTTGAGCCCAGTCTCCAAAAAAGCTGCGAGCCTCAAAAAGCTGGAGCACGAATACGAACTGGCCTCCGAGCTCGATCCAAGCTGGGCGCTTCGACCCCTCGCCCTGCTGCGCAAGGAGGGAGGATCCGTATTAGTGCTGGCGGATCCGGGCGGGGCGCCACTCGAGCGGCGTCTCGACGGGCCTCTCACTGCGCGGCAGTTCTTACCTTTGGCGATAGGCATTGCCGCGGCACTTGCTCAGGTTCACGCGCGCGGTCTCATCCACAAGGACATCAAACCGGCCAACGTATTTGTTGACCCGGACGGCCAGGTTCGACTCACGGGTTTCGGGATCGCGTCCCGGTTGCAGCGCGAACATGTCGCCGGCGCACCGGGCGTCATTGCTGGAACACTGGCGTATCTCGCACCTGAGCAAACGGGTCGGATGAACCGGTCGATTGACGCGCGCAGCGATCTGTACTCGATGGGTGTCACTTTCTACGAGATGTTGACAGGTGCGCTGCCGTTCTACGCAAATGAACCGATGGGTTGGGTCCATTGCCACATCGCACGAGCGCCGATGCCGCCGAAGGATATCGAGACGGGAATTCCCGTCGTGCTGTCGGACATTGTGATGAGGCTACTGGCTAAGGCTGCGGAGGATCGCTACCAGACGGCGGCAGGCGTCGAGGCCGACCTGCGTCGCTGCGTTGAGTCCTGGGACACGCAAGGCGTAGTTAGCTCATTCGCCTTGGGCACCGAAGATACGTCGGATCGACTGATGATTCCGGAGAAACTATATGGCAGGCAAGTCGAGATAGACACCTTGCTCAAAGCTTATGCGGAGACGGTTGCCGACGGAAAACCTACGTTCCTCCTGGTTTCCGGGTATGCTGGGATTGGCAAATCCTCGGTCGTGAACGAGTTGCACAAAGCGCTCGTGCCGAACCATGGCTTGTTTGCCTCCGGCAAGTTCGATCAGTATAAGCGCAACGTACCCTACGCCACGCTTGCCTCCGCCTTTCGCGGTCTGGTTCAGCAACTCCTTGCTAAGAGCGATGCGGATCTTCGCACCTGGCGCACGCGGTTACAGTCGGCATTGGGACCGAATGGCCAGCTCATGGTCAATCTGATTCCGGAACTCGAGCTCATCATCGGCCCGCAGCCTCCCATCCCGGACCTCGCACCACAGGATGCATCCAACCGATTCAAGATCGTCATCCGACATTTTCTCGGCGTATTCGCCGATGCCGCACATCCGCTCGTATTGTTCTTCGATGATTTGCAGTGGCTCGATCCTGCGACTCTCGAACTGCTCGAGGCTCTAATGACGGTGTCGGCGGTGCGCTATCTGCTGCTGATCGGCGCCTACCGGGACAATGAAGTCAGTCCCTTGGATCCGCTTATGCAGACCGTGAATGCAATTCGGGCTGCGGACGCACGAGTGAAGGAGATAAGACTCACGGCGATCGGCATTGACGATGTCAATTGCCTTATCGCGGATGCGCTGCACTGCGAGGCGCGAAGTGCTCGGACACTGGCAGAGGTCATCTACGATAAGACCGGCGGCAATCCCTTCTTCGTCATCCACTTTATTGCCGCACTTGAATCCGAGGCTTTGCTGCAGTTTGACCCTGGCAATGCCACATGGCGCTGGGATATAGACGGGATACGTGCAAAAGGCTTCACCAATAATATTGTCGACCTGATGGCCGTCAAGCTTCAGCGCTTACCTGCGTCGGACTTAGAGGTGCTCAAGCTGTTCTCCTGCCTCGGCAATAGCGTCGAGATTTCAACACTTTCGATCGTCTGCGGTACAGATGATTGGTCGATTAAGCAATCTCTTGCTGGAGCGATTCGTGACGGGCTCGTGGCGCATTACTCCGACTCATGTCGATTTTTGCATGATCGAATTCAGGAGGCGGCCTACGCCTTGATCCCGGACTTCCTGCGAAGCAGCGTCCACGTTAGGATTGGCCGCGCGCTGCTGTCGTACGCAACCGCCTCGGATTCAAAAGTGTCGCTATTCGACATTGCGGATCAGTTCAACCGGGGCGCCGCGCAGCTCAACGATCTGAACGAGAAAATTCAGGTGGCGCAATTCAATCTGCGCGCAGGGGAGAAGGCTAGCGCGTCAGCTGCCTACGCGTCGGCCTCGACGTATTTTGCTTTCGGGGTGAAGATATTGCCGGAAAGCAGTTGGGAAGATCAGTATGAGCTCTTCTTCGCGCTCCAACTGGGCCTAGCGGAATGCGACTATCTGCGGGGCCGCCACTCATCGGCGGACGAGCGCTTTGCTTTGATTCTTTCAAATGCACGAAGCGCCGTCGATCAAGCCAAAACCCATCGCGTTCGCATGCGTCTTTACCAGATTGCCGGGCGCCATCACGACACCGCGACCGTGCTGGTCGAGGCCCTTCATCTCCTCGGCGTGACCCTCCCGGAGCACGAAGAGGAAATCAGCGCTGCGAGCGAGGCTGAACTTCGCGAGCTGCAGAGTAATTTGCGCGGGCGCCGAATCGCCGACCTGCTGGATGCGCCTATCGCGACGGACCGGTCGGCCCGCGCCGTGATTGGTCTGTTCCATGACGGAATCATTCCGGTGTTCAATTCGAGACCGGGACTATGGCCGCTTGCCAATGTGAAATGGTTGAACGTCTGCTTGCGCTACGGGAACACGGAGGAGTCGCCGTTTTCATACGTTAGCTACGCGGTCCAACTGATCTCGATGGATGCCGATATCCCCCAAGCGCTGCAATTCGTGGAAATGGCCTACAAACTGAGCGAAAAATTCACAGGGTCAGTGGCGCGAGTGGACGGCATTATTATGATCCACTATGCCATCATCGTGAATGTGTGGGGAAGGCGATTTTCCGATGGTGTCCCTCTGCTCGAGCGCGGAATTCTCGCCTGCCTCGAGGTCGGAGATCTTCTCTATGCTGGGTATGCGACCTATAACGCAGTTTGGCAAAACTTCGAAAGCGGAAATTCTCTAGATCATATTATTCTCATCGCCCGTAAGCACATCGCATTTGCCGGTCAAATGCACAACGAGGTGCTTCTTCGTGTGCTTGGAGCTCTGGAGCATTTTGCCGCAAATCTGCAGGGTGCGACCCGCGAACCAACGACTTTCAGCGACGAGTCATTCGATGAGCTCGAATGTATTACTACCCTCGACAAGGCGGGATTCCGGATCGGGATGGCCTATTTTCACATCCTGAAACAGATCGCAGCGTTCATCCACAAGCGGTACGAGGAGGCGCTGGAGCACGCCGCAAAGGCGAACTCGGTATTGCGCGAAGTACGCGGAAATGCGATCGAGGCGGCACACCATTTCTATCTTGCATTGACCTTGACCGCCCTATATCCGCGGGTACCCCCCGAGCGACAACAAGAATTCGCAAAGACGCTAAAAGAGGAGCTGATGAAGCACGAACTCTGGGCAGCCAACTGCCCGGAGAACTTTGAGAATCGCCTGGCGCTCCTATCGGCCGAACTCGGGCGTCTTGAAGGCCGGGTGCTCGACGCCATGCGTCTGTATGAGAGAGCAATCCGGTCCTCACGCGACAATCGCTTCGTGCACCACGAAGCGATTGCCAACGAGTTCACGGCGCAGTTCTACCAAAACCAAGGTTTCGAAACAATTGCTCAGTCCTATCTGCGCAACGCGCGGTACTGTTTCGAACGTTGGGGCGCGCTTAGCAAGGTACGTCAGCTCGAGCGGGATCACCCTTGGCTTGGAACACTGGAATCGGCGGCTGTGCCCGCTACGACCATAAGTGCGCCCGCGGTACAACTCGACGTGGCGACGGTAGTCAAGGCGGCGCAAGCCCTGTCGAGTGAGATTGTTCTCGATAAGCTGATCAAGACCTTGCTGCTGATAGCAATGGAGAGTGCGGGGGCCGGGCGGGGTGTTCTCCTGCTTGCACGCAGCGATGTGTTGCAGATCGCGGCCGTGAGTGAACCGGGCGGCGGCGTTGTCGTCAATTTACATCCGACCGGGGCAAGCGATGGCGAAGTGCCGGGCACCGTTATTCAGTACGCGCTTCGGACGCGTACGAGTGTAATCCTTGACGACGCGACATCGTCCACGTTGTTCTCGGAAGACTCCTATGTACGGCGGGTACAGCCTCGCTCGCTGCTATGTCTTCCACTGATAAAACAAGCCACGCTTGTGGGACTTTTGTACCTGGAGAACTCTCTGACTCCCGGTGCCTTTACCGCCGAGCGCATCTCGTTGCTCGAGCTGTTGGCCTCACAGGCGGCGATTTCCTTGGAGAACGCTCGTCTTTACGCCGACGTGCGCGAGCGGGAAAATCGGATCCGGCAGCTCGTCGACTCAAGCATCATCGGAATATGTTTCTTGAATCTAAGCGGCAAAATAACCGATGCCAATGACGCTTTTCTCGGGATGATTGGCTATTCCCGGGAGGACATGGAATCACTACAGATCCCATGGAACACGATGACGCCTGCAGGAGAAGCTTTGCTGGATGGGCGCATGATCGATGCGCTACAAGCCACCAAGCGCTGCCCCTCCGGTGAAAAAGAGCTGCTTCGCAAAGATCACACGCGCGTACCGGTGTTGATTGGTGCCGCGTTGCTCGAAGGCTCGAACGACGATGGCTTTGCCTTCGTCCTGGATCTCAGTGAGCGCAAGCAGGCGGAGTGGGAACGGGAGGCGCGCCGTGTCGCCGACGAGGCCAACCGTGCCAAGAGCGAATTTCTAGCCACCATGAGCCACGAGATACGCACGCCGATGAACTCCATCATTGGTATGTCACAGTTGGCGCTGGCCGGCGGTCTCACCGTCAAACAGCATCACTACATCAGCAATGTGCACCGTTCCGCGCAGCACCTCCTGGGCATCATCAACGATATCCTCGATTTTTCGAAGATCGAGGCCGGCAAGCTCCAGATGGAGGCGATCGCCTTTAGTTTGGGCGATGTGATGGACGATCTCGCGAATGTAGTTGGACCTCAAGCAGAGGAGAGGAGCCTGGAGCTGGTGTTTGTCGAACCGCCGCAGCTGCCGACTCGACTGGTTGGCGATCCGCTCAGATTGCGTCAGGTGTTGATAAATCTGACCAATAATGCGGTCAAATTCACGGAGCGCGGTGAAGTGACCGTCAGCGTTGAAGTTATCGAGTCAAACACAGCTTCCGCCGTGCTCCGCTTTGGCGTGCGCGACACAGGAGTCGGTATCACCATCGAGCAGCGGCAACGTCTGTTCCAGATGTTTTCCCAAGGCGATACCTCGACAAGCCGGCGGCACGGGGGTACCGGCCTTGGATTGGCCATCTGCCATCATCTGGTGCACCTCATGGGCGGCACGATCGGAGTGGAGAGCACGCCAGGTCAGGGAAGCTATTTCACGTTCGAGTCGCGCTTCGGCCTTGAGGCCGGTAGTTCGCCATCGCCTTCTCTCGGCGCACTATCGGGTATGCGAATGTTGGTGGTCGACGATAATGCAGCAGCCCGAGTCGCGATCGCCGCAATGAGCCGCGCCCTCGGATTGGTCGCCGACGAATCGGCGAGCGGTGAGGATGCGTTTCGCGCGGTGGCGCTTGCTGCGGAGACCGGGCGTCGTTACGAGCTTGTGTTGATCGACTGGGCGCTGGGCGGCATGGACGGCGTGGAGTGCGCGCGCCGGCTTCTCAATTTGTATCGTGACCCGCCGCTGAAGGTACTAATGCTAACTCCCATCAGCCGTGCAGAGGTCGTGGAGGAGGTAGCCGCTCAGCGGCTGGCAGTAAGCGGAGTGCTTGCGAAGCCGGTCACTCCCTCGGCCCTGGTCGATGCATGCGCCTTGGCGCTTGGTCTTGCGTCCACCCGAGCGACGCGACACGCTCTGCGCGATTCGGTCTTACAAGGTCAGAAGGAGAGCCTGCGAGGCGCCCGCATATTGCTCGTAGAAGACAACGCCATCAACCAAGAAATCGCAGTCGAGCTGCTGCGGGAAGCGGGCATTGAGGTTACAGTTGCTAGGAATGGGCGCGATGCGCTGGATACTCTCCAGCGGCAACGCTTCGATGGCGTTCTCATGGACTGTCAAATGCCGGTTATGGATGGCTACGACGCGACCCGCGTGGTGCGCCAACAGCCGCACCTACGAGGGCTACCGGTCATCGCCATGACCGCTAATGCGCTGGTAGGGGACCGCGAGAAAGCGCTCGCTGCCGGCATGGATGATCATGTGGTCAAGCCGATCAACGTCCAGGAACTATTTGCGGCCCTCGCACGATGGGTGCGCCCCGCGGACGCCATCACCTCGGCGGCAATCAACGCCCGGGTCCGCTCATTGCTGCAGCTTGCCGGACTTGAGGTGCACAAGGGCCTCGCAGCCGCCGGCGGCAGCGACGCACGCTATCTCCGTTTGCTCAGCATGTTTGCTGATGAGCAGCACGACCTTGCGGCGCGGCTTAGAGCCGCCTACGCAACGGGTGATGTGGTGACCGGGATGCGCACATTGCATGACCTCAAAGGTGTGGCCGGTGTGCTCGGTGCTGGCGAGGTTCGCCGGGCGGCGACGGCGCTCGAAGACTCGTTGGCTGGGAACGCCGAGCCCCATATCGTCCATGAGCTGATCGAAGGCGTGGCTCGAGCACTCGGCATCATCAGCGCTCAACTACGGGTGCTTAGCGCAGTTAGCACTGAGTGAGCCGACGCCTCTTAGGTTCGACGGGGCGAATTTCTCCGGCGCACCTCGAAAATCAGAACTCGATGATGCCCCGCTTGAGCCCGATCATGGCGGCGTGGGTCCGGTCCTTGGCGTCCAGTTTGGAGAGGATGTTCCGGACCTGGCCTTTCACCGTGTCCTCGCTGACCGAGAGCTGTGCCGCAATCTCTTTGTTGGCATTCCCCTCGGCAATCAGGCGCAGGACACTGATCTCCGCTGGAGTCAGTGCGTCATCGGTGGCGTGCTCGGCGAGCTGAAAAGACACTTCGGGGGAGACAAACTTTTTGCCAGCGCGGACGGCGCGGATTGTGGCGAGGAGCTCCTCGTGCAAGCTGTCTTTGAGCAAGTAGGCCTGGGCACCCGCTTGAAGCGCGCGAAGCGCCTGCACGTCGCCGGCATGGGTGGTCAGGACGATGATGCGCGCCTCTGGATACTCGCGGCGAATCGCGATGATGGCATCGAGTCCGCTCATCTCCGGCATCTGTAAATCCATTAGTGTGATATCCGGACGGTGCAGACGAAACTGCTGGATGGCGTCACGACCATTGTCAGCTTCGGCGATTAGCTTCACATCCGCCCGAAATGCAAGGAGGCCTGAGATCCCCTCCCGGATCAGCGGGTGATCATCGACTGATAGGATCCGAATCGAATCTAAGTTGCTGCTCATGACTTACTCTGTCTCCCGGCCGGAGTCGCTCAGTTTCGTGCTTTTTGCAGAGCATTGATAGTGTCTTCGAGATCGCGGATCTGTACGTCCGATGCCGTGCCGCGCTGGCCTTACCGGGGATGTACCGGGCCACGTTTTGACGGGGTGGCTCGAGCCGCTTTCCTTTCCGGTGTGTCTTGCGTGTATCGCGTTCGGATACCGTCGCATCAGACCGAACGAGCGGAGGAAACCCGTGATCTGCAATAGCCAAGCCGATGAGAATTTGCGCGACGACCGCTCCGACATCTGTCGTAGGCGACTCCTTTTGCGATGTTGGCATCGGCGGACCTACGAGAGCCATCTGCTGCTCGGGTCGTTCGCCGATACCTGCCCGGCAGATTTTGATCGCACTCAACTCGATCGCTTCGAGTCGCTGCTCGACTCTTCCGACCCGGATATTTTCGAGTGGATCCTTGCCGGCCATCAGCCGCCGAAAGAGCATGATCACGATGTGCCGGCCCGGGCGATCTCACAAACCAAACAGATGATGACCCAGCGCGACTAAAGGATCCCCCATGAGCATAAATACTGTTGCCGACCAATTCGCCGCCACACTCGCCGCGGCAGGCGTGAAGCGCATTTACGGCATCGTCGGCGACAGCCTGAACGGCCTCACTGACTCGATCCGCCGGCAAGGCAAGATCGAATGGCTCCATGTCCGGCACGAGGAGGTCGCCGCGTTCGCCGCGGGAGCCGAAGCCCACTTGACCGGTGAGCTCGCAGTATGCGCGGGGAGCTGTGGGCCCGGGAACCTGCACCTGATCAACGGCCTGTTCGACTGCCACCGCTCACGGGTGCCGGTGCTTGCGATCGCAGCACACATTCCATCCACCGAGATCGGCGCGGATTATTTCCAGGAGACCCATCCGCAGTCCCTCTTTCAAGAGTGCAGTCATTACTGTGAGCTCGTGTCCGGGGCCAATCAGATGCCCCGGGTCCTGGAGGTCGCCATCCGCGAAGCGGTGGGGAAGCGGGGCGTGTCGGTGGTGGTGATCCCCGGTGATGTCGCCCTACAGCGGGCCTCGGCGGCGGCGCCGCCCAAGCTTGCGGGTTTGGTGCCGCCCAAGCCGGTCACGACGCCGACGCCCGAGGATGTCGCTCGTTTGGCGGCGCTGCTGAACGGTACGAGCCGCGTGACGATTTTGTGCGGCTCCGGATGCGCTGGGGCGCATGCGGAGCTGCTGGCCATCGGTGAGCGGCTCAAGGCTCCGATGGTGCATGCGATGCGCGGCAAGGAGCACGTCGAGTGGGACAATCCCTATGACGTCGGCATGACCGGCCTCATCGGCTTCTCCTCGGGCTACTACGCGATGCTCGACTGCGACGTGCTGCTGATGCTCGGGACGGACTTTCCGTATCGGCAGTTTTATCCGCAAGAAAACGGCGTGCGCATCGCGCAGGTCGATCTGCGCGCGGAAAATCTCGGCCGTCGCGCCGCGATTGATCTCGGGCTGGTGGGCGATGTTGCGGACACCCTTCGCGTGCTGCTGCCGTTGCTGGAGGAGAAGCGCGACGACACGCACCTTGCGCAGGCGCGGGAGCACTACGCAAAGGCGCGCGCGCAGCTCGAGGAGCTGGCCATCGGCACGCCAGGCCGCAAGCCCATTCATCCGCAGCAGGTGGCCAAGGCTATCAGCGACCGTGCCGCCGCCGATGCCGTCTTCACGTGTGATGTGGGATTGCCCACCGTGTGGGCCGCACGTTACCTCGCGATGAACGGCCGGCGGCGCCTGCTCGGCTCCTTCTGGCACGGCTCCATGGCGAACGCCATGGCTCAGGCGATCGGCGCGCAAGCCGCGTTTCCGCAACGCCAGGTGATCTCGCTCTCCGGCGATGGCGGCTTCACCATGCTCATGGGGGATCTCATCAGCTTGGCTCAGCTCAAACTGCCCGTCAAAGTGGTCGTGTTCAACAACGGCGCGCTTGGGTTCATCGAGCTCGAGCAGAAATCGACCGGGTTTTTGGATTTCGGCACCGAGCTGAACAATCCGAACTTCGCGGCAACGGCCGAGGCCGCCGGGATTCGAGGCATCCGGCTCGAGGATCCGGCCGAGGTCGAGGAGGGAATCGCGGCTGCTTTTGAGCATGACGGTCCGGTGCTCATCGATGCGGTGATCAACCGCACAGAGCTTGCGATGCCGCCCTCGGTCACTTTGGAGATGGCGAAGGGGTTCTCCCTGTACATGGTCAAAGCGATTATGAACGGCCGGACCGACGAGATCATCGATCTGGCCAAGACCAATCTCTGGCGCTGAGGGCTAGATCGTCATGAACCCACTTCTTCTCTCGCGCCTGCAGTTCGCGTTCACGGTATCGTTTCACATCATCTTCCCGTCCTTCACGATCGGTCTCGCGGCGTGGTTGACGGTGATCGAGGCGTTGCGTCTCGCAACCGGACGTCCGGCGTATCGGCTGGTCTTTGAGTTCTGGCTCAAGATCTTTGCGGTCGCCTTCGGACTCGGCGTGGTTTCCGGCGTCGTGATGGCGTTCGAGTTCGGTACCAACTGGAGCGAGCTATCACGGATGTCGGGGCCGATCCAGGGGCCGCTGCTGACCTATGAAGCGTTCACCGCGTTTGCGCTCGAAGCGAGCTTTCTCGGCGTGCTGCTGTTCGGGCGCCAGCGGGTCGCCCCGTGGTTCTATCTGTTCTCGACCGCCATGGTGGCGCTCGGAACCACGTTCTCCGCATTCTGGATCATGGTCAACAACAGCTGGATGCAGGTGCCTGTTGGCTACGTCGTCGAGGCGGGCACGTTCGTGCCGAACGATTGGGGCAAGATCATCTTCAGTCCGGTCGTCTGGGCGCGTTTTCCGCACATGCTCATCGCCTCCTACCTGACCGGCGCGGTCTGCGTGGCGGCAACCGGCGCCTGGTACCTGCTGCGCGGAAGGTTTTCCGTCGAGGCGCGAATCATGCTCCGCATGGGCCTTTATTTCGCGGCCGTTCTGCTGCCCGTTCAGCTCGTCTTTGGGCATCTGAACGGGGAGTACATCCACGACTACCAGCCCGCGAAGTTTGCGGCGGTCGAGGGGCGCTGGCACGACGAGCAACCGGCCAAAGAGGTGCTGATCGCCGTCCCGGATGCAGCCTCGGAAAGTAACCATTTCGAGATCGGCATTCCGGTACTCGGCAGCCTCGTCGGCAGCATGAGCTTTACGTCGAAAGAAGTCGGGTTAACCGACTTCCCGCGAGAAGATCGGCCGCCGGTACTGATACCGTTCTTCGCATTCCGGATCATGGTCGGCTGCTGGTCGATCATGCTGCTCGTGGCCTGCCTCGGCTCGTACTTGATGCACAAGAACCGCATCGAGCAATGGCGCACGGTGCTCTGGGCAACATTTCTGAGCTTTCCGCTGCCTTTCATTGCAACCTTGACCGGCTGGTTCACGGCAGAAGTCGGTCGCCAACCGTGGACGATCTACGGTGTCCTGAGGACCGCCGAGGCCGTGACTCCCTTCCTCACCGCGCGCGCCGCGACGATATCGCTGGTCGTCTTCTGCACGATCTACACCCTCATATTCGCGTTTGGCATCTTCTACATCTACCGGCTTCTGCGGGCCGGTCCGGTAGGAACGCTGGTTTTGCCACCTGCCGCGCCGGTACCCAACCGCCGACCCCTGTCGGTGGCCAGTGACGAAGCCGATCCTGGCCGTCCCGACGTGGCGGGGGCAAATCCTCTTCATCCTGCGGTGGTCAAATAGTCATGGTGCTCTTCTGGGCTCTCATCCTTGCGATCAGCATGTTGCTCTACGTGCTGCTCGACGGCTTCGATCTCGGTATCGGTATTCTTTTTGGGCTCACGCGCGATGATGAGCGACGGCGCGCGATGATGAGCGCGGTGGCGCCGATCTGGGATGGCAACGAAACCTGGCTCGTCGTCACGGGTGTCACGCTGTGGGGAGCATTTCCCATTGTCTATGCCACCCTTCTCTCGGCATTTTACCTCCCGCTACTCATGATGCTGGCAGGGTTGATCCTGCGCGGCGTCGCCTTCGAGTTCCGCCACAAGACGCAACGAATGCGCTGGATCTGGGACCTAAGCTTTGCCAGCGGCTCGCTGCTCGCCGCCTTCATGCAGGGCGTCACGGTCGGGGCCCTGGTGCAGGGCCTGCCGATCGAGCACGGTCGCTACGTGGGCTCGGAGCTTGCGTGGCTCAGTCCCTTTGCTCTGTTATGCGGGGCCGGCTTATGTCTCGGCTACGCACTGCTCGGCGCCTGCTGGCTCGTCAAGAAATGCGAGGCCGCCGTGCGAGAGGAGGCATATCGCCTAATTCCGACGCTTTCAATCGCCCTGCTCGCGTTCCTCGTCATGGTGTTTGCTTCGGCCTTGCATGAACACCTGCTCGTCATGGATCGGTGGCTCGAGCGGCCTTACCTCTTCATCTTCCCGGTGATTGCCGCGGCCAACGCAATCACCCTTGCGATCAGCGTCCGCCGCCGGCAAGACGGACCGCCGTTTTACCTAGCCGCACTGACCTTCGTCGCCGCGTTCGGCACGCTCGCGATCTCGTTCTGGCCTTACATGATTCCATTCTCGATAACGATCGGTGAGGCGGCCGCACCCCATGTGAGCCTCGCCTTCATGTTTTGGGGAGCCGGCCTCTTCGTCTTCCCGCTAATGCTCATCTACACGGCCATCAGCCTGAGGGTGTTCCGCGGCAAGGTGAGCCCGGCGCCGGGCCATTATTGAGAGGGGGATTCAAATGCGCATCGGACTGTTCATTCCTTGCTATATCGACGCCTTCTTCCCTGAGGTAGGGATCGCGACGCTCGAACTCTTGGAGCGATTCGGGCACGACGTTGTCTACCCGCGGGATCAGACCTGCTGCGGACAGCCGATGGCGAACAGCGGCTTCAATGTGGATTGCGCGGCGACCGAAAGCCTATTCGTGCGCAACTTTTCAGGGTTCGATTGTATCGTGGCGCCCTCCGGCAGCTGCGTGCACCACGTGCGCGACAACTTCGATGCCGTCGAACAGACGGCTGAAGTGAAAGAGGTGCGGGCGCGGACCTACGAGCTGGTCGAGTTCTTGCATGACATCCAAAAGCCCGACGGCTTTCCCTGGGCAAGATTTCCGCACCGCGTGGGACTCCACAACAGTTGCGGCACGCTGCGGCGCCTCAAGCATGCGCAGGCGTCCGAGCTCCACGAGCCCTATTTCTCGAAGCCGATGGATCTGCTCGCGAAGGTGCGGGGCATCGAGTTCGCGACACCGGCGCGACCGGACGAATGCTGCGGGTTCGGCGGCACGTTCTCGGTCTTTGAAGAGGTCGTATCCGCGAAGATGGGTTATGACAAGGTCAGCGATCATGCGCGCGCCGGCGCCGAGTACATCGTCTCGGCCGATACCTCCTGTCTGATGCATCAGGAGGGGTGTGCGGAACGCATCGGCGTGCCCATCAAATTCATTCACATCGCGCAGATATTGAACGGGGCCACCGCATGAGCAGCAGTCACCAAACGTCGCAGGCACCCATGCTCCATCCCGAGGTCAAGTCTGACGAGGACAAGGATGCGATCCTTCACAACGGGCGCCGCCTCGACCACGCCGAGGCGAGCTCGAGGGCGCTGCGGCTGCCGACGCCCGAAGCCCAGCCGCGCGGCGCCAAAATCCGTGGCGATCGTCCTGTGGACCAGGCCGAGGCGGCGGGGCGCTTCATCGCGGCACCCGAGCACGAGAAGATGCATGACGAGCGGCTCTGGGATTTGCGCCAGAAGCGCGATCGTGAGATGCACGGCATCCCCGAATGGGAGGAGTTGCGCTCGCTCGCCTCCGCGATCAAGGAACACACGCTTACGCGCCTGGACCAATACCTCGAACAATTCGAAGCCACAGCACGCGCGAATGGTGTTCACGTGCACTGGGCGCGCGATGCCGCGGAGCATAACCGCATCGTCCACGGCATCCTCGCCGATCACGGCGCCAAGTCCTTGATCAAGAGCAAGTCGATGCTCACCGAGGAGTGTGGTTTCCGGCATTACATGGCCTCGGTCGGGATCGAGGTGGTGGAGACGGACCTGGGCGAGCGCATCCAGCAGCTCGATAACGAGGACCCCAGCCATGTCGTGGTGCCCGCCGTACACAAGCTCCGGACAGATGTTGCGCAGGTGTTTGCCAAGACGCTCGGCACCGACCCCGACAACAGCGACGTGCACTACCTGGCGGAGTCGCAGCGGCAGGCGACCCGCCCCCTGATCCTCGCCGCCGACGCCGGCATGACCGGCTGCAATTTCGCGGTGGCCGAGACGGGGAGCGTCGTCGTCTGCACGAACGAAGGCAATGCGGACCTTTCGGCCAATGTGCCGAAGCTCCACATCGCCTCGATCGGCATCGAGAAGATTATTCCGCGCCTCGAGCATCTGGCGGTGTTCGTGCGCTTGTTGTCGCGCAGTGCGCTCGGCTCGCCCATCACGCAATACACCTCGCATTTTCGCGGACCGCGTCAAGGCGGCGAGATGCACATGGTGCTGGTCGACAATGGCCGTACTGAGCGCCTTGGCCTTGAGGAGTTCTGGACCTCGCTCAAGTGCATCCGCTGCGGCGCGTGCATGAACACCTGTCCGGTCTACCGGCGCAGCGGGGGTTTGAGCTACGGCGCCACGTACTCGGGCCCGATCGGCCTCATCATCGATCCGACGTTCAACGCTCGCAAGTACAGTAACCTTCCATTCGCATCGACGCTCAACGGCAGCTGCACCAATGTCTGTCCGGTCAAAATCAACATCCACGAGCAGATCTATGCCTGGCGGCGCGAGCTGGTCAAGCAGCACGAGACGCCCTTCGTCAAGAAGGCCGCAATGATAGCGGCCGGGGAACTGCTCTCGCACCCGGCCGCATACCGTGCCGCGATCGCCGCGGCTGATGCTGCGCTTGCGCATCTGCCGCGCTTTGTCATTTACAACGGCCTGAACGCCTGGGGTAAGCACCGCGAGGTGCCGCATCCGCCCAAACAGACTTTTCACAGTTGGTATCGGGCCAATCGGGGAGGCGAGTCATGACCACCCGCGACGACATCTTTCAATCGATCTGCGCGAATCGGCCGAGGGTGGATCGGCCGCTCCCCACCGTCCCGTTGTTCGATGCGTACCCGCCATCCTCGCTATTGGCGGCATTCAGAGAGAGCTTGGAGCGCATGGGCGGGTGCTGGCTCGATCCACCCGCCTCGGGAGATGCACTCGCGCCGGTCCGTGAGAAGCTGGCGCAAGCAAAAGTCGTGTGCTCCACGGTGGCGGAACTCGCCGGGAACCGTGATATCGCCGCCATCGGAATCCCCCAGAAACTTGCAGATGTCGATTTCGCGCTCGTCCGGGCGGCCTTCGCAGTCGCCGAAACGGGTTCGGTGCTCCTGAGCGACCGAGAGCTGACGGTGAATGCGGTTGCATACCTCGCGCAGCATCTCGTCGTGCTGCTGGATCCCGCCGACATCGTCCTCAATCTGCATCACGCTTACCGCCGACCGGAGTTCCGCGAGCGGCCTTACGCGAGCTTCCATACCGGTCCGTCCGCGACGGCGGACATCGAGGGGGTGCTCATCCACGGCGCACAAGGGGTGCGCTCGCTTTCCGTCTTGCCGATCGCAAGATCCCTCCGCCCTTCGAACGAGCGGAGAGGTTAACCATGTCGAGGGTATGCGCCTCAATCGCAAGCGCATCGATGAGATGGCGGGCCGCCGACTGATGCTCGTGACCGCTCAGCCCGGTCATCGGCTACGACAAGCCTCTGCCATCGCGCAGGCCGCGAACGATCAGAATCTCAGGCTGAGAGAGGTGGCGCTCGCCTCCGGCGCCACCGACGCGAGTCCGCTTCGATGAGATCGTGAACCCGAGCAAGCTGGTCGGCGAGGGCGTTGCAGGACGTTGATCACGGCTGCATGTACATCAGCTGATCCATCGGTACGGACATGTGATCCAAGTTCGACATGATCCAGAGCGATCCGATGCTGATGAAGAACACGATCATGACCCCGAAGGCAAGTGCCAGCATGTTATTCGGGTTGTCCTGGCCGGTGGCGAAATTCAGGAAAAAGACCAGGTGGATGCCCATCTGCGCGACCGCGAGCGCGGTGCCGTACCCCAGTTACACAACCTCATATGGAGTAACCCGTATCGTATGTTGACGGGTGCCGTGACATGCAACGACTCGCGGTTGACTTACCGTTGTGAGCTCTGCTTCGAGCGGCGAGTCTCGCTTCGCGTATATCGAGCGTGAGGTTCGCGACCTCTAACATTGCGGGCGACATCACTGCAAGACAAAAAGAGGTGCAACGATGAATAGCCGGAGTCTATCAACCGCTTTTGCGCTGATCGTATGCGGCTGCGCCTTGGCGTGGTCGGCAGACGCCCATTGTGCCGGCATCATCGGAGGGGATGCGGACGTCTGGCGGCCATCGGCAAATCGCAGCGTATGCGGATCGGAACTTGAGCTCGCGTGGAGCAAGGATTCGATTGATGTGGACGCGATGAATCAGCTCGGCATCCAGTACGCGCGCGGATGTGGAGTCGTCAAAAATTACGCGATCGCCGTGAAGTGGTTTCGTCGATCCGCCCGCCAGGGATATCCCCCGGCGATGGCGAATCTTGGAACGATGTATCAAGTCGGCAGAGGGCTGCATCGCAGCTATCGCAGCGCCTATGTATGGATTCGCGTCGCACTCGCACTCGGCGTGCCTGCGCAAGACCACGATGCCACGGTATTCAGGCTGGGAATGATCGCCTCGCACCTGACCCCGACCGGTATCGCTCGCGCCACGCGCCTCGCGGAAAGCATCACCGGGAGACTAACGCAGCAGGGGTCGGGGCCGGCGGTCGCTTCGGCGGGCGCATGCGCCGATTGGGCGTACGAGAGCAATGACCGTTGAAAGTCCCAAGTCGCGAGAGGCGCATCGAGGTTGTGGATCCGCGTGCTATCCGTGAGTCGCCGCCCATGATGATCACCACGCAAAGGTCGTCGCCCGGATGCAGAGGCGATGATGCATGGATCCATGAAACTTTTGCTCGAAGGAGAGCTGCGACATGACTCCAAGTAAACCAGTACGAGCGAGTGGCTGCCGTTCCGACCGAGGAGGGTTTGTTACATGAGCGTGACCGTTCCAAAGTCATCGGGCGAACGAGAGGGCAGCGTGTCGGCGCGCCTCTTCTTCCTCGATCTGTCCGAGGGCCGAGTGCTGTCGGTCAACCCCGACGGTTCGGATTTGAAGGTCATCGTGGAAGAGGGCAGAAAACTTCCCGACGGGTTGGCCATCGATGCCGCAGCAGGCTATCTGTACTGGGGCAACATGGGACATCTTAAGGAGAATGACGGCTCGATCATGCGCTCCGATCTCGATGGACGCCACATGGCCACCATCGTTCCACCGGGCGGCACGTTCACTCCCAAGCAGATCCAGATCGACAAGGTGAACGGCAAACTCTATTGGTCGGACCGTGAAGGCATGCGCGTCATGCGGGCCAACCTGGATGGCTCGCAGATCGAGACCTTGGTGGACACGAGCGAGGGTGATCCGCGTCCCGGCCCGGACGCGAGGAAATGGTGCGTCGGCATCGCCGTGGATACCACCGGGGGCAAGATTTACTGGACGCAGAAAGGCGGCGACAACGCCGGCGAGGGCCGCATCTTTCGCGCCAATATCGACATCCCGCCGGGCCAGACCGCCGCGCGCCGCGAGGATATCGAGCTGCTCTATGCGGATCTGCCGGAGCCCATCGATCTGGAGATCGTTCTAGACAGCCGCATGATTTATTGGACCGACCGCGGTGATCCACCGCGCGGCAACACCGTAAACCGTGCGCCCATGGATCCGGCGCCGCCGGACAGCCGCAGGCAACCAGAGATCTTGCTCTCTCACTTGATGGAGGGAATTGGCCTCGCGCTCGATCGCCGGGGTGGCCGTATGTTCGTCACCGATTTCGGGGGCTCACTCTACAGCGCCCAACTCGACGGATCGGACCCAAAGACGCTGCTCTTCGGCCAGGGCAACCTGACTGGCCTCGCGTATGCCGAGCTGCCCGTCGGTCAGGCCGAAGGCAGCGAGCTTCAGAAACTTACCAGCAATCGAAGTTAGGAGCCTAGCAATGACAATCGCAACTGCACCTGCAGCCGCAACCCTGGCGAAGCAACCGAAGCCGTTGCCCGCGCCGAACAGTGACTTCTATGAGGTGTATGAAACCTTGAGCGCCGAGGAACTCGCAACGGTGAAAAAGGTGCGCTCGTTCATGGAGGCCAGAGTCGCCCCCGTCGTCACGAAGTACTGGCTGGATGACGCCTTTCCGTTCGAGCTGCTGCCGGGTGTAAGGGAGCTCGGTATTGGCGGGCTCGGACTGCAGGGATACGGCTGCGCGGGCGGAAGCGTGGCGCTGTTGGGCTTTGTGCTGATGGAGATGGCGCGGATTGACCCGTCATTTGCGACTTTCATGGGTGTGCACGACGGCCTGGCGATGGGCTCGATCTACATCGACGGATCGGAAGAGCAGAAACAAAAGTGGCTCCCGCCGATGGCGCGCCTCGAGAAGATCGGTTGTTTCGGCCTGACCGAGCCCCTGGTCGGGTCGGGTGCGAGCGGTGGGTTGCTGACCACGGCGAAGCGTGAAGGCGACACCTGGATCCTCAACGGCGAGAAGCGCTGGATCGGCAACGCCCCGTGGTGCGATGTTTCCATTATCTGGGCGCGCGATCTCGCCGATAACCAGGTCAAGGGCTTCATCATCGAGAACAAGACGACGCCTGGTTTCAGCGTCGAGAAGATTGAGCACAAGATCTCGCTGCGGGTGGTCCAGAACGGCCACATCACGCTCAAGGACGTTCGGGTACCGGAAGGGAATCGTCTGCGGGGCGGCAACTCGTTCCGCGACACCGCCAAGGTGCTGAAGATGACACGCTATGCAGTTGCATGGATGGCGACGGGATGCGCCATGGGCGCCTATGAGACGGCACTCAAATACGCCCAGGAGCGCCTGCAGTTTGGCAGGCCGATCGGCTCGTTTCAGCTGGTGCAGGACCTGCTCGCGAAGATGATCGCCAACATCACCGCTGCTCAGTGCCTGATCAGGCGCCAAGCACAGCTGCATGATGAAGGCAAGCTGACCGACGCGCACGCCGCGCTCGCCAAGGCGTTTGCGACCGCCAAGTGTCGCGAGACCGTTGCCTGGGCCCGTGAGTTGCTCGGCGGTAACGGGATCGTCGCGGACTACAAGGCAGCTCGCTTCTTCACTGATGCTGAGGCGTTGTACTCCTACGAAGGAACCTACCAGATTCAAAACCTGATTGTTGGCAAAGCCGTGACCGGCCTCACCGCCTTTCTCTGAAGCGATGACCGCTTCAACGGGTCCCGGCCGACTTAAACGAAGCTTTAGACAGGAGACGACATGATCGATGCGCCAGTAAGTGTGGCACAGCCCGGAGCAACTCTCAGGCTCGACAATGTGCTCTACGAGAAGCGAAATGCAATCGCCTATGTGACTGTCAATCGGCCCAAGGTGCTCAATGCACTGAGCACGCGGACCTGGGCAGATCTACGCACGGCATTCGAGGACGCTCGCGATGACGCGGCGGTGCGCGGCGTCATCCTGACGGGCGCGGGCAACAAGGCATTCATAGCGGGCGCCGACATCAGCGAGCTGGCGCACGCCAGTGCGCTCGACGCGGAGCGCGCCAGTCGTTTCGGGCAAGAGGTGCTCGATCTCATCGAGGACTTGGGCAAGCCGGTGATAGCGGCAATCAATGGCTTTGCGCTCGGCGGGGGCTGCGAGACGGCGATGGCGTGCACCCTCAGAGTCGCCGCAGACACGGCGAAGTTCGGCCAGCCCGAAGTTGCGCTCGGACTCCTTCCGGGCGGCGGCGGCACGCAACGCTTGCCACGCTTGGTGGGAAAGGGTCGCGCCCTGCAGCTCATCCTTTCGGGCGAGATGATCAGCGCGCAGGAGGCCTATCGCATTGGGCTCGTCAACGAAATCGTCCCCGCAGCGGATCTGCTCACGCGCGCAGAAGCCGTTCTAAGGAAAGTCGCCTCCAATGCCCCCGTGGCCGTCAAGTTCGCGCTGGCTGCCGTCAACAAGGGACTGGAGACGAGTCAGCACGAGGGCTTGTTGCTCGAGGCATCTTACTTCGGGCTCTGCGCCGGAACCGAAGACAAGAAAGAGGGCACGTCCGCCTTCCTCGAGAAGCGCTCACCGCAGTTTCGCGGCCGCTGAGAAATAATCATTGCGACTCAGGAGACATTCATGCTTAGCGACAACGTAGGCGACAACATCTTCTCCGGACTCAAGGTGGTGGACCTGGCAAGTTTCATCGCCGGCCCCAGTGCCGCGGTGATCTTGTCGGACTTCGGCGCCGATGTCATCAAAGTGGAGCCGCCTTCCGGCGATACCTGGAGGCTGGGGCACAAGATTCCGCCACAGCCGCAAGCCAGCGATGCGTATCCCTGGCACTTGGCCAACCGCAACAAGCGGGGCATCACGCTCGATCTGAAATCGCCGAGTGCGCGGCAGGTACTGGAGCGGCTGGTTAAGTGGGCGGACGTGCTCATCGTCAATACACCGCATCCCGCACGTAAGCGACTGAGTCTTGAATACGAGGACGTGGTCAAATGGAATCCGCAGTTGATTTATGCGGATCTCACCGGTTTTGGCGAAAAAGGACCCGATGCCGATCTGCCGGGCTTCGATATCACGGCCTACTGGGCGCGAAGCGGCTTGTTGTCCATGACCCGCGACGCCGGGGCACCGCCGACCTGGCCCGTGGCTGGGAGCGGTGATAATGCAACCGCCATCGGTCTGTACTCCGCGATTGTGACGGCCCTGTATCGACTTGAGCGCACGGGCGAGGGATCCTATGTCACCACGTCGCTCCTCGCGCAAGGTGTCTGGTCGGCAAGTGTTTCAATTCAGGCCGCGCTGTGCGAGGCAAACTTCTTCGGTTTGCACGACCGACTGCATCCCGCAAACGCAGCACTCAATGTGTATCGCGCTTCGGATGATACCTGGTTTGTGCTCATCGTCACGCCTGACAAGCTGGCCGCGGTGGCGAAAGCCATTGGACGGGTGGACCTGCTGACAGATCCTCGATTTTCCGATCCGGTCAAGCTGATGCGGAACATGTCACAGCTCGCACAAATTCTCGACGAAGTCTTCGCTGCCCAACCCATGAGGCATTGGCACGAGGTATTCAATGGCGTTCATGTCACGTTCGGGGCGGTGCGTGGGCCACGCGAGGTCATCGAGGACCCGCAGCTGAAGTTAAACGGCATCGTCGTGCCGCTCGACGGCGCGGGCGGCAAGCTGGGCACGACGATCAGCAGTCCGATTCAGGTGCATGGCATCAGCAAGGTGCCGGCCAAACGTGCTCCGGCACTTGGAGAACACAATGCGGAGGTTCTCGAGCAGCTTGGCTTCAAGGCAAGCGAAATCGAGGCATTGCACACGAGCGGCGCCGTCCCGCAGTCCAAAGAGCCCGCGCGAGCGGCGGCCGGCTAGGCGGATGCAGCGTCCATGAAGGCGGGTGCGGAAATCAAGTCACTTTGTCGCGTTGCGAGGGCACGCATGCCCACCAAATGGGGCATGTTCGAGGCAGCGGGCTTCGAGCGCGAGGCCGCGAACGGCATGCCGCGCGATACCGCGCTCGCGATCCTCATGGGCGATCTCACCCGGGACGCGCCCCTAGCGCGCATTCATTCGCAGTGCTTCACCGGGGAGGGTCTCGGCTCTCTGCGTTGCGATTGTAGTGAACAGCTTTCCATGGCCTTGCGGGTCATCGCCACAGAGGGCCGTGGACTCGTGATCTACGACTATCAGGAAGGCCGCGGTATCGGTTTGATGGCGAAGCTGCGCGCGTATGGGCTACAGGATATCGGCTTCGATACGGTGGAGGCCAATCATGCGCTCGGGTTCAGAACGGACTGCAGGGATTACAGCTTGCCGATTGCCATCCTGCGTGAGCTGGGCGTCAACCGTCTTCGCCTTCTGACGAACAATCCCGATAAGGCGCGCGCCCTGTCCGATGCCGGCATCGAGGTGGTCGCGCGGATGCCATGCGAGGCCGAGCCAACCCTCTACTCCCTGCCGTATCTGCGCACCAAGAAGGCAAAAATGGACCACGCACTGAGCCATGTACACAGCGACGCTGCGGTTCCCATTAAGGCGTTGGGCCGCGATGGAGGCACGCGATCCGGGCGGTGCCTCGTATGAAATGTGATTTTATCAATTAAGGAGACCTGACTATGTCGACCCCTAAGCCCATTCGCCGCATTAGCATCATCGGCACCGGCGTCATCGGCGCGAGTTGGGCGGCGCTGTACCTCGCCAAAGGCCTCGAGGTCGTGGCGACCGATGTCGCGCCGACTGCGGAGGCGAGCCTTAGACAGTTCGTGGAGGCAGCGTGGCCGGCGCTCAAGAGGCTCGGGCTTGCGGCGGGCGCGTCACAAGCGAAATTATCGTTCACGCCCAAACTCGAGGCCGCAGTAAGTGGTGCGGATCTCGTCCAGGAGAACGGTCCAGAACGCATCGATTTCAAGCAAAAGCTCTATGGGCAGCTGGATGACCTGTTGCCGGCCGATGTGATCATCGCGTCGAGTTCATCCGGGCTCACGATGAGCGAGATCCAATCGGGCTGCGGCTCGCATCCCGAGCGTTGCGTCATCGGCCATCCATTCAACCCGCCCCATCTGGTTCCACTGGTCGAGATCGTGGGTGGCACCAAGACCTCCGAAGAGACGATCGAGCGGGCAACGGAATTCTACCAGAGCATTGGAAGGCGGACAGTTCGAGTACGCAAGGAGATGCCGGGGCACGTCGCCAATCGGTTGCAGGCCGCCATTGCTCGGGAAGTTTACTACCTGGTTGCCGACGGTGTCGTCAGCGCCGCCGACGTCGACACGGCGTTGTGCTGGGGGCCGGGCCTGCGATGGGGCCTCATGGGCAATATGCTTCTCAATCACCTCGGTGGGGGAAAAGGCGGCATCGAGCACTTTCTCGAGCAATTCACTCGGCCAATGACCGCTTGGTGGAAGTCTCTCGGAAACCCGGTGTTGACCCCGGAGGTTCAAAAGAAGCTTATCGAGAGCGTTCATTCCGAAGTCGGATCACGCTCCATCGACGAGCTTGCGGCAGAACGCGACGAAATGCTGCTAGGGCTGCTCGAGCTTCGTACCGCAGCGGAGAAGGCGTTTGAACAGCAGGGCAAGAATGCCAAGTTGGCCTGATCTTCCCGGGCAATCCATGGGAGTAGACATGAGCGAGCCATTGACCGTTGCTCGATCCCAAAGCAAAAGGCCGCATATTGTGATCATCGGTGGCGGCTTCGGCGGGATTGCGGCTACTAAAGCATTGCGACGTTGCGAAGCCGATATCACGGTGATCGATCGTCGCAACCACCACATTTTCCAGCCGCTGTTGTATCAAGTGGCGACGGCAGTGCTTGCGCCCTCGGATGTCGCCGCGCCGATTCGGCAGCTCTCCGCACGGCAAAAGAACGTGTATGTGCTGCTCGGTGAAGTCATCGGTGTCGACTTGAAATCCCGCTCCGTCGATGCCCAATGTCCGGGCACTGGAGCCAAGAAGATCGATTTCGACTATTTGGTGGTTGCCGCCGGGGTGCAATCAAGTTACTTCGGGCATGGTGAATTTGCCAAGCATGCTCCGTGCCTGAAGACGATCACGGACGCGAATACCATCCGGTCAAAAATCCTCGGCGCATACGAATTAGCGGAGTCCACCGACGACGAGGACGAGCGGCGGCGGTATATGACATTCGTGCTGGTCGGTGCGGGCCCGACCGGTGTGGAGTTAGCCGCGTCGATTGCGCAAATGGCGACTACCACCCTGCGCGCCAACTTTCGGCGGATCGACCCTGCCAATACGTCGATTTACCTGCTTGATGGGGCGAAGCGCGTGCTTCCGAGCTTCGCGGAATCCTCATCGGCACGAGCGGCTCAACGCCTCGCAAAGCTCGGAGTGAAGGTGATTACGAGCGCGATGGTGGAACGTATCGACGATCAAGGCGTGACGGTCGGCGGCAAGAGGATCGACAGCGGCACGGTCCTGTGGACGGCGGGCGTCTCGCCATCGCCGATCGTCAAGATGCTTGGTGCGCCGACCGATCGAGCCGGCCGGGCCTGCGTCGGCCCATCCTTGAACATCGCCGGTTCTTCGCGGATCTTCGTCGTCGGGGATGCGGCCAGCCTGATGCAGGACGGACGACCACTGCCGGGCGTTGCGCAAGTCGCCATCCAGCAAGGCCGGTATGTCGGACAATGGATCGCTCTAGAGCTCAACGGCGAGGCACCGCCGCGCCCTTTCCGATACTTCGATAAAGGCAACATGGCGGTGATCGGCAAGAATTTCGCCATCATGGAAGCGGGCCGCATCAGGCTCGCCGGCTTCATTCCTTGGTGCATCTGGGCGTTCATCCACGTGATGTTCCTGCCGCAACTGCAGAATCAGCGCCGCGTTCAGAACCAATGGTTCTGGAGCTATTTCACCGGACAGCGCAGTTCGCGTCTGGTCGATGAGATACCGCGGATCGGCACCTAACCCATCGGAGTACGACAATGAGCCAAGACGATTTGTCCGGATCTAATCAGCTGACCACGAGCGCCGGCAATCCTGTTGCCGACAATCAGAATTCGCTCACCGCGGGACCCCAAGGTCCGTTGCTCTTGCAGGATTATCAATTGATCGAGAAGCTCGCACACCAGAACCGGGAGCGCATTCCGGAGCGTCCGGTGCACGCGAAAGGATCGGGCGCCTACGGCACACTCACGATCAGCGGCGACATCTCGAGGTATACCCGGGCCAGAGTGTTGCAACCCGGCGCCAGCACGCCGCTCATCCAGCGCTTCTCCACCGTGGCGGGCGAGCTCGGCGCGGCCGATGCTGAGCGTGACGTGCGCGGCTTCGCGATCAAGTTCTACACGGGAGAGGGCAACTGGGATCTGGTCGGGAACAACACGCCTGTGTTCTTCGTGCGCGACGCCTACAAGTTTCCAGATTTCATTCATACCCAAAAGCGCCATCCCAAGACCAATATGCGCTCGCCGACGGCCATGTGGGACTTCTGGTCCCTGTCGCCCGAGAGCCTGCATCAGGTGACGATCCTCATGTCCGATCGGGGTTTGCCGACCGGTGTGCGGCACATGAACGGCTATGGCTCCCATACCTACAGTCTGATCAACGCCGCGCGCGAGCGCGTGTGGGTGAAGTTTCACTTCAAGACGCAGCAAGGTCACAAGCACTGGACGAATGCTCAGGCCGCGGAAGTCGTCGGGCGCAGCCGGGAGTCGACCCAGGAGGATCTGTTCCGAGCGATCGAGAAGGGCGACTTTCCGAGATGGACAATGCAGGTGCAGATCATGACCGAGGCGCAGGCGGAGGCCTGGTCCGAGCGCACCGGCTGGAACCCGTTCGATCTCACCAAAGTCTGGCCGCACCGCGACTGTCCGGTCATCGATGTGGGCGTCCTGGAGCTCAACCGCAATCCCGACAATTACTTTGCCGAGATCGAGCAGGTCGCGTTCGCCCCCTCCAACATCGTTCCAGGCATCGGTTTCTCTCCCGACAAGATGCTACAGGCGCGCGTCTTCAGCTATGCGGACGCGCACCGGTACCGGCTCGGCACGCATTACGAGGCGTTGCCGGTCAACGCGCCCCGATGCCCCATGCACCACTACCACAAAGACGGGGCGATGCGATTCTTCGACAACAACATCCAGAAGCCGGACGCTTACTACGAGCCGAATTCGTTCAACGGTCCGAAGGAGAACAAGAGGTACGCCGAACCGGCGCTGCCACTGCACGGCGACGCCAATCGCTATGACCACCGAGACGGCAATGACGACTACACACAGGCCGGCGCTTTGTTTCGCCTATTCGATGGTGGCCAACGGCAGCGGCTGTTTGGGAACATCGCGGCCGCGATGCAGGGGGTGCCCGATGAGATCAAGCGCCGGCAGATCGCACTGTTCGCCAAGTGCGATCCCGCGTACGGGGCGGGCGTGGCCAAGGCGGTGGAGCTTGACGCCGACATTCGATGAAGCGAACTTCGACGTCACCCCGGAGCTGAATGTCGAGATCGCTGGGCAAATCTCGCTGCGCTTGGCCATTGGCGGTGTTCCGCCGCTTGACGTCAAGTGAGATGCCGTGCCGGCGATCGTTGCTCAGGCCTCGGATCCCGCAAGGCGCTGGATAGCGTTCAGCGGAGGCGTGCTCGGGCGCAGGCTCACTTTAGCCACTCCCGCACTGCTCTACGGAGCGCGCATGTCCACTTCGGTCTGCCTGGCGTTGATCGTGGCTTATTGGGTGCAACTGGACAACGCCTACTGGGCCGCCACCTCCGCCGCCATCGTCGCGCAGCCGGCTCTTGGTGCCTCGCTGCGCAAGGGTCGCTTCCGCGCGGTGGGCACGGTCATCGGCGGAATCTTCATCGTCGCGCTCACCGCGCTGGTCCCGCAGGACCGCATTTTATTTCTCATGGGTCTCACGCTCTGGGCGGGGATCATGGGGTACCTCGCGACGATCCTGCCCAATTTCTCAGGTTATGGGGCGGCTCTCGCGGGATACACGGCGGCCATTGTCTCCGCCGGAATCATCGCCGCGCCCGATAACGTCTTCCTGGTGGCCGTGTGGCGCGTGACGGAAATCGGCATCGGTATCTTTTCCGCCGGGCTGGTGCACTCATTGACCGATTTCGGCGATGCGCGGAGCCGTCTCGGCCGAGCGTTTGCGCAGATCGGCACCGGTATCGCCTCGGGGCTCAGCGCGACGCTGCAAGCGAGTGAGGAAACGCCGGCACTCAGAACGTCGCGCCGCGAGCTGATCGGCCGCACCATCGCACTCGATCCGATCATCGACGAGGCCATCGGAGAGCCCTCGCAATTGCGGCGGGAGCGCGGCCGGCTGCAAGCAGGCATGCAAGCGCTGTTCGTCGCCTTGTCCGGCTGGCGCGGCATCGGGAACCACCTGGGGATAACCGCGCGGCCATCGGCCGCCCAGTGGGTGCCTGTATTGCTGCCGTCGCTCGCACGGCTCGCTGAGAGCGACTGGCTCGCGCAACCGGAGAAGATACGCGCGCTCTGTGCGAGCGAGAGCCGTGGAGTGCGCGAGAAAGTAGCGCGAGACCTGTCGTCCCTGCTCCTCATCGAGGGGGTGGGACGAGTGCTTGAAGCGCTGCAAGCCGTGGCGGACGCGCTGGTGGCAACGCGTTCGGGTGAGGTGACTCACGCCCGAGTCAAGGTCCGGCCCTATGTGGCCGATCATCTGCCCGCAGCCCTCAACGGGCTACGCATTGTGCTGGCGCTCGCCGTGGCCGAGCTGATCTGGATCGCCACGAGCTGGCCGCACGGCCCAACCATGATCACATTTACCGCCGTGAGCTTGCTTCTGGTCGCTCGCCAGCCGGGTGCGGCGGCTTATTCCTGGGCCCTCCAGTTCGGGTTGGGGTGTGTCATCGCGGGCATCCTCGCCACGATCATGGATCTCGGCATTCTGCCGCTCGTACACGGCGGTCCGCTCGCTCTGTCACTGACGTTGTCTCTGCTGCTGCTGCCCTTCGCGGCGCGCTCGGTCGGATCCCGGCACAAGGTTCTGTTCGGGTCGGTAGCTGCGAACGTCATCCCTATCCTGGCACTCGAGAACGAGCCGGTCTACGACGCGGTCCGCGTGCTCGATTCCGCCGTGGCGGTGAGCGCAGGCGTCGTGCTTGCGGCCATCTTCGTTTGTCTTCTTCCGCCTCTGACGCCGCGATGCCGAATCGAGCGATCGCTCGGACTCACGCTGCGCAATCTGCGCGAACTGGCCGCCGGCCGCCGTGAGTTCACTCAGGATGCCTGGCTGGGCCTCGTTTCGGCACGACTTGCGGCGTTGCCACAGGAGGCTAGCTTGGAAGAGGAGGCGGAGCTCCTCGCGATGCTCTCGGTCGGGGAGGCCGCGATTGCGCTGCTTTCGGCTGAGGGCGGTCATCCGAAACGTGCCTTGCTCGATCAGGCCTTCGCGCATCTCGCCGAGGGACGGGCCACGGAGGCGCGCGAATCATTCGCGCGCTGTGCCGCCCAAACCTCGTTTCAAAGCGAAACCGGAACCGACCTCGCCGTCCAGGCGACCTTGATCGCCGAAGCGCTCGCTCGGCATGAGCGATTTTTTTCGAGTGAGCCGTGACGATGCTCGAGATCAATATCGGTGGAGTATTCGTGCCAGCGCTTCTCATCTGGGCCGGCGGGGCGTTCGTGCTCTCGAGCGGCATCGATCGACTCCTCAGTTGCACGCGCTTCTACCGGCTGGTGTGGCACCGAAGTTTGTTTGGCTTCGCGATTTTCGTGATCCTGTGGGGCGTGATCTCGGCCGCCGCGTACTACTTCGCGTTCTTCGGCGCAGCCGCCGAGGTCGGGAGATGAGTGGGATCGGCGACTTGCGGCGAGCCTCGAGGCGCTGGGCGACCTGCGTGAAGGCCCGGGTTGCGACGGGCATCAGGAGCCTGCTGGTGCGCGTCGGGAGCTGGATGAGCAGAAGTCGAACCGCGTTGGTGCGGATCGGTCTTTCGCTGCTGCGCCTCTCCATCACGCTTGCCGCGGCGGCGGCCGCGCTTCTCGTTATCCGCTGGATGTGGTTTCACTACGAACTCGCTCCCTGGACTCGTGATGGCCGCGTGCGAGCGGATATCGTCAAGATCGCTCCCGATGAGCCGGGATGGGTGGCCAGCGTAGCGGTGATCGACAGCCAGGTGGTGCGCAGAGGAGATCTGCTCTTTCGCCTCGACACCGCGCGTTACGAGATCGCCCTGCATCAGGCCGAGGCCGCGGTCGCACAGCGGCGCGCCGTTCTTGCCGAGGCTCAGCGTGAGGCGCGTCGCAATGAAGGTCTCGGTAATCTGGTCGCCTCCGAGGCCCGCGAGCAGAGCGAGGCTCGCGTGCAAGAAGCAACCGCGGAGCTCGCGCGAGGCGTCGCGAACCTCGCGGCGGCGCAGCTCGATCTCAAGCGAGCCGTGATCGTGGCGCCCGTCAACGGCGTTGTGACGAACCTTGAGTTGCGGCCCGGAAATTATCTGGCCGCCGGCGCGCAAGCACTTGCCATGGTCGATAGCGACAGTCTGCACGTGGACGGTTACTTCGAGGAAACGAGACTGCGCCGGATCCGCGTCGGCGATCGCGTCTCGGTGCGCTTGATGGGCGAGTCGCAGGAGGTCTATGGTCATGTGGAGAGCATTGCGCCGGCGATCTTCGACCGTGAGCGCACGCCGATGGGCGATCTCGTCGCCAACGTCAACCCGACGTTCAGCTGGGTGCGGTTGGCGCAGCGGGTCCCCGTGAGGATCAGACTCGATCCGGGTGAGATCGACGTGCGCTTGATCGCCGGGCGCACCGCCACGGTGGTCGACCTATCATTCGAGACACCGCGTCGGCGATGGTGGGAGCGTCTCTGGTGAGCGGGCCTCGCCTCATCGCCTGGGGGGTTGCACTGGGTGCGTGCCTGCTCGGCGCCGCCTGCAAGACAGTGGGGCCCGATTATCGCGGTCCACCGCCCGCCGCGGTCGTGAATTCGCCAGCAGCCAATCGAGCTTTCCTGGGAGCGTCCGATGCCGCGTTCTCGCAGGAACTCCCGCCCGACGCCTGGTGGCGTCTGTACGATTCGGTGGCGCTCGATGGGATGGTACAGGAAGCACTCAAGACGAATACCGATCTACGAGAAGCGAGCGCGAATCTCGAGCGCAGTGCCGCCCTGCTGCGGGAGGTGCGAGCTCAGCGACAGCCCTCGGTCGAGGTGAACTTCGATCCGAGCCTCCAGCAGCTCTCACCGGAGAGTTATCTGCATGCGGGCGCGGTTTCTCCGATGGGCCTCTACGACACAGGCATCTCGGTGAGCTACGAAGTCGACCTCTTCGGGCGCCTGCGCCGTGCGGTCGAGGCGGCGAGTGCCGACGACGAGGCGGTCAAAGCCGCCTACGATCTCGCCCAGGTCAACGTGGCAGCCGAGGTGGCGCGCGCCTACGCGGATGTCTGCGGCGCCGGCGAGCAGCTGGCGGTGGCCCGTCATTCGTTGCAGCTGCAGCTAGAAAGCACCGGAGTGACGCAGCGTCTGGTCGATGCCGGTCGCATGTCGATGCTCGATTTCACGCGTTCCGCGGGTCTCGCGGCGCAGATTAAAGCGAACATCCCGAAGTTCGAGGCACGACGCACGAACGCGCTGTATCGTCTGGCCGCCTTGATGGGTCGGCCACCTTCCGAATATCCAAGGGCGATCGAATCGTGTGCCGAGTCACCCCGTCTGTCACGGCCCATTCCGGTGGGTGACGGTGCCGCCTTGTTGCGACGACGGCCGGACGTGCGCGAGGGGGAGCGGCTACTCGCGGCGGCGACGGCGCGGATCGGCGTTGCCACCGCCGACCTCTATCCCCGTGTGACGCTCGGCGTCAGTGCCGGCTCCACCGGTGCGCTCGCGGATTTCCTCACCACTCCGACCAATCGTTACGGACTCGGCGTGGGCATTCACTGGCAGGCCAATCAGTCCCTGGCTCGCGCACGAATCGACTCGGCGACGGCGGCGACGCGGTTCGCGCTCGCCCAATTCGACGGTGCGGTGCTCGGCGCGCTGCGAGAAACCGAGAGTGCGCTCACGATTTACGCCCATGACCTTAAGAGCGACGAGGACCTCGCAGCCGCCGAAGCGCGTGCTAGCGAGGCCGAACACGAGGCCGATCAGCTCTATCGCGGCGGCAAGATAGATTTCCTGTCGCTGCTCGATGCGCAACGGACGTTGGATTCCGCCGACGATCAGCTGGCGGCATCGCATGTGCAACTTGCGACGGATCAGATCGAGCTGTTTCTCGCGCTCGGCGGTGGTTGGCTCTGAGGTGTGCTTACCGTGTACCGCAGCGGCCCAGAATTCCCCGCAAGCGCGCATAGGGTATGCGCGGATTAGCCCATCACGGCATGAGGAGCGGCCTTCATGGATAAACTCAATCAGTTGCTCGTCGGAAAACCCTTGCTGGAATTCGGTGCTGCATTTGGCGCCGTCACGTGGGACTCGGGTCTCGAGGCGACTCAACCGCAAGCCTCATTCTGGCTCGAGGGTGGGGTAACGCCTGCAGGAGCGGGATTCGTGTGGGGCCACGGAGAAATTCATTATGAAGGATGCAATCATGCGTTCAGGCTCTCGGCTCTGGTCATCCAAAATGTCGTTTCGGCCGGGATCTCAGCGGCGGGAAGGGTACTTTATCTCAGGAACCTGTCGGACTTCAGCGGCAACTATCTGGACTCTCGTGCGGGGTCGATTGGAGGCGACCGCGGCTCGGTGCAATATCTCAAGAATGAACGTGGTGTCATGATCAAACTGATTGCGACGGACGGCGCGCAGCGGATCAACTGGCCGATCAATGGGATGCGGGTGCGGCTCAAGCGCCAAAAACCCCTGTCTGCCGGCACGGATTGAGATGCTGCCAGGCCACCCTAACATCAGATCATGTACGAGGGTAATGAGCTCCGTTTTCCCGGCGCAGAGGGACAAGAGCTCTCTGCGCGCCTGGACCGCCCGAGTGGCGCCCCCCGCGCTTATGCGCTGTTTGCTCACTGCTTCACGTGCTCGAAAGACAGCGTTGCCGCCTTTCACCTCGGTCGCGAGCTCGCGGCGCTGGGTATCGCCGTGCTGCGGTTCGATTTCACCGGGCTCGGCAGCAGCGGCGGTGAGTTCCCGGACACCAACTTCTCGTCGAACATTGCAGACCTGATCGCCGCGGCGGACTTTTTGCGCGAGCAATTCGCGGCGCCCCGATTATTGATCGGGCACAGCCTCGGCGGCACTGCCGTGCTCGCGGTCGCCGCGAGCATTCCGGAAGCGGCCGCGGTGGCGACGATCGGTGCGCCTTATGATCCTGGGCACATTCGTCGGCTGTTTGCTCCCTGGAGCGCTGAAATTGAAGCCAAGGGTGAGGTGGAGGTTTTGCTCGCCGGCAGGAAATTCCGAATCCGACGGCAATTGCTCGTCGACCTTGCAGAACATCACACGCGCGATTCGATCTTTAATCTGAAGAAGGCACTGCTGATATTTCACAGTCCAGCTGACCAGACGGTCGATATCTCCAACGCAGCACAGATATACGGCGCCGCGCGCCATCCCAAGAGTTTCATCTCGGTCGACGAGGCCGATCATCTGCTGACGCGGGCCGCCGATTGCGCTTTTGTGGCGAGCGTGCTGTCGTCGTGGGCAAACCGCTACGTCCTCGCTCGATCGCCCGTGATGTCTCGCAGCCGAGAAGAGCCTTTGGAGGCGCCCACCGATTAAAGGTCATGGCGGAGCCGAGCCGAGCGCACCGACCGAGAGCGCGAGGGTGGCAGCCGAGGAGAGCGCGGCGCTGTAGGCATCGCTCGAGGCATTGGTCGCTTGCAGAAGCTGGCTCTGCGCCGCCGTTGCGTCCGTGATCGACCCGACGTCGTGGCGATAGGCCGCCAGCGCGGCATCGAATGTGACTTCCGCAGCGGTCCTGAGTGCTGCGGAAGCGCCATAGGCGGACAAGCTGGTTTCAAGTCCGTTCTGGGCGGCGACGATCTGGCGCACGGCCTCTTCCTGCGTGTGCACGAGTTCGGCACTGGCGCTGTCCGCCTTCGCTCGCGCCTGTGCCAACACGGCTGCACGCCGGCCCCCGTCATACACAGGAATCGTGATGCCGGCAAAGACCGAGCCGCCGAACCGGCTGCCGCTCAAGTTGAACGCCCCTGGCGACTGCTGCCCGATCGGCGGAATCGCCGTGATGTTGAGATGGCCGCTATTGTAGTCTGCCGTTCCGGAGAGAAAGAGCCTCGGGAGGAACTCTGCGCGCGCTGCGCGCATGTCATCCTGGCTCGCCCGTTGTGCCGCGTAGGCGGCGAGGACATCCGGCCGACGACCGAGCGCATCCGCCACGATGTGCTCGATCGACTCCGCGTCGGCACTCGGCAGCCGGTGCTCGTGCACATCCGCGACCTTGAGTCGAGTCAACGGAGAGATGCCCATGGCGGAGATCAGGGCCAGATAGGCGTCATGTGCAGCGCCCTCGGCCTGCACCTGCAGTAATTGCGCGTGTGCGCTGGCCTGGCGTGCCTGCGCAACCTCGACCACCGTCCCGATGCCGTGTGCATAGCGCTCTTCTGCGGCAACTTGGATTTGCCGCGCGTTGCTCAGCGAGCGTGCCGCGGTCTCAGCACGGGCCCGCGCGGCCGCTTCGGCGTAATAGGCGAGGCTTACCGCGTAAATGACCTGTTGATGCGCGGCGGTGAAGCCGATGTTCGAGATTACGGACCTTTGTTTCGCGGCATCGACGACCGATCTACGCTCGCCAAAATCGAACAGCAGCCATTGAAGCGAGAGCGCGGGGATCACCCCGCTGGCAGTATCGTCGTTGACGTTGTAGCCCAGAACCGAGCTGTTGTCACGATTGCTCTGGTATCCGCCGATGGCGGTCGCCGTCAGGCTGGGGAGGTAGGCGCTGCGCGCGATACCGGCGGCGAGTGCCGCTTCCCGGGCGGTGTTCCAGGCGGTGCGGGTGAGCGGATTGCTGGACTGTGCGAGATCGATGAGATCGGCCAGTGAATAGGCGCGGTCGGGGTCGACCTCGGGAGCTGGCGGAACGTTCGCCAGCGAGTAATTGAGCGGCAGAGTGTAATCCGCCTCAGCGGGTCTCGCCGCCGGCGCCTTGGCGCCGGCAGTGATTTCGCCGCTCGCCGCCGTGGCGGGGATCCACGGGCGATCGGGACGCTCCGGCGCCATGTCGAGCGCCGAGGTCGCGCAGCCGGCGAGCGCGACCGATAGGAGGGCAAGCCCCGTGCTTCGATTAGACGGGCGCATGGGTTGCGCGACGCTCGCTGGCAGATCCCCGAGTGGGCGACGGGGTCAGGCGCAAGATGTCCTCAAGACTCTCAAGATGCATGCGGATCGCAGCGGCGAGCGGGTGCCGATCGGCCGCCGGGGTGAGGGCTCCCCGGGTCTCGGCTAGCGCTCGCGTGGCCTCGGGCGAGGAATTCGAAGTCCGCTGCCCCGCAAGACTTTCGGCAGCAGCCTCCAGGCGGCGACCGATCTCGGCTGCACAGGTGGGCTCGAGGTCTGGGATAAGCAACAGCGGCCCCTCAAGCGCGCCCACCTCGCGTGCGGCGCGTCGCCTGTCTTCCAGCCAGCTGTCGGCCGGCCGGATCGCGGACGGCTCGTAACGAGCGAGCTCCAGGTCCTGCTCGATATTGCCGAGCGATCCTTGCACGCGTGCGGCCAGAGAGCGCCGTGTAGTCGTACTCGCGACCGCCATGGCGCTCAAGCGACTCAGAACGGCGGCGATCGCGGGATCGATGCGCATTGCAACGCTCACGGGCCATAGGCGTGTGAACAGCAGGTACACGACCACATTACCGAGAAGCATCCCGATGATCCGGTCGCGTGCGATGGTGAGGTCGAAGGCGGGCGAGGGACCTTGGAGGACGCACAGAAAGAATGCGAAGGCGATCTGAAACCCGGCATAGGAAATCCGCGGACTGCCCGCGGCTACCCAGGCGGACGCGAGTGCACCGAGGAAGACGATGATGAGCAAGGCACCGATCGATGTGAGCGCCGGGATTACATAGACGATGGCGGCGATACCCGCCGCGGCGCCGACCATGCAACCCAAAATGCGCAGGCTGAACTTCTCGACGGTCTCGGCGGTCGTGCCCAGTGCGACGATATAGCAGGTGATGAAGCAGGTATGGATGCCCGGCCAGTCGAGCAGCGAATAGAAGACATAGCAGAGCATCGCTGCGGCGGTGGTCTTGAGCGCATAGCGAAGGTACGCGGGGTTGGTAAACGCGTCGGGCTGAAAGAAGCCGGCCGGCGCCGCTGCCGCTTGGGTCGGGCAGGAAACCGGTGCCGGAGGTTCGGCGAAGCGCGCCAACAGGTCCCGCATGTCCGCCCAGGCCTCGGCGGACGGTGCGGCGAGGGGGGACTCTCCGAGACGAGCCTCGAGCGCGATGCCGATCGGATACTGGCCGCTCTCAAGGACGCGCGCCATCTCCTCGAGCGTTTCAGCCAGCCGGTCGTACAAGGGTCGCGGCAGGAACCCGGCAGGCTCGCGGCTCACGACATCCACCCACGAGAGGATGGCAGCCGTGCAGTCCGCGGCATGCCGGAGCGCCGCAAGGTCTCGAGGCGCGGATGTCTTTTCCAGCCCTGCAAGCTTCAGCCAAGAGGCAATCTCATCGATCCCCTCGCCCCGAGCTTCAGTGAAGGCATGGCGGCTGCGCTCATCCGGCCCGCGCAGCACGGCGGCAGCCGCTCGCAGACGTTCGGCCATCGCGCGCTCGGCAAGTCTTCGTGGCGGCGGGGCGGCGAGCAGGTTGACGACCACGGATACCCCGGCGGGAATCGCGATGAAGAGCCAAACGTAGAGCACGGCGCGAGTGGAGAGCTCGCCGGAGTGCAGCGTCCCGAGCACATCGAGCGCATACCCAACGATCAGCGTGACGATTCCGCCGATCGGCCGCAGCTTGCTGGCAAAGGCGACGAACAGGAAGCCGATCGAGAACGCGCTCATCACGACGAGACGCCAGAAGGGTACGTCGATGACCATTATTGCCAGGAGGATGACAATCCCGACGATGAGCGTGATCAAGAACGTGAACACCACGTCCAGAAGCAAGCTCTCTGCCCGGTCGGGCTTATTGAGAAAAAAGACGATGTAGACGGTCAAGGCCGGGTCGGGCGTTTGGTAGATCTCGACCACCAGGGCCGTCAGTGCACAGATCAGGGCGAGCCGTGCGGCGTACGCCAATCGTCCAGGGCGCGGCCCGAGCCGACGGAGCAGCTCGGCGAGGAATGAGCCGCGCCGATCGGAGGATTCCAGAGCGGCGATCATCTGCAGGCCGCCCCGTGCTTGATCTCGACCACCGCACTCGCGCCGAGCCTCATGAGCGCGTGCGGAGGGTTCGTAAGCTGGATTCGCACCGGAAAGCGCTGCGCGACGCGCACCCAATTCACCGAGCGCTCCACATACGGCACGGAGCGTGGCAAATTGATGCGCTCCTCATCGAGTACGCCCGAGCCGATCCCCTCGACCAATCCTTTGATCGCACGCCGTCGATCGATCATGGAGTAGGCAGTCGCGCAATCGCCGATTGCAATGGCCTTCAGGTCGGTCTCGCGAAAATTCGCGACTGCATACCACTCCTCGGTATTGATGAGCGTGAACAACGCCTGCGAGGGGATGACTATCTCACCGGTCGAGACGGACAGTCCGACCACGCGCCCGTCGTGCAGCGCGCGCACCGTCGTATCCTGAAGCGCGCGCCGCGCGATCGCGAGCGCAGCTTGCCGCGCGCGAATGGCAGCGGTTGCACCCGCCTCGGTCCCTACGGCGCGCAGCGCGGCGGTCTCCTGCTCCTGGGCCTGTCGAACGAAGGTTGCGGCGTCATTTTGTGCGACTTGCGCCTGATCGAATTGCTGTTTCGGCACGAATCCCTGATCCGCCAGGGGGCCAAGCCGCTCGACCGTGCGCGCGGCGAGGTCATGGTTGGTGCGAGCACGACGCGCCTGCTCGAGCGCGATTGCCGCATTTGACCTCTCGGTCGACAGCACGCGCTGGCGTGTATCGAGTTCGGCCTCCGCTATGGCCAGATCGGCCTCGGCTTGCGCCACCGCAAGGCGATAGGGCAGGGGGTCTATCTGAAAGAGAAGGTCGCCCTTGGCGACCGTACTGTTTTCTCTGACTGCAATATTGATGATGCGACCGCCCACTGCGGAGGCGACGTGCACTACGTCGGCGTCGATTGCTGCATCATCTGTCGACGGATGGCTCTCGATCCGGCATGAGGCGTAAATACCGGTTGCGATGGCAATCGCGACGATCGCAATCGCGATAATCTTGCCCCGGGACGAAGAGTAATGCCCGCCTGCCGTCTTCATCTTTCGAACCAGAATAACCAGGTGAGGACCGCGACCGTCACGCCCGAGGACACGCAGACGAGCAGCTGCAGCGGGAGCGCATCAGCGAGCCGCGCGGTGGTCAAAACGATCCGCGTGCCGACCGCTGCCAGGATTCCGATGCCAGAGACCAACATCCACGCGGGAAAGAATGCCCCGAAAAGAACGAAGGAAGGGGCGCCGGAAAGCGCGCAGCCGCTCACCGTGGCCACCACGAGTGCAAAGAGCAATGCGCCGACCCGCTCCCTTACGGAGCGGGGGACCTTTCCTGTCTCTTCATGCGGCAACGAGGTCATATCGGTCTCTTGTGCCCGCCGTCCTGCCTCTCAAGCATCGGCGGAGCCTAGTGCTCCCGGACTCACGCTTGGTACACGATCGGCGACGTGACTCTTTGCTCGTATCAGGGAATGGCGGGCACGTAGCGACTTAACCCCGCGAGACCGTCAAACGGTGAGCCACGAGTGAGCTTTCGCGACGCACGCCGCAGCGAGGTCGCGATCAATCTTGTTTGAGCGGGTCTTGAGTAGGCTCTAGCGCGCGGTGCAAATCATGCGGCCCGGGAAGCGGGCTGTGGCGCGGCAGTCTCCGCCGGTTCGCGAGGGTTTGCTGACGAAAGTTGCTCATGTTTCGCCACGAGCCGGGTCACGATGGCGAACAGGAGGCTCACCGACAACCCACACATCAGCACGCCCGTGACGCTTTCCACCGGCCCCAGGTTACGCCAGACTTTCGGGAGAACGACGTCACCGTAGCCGACGGTCGAGTAACTGGTTGTCGAGAAATAAAAGGACGATTCCCAGGACGGAAAACAAAGCCACCGGTAAAACGCGGCCCACAGCAGAATCTCCGTCATGTGCAAGCCGATCATCATCGATGTGAATCGGATCATGAGCGCGGTGGAGTGCAACGAGCTTAAGTTGTGCATGCCGCGCGCAAAGTGGAACCGTCCCCAGTGGATGAACACTGCCATCCCGGTACTCTGCAAGCAAATTGTCAGCGTGACCAGAACGACGGCCACGATGGTTTGATGAACAAAGGTCATGGTTCAACCTTTGGGCGCTCCGCAAGGCTTGCCGCGAAGCCTGCCGTCACTGTACTCCCGATATGCACCCCGATTAATGATCTCGGGCGCGGGTTCATGGTTTTCATGCAGGGCGTCGGCTCTCAAACTTGCCTGGAGTCGTCTCCACGCGCTCGGACGCTGGCCGACGGTTCTTCGGAATAAGCGGCTGAAGTGCGAGCGGCTTCCAAAGCCGCATTCGGCCGCGATTTGGTCCAACGGATCGTCCGAGAGCAGCATGATGTTTTGCGCACGCTCAATGCGCTGGCGCATCACATACTGATGCGGTGTACAGCCAAAACTTTCCTTGAAGGCGCGATTCAGCTGAATGAGCTCGTAGCTCGCAGATCGGGCAAGATCTGTTACTTTGATCATTCCATGCAGATGAGCGGCGACATACCCCTGGATGCAGCGGGCCTGCCACGGTGTCATGCGGGTCCTCACGGGCTTCATCGCGTCGTTTCTCGAATATTGTGCATCTTTGATGCATCTAGCCTCGAAGGCACTCACCGATGACTCTCGACTTGAAAAATGGCGGCCCTCGTTTGGGCGAAGAGCAATCGAGAACCGGATGGCCATGGTTCCCTGAATCACCGTATTGAGATTGCCAGGGGCTCCATCCGTGTGTTAGCCGCGAGGGCCCGGCGTCCATTGTGTCGCGCATGCACCTTCAGATTCGTTCCCACGAGCCCAGACCTCTCCCCCCTGGGCCTTTCGCGGCGGGCCATGCCCGCCGCGACCTTTGACATTCGCGCACCCTGTGAGCTTGCGGGCAAACACAGGGGTAGATCGGCGGCCGGCGCTCGCTGCGAGCTGTGGTTGGTTGACCCCACGGCGGGTCGCGTCCGTGTTCATTCTCGGGCTCATGTTATGGCTGATCAGGAGCTTCGTCGTGCCGCTCATTTGGGCAACCATTTTTGCGACTTCAAACTGGCCTCTCTACCGTCTAGCTTCGCGGTATTTGCCCGACGCGCTGAAATCACATGTGCTCCCGCTGGTGTTTTCAGTCCTGATCACGCTACTGGTATTGGGTCCGGTGTTGTTCGCGTTTGGGGTTCTGGCAGGTCAGAGCCAGGACTGGCTGACGGAAATCGCCGTGTTGGACAAGCACGGGATCGTCGCGCCCTCGTGGCTTAAGGAAATTCCCATGCTGGGCACGCGGTTGACCGACTCCTGGAACACTACCGCCGGAGTCCCGGGCGGCCTGTCTTCCTTCCTTGACCGGGCCGATAACGGCTCGTTGCTGCGTTCGGTCAAGTCCATCGGCCGATTGATGGCATACCACGCATTCGTAGTGGCAATGACGGTCATCGCGCTCTTCTCCCTGTTTCGTCAAGGAGAATCGCTTTCTGCAGCATTGGCCAATCGAACCCTCGAGCGATTTGGCCAACCGGGCGTCAGATATTTGACCATTGCGGTCGCGGCCCTGCGCGCAACGCTGCAAAGCATGGTTCTCGTCGGCCTGGCCGACGGAATCGTTCTGGGAATCGCCTATGCATCGTTACGCATACCCTCCCCCGTTGCCTGGGGTGCGGTAACCGGAATTCTCGCGATGCTGCCGTTCATGGGATATTTTGCGGTTGCCGCAGTATGCGCCTCGATGCTCGCGCATCATGCGCCGAACTCCGCAATGCTGATCGGAGTCCTGGGGTTCTTGGTGCTGTTCCTCGGCGACAAGTTCGTGCGCCCCCTGCTGATGGCCTCGGAGGCGCGGCTCAATTTTCTGGGCGCGCTGATCGGCACCCTTGGAGGATTGCAGTCCTTTGGCCTTCTCGGCCTATTCGTCGGGCCCGTGATCGTCGCGCTGGGCGAGGCAATATGTCGGGAGTGGCTGGCTCGCGCATGGCGCGTCCCGACGCAAAGGGAGACCGCCTAGAACAGCCGCCAGCGTCATCGGCTCGTCGGCGATGATGGAGGCAAGCGCGTCGCGTTGCGTCGCGAGTGCGAGGGTCCCGCCCGGTTCGGTCCTCAAATTCGCCGGACAACGAATCCTTAACCCAAGCGTTACCAGACGATCACGACTTCCTCGAAGACCTGCGCCTACCCTGACAGCGTGGTGGAGACGCCCGCGGCAGCCGGAGTTTCGGCTGATCCGGCGCCTCCGAAGCGCGAACTCTTGATGCTGCAGGAGACCTCGATGATAAGCCAAAGCCTTGTTGCACAAGCTGAAACAACTCCACCTAAGCTTGCGGCGGTGCTGCCTCGCGAACGCTCGTTTGGGCAGTTGGATGAATTAAGAAAACACCCAATGCTGTGGATCGGCGGTGCCCCCGGCGCCGGGAAAACGCCGTTGGTTGCTAATGAGCCTTATCTCGCCTACTGGTCCGGCGCGGCCGCGATCGGCGCCAACCCGCGCGCAGCACGCGTGTCACTCGAGGCGGCGTGGAATTGCTTCGAGGAGCGCGGAGATCCAGTCGGCCAGTTGCTCGCGGCCGCGGCGATACTCGAGTCTTACCAAATGGGATTGTCGAGCCTCGCGCCGATCGCAATCTGGATCGATCGCTTGCAGGTATGCTTACGCACAATATCAATCCCCTCTCCTGAGGCGGAAATACGAGTTTACGCCAGTCTGGTGTCCGCACTGGCGTGGGTCAGACCGTCGGCCGAGCTCTTGGCGACTAGTCTCGCCCGGCTGCGGTCACTGCTAGACTGCGACGTCGATATCGATCATCGAGTGTTTGCTTGCCGATCTCTGCTGGTCGCGCATTGCTCCGCGCTCGATCGTGACTCGGCCCGGGACGTGGCACGCCAGCTGCGCTCGATGGTCGAAGAGAATGGCTGCTCCGAGGAATCTCGCGCAGCCGGTCTCAATGCCGTGGCATATGGCCTTTGGTGCGCGGGCGGCTACGCGGAGGCGGCGGTGACATTGCACGAAACGGTTCTTGCGGGCAAACAAAATCCACAGCAGGCGCCGGATCCGCTTCATTTCATGAGCCGCTACCTGGCTGCGTTCGCGCAGGGCGACCGCAAGGACATGGGCGAGTGCATCGAAGCGATGCGTCAAGTGATCAAATCAGGCGATGACCTCGGCAGGGCAATGCTGTCGGATGCGCTCGCCCGGCAGGCATGCTTGCGAGACGACATGGCGGCGGCCGTGGGTCACTGGCGTACCGCGGTGCTGCAGGCGGACGCCGCTGGGGCATGGCCCATGCGGTGGACCTCACGTCTCATGCTGTCAGGCTGCTGCGCAAGATCGGGCGACTGCGCGGGCGCGGAGGATGGATTGCAGCAAGCTTGGGCGCTGTGCGAGCAGGCGCCGCCCGAGGCTTGGCGCCGTGATTACGATCTTGTGGCCGCGTATGTCGCGTTGCGCCGAGGCGATCGGACGGAGTGCCGGCGCTTGAGCTCGGTCGTGTTTGGCGCTGCCGCCCAGGTGGGCACCGTCTCGCAGTTGTTCGCGTTGCTGGGTTCCGCGATGGCCGAGTTGTGTATGGAGGCCATGCGGTGCGGTATCGCCGTCGAGTCGGTTCGAGATCTCATTCAACACTATCGGTTGCCGCCGCCGCCGACGGCCGACCGGGATTGGCCGTGGCCCTTCAAGGTTTACGTTTTGGGCACCTTCAGAGTGTTGAAGGGAGGTGCGCCGCTGCGTGCCTCGCGCCGGACGCAGAAGCGGACTCTGGAGCTGCTCCAGGCGCTCATTGCGTTCGGGGGCGACGAAGTAAGTGCGGGCGCCCTGACAGATGCGCTATGGCCAGATTCGGATGGAGACGCAGGTTATCACGCTCTCGAGAGCGCTCTTTATCGGCTCCGCCAGTTGCTGGGCGAGCCGGGTGCCGTGATCATGTCGGGGGGTAAATTGACTCTCGATCGACGTTACTTCTGGGTGGATATGTGGGCATTCGAGCAGGAGATGCGGCCCACGAGCCTCCGCGAGTCCGATGCGATGGCGCGGCTTGCGCGAATTCGGCAGCTATACCAGGGGCATTTCCTCGCGCACGAATCCGACAGGCCCTGGGCAATCGACAGGCGCCAGGCGCTTCGCGACAAGCTTCTCCGCGCGATTCGAGATGCCGCGCGAGCCTACGAAAGCCAGCGGCTCTGGCAGCAAGCGGTGGATGTGTATCAGATGGGCATCGAACTCGACAGGATGGCGGAAGATCTCTACCGCGGTTTGATGATCTGCCACCGCGAGCTGGGCGACCACATGGAATTGACGCAGGTCTACCGTAGATGCCGTGATCTGTTGACCCGGATGCTCGGGGTGCAGCCAAGTCCCAAGACGCAGGCGGTCTATCAGAGCGTGAGGCAGTATCAAGTAGCAGAGGGCGCGTGACCTCGCCGATCGGTGAAGCTTTGCGAAATGCAAAGGAAGGAATTCTATGAACACCTGGACTGCGTCGGTGCGAGAAAGCCTGATGAGTCGTGAACATCGTCGGGCGATGTTGCCGCCGGACACGAACAAAGTGGCGGCCAGCGATCTCGAGCGCGCCATGAATTCAATCTTGGCCGATGTAATAGCGCTCTACCGTAAAACAACGAGCTTTTACTGGCACATGCGCGGACCGCGCGCTCACGAGCATCACTTGGTGCTCGACGAGCAGACCGAGCAGCTCTATGCCATGACTGATGAGATGGTCGAGCACATAAGAAATATGGGCGGCGAGATGCTCAGGTCCATCGGTCTCATCATCGGTATGCGGCGGCACATCGTCGATGAGGATGCCGGCGCGTACATCGAACCCTCGGATATGCTTGCCGAGCTGCGTGAGGATAACAAGCTGCTCGGTGCGCGCCTGAGAGATGCACTCGATGCTTGCAACGACCATGGCGACATCGAGATTGCGCAATGGATCGAAATCTGGATTCACAAGACGGAATGCAGGAATTACCAGCTCATCGAGGCGTAAGCCGCGTGTCAGGCGTGAGTTCGATGCACCTAAGCTCGAATCTCATGACACACACTGGAGTTCCCAATGACGAAGCTGAACCTCGCGGTTATCGGAGCCACGACTCTTTTGAGTGGCGCCTTGCTGGCGATTCCTACGGCCGCACGAGCAGATGACGGTCCCTGGCTCGTCCGCCTGCGCGGAATTTACATCGCTCCGACCAACGACTCGGATGCAATCTCGGTACCCGGAGCCTTATCGGTGCCAAAAAACAGCGTTCACGAATCCGATAAGTGGGCGCCGGAAATGGATTTCGAGTACTTCTTCGCAAGCCACTGGTCCAGTGAGCTCGTCCTGACCTACCCGCAGCGGCATGACGTCACGGTGAAAAACGCAACTATCTATCCGTCCGGGTCCGCTGCGACGGTTCCGTCAGTCGTAATCGGAAGCTTCAAGGAGTTGCCGCCGACGCTCACCCTCAAATACAACTTTTTGCCCGACGGTGTATTTCGTCCGTATGTTGGGGCGGGAATCAATGTGACGTCCATCTCGGATGTTCGCCTCAATGTGCCTACGGTCGGAGCCGTGAAGCTCGAGAGCACGACCGTGGGCTTCGCCACCCAGGCGGGATTTGACTACAGGTTGGTGCGCAACTGGTTCATGAACGTGGACCTCAAGTACGTGCAAATCGAGCCGGATTTGAAGTACAGCGGTCGCAAGATCGCGACGGTGAAGGTCGATCCGATCCTTGCCGGTGTCGGTATCGCGTACCGGTTCTGATGGCAGATGCACCAAATAGGGTGGGAAATGACACCATAAAGTAGCTAGAGAGTAATTCTGGAGGCGGCGCAGACTCTCCGGCGTATGGGTGTAGAGGGGGGGTCGACCGATGTTGAAAAACCGTGCAGACCTGCAGGGTATGTATCGGGCGCCTCTCTGTCTGATGTGCGCGCTCATTGTTGGCCTGGATGGCGGGAATCACGCGGCGGCCGACGAGAACACGGAACTCGCGGAGATCGTGGTCACTGCTCAGAAGCGGATGGAGAACATGCAGCGCGTGCCAATCGCCGTGACGGTGATCAGCGCCGAAACACTGGAAAAGGCCAACGTATCCGAATTTGCAGATCTGGCGAAATTCGCGCCGTCGATGACCATGACTGTGGCCGACCAGCCAGCCAACAGCTCGATCATTATCCGTGGCATTGGCACTTTCGCCTTCAGTATCGCGGCAGAACCAAGCGTGCTCGTGGTGATCGACGACGTCGCGGTCGGTTTTCAGGCACAAGCATTCACGGATCTGGTCGACCTCGAGCAGGTGGAGGTGCTGAACGGGCCGCAGAGTACGTTATTCGGCAAATCGGCCTCGGCCGGCGTCATCAACGTCACGACCAAGGCACCGACCAACACGCTCACTTATTTCGGCGACGTAAGAGTTACCAATGACGACGAGCAGCGCTACACCTCCAGCGTCTCCGGACCCCTGTCCGATACCGTCAGCTATCGAGTGAGCATCGCAGCGCGCAGCTACGGCGGCAACTTGGACAATCTCGCGACAGGCTACAAGATTGACGACGATCACACAGCAGCCCTGCGTAGCAAGATTCGTTGGCAGCCCAACGACCGAACGGACTTCACTTTGGCAGCGCATTACACCGGGGACCACGCCCACTGCTGCGGCTGGCCTCTCACGCGCCTCGATCCCGGCGCACTCCTTTACGGGGTTCCCGCCTTAACGCAGTCCGTGATAGCGCCGGGTATAATTCCGAGCTCGAACAATACGGCGGTCCGGGTCAACCAGGTGCCGATTGCAAGCGTTTCGGACGTCGGGATTTCCTCGCATGTGGATCGCGATTTTGGCGAGGCCACCTTGCTGTCGATCAGCGCCGTGAATCAGTACAAGCTGCACGACTTAACCGACTACGACACCACGGATGCGGATGTTCTGCAGTATCTAACGCCGTATACGAATACGGAGCCGGCGGGGTCCGTTCCGGCATCCACCACCACGCAAGAGCATGGCGGATTGCTTCAAGGCGGGGACGTCGTCGTGAAGACCATCAGCCAGGAGTTTCGACTCAGATCCGACGGCCGTCGCGCGCTCAACTACTTGTTGGGAGCGTATTATTCCAACGAGAATTTGCTCCGCAATTTCGGCCGCGGATTCGGGGCGAACAGTGAAGCGGTCGCCAATTACCGGGCCCAGACCCACTACGACAATTATGCCCTGTTCGGTCAGACTGGCTGGTTGATCTTGCCGCGCACCACACTCATCACAGGTCTACGCGTGAACCGGGAGGTGAGTAGCTACACGTTCGACAACTATTACAAAGTCTTTCATCTGCCGGCGACTGATGAGCCGAACTCCGATGTCAACACCGTGACGACCGGAAAACTCGGCTTGCAATACCAGCTCACCGATGCCCTCATGGCATTCGCATTCGCGGCCAGAGGATACAAGGGCGTTGCCTACGACCTCACCTCGGGGACGACTCCTCGGGAGGCCGCGTACTTTCCGGTGAAGCCGGAAAAATCGAATGACTACGAAGCCGGAGTGCGCAGCGAGTGGCTCAACCGGCGCCTAGTGCTCAACGCGACGGTCTACAATACGGACTACACGGATTTCCAGGTGCAGACAATTGCGCCGTATCTGATGAACACCGCCATCCTGGCCAACATTCCCAAGGTGCGCACCCGGGGTTTGGAATTCGAGGCGATCGCACAGGTCACAGCAAATCTGCATGCCAATGTCGGCTACGCCTACAACGACGCGCGCGCAATCGATTATCCGCTCGGGCAATGCTATAACGGCGAAACGATGCCCTCCACCTGCACGAGCTCGTCGGCTTTTCAAAACCTGGACGGCGCCACGTTACCCAATGCGCCCAAGAGCAAGGAGATTATCGGGCTAGATTACCTCAAGCGCGTGCCGGGCCTGCCGCTCGAGGCCGATTTGAACGTGAGCTCCGTCTGGCAGAGCGCAGAGAATTTCGTCATCACCAGGGATCCTGGTACCCTTCAACCCGCCTATGGCATTACGAATCTGAGTCTCACGCTCACGCCGCGACGGAATAGACGCTTCAGCGTGGCCTTCTTCTGCAACAACCTGTTCGACCGGCATTACGCGGCGAACATGGCCAACGTTCGGGGCAACTACACATTCCCCACTTTGACGGGATCCGCCTACAACCAACAACTGCCGCGGGACTTCGACAGTTACTTCGGTGTTCGTGTTGCGTTTGCGAGCCTGTAGATCCGGCAAACTACGCCATGCGGACGCAGGTCGCGCGCCATCCAAAATGCCCCGTCACGCACGATCCAGCCACGACAAGCACGAGCACCTACCGGGAGGGACGGGTTTGCTCGTCATCTTGCTGGCGTGGTGCCCTTGTGTATTCGCATTGGACCCGTCTCTCGCGATCAGCCAGTACGGGCACACTTCGTGGTCGATTCGCGAAGGCTTTTTCAAAGGTACTATCAACGCAATCGCGCAGACCCCCGACGGTTATCTCTGGCTCGGCACGGAATTCGGATTGCTTCGTTTCGATGGCGTTCGAAGCGTCGCCTGGACGCCGCCGGCGGGTGAACCTCTCCCCAGCAGCGAGATTGACAGCCTGCTCGTCTCGCGCAGCGGGGCTTTATGGATTGGTACGGCTAAGGGGCTTGTAAGTTGGAGCGGCCGCAACCTGACTCAGTACCCGGATCTTGCCGGACATAAAGTTGATGCGCTGCTCGAGGACCATGCGGGAACGGTATGGGCAGGCTTGCAACTAATGCCCAACTGGGAACTCTGCGCAATCAAGAGCGGCAGCGCGCAGTGCCACGGAGACGACGGCAGCCTCGGACTCGGAGCGGGCTCCCTATTCGAGGAAAGAGGGGGAAACCTCTGGGCGGGGACAGGGACTGGGCTGTTTCGATGGAAACCCAGTCCTCCGCATATCTTTACGCTGCCCCCGCTGAAGCGCGAGATTCACGCTTTCGCCGAAGGCGACAACGGCGCACTCCTGATTGCCGTACGCGGCGGAATCGTACAGCTTGTCGACGGGAAAGCCGCCGCGTATCCGCTTCCTGGGGTCCTGCGGCAGTTCAATCCTTTTAGCTTGTTGCGGGATCGAAATGGCGGATTGTGGATTGGAACCAAGGACCGGGGACTCTTACATGTACACCAGGGAAGGACGGATGTGTTTGCACAGCATGATGGCCTTTCGGGAGATCGTGTAACAAGTCTCTTGGAGGATGTGGAAGGCAATGTGTGGGTAGCGACCGTTAATGGCCTCGAGCGCTTTCGCGACTTTCCCGTTACGACGATTTCTGTCAAGCAAGGCTTGTCGAGCGCAAGTGTCGAGTCGGTTCTTGCAGCTCGTGATGGCAGCGTCTGGATTGGTACTCGTGACGGCTTGAACAGATGGCATGACGGTGAAAATACGATTTACCGCACGCGAGGCCCGCAGGCGGCGAGCAGTGAGGACAAGCGAGAACACGAGACCAATGGACTCGGCGCAGCGAGGAAGTCGGGCACTGCGGGGACGGTGCGCGAGCTAGCCGAAAGCGGCTTGCCAGATAATCAGATCGGGTCTTTATTTGAAGATGATCGCGGGCGAATCTGGGTATCGACGCCTCGAGGGGTTGCCTACTTCGAGAGTGGGCGGTTTGTTCCCGTAAGGTTTGCGCCCAGCGGTTTTGTGCATGCGATTACGCAGGATAGTGGCGGGTATCTCTGGATGAACCCCGACCAGGGTCTCTTTCATCTAAGTCCGGCAGGCGTAGTTGAACAGATCTCCTGGGCAAAGCTCGGGCCTCAGGGCTTGGCTTTCGCTCTAGTCGCCGATCCTTTGCAGGGGGGCCTATGGCTTGGATTTTCTCAGGGTGGCGTGGCGTATTTCAAGGATGGTCAGGTCCGTAGATCGTACGTGGCTGCCGATGGTTTGGGCGAGGGTCGTGTCACGGGCCTTCTCCTCGATCGGGACGACACCCTCTGGGCTGCAACCCATGGTGGGCTGACCCGGGTGAGAGGCGGCCGTGCCTCTACGCTGACCAGTAAGAACGGCTTGCCCTGCGATGCCGTTCACTGGGTGGCGGAAGACGACGCCCATTCATTCTGGCTCAACACGGCCTGCGGCCTGGTGCGCGTCGCTCGGCCGGAGTTGGACCTGTGGGTCACCGATCCAGCACGGCGGATCGAGGCCACGGTTTTCGAGAGTTCCGACGGTGTCGGATTACATTCGAACACAGTCAGCGGCTCCAGCCCGCGTGTCGCCAAGTCCAAAGATGGAAAATTGTGGTTCTTGTCTGGAGACGGCGTCAGCGTTTTGGATCCACGTTACCTGTTGTCCAACAAACTGCCACCACCGGTTCACATCGAGCAAATAACCGCCGACCGAGAGACCTATCAGGCTTCCTCGCCCCTGCACCTACCCCCGCTCATTCGGGATCTGGAGATCGGCTACACAGCACTCAGCTTGACCGCGCCGGAAAAAAACCTGTTCCGCTACAAGCTCGAAGGGCACGATCGCGATTGGCAAAGCGTCGGCAACCGGCGCGATGCCTTTTACAGCGACCTGCCACCCGGCAACTATCGCTTCCGGGTCACCGCGAGCAACAACAACGGCGTCTGGAACGAGCAGGGCGCCGCGCTGGATTTCTCCATTGCCCCCGCCTACTGGCAAACCCTGTGGTTCCGAGCGGCGTGTGCGGCTGTAGTTCTCGCGACGTTGTGGGCGTTGTATCTATTGCGTGTGCGTCAGATCGCACGCGTGTTCAACGCGCGCCTGGAGGAGCGGGTGGCTGAGCGCAGCCGTATCGCTCGCGATTTGCACGATACGCTGTTGCAAGGCATTCAAGGACTGCTGCTGCGTTTTCAAACGGCTCGCGAGCTGCTCCCAACGCGCCCGGCCGAGGCCGAGGAGATCCTACAGAACGCTATCGATCGGACCGCGCAGGCCATTACCGAGGGACGGGAGGCCGTGCAGGGGTTGCGTGCGTCGACGCTTGAGACCAATGACCTGGCCATAGCGATCACGAAGCTCGGAGAAGATCTCGCTACTGCCGCGAACAGTGAGACGGCAGTACAATTGCATACCGAAGTGGAAGGCACGGCGCAGGCCCTACACCCGATCGTGCGCGACGAGATCTACCGGATCGCCAGCGAGGCGCTGCGCAATGCATTCAGACATGCCGAGGCGAAGCACATTGAAGTCGAGTTGCGCTATGACGAGCGGGCGCTTCGATTGCGAATTCGGGATGATGGCAAGGGCATCGACCCGAACTTCCTCGCCGTCGAGGGCCGTGAGGGGCACTTCGGGCTCCGTGGGATGCGCGAGCGCGCCAAGTTGATCGGCGGCACGCTGACGGTCTGGACCGCGCCGGAGTCCGGTACGGAGATCGAGCTGACTGTGCCGGCTACCCACGCGTACGCGGCATCCTCTGAGCGTCGCCGCTCGTGGCTCGCGGAGAAATTCTCGGGGAATCGCGAGCGGAGCGAGTCATGAGCAGCCATCCGAGCCCAATCCGCATTCTCACCGTAGACGATCATCCCCTCATCCGCGAGGGCATCGCCGGCCTGCTCGCAGTTCACGCGGATATGAAGCTGATCGCGGAGGCCGGCAGTGGCCGTGAAGCCCTCCAGCAGTTCCGTTCGCATCGTCCGGACATCACGCTAATGGACTTACAGATGCCGGAGATGAACGGACTCGATGCGATCACCGCGATTCATGGTGAGTTTCCCGAGGCGCGTATCATCGTCCTTACCACCTATGCGGGCGACGCGCAGGCGCTGCGCGCACTTAAGGCGGGTGCCCGTGCGTACCTGCTCAAGGAGACGTTACATAAGGAACTTCTCGCCACCATTCGCGCCGTGCACGCCGGTAAGAAATCTCTTTCTGCCACGATCTCTTTCCAGCTCGCCGAGCATGCCCAAGACGATGCGCTGAGCCCTGCGGAGGTACGTGTGCTGCGTCTAATTGCCGACGGTCACGCGAACAAGGAGATCGCGGCGCAGTTGTCGATCAGCCAGGATACGGTCAAGAGCCAGGTACGGAACATCCTCTCCAAACTGGGCGCCAAGGACCGCACCCACGCCGCCATGATCGGGCTGAAGCGCGGCATCATTGAGTTCTGATCGCTCGAAAGAGTGTTCGAAATCAGCCTATCTAGGGTTTGCGGTTTCGTTTGGGCGCCATAAGCTTAGGGGGCTGTGCGTCGACTTTTCTCCAATTTTGCCCACGGGCCCCCAGGTGTCGGGCTGTTGCTCATGCGGCTGGTTGCCGGAATCGCGTTCGTCATGCAGGGGGTCTCGGCGCTCCTCTCCAGGCCGCCGCTGGCAGGCGCCCTATTTCAGGCGGTCTCCATCGGTTTCGGGACTCTCCTGGTCGCGGGCTTGTGGACGCCGATCGTAGGAACGCTCGTGGCAGTCGAGGCGCTGTGGAATGTGTTCTCGTCCGAACACCCCTGGCGTTGGATCATGTTGGCAACCTTGGGTGCTGCCCTGGTACTGATTGGACCGGGCGCCTGGTCGGTCGATGCTCGTCTTTTCGGGTGGAAGCGTCTTGAGATTCGGGACCGAAAGCGGAAGGACCCGCCTCCAGTATGAGTGATTTCCCACGCCCTTAAGAGTACTCCGTAGCTCCTAAAGAGCGCATTCTTGGCTTCGCGGAGACCCGCCTGTCGTCCCGATATGGTCGAAACCCGACTCTAATTGAGGTTTCGCACTAACGGCTACTGAGTCCACGATGCATGCGAAAACGGCGGGATAACGTGGAGGTCGCCCTCGCATGGCAGGCGGTAGCACAAAGGAATTTTCTTCGTTCAGGTTGGACACTGTCAATGAGTGCCTCTGGCGAGATCGGGGCGACGAAGACGACGATCGAATTTGCCTCACGCCGAAGGCGTTTGCGGTGCTGCGATTTCTGGTTGAGCACGCGGGAAATCTGGTGACGGAGGACGAACTCCTCGCGGCGGCATGGCCGAGAGTCTGCGTCCAACCCGAGGCCATCAAGACCCGCATCCACGAGATCAGAAAGGTTCTCGGCGACGATTCGAAGAACTCTCGTTTCATCGAGACACTGCCGAGACGCGGATATCGGTTTATCGCTCCCGTCTCGGACGCGTTCGTTGCGACGGCAGGGGCGGTCGAGTCGCCGTCCCCAAAGCTCGTGGGCCGGGAGATGCAGCTGGAGGAGCTAAGCGTTTGCCTCAAACGCGCCATAGTGAGCCGGCGTGAAATTGTCTTCATTACGGGTGAGACGGGTATTGGGAAAACCACTCTGGCCGACGCGTTCACGCGGCGGGCCGCAATCGAAATTTCGGGAATGCGCATTGCACGGGGTCAATGCCTCGACGGGCATGGCGCCAAAGAACCCTATTACCCGGTGCTGGAGGCAATTGGTCAGCTGTGTCGCGCCTCCGACGGGGCGACGCTCGTGCGAATACTGTCGACACTGGCGCCCACCTGGCTCGTGCAGTTCCCCGATCTTGTCGCAAGAGAACAGCGCGAGAGGTTTCATCAGGAGATTCTCGGTGCAACGCGGGGTCGCATGCTGCGCGAAATCATCGAGGCGTTGGAGGCGTTCAGCTCGGAAAGGCCTCTGTTATTGGTCCTGGAGGATCTGCACTGGGCCGATCCGTTCACCGTCGATTTCATATCGAGCCTGGCGCGCCGCCGTGGGACAGGCAAGTTGATGCTGGTCGCCACGTACCGTCCCGTCGACATCACAGTGCCCCAGCACCCCTTGAACATGGTGAAGCAGGACCTGTTGGTGCATCAGTTGTGTCGGGAGATTGCACTCAATCCGCTGACCGAAGCCCAGGTCGGCGAGTATATGGCGCTCGAGGCGGCGGGCGCGCCGGCGCCGGCAGGTGTCGCCGCGCTGATCTATCGGCATAGCGATGGTAATCCATTATTCATGGTGGCCGCTCTCGACCACATGATTCACCGGAATCTGATCGCCGTCGAGAATGGAGTCTGGCGACTCAAGGTACCGTTGGAGAGTATCGATATGCGAGCGCCCGAGAGTTTGCGGCAAATGATCGAGCTCCAGATCGAGAGGTTGAGCGCTGAGGAACAGCGTGTGCTGGAGATAGCCAGCGTGACCGGCGTATCGTTCACGCTCCAGGCCAATGCGCTTGGGACAACTGTAAGCGAGGAGGAATTTCAAGGCGTATGCGAAGACCTGGCGCGGCGGCAACTCATGCTACGCCGGGCGAATCACTTCCAGGATGGGGCCATCTCCGACCGCTACGAGTTCGTCCACGTATTGTACCGAAACGTATTCTATCACCGGCAAGCGTCGGCCCATCGGGCGAGGCTTGAGCGGCGCATCAGTGAGCAGGCTGCAGAAGCCCGGAGCCATCCGTGAGTTCGCGGTGAGTGCAACCGCACTAAAGTCTTCAGGGATTTGGATCTCTTTTTCAAGAACCTGAGGAGTAGGATGCATGCGTAAGTTATTTTTGAGTCTTCTTGCCGGCGTCTTTGTGTCCAGCGTTTCGCTGGCTGCAGACAACGCCCCGCCCGCAGTTGCCGACGGATCCATACCGTCGGGTTATGTGTGGCTGAGCGGCGGCACGGTCGCCCTCGGGATCGGATACACCTGGGGTCACGGCACGCTTTACGACAGCAAAGACCAGAAGCAATACAAGTTCAAGCTCTCGGGAGTTTCGGTCGCCGATGTAGGCGGCGCCGGCATCAGCGCCGAGGGTGAGGTCTACAATTTGACCAATCCAGCGGATCTGAGTGGCGACTATTCGGCATATACAGCCGGTATGACGGTCGGCGAGGGTGGCTCAATCGCCTATCTCAAGAATGAGAATGGGGTTGTGATCGCGCTGCACTCCCAGACGGGGGGACTGCGATTCAACCTGGCGGCCAGCGGTGTGAAGGTCACGCTCCAAACATCGTAGCTGCGGTTGCCGAGCGCTCATGGCGGGGATTTCACGGCATGCCTTGATTTCCCCGCTTTTTTTGGCAATGCAGCGGGCGGCGGACCGCGTTACTTGTGCGATCCTACGGAGAAGCAGGCCTCAGATCATTTCCCATCTCCAAGATGCGACCGGGACCTTGCAACCGGTGTGATGCGGGTATCTGGCCGTGGTCATCCGTCGAGTCTTCAATGAACGCGATAATGCGTTCGACCGCACGCGGCGACTTTAGACTGCTCCAACCGCAGCGGAATATGCGTAATGCGCGCTGCGGGAGTGAGGGTGACTGCCACGGCAGCGTACGCAGCATCGGGCGGCGCACGCCTCGAGGCAGCTCCGCAGGCACCTTGCATTCCACGCGGGCCTTCAAGGCCTCCGCCGTCACTTTACTCAACTGATCCGTGACGCCGGGCCAATGTTTCGATAGATGTGCCGCGAGAACGCCTGCATAGCCAACGGTGACACCGGATGCAATCGCGGCACCCTGCCGCCACAAATGGTGCGCGACCCAGTGAACCGGTTGGCGCGCGTATCCCTGTATCGTGAAACCGGGTCCGGTCCTGGCTCGAGCGGTTATCAGATAATCCTCGTCGATGCCCTCATGCATGTCCACCATGGCAAGGGTGATCACTCCCTCTGAGACAAGAGGTAGCAGTGCGATCGATTGTTCCACCATGGCAACCAATGTCGATTCGTGCTCAACATGACACCGGGCCGGGAGTAGGGTCACGATACTAGAAGGAGATTCTCGCGCAATGGACAGCAGCGCCGCTGCGGTCGCGAGAGAGGGGACCGCTCGGTTGCCGCTGACGAAGCGGTTCACCGGAGATGTGAACCAGAGCGAGGGCTCCCAATGTTCTCGATAGTCGCCGAGAACGCTTACCGCAATTTGATTGCTCGGAGCGATTCTGGCCGCCCGCCGCAGCGCCTTTTGCAGTAACGTCGACGAGTCGCGCAATCGGCAATACTGCACGGGCAGCGGACGGCCCCTGCAATTATTATTCAATCGCGCGGCAGAGGTCCACTCGGGGCCATGACCATCTGCGGTCACGATGCACCAACGGTTTCTGAATTGAGGTGTCATTCTCTATCCCTCCAGGAATACCGCGACAGGCTAAGCCGGTGTGTCCTACGAAGTCGTGACCGTCTGGTAACGCGCCGGTCAAGAATTGGTTGTCTACGCAGTTGCCGGGCGTTGCCTGCGCCCTCATCGACTGCCGAACTGCGCGGTCGCGATCATGGTGCGTTCACTGCCCCGAACACACTTCGCACACCATGATCGCAGTGCCTCTCGTTCAGGCTCGATAGCCGGGTGGGATGTACTCGTACGGGTAGAGATAGCTGCTCGGCCAGTACGCGCCGTACCAAGCATCGTCTTGTAATGTGCTCCAGGCGCGCCGGCGCACGACTCCGCCGAGTCCACGCATTCGCGAATCGATCGGCAGCGTCGAGTCCTCGGACACATCGGCGATGACGGCGGATTGGCCCATGCCAAGAACGAACGCCGTCTCATCGGACGCTTGCTCGCGAGTGTCTGCGCGGATCAGATCCGCACCAATACCCACCGCGCCACCCGCGGCCGCGCCGATAGCGGCTCCGCCGGCGGCACCCACGGCTGCGCCGGCCGGCCCCGCGAGGGCGCCCAGCAAGGCGCCGACGCCTACGCCGACGGCGGTAGCCAAGGCGGGTTGCGTCTCCTTGGTATCGACCTGGTACTGGCCCCAGAGGTCACGATGGACCACGGTAGTCCCGTGGACCGTGATATCTCCTTCGCCATCCATTTGCCAGAGTGCGTGCAGCCCCTCGTACGCTTTGCCGGTGTCGTCAAAGATCACTGCGATATAATTATGCATGGAACTCTCCTATTTGCGGGTTTTGGTGGATGCAGCCGAACGCTTTGCGGCAACGGCTTCGCTGACCTTTTGAACGGAAGCGCGAGCGTCGGCGAGGGTTTGCCTCATCGAGACCTCGAATGCGTGACCGGAATTTTTCAGAGCCTCGGCGGCGTGCCTCTGCACCGCTTCGAGATCGGTGACCGCGCTTTTCAGGTACTTTTTCGTGACCTCGTTCTGTGCGTTCACTGAGGCCTTGACGGACTCCGTGACCGCCTTGGCCTTCTGCCCGACGGCCTCGAGATCGGCCTTTATCGCGTTACCGCGCTTCGCCGCGGCATCACTGATCGCCCCGTGCAGTTGTTGGGCGGCGGCTCGAACTTGGTCAAGATCGCTGTTCATACTCATGACATGCTCCTTCAAAGTTATGCCGGTAAGCGACCGGCACGCCGTACTCATGCGCTCGCGAAGGATCGGCTGCTCGGCACACCGCGCAGTGCTGCGCCGAGTGCAACAAACGATCCGCCGTCGAAGATGAAGTCGATACCGATGGCCATTCCGATGAACCAGAGACTCGATATCGGCAGTTGCGTGAGCAGCATGACGCCAAGGGCCACGGACACGATGCCCGAGAACACAGCCCAGCCCCATTGAGGGAACTGCAAGGCGGTGGCACCGATCGCCCGGAACAAGCCGCCGACGGTGAAGAGTGAGGCAAGCACCACGGTCAGACCGTATTCCCCTGCAAGCGGGTAGCGCACCAACAGGTAACCGGTGAACCCGCGCAGCAGTGCGCTCAGCAGGAGGAGAAAGAATCCGCTCCAGGTGCGCACTTGAAACGCCTGAATCAGTGCGACCACGGCTCCCATGATGAGCAGCCAGCCGAATGCGAGCACGGTAGCCAGTGTCGCCGTCACCTCGCCAAAGATACAGACTCCGCCGAGAACAATGAGTGCGAGGCCAAGCGCCACGAACCAGCCCCAGGAATCGTGGATCTTGTCGAGTCCGGCGGCGGTAAAGCCGCCGATGGAATTGCTTTTTGACATGTTGGTCATCTCCTATGTTGATCAGCTGTGTTCAGGGTCCTGCAAAATGGCGTCGAGCCTTCCATTCACTTGCCGCCGGAGCGCGGCGCGTACTCGAAATTGGGCGTCGCTTCCAGTGCCTCCTTGCTTGCTCCGGGTAAGACGAGCTTCGTGTCCTGCAATCTGATCTGCGAGACCGGTATGGCGACATCGTGACGATCGACCCCTAAAAAGCCACCCGCCCCGATGATGGCGTAGGAGACTGCCTTGTCCGGGGCGATAATGATGTCGTCGATTTTTCCAATGCGTTCATTCTTGTCGTTGTATACGGCTTTGCCGAGAATCTCGCGCTTAGCGCTCCAGCCGAGCGTGACTTCGCGCATCTCAGCCGCCGCAACGCCGAGCAGTGTCGACCCTGCGACTTGCGCCGATGCGCCGATCGGCATCGACAAAAACGCACCAATCCCGATGATGACAATTGAGCGATTCATGATTTCCTCCACTTGGTTTAAGATCCTTGCCGCGTGGAGGCAAGCTACGTCATCGTCACATCGAGAGATATTCGTATTTTTACTAACGTCACTCGCGTGCGGGCGGGATTACTGCGCGCGAGCCCCGCGAATCTGGTGTGGACGGTGTGAGCGCCGAGTAACGCGTGACAGCTTGCGCGTCCCTCTGCAGTACGTCGAGGAGTCTCAGGAACTCATCGGCCTCGATCGGCTTGCTCGCGATGAGCGTGTTCGCGTCATGCTCGAGCTGCTTGACGGCCGACGACGTATCACCGGTGATCAGCAACGCACGGAGGTCAGGTCCGATCTCGGCGCGTACCGCCATAATCACGTCCATTCCGGTTTCCGTGCTGCCGAGGTGATAGTCCGTAATCAGGAGATCGACACTCCGCTGTTCCCGCACCTCTGCGATCGCCTGTGAAACGCAGGCGGCTTCCGTCACCTGGCAGCCCGCGATTTTAAGGAGCATGCTCGTGGCGCGCCGCACGGCCTCATCGTCTTCGACGAGCAGCACACGCGGCCGAGGCGTACTCCCGTTCGCGGTTCGGCGAGGACCCGTGAGGTGCAAGGGCTCGGATGGAAGGCGGACACGGCTCGCCGGTACGAACAGCGTGAACGTTGATCCTTTCCCAATTTCCGAGGTTACCTCGAGTTTGAGATCCAAGAGCCGCACGATTCGCTGCACGATGCTCAATCCCAGCCCATAGCCATCGCGTACGGTGTTGGGTGAACCTCCAACTTGAAAGAACTCCTCGAAGATGCTTGTCAATTGGTTCGTCGGAATGCCAATACCCGTATCGCAGACCTCGATGCGCACCAGGGCCTGCTGCGACGATGCGCGAACGTGCACCCATCCAGTCCGGGTGTACTTAAGCGCATTGGAGACAAGGTTTCTCAACACTTGCCCGAGCAATGACGGATCGCAGTGAACGGACTGACGGCAGGACTCTATCGAGAGACCAACCCCTTTCCCGGCGGCGACGCCGGCGAATTCGCCGCGGAGCTCTTCGAACAGCGTGGTCACGGCAAAGTCCTTGATCTCAGTCTTGACTGTGCCGGACTCGAGCTTGCTGATGTCGAGCAGTCCGTTGAGTAGCCGCCCCATCGCGCCGATAGCTTTTTCAGCCTGCACGAGCGCCTCGCACTGATTCTCATCCGTGACCAGACGCCGGAGCCCTCCCGTCAGCAAAGAGAGGGTCTGCAGAGGCTGACGTAGATCATGGCTTGCAGTTGCGAGAAATCGACTTTTCGCGAGATTCGCGGACTCCGCAGCCGCGCGCGCTTCCCGGAGTTCCATCTGCACGCGGCGCCGATCACTGATGTCGCGGATCGCCGCCACGACCAGAGCGTTGACGCCATCGGCGATAGGACTCAGGCAGATTTCCACCGGGAATTCCGAACCGTTCTTGCGCGCAGCGAATAGATCGATCCCGGTCCCCATGGGCCGCCGCCGTCCGCGGGCGGCATATTGGCGGCGATGCATCACATGTCGGTCGTGAAATCGACGCGGCAGGAGAATTTCTACGGGGCAGCCGACGAGATCCGCTCCGTCATAGCCGAACAGGTCGGTAACCTGTTGGCTGGCGAATATGATGGAGCCTGTACTGTCGATGACGACCATCGCGTCCGGGGCAGAATCCAGGATGCTGCGGATAACGTCTGTTGACAGGGCACTAATGCGGGTGTTCCAGGTCCATCGCAATCCGCACCAGCTGGGCGAGCGACCGCACGCCCAGCTTCTCCATCACATGCGCCCTATGGGCTTCGACCGTTCGACGACTCACCCCCAGATCGGCTGCTATGACCTTGTTGAGCTTGCCGGTCCCCACCAGCCGCAGCACTTGGCGCTCGCGAGCGGTGAGACACTTCAGGCGCCCTGGAATTTGATGCGCATCCCTGAGGCCCCGGTTCCCTGCATCTCTTTCGAGCGCGTGGCGGACCCGATCGATGAGTTCCCGGTCGTGGAACGGCTTCTCCAGAAAGTCAAACGCGCCTCCTCTCATCGCCTCGACCGCCATGGGGACATCTGCGTGACCCGTAATGAACACTACCGGAATGATCGCGCGGCGCAGGTTGAGCTGCTGTTGCAGCTCTAGACCACTCATATTCGGCATGCAGATATCGAGCACCAGGCAGCTCGGCTGAGCGGCGTCGTAGGCAGCCAGAAACTCTTGGGCGGAGACATGCGGCGAGATCGGCAGACCCGCCGACTTGAGCAGGAATCCCAACGAGTGGCGCACCGCGTCATCGTCATCTACGACATACACCGTCGCGCGCCTATCGCTGCTGTGCGGGATCATTCTTTAGCCCCTGGTGCGCAGCCGGCGGATCAAGCGACCCGCGCGCATGGCTTGGGCGGAAATCTGCTGCAGAGCCTCGCGGACGTCGTTTAAATCGCAAGACTCAGTCGTCAGCAGGCGTTCGCTTGCCCGCGCGTAGTTCTCGATCGCGACAAGCGGTTGATTGAGCTCATGCAGGAGGTCGCTCGCTATCTCATCCATGCGCGTGCAGTCCAAAAATTGTTGCGCCGATGATGCCTCCGGCCGGCTCACGGGAAGCTCACGCGTCGACAGCGGTAGCGCGGGCCGTCGACCCGTGAGTTCGCGGCGAGTCCGCGTGCATATGCTGGTGGTGAAGCCCACCCGGGCGAGGAGTCTCGCAGCATGAAGATTTGGCTTCCGGTCCCACTCTGATGGGTAGCGAATTGCCCGCGCGCAATGCGATGGACTTCGATGTCGTGATCGTCGGCGCCGGACCCGCGGGACTGGCAGCGGCCATACGATTGAAGCAGCTCGCGGCCGATCTCGACGTCGTCATCGTCGAGAAAGGCTCGGAGGTGGGCGCGCATATTCTCTCCGCCGCCGTCATTGATCCGGCCGGTCTTGATCGCCTCCTGCCGGGCTGGCGCACCGACGTGACTTGTCCCATTCAGCAGCCCGTTGCAGAGGATCGATTCTACTGGCTCGGTGAGAATATGGCGGTGCACATTCCGAGTTTCCTGTTGCCGCCGCCGATGAGCAACAAGGGCAACTTCATCGTCTCCGTCGGCAATTTTTGTCGCTGGCTCGGCAAAAAAGCGGAGGGGCTCGGCGTAGAGATCTATTCCGGCTTCGCCGTCGCCGAGGTTCTATATGGCCCCGGGGGCGAAGTCTTCGGGGTCGCAACCGGCGATATGGGAATTGACAAGACCGGCAATCCGAAAGAGGGCAGCAGGCGCGGAATCGAGCTGCGAGCGAAGTACACGCTCATCGCCGATGGCGCATGCGGCAGCCTGAGCAAGGCGATCAGCAGCCGGTTCGCGCTGCATCAGGGCCGCGACCCTCAGAAATTCGGCATTGGGCTCGAGGAGTTGTGGCAGGTCCAAGCGGATATGCATCGTGCCGGATTGATCCAGCACAGCTTCGAATGGCCGCTGGGAAACGCTACGGGAGGGGGCTCGTTCCTGTACCACTTCGAGCAAAACCTGGTGGCCGTGGGCTCCGTGGTACACCCCGACGACCACAATCCCTCCGACGAATTACAACGATTCAAGAGCCATCCGTTGGTGCGCGGCACGTTCGATGGCGCCACAAGACTCGCCTGCGGCGCACGGGCCACTACCGCAGGCGGCTGGCAATCAGTTCCGAAGCTCGTCTTTCCCGGCGGTGCTCTGATCGGGTGCGCCGCGGGATTCATGAATGTAGCGCGCATCAAAGGCACTCACAATGCGATCTGGTCGGCGATCCTTGCCGCCGAGCACACCGCCACCGCGCTGGCGGCCGCTCGGGCGCATGACGAACTGACATCGTACGAAATGGGTTGGCGCGGCTCGGCGATCGGTAGGGACCTGCGCCCGGTGCGTAACTTCAAGCCGCTCTGGTCAAAGCTCGGCATGGTCGTTGGTATTGCGCTCGGCGGATTCGACATCTGGACGAATATGCTCGGCTTCAGCTTGTTCGGCACGCTGCACCACGGGAAATCGGACCCGCTTTGCCGCCAACGCTCCGATTTGCTGCAAAACGTGCGACATCAACGATCCCAACGGCAACATCACCTCGATGCCTCCTGAGGTTGCGGGCGCCTGACCGCGCGACGCGAGCGACCGTGAGTCAACCGCGAGTTCCGATCGTCCACATTGGGAGCCGTGTCGTCAGCTGCCCTAAACCTCGTGATCTGCCAGAACTGCGATACCGTGCATCGACCGGTATTGCTCGCCAGAAACGAGGCTGCCCATTGCAGTTGTTGTGATGCGGTGCTTGCGCGCAAACATGGCCTGGAGATCGAGCAATTGCTGGCCCTGACCCTGGCGGCCGCATTGCTCTTCCTGACCGCCAACCTGACCCCGGTTCTCGCCATTGAATTCGGCGGCATCCGCACGGAGGCAAACGTTTGGACGGCGGCACTTTCGCTCGAGCAGGGGTGGATATCCGCCGCCGCCCTGGCACTCGCTTTGACCATGTTCCTGGTGCCCCTGCTGCAGATTGCATCGCTGTTGTGGGTACTGGCATTCGCCGCAGCGCGGCAGCGCGCACCGGCATATCGCATTGCGCTGATCCTGCTGCACTGGCTCCGTCCGTGGAGTATGACGGAGGTGTTTCTGCTGGGCGCGCTGGTGGTCATCGTCAAGCTATCGGCCTGGGTGCCTGTAGTGCCGGGCGAGGGCATGTGGGCACTCGGCGGTCTTACCATTCTCCTGGCGATTCTCAGCCGTTACGACTCTGGTGCCTGGTGGAGTCTGGTGGAGCGCGCCGCCTCGTGAGCACCTCCCCGACAGCGGCGGCGCTCGGATTGATCGCGTGCAGGGTCTGCGGTGTAGCCCGGCCGCGGCTCTCGACCTTGAGCCGCGGACAATGCGCACGTTGCGGGAGTTCCGTTCGGACGCGCGCGCCGCGCAGCACGGAACGCACGCTGGCATGGCTTCTCGCGGCCATGATTCTCTATGTTCCTGCGAATCTCTTGCCGGTCATGTACACGAGTGGTGTGCAGGGAGGACAGGAAAGCACCATTCTCGGTGGCGTCATCGCCTTCTGGCAGGCCGGATCCTGGGGTATCGCCGCCTTAATATTCACCGCGAGCGTCGTCGTGCCCACGACCAAATTCATTGCTCTCGGGCTCCTGCTCTGGAAGGCGCGGCGGGGGACTCCGCAGGGCCGGCGTGAGCGTGCAAAGCTTTTCCGCGTGGTCGAATTCATCGGCTACTGGTCGATGCTCGATGTGGTCGTCGTTGCGCTGACATCCGCGCTTCTGCAGTTCAAGGCCTTGGGCACCGCCGAACCTCGCGCAGGCATCGTGTTCTTTTGTGGAGTGGTCATCACGACCATGATGGCCGCCCGGAGTTTCGATCCTCGGCTCATATGGGACGGGGCATCTTAGTATGGCTGAAGATCGGCATGTGGATCGCGCACTCCCGGCGCCCCTGATCAAGGCGAGACGCTGGGTGCCGTCGCTCGTGTGGGTGGTACCGATCATAGCGGCATTGGTGGGCCTGTCCCTGTTGATCAACACGTGGAGGGCAGCCGGCCCCCGGATCACCATCAGCTTTCAAACGGCGGAAGGGTTGGAAGTCGGCAAGACGCTGGTGAAGTATCGCGATGTGACGATCGGGCATGTGACGGCGATTACGCTGAGTGCGGACCAGAAGAGCGTGATAGTCACGGCGGATCTCGCCAAAAGCGGCCTGATTGCGGCGAGCTACGATACGCAGTTCTGGGTCGTACGGCCGCGATTCGGTGTGGGCTGGGTATCTGGATTGGATACGCTCTTGTCGGGCGCATTTATCAGTGCCGAGCCCGGAGAATCCAAGGTGCCGCGTCGAGAGTTCGTCGGTCTCGAGGATCCTCCACCCTTGCTGCATGCCCGCGAGGGCAAGCCCATAACGCTGCACGCCCGCGACCTCGGATCGGTGAGTCTCGGCGCTCCGGTGTACTTCAGGCATCTGCAAGTGGGACGGATCATCGACGAGAAGTTGAATGCCGATGGTAGCGGGGTGCAGCTGATGCTCTTCATCAACGCGCCCTATGACCGCTTCGTTTCCGAGTCCACTCGCTTTTGGAACGTCAGCGGCGTTGAAGTCAGCCTCGGCGCAAATGGCATGAACGTGAAGACGCAGTCGCTCATGGCGGTGCTGGCGGGCGGAATCGCTTTCGGAACCGCGCCCCCCCTACCGACGGGGCTATCGATGCCAGCCAGCGCCCACTTACTCCTCTACAAAGACGAGGCCGCAGCCATGGCACCCCCCGACGGCGACCCGCACTATGTACGAATGCGCTTTGACCAGTCGCTGCGCGGACTCGCGGTGGGCGCGCCCGTCGAATTTGTGGGTGTGAACATCGGCAGCGTGCATTCCATCGATCTGGACTATGACGTTAAGAATCGGCGCTTCCCGGTGATCGTGACGGCCCAGATCTATCCGCGCCGCATGGGGAAGGCTTACGACGCACTGGTCGAGGAGGGCGCTGCCGAAAACGAGGAGAAAATGGCGCAGCTGGTGGGGGAGCTCGTCGCCCGGGGACTGCGCGCTCAACCGCGCGCTGGGAGCCTGCTCACGCCGCAACTCTACCTGGCGTTGGATTTCATCCCAGGAGCCGGCAAGGTGCATTACAACGCGGCGGCCAGGCCGCTCGAGATCCCGACAATCCCCGGAAGCATCGACGAATTGCAACTGAAGCTCGCGAACATCGTGAACAAGATCGATGCTTTGCCATTGGGCGACCTCGCCCGGCATCTCGATAGTGATTTGGTCGGCCTGCATGACACGTTCGGCCGCGTCAACGGTGAGGTGCTGCCCAACGCGACGGACACGTTGGCGGCACTGCGCGGCACGCTCGGCAATGTGGATCGGCTCTTGTCGGACGACGCGCCGTGGCGCGACAGCGTGGACCAAACGCTGGGCGAAGCTAGACGCACCCTGAATTCCATCCGGTCCCTTGCGGATTACTTGGACCGGCACCCCCAGGCGCTCCTTCTCGGACGTCCGGCCGAGAAGCCGAACACGGAAGTGCCCCCGACGACGAGCGACGCTCCGCCATGAAGCGGGCGTGTTCACTGAGGGTTGGTTTCCTGATCGCCATGGCGGCAGCCTGCACCTCGGCGCCGATTCACTACCATACGCTGACTCCGGCGCCCGTGGACGCTGCCGGTGCGATACCGCCGTCGGCCGATGGCGTGGCGCTGGTGTCGGTGAAGATTCCCGCGCAGGTCGATCGCCCGGAATTGGTCGTCCGACAACGGAACGGCGAGATCGCATTGCTGGAAAACGAGGAGTGGATTGCGCCGCCCGCGGAGGAGCTCCGCACCGCGCTCTCCATCGAGCTTGTTCGCCAGCTAACTTCAGCGGATGCGCGTGGCCTGAGGCGTGATCCGCCGCCAATCATGGTGCGTGTGGAAATAGAGCGTTTCGAGTCGGCACCGGGCGATTACGTACTGGTAACGGCGTTCTGGCATCTACGCATCAACGCCGGGCCGGGGCAAGAGGTCCTCGCCTGCAGGACGGAGGTCAATGAGCGCGTGGCGAACGGCATTCCCGCCTTGGTGCGCGGATATCAGCTGGCCATTGCGTCAATCGCCGACACGATCGCGAGCGCCGCTCTGCGGTCCGACGCCGAGAATGGCACGGGGTGTCCCGCAACTGGATCGCTTGCGACCCCACGCTCAGCGGGCGATCACCGCTGATATCTCTTGGGCGCGCGACGATTATGCGCTGAATCAGAGTCCGCGAGCCCGCGGGGTCCGTTAACTCGCCTATCGACTCCTCGCTGGCTTGATCCGTGAGTTAACGGTGAGTCGCGCTACGCTAAATTTTCCTACGCCAAGCACGTGGCTGCCTAATGGATAGGTCCAGCAATGACATCTGTAGCGGCGTTCTTTACCAGTGCGCTCAGTATTCGAGCTTCCTTAGCTCTCCTGGCCTGTTTGACTGTCTGTCCGCTCGAAGCGGTTGCAACCGGCGGATTGCCGGCCGATGTGGACGCGACGCGCCTGGGCGAGGCGGATCACGAACCGGGCAACTGGATGAGCTACGGCCGGACCTATAGCGAGCAGCGTTTCAGCCCGCTGTCTCAGATTACCGCTGACAACGTGAAGCAGCTTGGGCTCGCCTGGTATGCGGACCTCGACACGAACCGCGGTCAGGAGGCGACGCCGCTCGTCATCGACGGCGTGCTCTACGTCTCCACGGCCTGGAGCATGGTCAAGGCGTACGACGCGAAGACGGGCGCGCTGCTCTGGTCCTACGATCCAGCGGTACCACGCGTCATTGGCGTAAATGGCTGCTGTGATGTGGTCAACCGAGGCGTGGCCGCCTGGCACGGCAAGATATTCGTCGGTGCGTTTGACGGCCGCTTGATAGCGCTCGATGCACGCACCGGCAAGCCGCTCTGGAGCGTCATGACGGTCGACTCGAACAAGCCGTACACCATCACCATGGCGCCGCGCGTCATCAAAGGCCGGGTGGTCATCGGCAACAGCGGCAACGAGTACGGCGTGCGCGGCTATGTTTCGGCCTACGATGCCGACACGGGCAAGCTCGCCTGGCGCTTCTACACCGTGCCGGGCGATCCCTCGAAACCATTCGAGAATGACGCCATGGCGATGGCCGCCAAGACCTGGCAGGGCGAGTGGTGGAAGTGGGGTGGCGGCGGTGCGGCCTGGGAGGGTCTGTCCTACGATCCGGCTCTCAACTTGATTTATTTCGGGGTCGGCAACGGACTCGAATGGAACCAGCAATATCGGAGTGCGAGTCAAGGCGACAATCTGTTTCTATCCTCGATCGTCGCGATCGATGCCGACACCGGCAAATACGTCTGGCACTATCAAGCCACACCCGGGGATGAATGGGACTTCGATGCGGTTCAGCAGTTGATCCTGGCTGATCTCACCATCGACGGCGCTCGCCGTCAGGTGATCATGCAGGCCAACAAGAACGGTTTCTTTTATGTCATCGACCGCAGGACCGGGCAACTGATCTCCGCCAATAATTTCACGCCGGTGACCTGGTCGAGCGGTGTCGATCTGAAGACCGGCCGGCCGGTCGAGAAGCCCGGCATCCGCTATGACCGGACCGGTAAGCGTGCAGATCTCCTCCCGGGCGCGCTCGGTGCCCACAGCTGGCAGGCGATGGCCTTCAACCCGAAGACCGGCCTGGTCTACATCCCAGCGCAAGAGATTCCGATGTCGTACGAATCGGTGAAGAACTTCCAACCCCTGCCGATGGGGTGGAACGTCGGGACCGCCACGACTAATTTACCGAATGTGAAGGGGTATCTCATCGCGTGGGACCCAGTGGCTCAGAAGGAGATATGGCGAGCCAATTATCTCGGGCCATGGAACGGGGGCATTCTCACCACTGCCGGTAATCTCGTGGTCCAGGGCAACGCAGCTGGTGATATCAGCGCCTATCGCGCGGATAACGGCGTGAAGTTGTGGTCGCTGTTCGCGCAGTCGCCCGTGATGGCGGCGCCCATCGCTTACCAAGTCGACGGCGAGCAGTACTTCGCCGTGCTCTCCGGATGGGGCGGTGCCTACCCCTTCCTACAGGGACAGCAATCCGCCAAGTCGGGAAACGAACGCAACGTGAGCCGAGTGCTGGTGTTCAAGCTCGGCGCGAAAGCGGATCTGCCGGCCTTGCCGCCTGAACCGAAACTGGTGATCGATCCGCCGGCCGACACCGCAAGTCCTGCGACGGTGGCTCAAGGCGAGGGGCTCTACAATCAGTTCTGCAGCGTCTGTCACGGCGAAGCCGCCGTGGCCGGCGGCGTGACCCCGGATCTTCGGGGTTCCCCCTTCATCGCCGTGGACGGCTGGTACAGTGTCGTGCTCGACGGCGCGCTCGAACAAGGGGGGATGGCTCCGTTCAAGTCGGTGCTCGATCGCTCGAAGGCTGCGGCGATCCGTGACTATCTGGTCCATCGCGCCAATGAGCCGGACCCGGAGCGGCCCGCCCGCGCACACAAGGCCGATTTGAACCAAGGAGCCGTCATCGCCGCACAAGGTACCAAGTCCGGCGCTCCGGCTTGCGCTCAATGCCATGCGTTCAACGGCGGCTCGGACGGGAGCGGTGCATTTCCGCGCATAGCCGGCCAGTCGGCATTTTATCTCTCGAGGCAGCTGCGGGATTTCGTCTCCGGCGTGCGCTCCAATTCCATCATGTCCCCGATCGCACGTGCGCTATCGTCTGACGATATCGAGGACGTCGCGGCCTACTATGCCAACGTCGAAGCTGGGTACCCACCGCTGGCAAGCGCCGACCCACAACTCGTCCAGCGGGGCAAGCAGATTGCAGAAGCCGGTGTCAGTGCGAAAGGCGTTCCCGGCTGCGGGGCCTGCCACGGCGCACGTGGCGCCGGCGAGTCGCCGACAGTTCCCTATCTCGCGGGACAGTATGCGCACTACACGGCGTTCGAATTGCAGATGTGGCAGCGCGGCTTTCGCAGGAACAGTCCGACGACGATGACGCTGTTTTCCAAACTGCTCGACGACCAAGAAATTGTGGCGCTCGCGGCCTACTACCAACAGCTCGGCTCGTCCTCCTCGCCGCTGGCGCAATCAAAGGAGTGATCGACGTGCCAACTCACGAGACACACCCATCCGCCGCTCCATCGCCAGATAACGTAGCGGCGCAGGCCGCGGCGGCCAGTGCGGCGCAGGCGCTGCGCAACGGTCCGACGGGCGCATTCGCCGTGGCCAGCATCGCCGTCGGGCTTCTGTTGATCGGCTGGCTGGCCTTTTATTTTTTGCTGTTCATACCGCGAGGCGCCGGTGGCTGAGTCATCAACCAATGTGCTGGGTCAGCCACTACCGGACGGCATCGTGCCCGCGGAAGTGGTCGCCCGAACCGAGAAACGCTGGATCGTGCTCATGGCGGGGATGCTCCTCATCATGATGGCTGTCATCGTCTTCACCGGCATCATGGGTGCGATGCACCCGCCCAGCAATGTCGAGGTCATCGACCCGACGACGCTGCATCTGCAAGGGGAATTCGTCGAGAGCAATCTCGGCACGGCCGTCGAGCCCAACGGCTCGGTGACGGTACGTCTCATTGCCGAGCAGTATAATTTCATCCCGCGCTGCGTTCAGGTTCCGGTGGGGACCGCGGTGAAGTTCCGCCTTACCAGCGCCGATGTGGTGCACGGCTTTCTTCTGCCGGACACCAATGTGAACACCATGGTGGTCCCCGGGTTCGTGGCGGAAGTGCGCACACGCTTCGACAGCATCGGCGAGACGGCCATGCCCTGCCATGAATTCTGCGGTCCCGGTCACCATGCGATGTGGGCGCATGTACACGTGGTGCCGAAGGAACGCTTTGCCAGCCTGAGTCCCTTTCAAAGGATGAGCTGTGAATCGCAGTAGCCGGCTGGCGATTTTCCACTACTGGGTCGCCTTCGCCACGTTTCTCGTCGCCGTGTTGCTCGGCGCGTGGCAGATGCTCATGCGCAGTCCGCTGCCGGCGCCACTCGATGATTCAGCCGCTTATTACGCCTCGGTCACCTTGCACGGCACCGCAATGGCCTATGTGGTCACGACGTTTTTCACGATGGGATTCGGCTACGCCGTGGCTGCGACCAGCCTCGGTCGGCCGATTCGAGGCATGACGGCGGCGTGGATCGGATACGCAATCTGCCTGGTGGGTACCTTGATGGCGGTTGCCGCCATTCTCTCCGGTCGAGCCTCGGTCCTGTACACCTTCTACCCGCCCTTGATGGCGAGCGGCTGGTACTACGGCGGTGCGTTTCTGCTGATCGCGGGCTCGATGATCTGGGTCGTGCTGATGATCCTGAACCTCACGGACTGGAAACGGGACAACCCCGGCCGTCCCGTGCCGCTACCGATGTTCGCCCTCACGGCGACCGCGATGCTTTGGGCGTGGGCTGCGAGCGGCGTGCTCCTCGAGCTCGGCGGCATCTTGCTGCCGCGGGCGTTCGGCTGGAGCGATCTGATCGATGCGGCGTTGGGACGCACGCTGTTCTCGGTAACGCTCCATGCCATCGTCTATTTCTGGCTGATGCCGGCCTACATCGCCTTCTACACGTTGGTGCCGCAGGCCGCGGGCGGGCGGCTGTACAGCGACACCATGGGCCGCCTCACGTTCATCATGTTCCTCGTATTCTCGCTTCCTGTCGGGATGCACCATCTCTTCATGGACCCGGAACATGGATCGGGCTTCAAGTTCCTGCAGTCCTCCCTGACCTTTCTCGTCGCGCTGCCGACCTTGCTCACCGTGTTTTCGATCTGCGCGAGCCTCGAGATCGCCGGCCGCGTGCGGGGAGGGCGGGGACTATTCGGATGGATCCGGGCGCTGCCATGGGAGGAGCCGATGGTGCTGGCGGTGGGTCTTTCCCTCGTGATGCTTGGTCTGGGCGGATTCGGCGGACTCATCAACATGAGCTACGCCATGAACTCGATGATTCACAACACCTCCTGGGTCACGGCACACTTTCACCTGATCTTTGGCGGCGCGGTCGTCATCATGTACTTCGCGATCGCCTACGACATGTGGCCGCGGATTACGGGGAGGCCCTTGGTCTCCAAGCGGTCGGCACGATTGCAGCTCTGGCTGTGGTTTTGGGGCATGCTTATCACCACGGTGCCTTGGCACATCGCGGGCCTGATGGGGCAGCCGCGGCGCGTAGCCACGTTCGACTACACCGATCCGCTGATTGCGCCGATGGCGCCGCTCGTCATCATCTCGGTGATCGGCGGCCTGATCTTGCTCAGCTCGGCAATCTTGCTGATCGTCATCCTGGTCCGCTCGCATTTCGGGGAACGTACCGCGGGGGAGCCGATGCGCTATGCGCTGGCCGTGAATCCGCCCGTGCGCGTTCCGGCGGCGCTCAACGGGTTTGGTCTCTGGAACTCGATCGTCCTGGTACTGATGATCCTCGCCTACGGCTACCCGATCGGGCAGTTTTTCTTCCTGAAGCCGCATTCTGTTCCGGCCGTCGGGATGATTAGGCCGATGAGCGCTGAGGGACGACCGTGATGGTCCGCGAGCAGGGCTCATTCAAGCTCGACAATCCCTGGTCGCGCATCGCCTGGGGATCGATCGCAGCGATATTCATCGTTTCCTTTCTGATCGGCTTCGTGGTGTTGGGGCGTTTTCAGCAAAACGGTCCAACGCTCGGTGCCTGGGCCGCGTTCTGCCGTGCGGTGGGCCTGACCGCCGACCGGGGGCCGGCCGGTGAGCCGCAACCGCCGCGACGAACGCCGACACGAATCGCCTGGACCGAAGACACGCTGCGGCGCATTGCATCCGGCCGCGAGCAGCAGGGCGCCTTCGTCGCACTCAATTGCACCGCGTGCCATGGCGAGCGAGGCGTCAGCTCATCCACCCTCATCCCAACGCTTGCGGGCATGAATTCGGCGGTGATCTACAAGCAGCTCGATGATTACCGCTCGGGCAAGCGCCCTTGGGGTGTCATGAGCGCCGTTGCCACCGCATTGAGTGATCAGGACTCGGCCGACGTGGCTAGTTATTTCGCCCATCGGCCCGGTGGGCTGTCGCCGCTGGCCGGTGAAGGCGCTCCGGAGGCCGGGCGCAGTCTGAGGCAGAGCGATCCTGGCATTCGCCTGGTCTTTGCCGGTGATCCTGGGCGCGGGATCCCGCCGTGCGCGGGCTGTCATGGACCTGTCGCTCAGAAGCTCGGGGCCCCGGCGTTGCGCGGCCAGCACGTCGAGTACATCGAACGACAACTCGCGGCCTTCGCGCAAGGCACGCGGCAGAACGACATCAACGAGCAGATGCGGGTGATTGCACAGCAACTGACAACCTCGGAGGTGCATGCGGTCGCCGTCTATTACAGCCCAGGAACCGCCACCAATCAGGCAAAGCTCGCGAGCTCACAAGAAGGTCTCGTTGGGAGCGTGAGTCAGAGGTGAGTACCGGCGCGGTAGCTTGTCTACGCGAATCCTACAAGCCAAGACATCCCTCGCCAGATGAGGAGACATCAATGCATTACGCTATTTCAGTGAGTATTCGAATGACCCTCGTGACATTGATGTTGCTCGGGCTCGGCTTCCTCATGTTGCTGGGTCTATTGAGCCTCATTCGAGAATTCTTTACCGAGTCCCAACGGTATGTCCCGGCAGCCGAAGACGATTCACGAATGTCGAACGCCATCGCAACTCGGGTGAGGCTGCAGTCCGAGCGGCGTTGACTGCCCCGCGCGTGGACGCCTTGAGGACAATCGCGGCGGGGAGGCGTAGTGTCGCCACGGTTTCAACCCTGGTGCGCGCGCTCGCGATCGCCGCCCTGATCTTGTGTCTGTCGGTGGTCGTACTGGGTGCTTACGTGAGGCTGAGCAGCGCCGGACTCGGCTGTCCGGATTGGCCAGGCTGCTACGGCCATCTGACGCCCGCCGGCGCGGCGGCCGACACACAGGTTCTCTCCTCTCCGCCAGCGGGGCGGCCGCTCGAGGTCGGCAAGGCGTGGCGGGAAATGGTGCATCGCTACGCCGCCGGCACCCTCGGCCTCCTGATCGTCTCCTTGGTGTTCGTCGGCACCTTGAGACGACGCGAGCGAGTACTGCCCCTGCGCTGCGTGTGGAGCTTGCTCGCGATGGTGGCGGCCCAGGCCCTGCTCGGAATGCTGACCGTCACCTGGCAGCTCACGCCGCTCGTGGTCACCTTGCATCTTCTCTTGGGCCTCGCCACGCTATCGTTGCTGCTGTGGCTGGTGCTGTCGATCCCCGACTGCACTCAAGAGCCACGCCGGCCCTCGAGGGAGTCTCGTGGGGCGCTCCGAGCGAGGTTACTCGCTCTGTGTGCACTGATCGCGCTCGGTGTGCAGATTGCTCTCGGCGGCTGGACCAGCAGCAACTATGCGGCTGCTGCCTGTCCGGACTTTCCGACCTGCCAGGGGCAGTGGTGGCCCGTGGGCGATTTCCGTGCAGCGTTCGCAGTGCGGGGCGCGTCCGGCCGCAGCTACGAGGGCGGAGCATTGAATACCCAGGCGCGGACCGCGATCCAATTCACCCATCGATTGGGAGCATTCGTCACCACCCTGGTTCTGTTGAGCGCGGTCCTTTCGGCTTGGCGGTTGCGCAAGCAGTTTGCGCGGCGCGCCGCCAGCCTCGTGCTCGCGGCGCTGGCGCTGCAGTTGATCATCGGCGCCTCGATGGTCCTGCGGGGGTTTCCGTTGTGGCTTGCAACCGCGCACAGCGCCGGCGCGGCAATTCTGCTGATGGCTACGGTGGGCCTGAACCGCGCGCTGCGACCGCCCGCATGAATCATGCTGAAGTTCAGCCAAGGAGCGCCGCGGTCACTTGGCGCGACTATCTGGAACTCACCAAGCCACGGATCGTGGCGCTCATCGTCCTGACATCGCTGGTCGGCTCGCTACTGGCTGCCCCGGGACTGCCCCGGCTCGATAGGCTGCTGCTTGCGAACCTGGGGATTGCGCTCGCCGCCGCCGGGGCAGCCGTCATCAACCATGTTCTCGATCGCGGCATCGATGCGCGCATGAGGCGCACCCAAGCGCGGCCCTTGCCGACAGGACACCTCGAGCCCGCGCAAGCGCTGGGGTTCGCGCTGATCTTGAGCGTCGCTTCAATGCTGCTGCTGATATGGGACGTCAATGTGCTCACGGCCGTGCTTACATTTGCATCGCTGCTCGGATACGCCGTGATCTACACCGTTTGGCTCAAGCGTACGACTCCGCAGAACATCGTGATCGGCGGCGCGGCAGGCGCAGCGCCACCCGTATTGGGGTGGACCGCCGTGACCGGCCATATTGACCCGCAGCCGTTGGTACTGTTTCTGATCATTTTTATGTGGACACCGCCGCATTTCTGGGCGCTGGCGATCGCGCGCCGGGCCGACTACGCCAAGGTCGATATTCCGATGCTGCCGGTCACGCACGGCGTGGCGTTCACCCAACGGGCGGTGCTGCGATATACCATCGCTCTGGCGTTGGTCACGGCGTTGCCGTTTCTGATGCGCATGAGTGGCCTCATATACCTCGGTGCAGCCGCGTTCCTCGACGCGGGGATTGTCCGGCATGCGCTCCGGCTCAAGCGATCTCAGAGCGATGCGGTTGCGATGCGCATGTTCCGCTATTCCATTCTGTATCTGATGTGGCTCTTTCTGGCGCTGCTCATCGATCATTACCTGCCGACGACGCAGCGACCCTAATCATGAGCCGATCGCCATCGATTCCAGAAGACTAGAGCTCCGGCGGCGGGATGACCCAGCGACCGACATTCGCATCGTAGACGAACCCGAGCATCTCGAGGGCCTCGGGGCGAATGCCGACTTGGCGCCAAAATCAGGACGTTCTGCGCCTGCTACGGTCTCGGTGTAGAGTCTCTTGGCTCGCACCCGGGACCTGTCGAGTCGTGCCCCCATCGTTCGTCGTAGTTATGTGAAGAGACGAAATGGTACAAGGCATCCTAATACTCAAGAACTGTCGAAAGACTCAGGAGAGTGAATGGCTACCGCAACGGCAACAAGAAGAAAGCTCGTGTTGAAGATGTCCGTCTCTCTGGACGGCTTTGTCGCCGGACCGAACGACGAAGTTGACTGGATATTTCGGACGTTGGGCGACGATTCCATGGAGTGGGTTACCAATACGCATCGCGAAGCTGGCGCGCACGCAATGGGGGCCCGTACCTATTATGACATGGCGGCGTTCTGGCCCTTTTCGAACTCCCCGCTTGCCCAGGCAATGAACGACATTCCAAAGGTCATCTTTTCGAGGAAAGGGATCAAAGACGGTACACAGCTGGATCAGACGACGAAGGCACTCGCCGATGCGAGAGCAGATGACATTGGAGCGCGGCAAGGCGTCACGCCGACGGCGGCGGTCCTGCAGTCCTGGGCAGAACCCACGGTGGCACGCGGCGATCTCGCGGAAGAAGTTCTCCGACTGAAGGAACAGCCGGGCAACTTCATCCTTGCGCACGGAGGCGCTCTGTTCGCCCAAAGCCTCGTTGGCTCCGGCCTCATCGACGAGTATCGACTGGTCATTCATCCGGTTGTATTGGGCCAAGGACGATCGCTGTTCAGCGGACTGCGCAGCCGAGTAGATCTGCGACTCATGAGCGCAACCCCCTTCAGTACTGGCGTCGTGGCAGCCGTCTACCAGCCGGCATGAAGCATGCGCGCGGACCAGAACCCCAGCGCAGCAATAAATCTCGTGTGGATCACCTTTGACCGGGCCAAGCGCGACAAGACTTTGAAAGAACGAGGCCTGGACTTTCGGCGGTCCCGCGAGGTGTTTGCGACTACACATCTAACGCGCCCGGACGACAGGCACGAGTACGGCGAGCAGCGTTTCATCACGGCAGGACGGCTGGATGATCGAATTGTCGTCATAGTCCGGACACCCCGCGGTCGTGCTAGACGTGTTATATCGATGAGGAAGGCCAATGAACGAGAAATCAAAGCGCTCGCGCCGCACCTGGCGTGATCCGGACAATGCGCCGGAAATTACCGCCGAGTGGGCTGCCAAGGCGGACCTATACGACGGCAAGAAACTCGTCCGACGCGGACGGCCCCCTGACTCCGGCAAGAAAACTCAGACGACGATGCGGATCTCGAACGATGTTCTGGCATTTTTTCGGGCGTCGGGACCCGGTTGGCAGACACGGATGGACGCGGCGCTCAGGAAATACGTAGCTGCTCGGCAGCGACAATGAAGGAGACGACGATGCCGATCGACATCGACCAGCTGACGGAGACCGAGCTGATCGACTTAAACCACCGCATCTTGTCGCCGATTTTCCTCGAAAAATTATGGGGGTAGCTACGGGGGTATCCCTCCGCGACACACAAAAAAATGTATGTAAAACCGATAGTTACGGCGCAATGTGGCTGCCACCCTCTCCGCCATTTATGCTTCCGCACCCGTTCGCCGAAGTTCGCAAAACCCTATAAAACCAGGCGAATTCGCGAAAACCCTGTCCGCCTCGGATCGCACAAATTCGTCGACAGACGCCCATTTTGGGGCATGCACCCGCGCACTTAAGGTGTCGAGATTCGCGCCTGTGCTTGGCGCGTGAGCCACGTCTCGACTTCCGCCTCAATCCATCGAACGGAATGGCCGGTCAAATTCACACCTCTCGGAAAGCGGCCT
>Ga0335074_10000269_pt1 | contig 78897 bp, 71 predicted proteins | sample Lox_Sample_23_FD_206715 | JGI IMG/M metagenome (GOLD analysis project Ga0335074, IMG submission 206715) | Soil microbial communities from Loxahatchee National Wildlife Refuge, Florida, United States - Lox_Sample_2.3 | ecosystem: Environmental > Terrestrial > Soil > Wetlands | place: USA... | reverse complement strand
AGCCGCACGGCGCAGCGCACCGCGCGGGGATTCAAGCGCGCCGTCGACCCGTTCGCGGACCTGCGCCGCTACGAGAATGAGGCACGTCTCGCCGGCAACGTAGCCGCGCGGCAGCGCTACGCGGATGAGCTGGTACGCCACGGACGCTACGAGGAAGCAATCGAGCAGTACGGCCAGGCGCTCACCGGGCTCTACGTCCACGATCCCAACCTGATGCTGGGCCTGGCCCGGGCACAGTTCGGCAGCGGCGCCGCGGCTGCATCGCGTGCCACTCTCGAAGAGGCCCTGCGTACGAATCCGGACTTCCGCTCGCCCGAAGCACACCTTCTCTACGCACGCGCGCTCGAGGGCGAGGGCAGCGTGGAGAAGGCGCTGGAGCAGTACCGCACGCTGGCCAACTCCTATCCGGGGGCCGAAGCTGCGGTCAGGTATGCGCAGCTGCTGGACACCCACGGACAGCGGGAGGAGGCTCGCAAGGTGGCGCGGGAGCTGCTCGATCAGGCGCGCATCGCGCCCGGCCACTACCGGCGCGCGCAGCGCGCCTGGCTCGATGTCGCCGCGAGGCTGGCGAACTGATTGATTGGCGCGAGCATCCTCGATCTCGCGGCCCAGGGAGCGGCCCGCGGCCGCTCATTGACTTGCTGTCAATGTAATCTGGTGGGCCCCGGCCTGGTGCGCGCGATCTCATAGCTCGGTATCTGCTGCGTGATGCAATGGATGCCGCCGCCGCCGAGGAGGATCTCGCGCGCCGCGACGCCGACGATCGTCCGGTCAGGACACGCCCGCCGCAGCACCTCGGCGGCCCGCTCGTCGGTGCGCGGATCGAGCAACGGCATGACGATGCCGCCATTGGCCATGTAGAAGTTCACGTAGCTCGCCGCCAGCCGGTCGCCCGCGTAGCGTCGCTTCATCGACTCGCTCGGCACGAGTCCGCGCGCCTCCTCCTCGGTCATGTGGAGGGGACCTGGCATCGGGACCTTGAAGACTTCGAGGCGCCGGCCGTGGGCGTCACGCGCATCGTTCAGCCGCTCCCAGGCGTCGAGTGAGATCGCGTACTGCGGATCGCGCTCGTCGTCCGTCCAGGTCAGGCACACCTTGCCGGGACTCACGAAGCAGGCGAGGTTGTCGACGTGACCGCTGGTCTCGTCGTTGAAGACGCCTTTGCCCAGCCAGATGAATTGGTTGACTCCAAGGTAGTCGCGCAGTATGGCCTCGGCCTGCTCGCGCGTCATGCCGGGATTGCGGTTGGGGTTGAGCACACACTCCTCGGTCAGGAGCACCGTGCCCTGACCGTCCACATGGATGGCGCCGCCCTCGAGAACGATCGGCGCGGCGTAACGGTCCCGCATCTCCCTGCCGAAGGCATCCGAGGAGATCTCACGCGGCACCGTCAGATCGCGCGTGTAGGGTTTGTAGAGACCGCCCCAGGCATTGAAGCGCCACTGGATGCTGCGCAGCGTCTCCCGCTGCTCCGCGACCACGAACGTCGGCCCGATGTCCCGCACCCAGATATCGTCGTATTCGATGCTCGCGGCCTGCACCCCCGGCAACGTGATCGCTCTCGCCCGCTCGAAGAGGCGCGGGCTGACGCCGAGATTCACCGGCTCGAACCGGCCGATCGCCGCTGCGACCTCGAGAACCGCCTCCTGCGCGGGACGCGCGTCGTCGCGCCAGTTGTCGCTGCGCTCGGGCCAGAGAAGCCACGTGGCCTCGTGCGGCTCGAACTCAGCGGGCATCCAGTAGCCTTCGGCGGCCGGTGTTTTCTCCCGCAGGTCGAACGTAGCCTGATCGACGGTTTCCCAATACTCCTCGCCGAGCTCGTCCTCTTCTTCGGGCGTCATGAGTTCTCCAGCCGCAGCCTGCTGTGTTTGTAGCCGTACAGCGCGTATATCGCGAACCCGAGCACGGTCCAGAGCACGAGCCGGATCCAGGTGGCATTGGAGAGGAAGTAGGTCGTGCCCGCGCACACGACGGCGCCCAGCGGGCAGAGCAGCCACGCCGCCGGGACGCGGAACGGCCTGTGGACCTCCGGACGGTTGTAGCGCATCACCAACACTCCGATGCATACCACCGCAAAAGCCAGCAGGATCCCGATGGAGATCAGGTCCGCCAGCACGTCGAGCGGAAACACCCCGGCGATCAGCGCCGCGCCGATGCCCGTGACCGCGGTCGCGACATGCGGCGTCTTGAATCGGGGATGACAATGGCTCATCGCCTTGGGCAACAGCCCGTCATCGGCCATGGAAAGGAGGATGCGGGGCTGGCCGAGAAGCGAAGTCAGGATCACCGAGGTCATGCCCGCGATGATGCCCAGCTTCAGGAACACTCCGAGCCACGATAGCGCCGCGTGCGCATCGAGCGCCACCGCGACCGGCTGGGCGTCGTTGAGCTTGAAATACGGCACCATTCCGGTGATCGCGGCTGCCATCGCCACGTAAAGAACGGTCGAGATGACCAGCGTGCCGATGATCCCGATCGGCAGGTCGCGCTGCGGATTGCGCGCTTCGAGCGCCGTGGTCGAAGCAGTATCAAACCCCACGTAAGAGAAGAAGATGATGCCCGCCCCCTGCAGCACACCCGTCCAGCCGAAGTGGCCGAAGGTGCCGGTGTTGCGCGGAATGTAGGGATGCCAGTTGCCCGGATCGATGAACTTCAGGCCGGCCACCACGAAGATCACGATCACCCCGACCTTCAGCGCCACCATGAGGTTGGTGGCATTGGCGGTTTCCCGGATGCCGACGTAGCAGAGCGCGCTCATCGCCGCGACGATCAGGACGGCGGGCACGTTGACGATCGAGCCGGTAGTGATCAGGTGCCCGGTCGCGCTCTCCCCGAGGGGGGCGTTGACCCAGATCGCCGGCAGGTGGATGTGCGCCTCGGCGAGCAGGTTGACGACGTAGGCCGACCAGCTCACCGCCACCGCGGAAGCCGATATGCCGTACTCCAGCAGCAGGTTCCAGCCGATGAACCAGGCGATCGCCTCACCGAGAGTGGCGTACGTGTAGCTGTAGGCGCTGCCCGGCACCGGCAGGAAAGCCGCGAACTCCGCGTAGCAGAGCGCCGCCAGCGCGCTGCCGAAGGCGGCGATGAGCAGCGACAGCGTGATGGCGGGTCCCGACTGGTTGGCCGCCACGGTACCCGTGAGCACGAAGACGCCGGTGCCGATCGTGGCACCGATGCCGATCGACATCAGCGACCAGGCGCCCAGGGTCTGCTTGAGACGCTCCGCCCCCGCGAGCTCGCGCGGCTGCACCGGGCGTACCGCGAGAAGCTTGCGCAACAGGGATGGCTTGGCGGCCCGTTGCCGGGCGCCGCTATCATCGGCCGCGTTGTACATTCGGAGATTGTAGCTCGTAAATGGCGCTGGATCCGGGCATTGCGCTGCGCAGTCCCTGCTCCGCGCAAGCCCGGGGCGTCCATCCATGGCCACCCGTGCGACGCATGCGTCGCACCCCTCCCGGCCGAGCGCTGCTTCGAGCAACGCCGAAGCGGCTAAGCGTAGTTTTTGCTCGAAGCTCCGCCACCTGCGGCGGCGGGGCACAGTCCCTGTGCCTGGTCTGCGATATTCATGTGCTAGCATGTCGCGCTCGCCTGCGGCGATCGAATCTCCCGAGGAGTTCACCTGATGTCCACGGCCGTGCCCCTGAAGCTCACGCCGCCCGCCCAAGGGGCCAAGATCAGCCTGCGCGATGGCAAGCTGGTCGTTCCCGACAACCCCATCATCCCCTTCATCGAGGGCGACGGCACCGGCCCCGACATCTGGCGCGCCAGCGTGCGCGTGATGGACGCCGCGGTGCAGAAGGCCTACGGCGGCCGCCGCAAGATCCACTGGATGGAGGTGTTCGCGGGCGAGAAATCGAACCGCCAGTTCAACAGCTGGCTGCCGGATGAGACCGTGGCCGCCTGCCGCGACTACCTGGTCTCGATCAAGGGTCCGCTCACCACTCCCGTCGGCGGCGGCATCCGCTCGCTCAACGTGGCGCTGCGCCAGCTTCTCGACCTCTACGTCTGCCTGCGCCCGGTGCGTTGGTTCAAGGGTGTGCCCTCCCCGGTGAGACACCCTGAAAAGGTGGACATGGTGATCTTCCGCGAGAACACCGAGGACATCTACGCCGGCATCGAGTTCGAGGCCGGCACCGAGGAGAATCACAAATTCCTCGAGCTCTTCAAGCAGCATTTCCCCAAGGCCTACGGCAAGATCCGCTTCCCGGCGAGCTCGGGCATCGGCATCAAGCCGGTGTCGAAGGAAGGCTCCGAACGGCTGATCCGCGCCGCCATCCAGTACGCCGTCACCAATAAGCGCCGCAACGTCACGCTGGTCCACAAGGGCAACATCCAGAAGTTCACCGAAGGCGCATTCCGCAACTGGGGCTATCAGCTCGCGGAGCGTGAGTTCAAGGGCGCCACCTACAGCTGGGAGCAGTGGGAGCGCACCAAGGCCGCCTCCGGCGAGAAGGCGGCCAACGCAGAGATGGACGAGGCCAAGCGCGCCGGCAGGATCATCATCAAGGACGCGATCGCCGACATCACCCTGCAGCAGGTGCTGACCCGCCCCGATGAGTTCGACGTCATCGCAACCCTGAACCTCAACGGCGATTACCTCTCCGATGCCCTCGCCGCCCAGGTCGGCGGCATAGGCATCGCCCCCGGCGGCAACATCAACTACATCACCGGTCATGCCGTCTTCGAGGCTACCCACGGCACGGCCCCGAAGTATGCCAACCTCGACAAGGTGAATCCCGGCTCGGTCATCCTCTCCGGCGAAATGATGTTCCGCTACATGGGTTGGACGGAGGCGGCCGACGCCATCGTCAATGCCATGGACAAAGCCATCGGCCAGAAGATCGTCACGTACGATTTTGCCCGCCTGATGGAGGGTGCGACCGAGGTCGCGACCTCCGCCTTCGGCGACGCGCTCATCCGCAACATGTAAACATGACGCTGCTGGACTGGGCCAGAAAAGTGCAGGCCATCGCCCAGAACGGGCTGGCCTTCACCACGGACCCGTTCGACAGGGAGCGTTACACCGAGCTCACGGAGCTGGTCGCCACCATCCTCGCGACCGAGCTCGACATCCCGGTGGCCCAGGCGAAGGGCTTCTGGCAGGGAGACGAGGGCTACGCCACACCCAAGGTGGACGTGCGCGGCGGCATTTTCGAGGACGACCGTGTGCTCCTGGTCCGCGAGCGCTCCGACGGCAAGTGGACCCTCCCCGGCGGCTGGGTCGACATCAACGACTCTCCCTCCGGCGCGGTCGTGCGTGAGATCCGCGAGGAGTCCGGGTACCAGGCTCGGGCCGTGAAGCTGGCGGCAGTCATCGACAAGCTGCGCCATCCGCATCCTCCCGGCATCCATCACATATACAAGCTGTTCTTCCTCTGCGAGCGCATCGGCGGCGCCGCCGCCACGAGCAACGAGACCGACGCCGTGCAGTTCTTTCCGGTACGAGAGCTCCCGGAGCTCTCCACCGGACGGGTCCTCGCCTCGCAGATCGAGCGGCTGCATCAGCATCAGCTGCACCCGGAGCTACCGACATACTTTGACTAGTTTCAAGCGCTGGATCCGGGCTCCTGCCCGGCCCAGCGCGCCGCGGACAACGCCGAAGCGGCTAAGCGCGGTTTTTTGCCCGCGGCTCCGCCACCTGCGGCGGCGGGGCACATCCCTGTGCCTGGCGCGCTGCTTCGTGATTTCGGGATCGACGTCAATAGTACCCACAGGCGCGCATGTCATTTGAAAACGCCCGGACCGCCTCCCGCCGGATCGCCGGCGCCTTCGCCGAATACAACGCGGAGTTCCGGGCCATCACACGGCGCGCGCCCGTGCGGTTCGATGCGCTCGACTGGAAAGGCGGACAGCTCGATGCCGTGGAGCGCATCGAGCTCTACGACCGCTTCGTCACCCGCACCGTGGCGGAGCTGAGGGCGATGCTAGGCGACCGGGCGCAGGATCGAGGCCTGTGGAGGCGGATCCGCGCCGACTTCGCCGAGCGCATCGCCGGCCTGCCCGATACGGAATTCACCAAGACGTTCTTCAGCTCGATCAGCCGGCGGCTCTTCGGTACGGTGGGCGTGGCCCCGGAAATCGAGTTCGTGGCCACCGACCTCGATCCGCTGGCGCACGTGACCTCCACGGTCACCACCAACACCTACACCAATCACGGCTCGCTCGCGCTTCTGTTCGAGGACCTGCTCGGCGACGTGCGCTTCCGCTCCCCATGGAAGGACCTCGACAACAGCATCCGCCACGTCACCACCGAGGTGCTGGCGCATCTCTCCGCCCGCGGCGAGCAGCGGGCGGTTCAGCGGGTCGAAGTCATCCGCCCGGTGTTCTATCAGATATCGCGCGCGTATATCGTCGGGCGGCTGATCGGACGCAACTTGCTCGTGCCGCTCGTCATCGCGCTGAAGAACTCCGACAGCGGCATGCTGGTCGATGCGGTCATGCTCGCGGAGGGCGATGTCAGCATCGTCTTCAGCTTCTCGCGCTCGTATTTCCACGCGGACCTCGAGCACGTGGCGGAGGCCGTGGTCTTTCTCAAGTCGCTGCTGCCGAAGAAGCCCGTGAGCGAGCTCTTCACCGTGCTCGGGCGCGCCCGCCAGGGCAAGACCGAGCGCTATCGCGAGATCATGCGCCATCTCGCCGAGACGCCGGATCGGTTCGTCCAGGCTCCGGGGCAGAAGGGCCTGGTGATGGTGTGCTTCACCCTGCCCTCGTTCGACGTGGTTTTCAAGGTGATCCGCGACCGCTTCCCCTATCCGAAGAACGTGCTGCGCGAAGAGGTCCTGGCGAAATACCAGCTCGTCTTCCGCCACGACCGCGCCGGCCGGCTGGTCGATGCGCAGGAGTTCCGCCGGCTGCGCTTCCCCAAGGCGCTCTTCGCCCCGGAGCTGCTCGCGGAGCTGCTCGCGGAAACCGCGCTCACCGTGCACGAAGCCGGCGACCAACTGGTCTTCGATCACATGTACATCGAGCGGCGCATGACCCCGCTCGATCTCTTCCTGCGCACCGCCTCCCCGAGCGCAGCCGAGCAGGTCGCGCTCGAGTACGGCCAGTGCATCCGCGACCTCGCCCATACCAACATCTTCCCGGGCGACCTGCTGCTGAAGAATTTCGGCGTCACCCGCCACGGGCGCGTCATCTTCTACGACTACGACGAGCTTTGCCTGGTGACGGACTGCCATTTCCGCGACGTGCCGCGGGCGGCGAATCCAGAGGACGAGATGCGCGGCGAGCCCTGGTTCTACGTCGGCGAGCACGACGTCTTTCCGGAGACCTTCCTCAGCTTCGTCGCCTTCGATGCCGCGCAACGCGCGGCGCTGCTGCGCACGCACGGGGAGATCTTCACGGCGAGATTCTGGCAGCAGGTGCAGCGCCGGCTGTTGGAGGGAGAGGTGCTGGAGGTGCTGCCCTATCACCCGCACCGCGTGCGGGTCGCCAGCAGCACCTGAAAAACTATACACTCGCGAGCGTGAGTCGTCTCTTGGTCGTCTTCGGCACCGTTCTCATCGTGCTCGGGCTCCTCTGGCCCTGGGTGCGCCGGCTGCCGCTCTTTCGCCTCCCGGGCGACATCGTCATCGACCGGCCGCATTTCAGGTTCTTCTTCCCGATCACGACCATGCTGATCGTCAGCCTCGTCCTGTCGATAGTGGCCTGGATCTTCAGGCGTTGAGCGCCTGGGTCACGTCCGCCAGAAGGTCATCGACATCCTCGAGCCCGATCGAGAGGCGCACCGTGCCATCGGTTACGCCCGAGACGGCCTGCTGATCGGCCGTGAGGTCGCGGCCGCCCATCATTTGCGCGGTGACGACGAGCGACTCCGTGGAGCCGAGGCTCGCCGCCATGGAGAAGAGCTGCAGGGCATCGGCGAACCGGGCACTCGCCTCGAGCCCGCCTTTGAGATCGAAGCTCACGATGGTGCCGAAGTCCTTCATCTGTGCACGCGCCAGAGCATGCTGGGGGTGCGACGGCAGGCCCGGGTAATGCACCCGTGTCACCGCAGGGTGTGAAGCCAGGAGCTCGGCTACGCGCTGCGCGGTCGCCGACTGGGCCTTGTAGCGGACGAAGTAGGTCTTGAGGCCTCTGAGAATGAGATACCCCGCGTGCGGATCGAGCGTGCCGCCGATCATGCCGAAATCCGTCCGCAACGAGCGGATCAGCTCGCTGCGTCCTATGACCGCACCACCAAGGACGTCCCCCGCCCCGGAAGCGTACTTGGTCAGGCTGTGGACGAACACATCGACGTCGTACTCGCCATGCTGGTGCAGGCCCGCGAACGTATTGTCCATCGCGACGAGGGCGCCCGCGCCTCGCGCGAGACGCGTGATAGCCGAGATGTCGGCAACCTTGGTCATGGGATTGGTCGGGCTCTCGAACCATACCAGCCGTGTCGGATGGGCAGCCAGCGCTCGCTCGATGCCGGCGACGTCCTCGATCGACAGCATCGTGTGCGTCACTCCGAAGCGGCCGAGGAGGCGACGGACGAGATAACGCGTGGGGTTGTAAGTCTCGACGAAGCAGAGGATGTGGTCCCCCTGCTTGGTTAGCGCAAGCAGCGTCTGCGCCACGGCGCCGACACCCGAAGCGGTGACCAGACACTCCTCCCGGCCCTGGAGCTCCGCGAGCAAAAGCTCGAGCTGGCGCGTGGTGGGGTTCGAGGCGCGGGTGTAGAAGAAGCCGGGACGCTCGCCGCGCAGATACCGTTCGGTCTCCGCCAGCGTATCGAATTCGAATTTGACGCTCTGGTAGATCGGGGCCACCACCGCGTGGTTGTCGGCGGCGAGCTCCACGGGCGGCGGATGATTGACTCGGGTGGATTTTTTCATGCGGCCGTGAGCGTAAACCGATCCGCTTGGCTGTGGGCAGGAAACCTTTCACGAAATGCGTAGCCGTGCTCCCAGGTCCGCGAGACGCGCCGCGGCCTCATCGAGCGTCTGATCCTTCTTGGCGATGCAGAGCCTCACGACCGAGAGCTGCGGCGGCTCGGCATAGAAAGGCGAGAGTGGAATCGTGGCCACCCGAGCCTCGGTCAAAGCCCGCTCCGCGAATTCCGTGTCACCGCACGGCAGCAGCCGGCCGAAGTCGAGCAGCTGAAAGAACGAGCCCTGGGCGGGAGGCAGCACGAAGCCTGAGCCGGCGAGCGCATTGCGCAGGCGGTCGCGTTTCGCCTGGAAGAAGCCGGCCAGCTCGCCGCCGGTCTGCGGCCTCTCGGCCAGGTACGCGGCGATGGCAGCCTGCAGCGGGTTCGCGATGCTGAACGTGTTGAATTGATGGACCTTGCGCAGCTCGCCCGTGAGCTGCGACGTTGCGACACAGTAGCCGACGCGCAGTCCCGTCGCATGCAGCGTCTTGCCGAAAGAAAAGACTGCGAAGCTTCTCTGTCGCAGCTCCGGATGCGACAGCACCGAAGCATGTACCCGGCCGTCGAAGATCACGTGCTCATAGACCTCGTCCGAGAGCACCGCGATCTCGCGCCCCCGGATGATGGCGGCCAGCGCATCGAGGTCGTCCGCCGTCGCCGCCGTGCACGCAGGGTTGTGAGGCGTGTTGAATAGGATCAGCCGTGTGCGCGGCGTGACCGTGGCGCGCACGCGATCCCAGTCGTAGCGGAAATCAGGAGGCATCAGTGGTAGTCGGATGCATCGCCCCCCCGCCAGACGCACCGCCGGCTCGTAGGAGTCGTACGCAGGATCGAACGCTATGGCCTCCTCACCCGGCCCCACCACGGCCTGGACGGCGGAGTAGATCGCCTCGGTGGCGCCGAGAGTGATCGTGATCTGCGACTGCGGATCGAATTCTCCGCCGTAGCTCACTGCCAGCTTGCGCGCAATTCGCTCACGCAACTCCGGGACGCCTTCCATCGGCGCGTATTGATTGTGTCCCTGACGCATCGCCTCGCCTGTGAGCTCCGCGAGCCGCGGGTCGACGTCATAGTCCGGGAAGCCCTGGCCGAGGTTGAGGGCGCCGAGCTCGCGCGCGCGGCGCGACATGACCGTGAAGATCGTCGTGCCGACGTCGGGCAGCTTGCTGCGGGGAAACACTGGTTTAAGGCGCTGGATCCGGGCATCCCGCCCGGCCCAGCGCCGTCTCGGTCAAAAAGCGTGGTTTTTGCCCGAGACTCGGCCACCTGCGGCGGCCGGGCACTTCCCTGTGCCTGAAAGCGACCTGCGGCGGCCGGGCACGTCCCTGTGCCTGAAGGCGCTGGATCCGGGCACGCTGCCCGGCGCAGCGCCGTTTCACGGGCCGAAGTCCGCTTCCGCCGCCGCTAGCGCCGCGCCGAGCACGCCGGCCTGATTGCCGAAATGCGCCGGGCGAACCTCCGCTTCGCAATGCAGCAGCGGTGCGAAATCGGCGAAGCGCTCGCTGATCGCGCCGCCCAGGATGAAGAGGTCGGGCCAAAGGAGCGCCTGCATACGATCGAGATACACGTTGACCCGGTCCATCCAGGCGCGCCAGTCGAGGTTGAGCACGGCCTTGACGTGGGCCGAAGCGTATTTCTCCGAGTCCATGCCGTTCAGCTCCATGTGCCCGAGCTCGGTGTTGGGGAAAAGCCTGCCGTCGATGAACAGCGCCGACCCTATGCCGGTGCCGAAGGTCAGCATCACGACCGCGCCTCCGACTCCCCGGCCGGCGCCCAGGCGCATCTCGGCGAGGCCCGCCGCGTCGGCATCGTTGAGGAAGAGTGCCTTGCGGTCCAGTGTCCGCCGGATCAGCGCGGCGCCGTCGGCGCCAATCCAGGAACGATCGATGTTGGCGGCAGTGCGCGCCTTGCCGTTCTTGACCACGGCGGGAAATGCAAGCCCGACGGGACCGGTGGCGGCGGGCAGCTTCGCGGCGAGCCCGGCTATCGTCGGCATCATGCCCTCGGGACTCGAGGGCTGGGGCGTAGGCGCCGAGATCAGCTCCCCGACGAGGTGTCCTGCCTCGACGTCAACCACACCCGCCTTGATGAACGAGCCCCCGACGTCGACACCCAGCAATTTGCGAGACATAGGCGCTTTCCGCTAAAAGTTGGCCGGTCAAAGGTTGGCGGCGGCGGCGAGCTGCGCATCGCGCTCCCGCCGCTTCTGTCGATGGCGCATCCACACCGCGGCGACTACCACTCCGCTCGCCACCACCGACACCATCAGAGTGGCGAGCGCGTTCACGTCCGGGCTGACTCCGAGCCGCACCTTGGAGAAGATCACCATCGGCAGCGTGCTCGAGCCGGGCCCTGCGACGAACTGCGAGATCACCAGGTCGTCCCAGGACAGGGTGAAAGCGAGCAGCCATCCCGCCAGCACCGCCGGCAGGATGAGCGGTAGCGTGATCCGCCAGAACACCTTTGCCGGGCGCGCGCCCAGGTCCTGCGCCGCCTCCTCCAGCGACTCATCGAACCCGGCCAAGCGTGACTGTACCACCACTGTGACGTAGGCCATGCAAAAGGAGATGTGGGCAAGCGTGATCGTGACGGCGCCCATGCCTTGCGGCCAGCCGATGGCCTGCTGCAGGGCCACGAAGAGGAGGAGCAGCGAGAGACCGCTGATCACTTCCGGCATGACGATGGGCGCAGTCGTCATCCCGACGAGGAGTGAGCGGCCGCGGAAGGCGCCAAACCGCGCGAGCGCCGTGCCGGCCAGGGTGCCGAGAATGGTGGATGCGGTCGCCGCGCAGATGGCTACCCGCAGCGACAGCCAGGCGGCATCGAGAACCTCGTTGTCCGAGAGGAGGACGCCGTACCACTTGAGCGTGGGCGAGTGCGCAGCGTCCCATACCGTGACCAGCCGGCTGTTGTTGAAGGAGTAGACGATCATCGACACGATCGGTACATAGAGGAATACGAGTCCCACGACGAGCGCGGTACGCGAGAAGAGCCCGCGCCTTCTCATGACTCGGCCCTCCTCGGCCGGCGATTCATTCCGCCGTCTCCAGGTTGCTGCGCTCGACCCGCTGCAGCAGCACGATGGGCACCACCAGAGCCAGCAGGATCAGTATTGCAACGCCGCTCGCCACCGGCCAATCGCGGTTATCGAAGAACTCATCCGAAAGCATGCGTCCGATCATGATCTGGTCGGTACGGCCGAGCAGGGTTGGAATCACGTACTCGCCGACCGTGGGAATGAAGACAAGCAACGATCCGGCCGCGATGCCGGGCAGCGACTGGGGCAGTGTCACACGCAGGAAGGCCGTGAGCGGCCGCGCACCCAGATCGGCGGCCGCCTCGAGCAAAGCCATATCGTGCTTCTCGAGGTTAGCATAGAGAGGCAGGATCATGAACGGCAGATAGGAGTAGACGATACCAACGTATAACGAGAAGTCGGTCTGCAGCAGGGTGACCGGATGGTGGATCAGGCCGAGGCGCAGCAACACATCATTGATGAGGCCGTCGTTCTGCAGGAGGCCGATCCACGCGTAGACGCGAAGCAGGAAGGACGTCCAGAACGGCAATACGATCAGCATCAGCAGGAAGCTGCGCCACGCATCGCTGGCGCGCGCGATGGCATACGCCATCGGATATCCGATCAGGAGACAGAAGAGCGTCGAGACCGCCGCCACCATGACGGAGTAGAGGTAGGAGCGCAGGTAGAGGGGGTCGGTGAAAAGATAGGCATAGCCCGCGAGGTGAATTCCGGGTACCGGCAACCCGTGCCGCCAGGTGATGAGCGGCGCATACGGGGGAATGGCGAGCCGCGCCTCGGAGAACGAGATCTTGAGTACGATGAGAAACGGAACGAGGAAAAAGACGGTGAGCCACAGCGCGGGTATGCCTGCAACGAGCCGCCGCGCCGAAAAGCGGCGAGGCACGACCCTGTCCTGCTCGCGCTGTTCCACTGGCGTTTCCTCTGGCCGTTACCTAACGCGTGAGGATCACGGGGCTCTCAGTCTCCCAAGACAGCGTGACGGTCGCGTGTCTCAGGTCCCGCTGCGCCGCGATTCCCGAGCGGTTGGGGAGAGTCACCCGGAAGGTCTTGCCGGAATCGATCTCGACCAGGCAGATCGACACGTCGCCCATATAGGCGACCTCACGGACCTTGCCGCGCACGCGGTTCTCCGCGTGCGTCTCCGCCGCCGATCCCTCGCTCGCGAGTACTATCTTCTCCGGACGGATCGCCGCCCAGACCGTGTCCCCCGGCGCGCACTCGACCTGCCGGCCCGCCCGGATGGTGCAACCGGCGGAATCGCAGCTGATGGTCAGCTCATCCGCGCCGAGAGCCGCCACCCTTCCCTCCAGAAGATTCACGGAACCGATGAAGTCGGCGACGAAGCGGTTGACGGGCGACTCGTAAATCTCCGCGGGCGTCCCCACCTGCACGATCTGTCCGCGATCCATGACTCCCATGCGCGTGGCCAGCGTCATCGCTTCCTCCTGATCGTGCGTGACCACGATGAACGTGACGCCGAGCCGCTCCTGGATGTTGAGCAACTCGAACTGTGTCCGCTCGCGCAGCTTGCGGTCGAGCGCGGCCAGCGGCTCATCGAGGAGCAGCAGCTTCGGGCGCTTGGCCAGCGCCCGCGCCAGCGCCACCCGCTGCCGCTGGCCGCCGGAGAGCTGATGCGGCTTGCGGCCCGCGTATGGGCTCATCTCCACGAGCTCGAGGATCTCCGCCACGCGCCGCCTGATCTCCGGCCGCCCGAGCCGCTCCTGCTCGAGGCCGAAGGCGACGTTCTTCTCCACGTTCATGTGAGGGAAGAGCGCATACGACTGGAACATCATGTTGATGGGCCGCTCGTAGGGTGGCACGGCGCTCATATCCTCGCCGTCGATGTAGATGCTCCCGGCGCTCGGCGTCTCGAAGCCTGCCAGCATCCGCAGCAGCGTCGTCTTGCCGGAACCGGAGCCACCGAGAAGGCAGAAGATCTCGCCGCGCCGGATCTCGAGCGAGACGGTGTCCACGGCGGCGAACTCGCCGAACTTCTTGCTGACGGCCTGGAGGCGGATGTAGGGCGCTGCGGCATCGGCCGGCGTCGACGGTTGGGCGTTCATCGGCTGAATTGTCTGTCGCTCAGCTTCCCGTCTTGAAGTTCGTCCAGGCGCGGGTCAGCAGGCGCATGAACTGCATCGACTTGGCTCGTTCGGGAACCAGGGTATGCATCACCGCCGGCGCCGGATAGATACCGGTGTCGTCCAGCACGGACTTGTCCAGGTACTGCCGGGATGCCAGGTCGCCGTTGGCGTATTTGACGAGGTCGGAGTTGCGCGCGGCGACGTGCGGGTCGAGGAGATAGTTGATGAAGAGGCTGGCATTGCGCGCATGCGGCGCATTCGCGGGAATCGCGAGCACATCGAAGTTCTCGACCGCGCCCTCCTTCGGGATGGAATAGGCGATGGTGTAGGTCCTGCCGGCCTGCTGCGCGCGCACCTCGGCCTGCTTCACGTCCCCCGACCAGCCGAGCGCGAGACAGATCTCGCCGTTGGCCAGGTCGTCGATGTAACGCGAAGAGTTGACGTAACGCACGTACGGGCGGATGGCCATGAGCACCTTCATGGCGGCCGCGAGGTCGGCGGGCGACTCGCTGTTCGGGTTCTTGCCCAGGTAGAGGAGCGCGGTGCCGATGACCTCAGTCGGCTCATCGAGCACCGTCACGCCGCAGTCCTTCAGCTTCGAGACCACCGCCGGGTCATAGAGCAGCCGCCAGCTGTCGACCGGCGCATCGGGCAAGCGCGCCTGCAGCGCCTGCAGGTTGTAGCCCAGACCGGAAGTGATCCACATGTAGTCGGCGGCGTACTGATTGCCGGGATCGTACTGCGCCTCGCTGCTCTGCACGACGGGGTCGAGATACTTGAGATTCGGCAGCTCCGACTTGTCGAGCTTCTCGAGTGCGCCGGCGCGAATCTCGAGCTCGAGGAACGGAGCCGACGGCACCACGACGTCGAAGCCTGTGTTGCCGGTGAGAAGCTTGGTCTCCAGCACCTCGTTCTTGTCGAACACGTCGTAGTTGACCTTGATGCCGTATTGCTTCTCGAAATCCTTCACCACCTGCGGGTCGATGTAGTCCGACCAGTTGTAGACGTTGACGACCTTCTCGTTGGACTGCGAGCCGCCGGAGCAGGCGGCGAGCAGCGTGGCGAGCGCCGCAGCAAGACTTATGAAGAGCAACCGTCGCATGATCACACGTTGAGCAGCAGGTGCTCGCGCTCCCAGGAGCTGATCACCTGCAGGAAGACTTCGTACTCGGCTTCCTTGACGATGGTGAAGGCGGAGACGAACGGCTCGCCGAGCAGCCTCACCAGCGGCTCGCTCTCTCGCAGCTCCCGCAGCGCCTCATCGAGCGAGCGCGGCAGGCCGAAGGGCAGGTCGTGCGCGCTGCCCGTGATGGGATCGCCCGGTTGCAGTCCCTCGACCATGCCCAGATAACCGCAGGCGAGCGATGCTGCGATGGCGATGTAGGGATTGGCGTCGGCGCCGCCCACGCGGTTCTCGACGCGGCGATCCTCCGGCCCGGACATCGGCACCCGCAGCCCCGCGGTGCGGTTGTCATAACCCCAGTGCACGTTGATCGGCGCCGACAGATACCGGGTGAGGCGGCGATAGGAGTTGACGTTGGCGCAGAAGAGCGCCATGGCCGCGGGCAGGTACTTCTGCAGGCCGCCGATGTGCGCGAAGAAGAGCTGCGACGGGGTGCCGTCCGGATTGCTGAAGATGTTGCGCCGCGTCTTGATGTCCAGCACGCTCTGGTGGATGTGCATGGCGCTGCCGGGCTCCTTGGCGTGCGGCTTCGCCATGAAGGTGGCGTACATCTTGTGGCGCAGCGCCGCCTCGCGGGCCGTGCGCTTGAAAAGGAACGCCTGGTCGGCGAGATCGAGCGGCGGTCCGTGGATCAGGTTGATCTCCATCTGGGCCGGCCCGTCCTCGTGGATCAGGGTGTCGATCTCGATCTCCTGGTCCTCGCAGAACTGGTAGATGTCGTCGAAGAGCGGATCGAACTCGTTGACCGCCGCGATGCTGTAGGACTGCCGCCCTGGCTCCGACCTGCCCGACCGCCCCACCGGGGGCCGCAGCGGATAGTCGGCGTCCTTGTTCTGCTCGACCAGGTAGAACTCGAGCTCCGGGGCCACCACCGGCTCCCAGCCCCGCTGGGCGTAGAGCTCGAGGACGTTGCGCAGCACATGCCGCGGCGCCATGGTCACCCGCCGGCCGTCGGAGTAGAAGCAATCGTGGATCACCTGCGCGGTAGGCTCCGCCGCCCAGGGCACACGGCGGACCGTCTTCGGATCGGCCTTGAGAATGATGTCGATCTCCGCGGGGCTCATGGCCGCGCCGGTCTCCGGCGGGTAATCGCCCGTGACCGTCTGCAGGAAGACACTCTCCGGCAGGCGCATGCCGCCGTCCTCGGCGAACTTTACCGCCGGCATGATCTTGCCCCGGGCAATGCCTGCCATGTCGGGAATGATGGCCTCGACTTCGGAGATGCCGTGGTCACGGAAGAACTGGCGGATCTCGCTTACCATGCGGCTGCCTTTCACCTGGACTCGGCGCGGTCTCGGCACGCGCCGCCGAAGGCCGAGAACAAAGCGCGCGCCAGCGCGTTGTCCATCACCTTCCACTCGGGATGCCACTGAACCGCGAGCGCAAACCGTGCTGCGCCCTCGACTCTGAATGCTTCGATCAATCCGTCGGGCGCGCGCGCCTCCACAGCCAGCCCGTCGCCGAGCCGCTCGATCCCCTGCCAGTGAAGCGAGTTGACCCGTGCCCGCTCGGTCTCCGCCAATGAGCGCAGCAGCCCGCCGGGCTCGAGGATCACGTCGTGAGCAGGCCCGTACTGCACTTCGAGCGGCTGGCTTTCGTCGTCCCGGTGATCGAGGTGTCCGGGAACTTCGTGAACACGCTGATGCAGACTGCCGCCGAACGCGACGTTGATCTCTTGGAACCCGCGACAGATGCCGAGCACAGGCACACCGGCCCGCACCGCCTTACGGATGAGCGGCAGCGTGGTGGCATCGCGGGCCGGATCGTGCAGCGTTCCGGGGTGGCTCGGCGGCCCCTCGTAGTGGTGCGGCTCGACGTTCGAGGGACTGCCGGTGAAAACGAGCCCATCCAGGCGCGAGATCAGCTCATCGAGGCGCAGCTCTTCGGCGAGGGCGGGAATGAGGAGGGGCAGCCCGTCGGCCGCTTCCAGCACCGCCCGGGCATATTTCTCACCGACCGCGTGAAAGGGGTGTAGCCCGATCATCCGCCGGTCTGCGGGAAGGCCAATCAGAGGGCGCACGGATGCCATGGGAGTGCCAATTAGACCACAGCCGCAGCGGCACGGTCGCGCGCGACCCGAGTCCGAGGCACCCTGGATTGCCGAACACGCTACCGCATCGGCTATGCTCCTCGAAGCCTTTGGGCCAAGCCGTCAATTTTACATAATCCTATACCGAGACTCCCATGGTGGCCGCCCACGCCGCTTCCTACTACGCCGCCTCAGCCCGGCCCGCCCCCGAGCGCACGGCGCTCGCGGCCTCGGTGGAGTGCGACGTCTGCGTAGTCGGGGGCGGCATCGCCGGCTGCTCGGCGGCGCTGCATTTAGCCGAGAGAGGCTATTCGGTGGTGCTGCTCGAGCAGCACCGGATCGGCTGGGGCGCCTCCGGCCGCAGCGGCGCCCAGGCGATCCACGGGGTGGCGTCGGGCCAGAGCAAGCTGGAGCGGCTCATCGGCCGGACCGCAGCGCGTGCGGTCTGGGATATCTCCATCGAGGGGCTCGCGCTCATGCGGGAGCTCATTACACGCCACCATATCGATTGCGACTGGGTGGACGGCTACATGCTGACGGCGGTGAAGCCCCGTCACGACCGGGAGCTGCGGGTCGAGCTCGAGGAGCTGCAGGCGAGGCTCCAGTACCGCAGCGTGCGCTACATGCCCCGTGAGGAGGTTCAGGCGACGCTCGCCACGCACCGCTACGTCAGCGCGCTCTACGACTCCAACGGCGGCCATCTACACCCCCTCAACTACACGCTCGGCCTCGCCGCGGCCGCGGAGCGTGCCGGCGTGCGCATCTACGAAGACACGCGGGCTCTCGGCTTCACGTCGGCGCGCGTACGGACGCCGGGCGGAGAAGTTCGCGCTCGCTACCTTGTCCTCTGCGGCAACGTGTACCTCGGCAAGGCCGCTCCGGCCCTCACCTCCAAGATCATGGCGGTCGGAACGCACATCATCGCCACGGAGCCGCTCGGCGCGGAGCGTGCGCAACAGCTCATCGCCAACAATGCCGCGGTGAGCGACATGAACTGGGTGCTCGACTACTTCAGGCGCTCCGCCGATCACCGGCTGCTCTTCGGCGGCCGCGTCAGCTACTCGGGCCTCCACTCCTTCGAGGCGCCAAGCGGGACGCGAGCCCGCATGCTCAGGGTCTTTCCGCAGCTCGCCGACGTCGGCGTCGAATATTCCTGGGGCGGCTACGTCGATATCACCCTGAACCGCGCGCCGCATTTCGGGCGCCTGATGCCGAATGTCTACTTCCTCCAGGGATTTTCCGGGCACGGCATCGCATTGACCGGGATTGCCGGCAAGCTGGTGGCAGAAGCGATCGCCGGTCAGGCGGAGCGTTTCGACGTCTTCACGCGCATCCCGCACCAGGACTTCCCTGGCGGGGCGATCCTGCGCCGGCCGGTGCTGGTGCTGGCCATGTTGTATTACAGACTGAGGGATCTCCTTTGACTGTGGGAGCGCACCGCAAATTGACCCTGTCCGGAGCGCCGTGAATCCATCCCTGGAGGCTCGCGGATCGCCGTCCTGGCGATCAGCGTCCGGCCAGGATCAATTTGCGATGCGCTCTGAGCCGCTGTGACTTGGAGAGATCAATCCGGGGAGTTGTGCGCCCGGAGGAAGGCGACCGTTAGAGCAACTCGGCGATCTGCACGGCGTTGAGAGCGGCGCCTTTGAGGAGTTGGTCGCCGGCCACGAATAGCGCGATCGAGCGGCCGCTCGGGTCGCTGAGGTCGCGGCGGATGCGGCCGACGAGAATCGGATCCTGACCGGACGCGTCCTTGGGCATGGGAAAGTAGTTACGCTCCGGATCGTCGACCAGCTTCACGCCGGGTGCTGTCTGCATGATGTCGCGCACCTGCTCCGGGGTGATGGGGCGCTCGCACTCGAAGTTGATGGCGATCGAGTGGGCGCGCAGCACCGGTACGCGCACGCAGGTCGCGGCGATGCGGATGGAATCGTCGCCGTAGATCTTGTGGGTCTCGCGGATGACCTTGGTCTCTTCCTCGTTGTAGCCCGTCTGCGGGTCGATCCTGGTGTTGTGGCTGAAGAGGTTGAAGGCGTAGGGATGCGGCAGCACGCGGTTCTCGTATGGCCGGCCCTCGAGATAAGCACGCGTCGACTCGCGCAGCTCCTCCATGGCGGCGGCGCCGGCGCCGGACGCGGCCTGGTACGTCGAAATGATCATCCGCTGCAGGCGGTTGCTGCGGTGCACGGGCCAGAGAGGCGTGATGGCGATGATGGTGGAGCAGTTGGGGTTGGCGATGATGCCACGGTGTCTACGCACCGCCTCCGGGTTGATCTCCGGCACGACCAGCGGCACGGCCGGATCCATGCGGAACGCAGACGAGTTGTCGACGACCACCGCGCCCTGCTCCACGGCGAGCGGCCCGAAACGCTTGGAGGTGCTGCCGCCCGCGGAGAAGAGCGCGATGTCGACGCCGTGGAAGCTGTCATCCTTCAATTCCCGCACCGCGAGCGGCTCGCCGCGGAAGGTCAGCGTCTTGCCGGCGGAGCGCGCCGAAGCGAAGAGACGCAGCTCCGAGAGCGGAAAGCGCCTCTCCTCGAGACAGCGAATGAGCTCGACACCGACGGCACCGGTAGCGCCGACGATCGCGACCACCGGCGCCGAGCCGGCTGAACGACCAGATTGCATGCACGGACTCCAAAACGAACGAGGCCCCGACGGCGGTGCCGGCGGGGCCTCTGGTTGACTCGCGATGTTCCGACTCTGCTAAGCGCGCGCGAGATCTGCCAGGGCCCCCGGAAGGGGCGTCTTAATGGTGATTTTGCGCGTTTTCATCAGACGGGACATCGTGGGGAGACCCTACCGGAACCGTGGCCGTCTGTAAAGGTACATGGATGCGCCTCAAGCGACAATCTCGAAACAACGGTGAATCCGCGGGTTGCGCTCGAAGTCGGGAGGCAGAGTCGCGGCGGACACGTCGCGAATCGCGTAACGCTCGGGCAGCGCCGGCTCCAGCCGGAACCGCTGAGCGTTGGTTGAGAAGACGAGGAGCCCGCCCGGCTCGAGGAGCCGCATGCAGGCATCGATCAGCGCCGGATGGTCGCGCTCGACGTCGAGCACTCCCTGCATGCGCTTGGAATTCGAGAACGTCGGCGGGTCGAGGAAGATGAGGCCGTAGCGCGCGGAGTCTCGCGCCGCATCGCGCAGCCACTCGACGCAATCTGCCTGCACGAACTCATGCTGCGGCCGCGTGCCGGCGCCCGGAGGAGAGATTCCGATGTTGCGCGCGAGATTGCGTTGCGCCCAGTCGAGATATGTCCGTGACATGTCGACGGAGGTGGTTGCCGCCGCGCCGCCGGCCGCCGCGTAAACGGTGGCCGTGCCGGTGTAGGCGAAAAGATTGAGAAACCGCTTGCCGGCGGCGGCCTCTCTGAGGCGCGCGCGAGTGATGCGGTGATCCAGGAACAGACCCGTGTCGAGATAATCGTCGAAGTTGACGATGAACTGCAGCCCGCCTTCGAGCACCACGTGAGAATCGGACCGGTTGTCGAGCTTGTCGTACTGCTCGCCGCGCGACGTTCGCCGGCGCGTGCGCAGCTTGATCCGCTCGGACGGCACACCGGTCGCGGCTGGCAACGCCGCGAGCGCCTCACCGCGGCGGCGGCGGACCGCGGCGGCCTCGATTTCAGCCGGTGCCGCGTACTCCTGCACGTAAAGCCAGGTGTCCTCGGGCTCCACCGTGCGGTAGACGTCGATTGCGAACGCGTACTCCGGCATGTCGGCGTCATAGAGCCGGTAGCATGACACGCCGCTCTTTGCGACCCAGCTCTTGAGCCGCTTGAGATTCTTCGCCAGGCGATTGGCGAACATGCGCGCGCCGGGCGTATCACGCAGGGGTGGCGCATCCTCCCGGGCGAGCGTCCCGGGCCGCCGCAGGCTCGCCGCCTCCACGGTCATCCTGAGCAGCCGGCACTCGATCGCCCCATTCCAGAGCGTGTGGGTGCGGGCCGCGCGGATGCCGAGCTCCATGCCGAGCTGCGGCGCCCCGGTCAACACCGCCGCCTGCCAGCCCTGGAATCGCTCGCGAAGCACTTCGCCGAGCTCGCGATGGATGGCGCGCGCCGCATCGAGATCCTCCATCCGCACGCCGTACGGGGGGTTGGTGCACAGAAGGCCCGGGGTATTCGGCCCGGATTCCGCATCCGCGCCGTCAGACTCGGCTGCAGGCGCAACAGCAGGAGCAGCGTTCGCGAGCGGCCTCACCTCGAACTGCACCCACGACGCGATGCCCGCGCGTTGCGCGTTCGCACGCGCATCCCTCACGGCCACCGGATCGCGGTCCTGACCGCGAATCACGGTCGTGGGTTGCGCTCCGGCGAGACAGCGCGCGTTCGCCGCTGCACGCACCCGCAACCACAGCGCCGCGTCATGCCCACGCCAGCCGATAAACCCGAAGTACTCGCGGCGCAGACCCGGGGCGCAGCGCGCGGCAATCAGCGCCGCTTCGATCACCAGCGTCCCGGAGCCGCACATCGGGTCGAGGAATTGGGCTCCGGCGACCGCAAGGTCCGGCCATCGCGCCCGCATCAGCACACCCGCGGCAACGTTTTCCTTGAGAGGCGCCTCGCCGGCCGCTCCGCGATACCCGCGGCGGTGCAGACTCTCACCGGAGAGATCGATGGACAGAGTGATCGACGTGCCGTGGGCGTGTGCGTGCACACGGACACTCGGCCGATCCAACACGATGTCGGGCCGGGTGCCGGTCGCATCCCGCAGCGAATCGACGATCGCATCCTTCAGCTTCAGGGCGCCGAAGTGGCTGTGCGTGATGGTTGGATGCTTGCCGCTGAAATCGCAGGCGAGCGTCGCGCCAGGTCCCAGATGTTGGCTCCACCCGCAGTCGCGGGCGGCGCAGTAGAAGCCGTCGGCGGTCGCGGTCTCGAAGTGCGCGATCTCGAGAAATAGCCGGTTGGCGAGCCGCGACTCGAGACAGGCGCGATATGCGGTCTCGAGCGTGCCGGTGAACGCCACACCCGTCGTCCGCTCCCGCACGTCGCTCGCGCCGAAGGTCGCCAGCTCCTTCGCGAGGAGATCGGCGAGCCCGCGCGGCACACTCGCCAGGAATCGAAGGGACGTCACGGATTGGGGCCCGCAGAGCGCGAGCGAGCCCGGCGGTTTGTCTCCACGTATGGCATTTCCTTATAATACGAGGCTCCCACCCGAACTCGCCAACTCTTTGGCACCCGCGAGCCCCCATGGCAGTCTCCGATCCCCTCTCCCGCGATGCGCTCGATGCGTTCTGGATGCCCTTCACGGCGAACCGCCAGTTCAAGGCGAAGCCTCGCCTGCTCTCCCGCGCCAGTGGCATGCACTACTTCACCCCGGACGGCAGGCAGATCCTCGATGGCGTCGCGGGGCTCTGGTGCGTCAATGCCGGCCACGGCCGCGGTGAAATCACCGACGCGGTGGCACGCCAGCTGGGGACCCTGGATTTCGCGCCCACATTCCAGATGGCCCATCCGGCCGCATTCGAGCTCGCGAACGCGCTCGCTCGGATCGCACCGCCAGGGCTCGATCGGGTGTTCTTCACCAACTCGGGCTCGGAGTCGGTGGACACGGCGCTCAAGATCGCGCTCGCCTATCATCGGGTGCGGGGCGATGCCGCGCGCACCAGGCTCATCGGCCGGGAGCGCGCCTATCACGGCGTCGGGTTCGGCGGCATTTCCGTCGGCGGAATCGGCGCCAACCGCAAGCCGTGGTCGGCTTCGCTGCTGCCGGGCGTGGACCACCTGTCTCACACCCACGACCTCAAGCGCAACGCCTTCTCGCGCGGTCAGCCCGCCCACGGGGCGGAGCTGGCCGAGGAGCTGGAGCGCTTGCTGGCGCTACACGATCCCTCCACGGTTGCCGCGGTGATCGTCGAGCCGGTCGCCGGCTCCACGGGAGTGCTGATCCCACCGCGCGGCTATCTGCAGCGCCTGCGCCAGATCTGCGACCGGCACGGCATCCTCCTCATCTTCGACGAGGTGATCACCGCATTCGGACGTGTTGGCGCGCCCTTTGCCGCGCAGGAATTCGGCGTGACCCCCGACATGATCACGACGGCCAAGGGACTGACGAACGGCGTCGTGCCGATGGGCGCGGTGCTCGCGAAGCGGTCCATCCATGACGCCTTCATGCAGGGGCCCGAGGGGACGATCGAGCTTTTCCACGGCTACACGTATTCGGCGCACCCGGTTTCCTGCGCGGCCGCGCTCGCCACGCTCGACATCTACCAGCGTGAGGGCCTGTTGGGGCGGGTGAAGGAGCTTTCGCAGTACTGGGAGGATGCCGCGCATTCACTGCGCGGATTGCCGCACGTCATTGACGTGCGCAACTACGGGCTGATCCTGGGCCTGGAGCTCGAGCCGGCGGCGGCCCGGCCCGGCACCCGGGCTTTCGGCATCTTCGTCGAATGCTTCGAGCGCGGCGTGCTCGTGCGCCAGACCGGCGACATCATCGCGCTGTCGCCGCCACTGGTCGTGGAGCGTTCCCACATCGATCAGATGTTTGGAACGCTGGCCGAGGCGGTGCGCAATCAACGGTGACGATCGTGGCGCGAGTGCGTCATCGCCATCCAGGCGATGGCGGCAACGACTACGACACAGCCGAGGAGCAGGCCCATGTCGAATGTCGAGACGAGACGCGTCGATGCTATGGTTACGGTCGGAAGCATGGCAGTGGTCCGTGGCAGCGGGAGTTCGGCTCGTAGCGCACCCTGCCAGCCTTCACGGGCCGGGTGAAGCGGCGGTTAGCCGATCTGCGACGCTCTTCACCCGACCCGTGAGTTATGTTGAGTAGTATGATTCGGGGTGGACGTGCGTCCATGGGCAACCGGCTAGCGTGCATCCGCCACCGCAGGCCCCGACCCGGTCGTCTGGGCCACCTCGGCCCCCTGCAACCGCACGGTCACGCGCCTGTCGAACGCGTACGCGTCCATATCACCCCGCGGGCTGGTCGATTCCGAGGAGCCGTGTCCTTCGATCACGAGCCTGTCCTGCGGACAGCCCGCCTTCTCCAACGTCAGGGCCACCGCCTCCGCACGGCGCAGCGACAAGTCATCATTGAGCGTCGCCGGCCCCCTCGGGTCGGCGTAACCGTCGATCCGCACCTTCGCTCCGGGCGGCAGCGATGCGGCGAGCGCACCGATCTTCTGCAGCGCCGGCAACTGCAGGCTGTTGATCGCGGCACCGGCCGTCTTGAAGGCCACGTCGGTCTCGATGTCATCGGACAGCTGCACCGTGTGGTCGAGCTCTGCCCGCTGCGCCTCGACGGCGGTGAGCGCTTGGCTGGCCAGGTTCAGCTTCCCCGCCAGGGCCTCACGGTCCTGCTGACTCTCGCTGAGGCTCGCGGCGAGAGCCTGGTTTTGCGTTGCAAGCGCATGGTTCTGCGCCGCCAGATCATGATTGGCGACGCTCTGCCGGTGATAGTGATTGCCCAGAAGTGCGCCGGCGACTATGCCGACCATGGCGCCGATCGGCCCGCCGGCCGCCGCCCCGACCGCCGCCCCCGCCAGGACGCCGATGTTCTCCTGCTTGGACGCGGGTTGCCGGGCCCCGGGCGCCGTCTGGGCCGCGGACGCCGGCAGAGCGGCAAGGGACATCGCGGCGATCGTGATACCCACCGTTCCCACACGAACTTTGTTGCTCAGGATGCTCATATGCTGGCCCTCTTGCTGTGTGCTGGCGCGCTTCGCGCCGTCGAGGACCAGTACAAGCCACGGGCGGGGGCCGGATCTGATGCAAAGCGGCCCGTGCCATGATCTTTGGTGGCAAATCCTGGCAAGCCAGCTTGCAGTGAGCGGGCGCAGGCCGCCCTGCGCCCCCGAGGGCGAAAGCGCGCGGCCATGCTCGGCAAAAGCGGCGAAGCCGACTCTTGCCCAATCAATCAACAGGAGTCCCTTACTTGGGATATGTCAGGCGGTCCTGGATGGCCAGGAGCACGTCGCTGCGCGAAACCTCGCCGAGCAGGGTATGGCGCCACTGTCCGGGAGTGACCGGCAGCGCGGTCGCCTGCTCCCGCAGGAAGCCGTCGAGCGCCTCGCAGAGCGGCATGTCCGGAGAGAGCGCGAAATTGATCGGCAGGGCAACCGCTTCCGCCGGCAGACCCCAGCCGATCTCACCCTTCTGCAGGCGGTCGAGCACCTTGCGCGGATCGAACCACGCGACCAGGTCGTCGCCGCTCGTCACATAGACCCGTTGCAGGGGGCGCTTGGGAAGCTGGTCGTAGATGTCCGCGAGGTTGGTCGTGGCGGTGACGACTGCGGCAGCAGGCTTCACCAGCGCCTCGACGGTGCGCAGCCGCCAGTCATCGCCGTGCTCCGCCACGATCGCGCGGCTCAGGCTGGCGTGGTAGACCGACTGCCCCTTGCGGTAGACCTTCGCGGTGTAGTGCGCCGTCACGCAGGCCAGCATGAGCGGCAGTACGACGTTGTAGTCGAGGGTCATCTCGAAGATCATCAGGATCGAGGTGAGGGGCGCCTGAGTGGTCGCGGCCAGGAATCCGCCCATTCCGATCAGGGCATACGCGGCCGGCACCGAGGCGGTGTGCGGCATCAGTCCGTGCAACACGCCCCCGACCAGCCCGCCCACGGCCGCGCCGATGAAGAGTGACGGCGTGAGCACACCGCCGACGCCTCCGGAGCCCACGGTCGCCGAGGTTGCGACCACTTTGGAGGCCAGTATTGCCAGCAGCCAGAGCATGGGCACCTGGCCCTGCAGGATGTGGCTGACCACGCTGTAGCCATTGCCCCAGACCTGCGGGACGAAGATCGAGATGCCCCCGACGATCACGCCGCCGAGCCCCAATTGCCAGTAGAGCGGCAGCTTCAGGCGCACGAACTGCGACTTCGCGAAGTCGAGAAGCGCGAGGAAGGGCGGTGCGAGGTGTCCGAGCAGGATGCCCAGGATCAGATAGAAGATCAGCTCCACATTGGAGGATGACCACACGACGTGCGGGACGTCGAAAACGGGTCCGTACCCGAGGAAGCGATGGATAGTGGCGTTGGAGATGACGGACGAGACCACCAGGGGACCGAAGCTCTCCATGGAGATCGAGCCGAGAACGATCTCCGAAACGAACAACGCGCCCGAGATGGGCGCGTTGTAGGCCGCGGCGATGCCGGCCGCCGCGCCGCATGCGACCATGAGGCGGAGGCGTGGGATCGGCGCGCGCGAGAACAGGCCGAGCCGCGATCCGAGCATCGCGGAGAGCTGCACCATCGAGCCCTCTCGCCCGATCGAGCCTCCCGAGGAGATGGTGAGCAGAGACCCGAAGCTGCGCAATATGGAAGCGCGAAAGCCGATCTTGCCGTCACCGACGATGACCGCCTCCATGTAATCGACGGCTTTCGAGGATACGAAGGTGCGGCCGACGAAATGCAGCACGGCGCCGGCGAGCACCCCGCCCACCACCGGCACCAGCGCCCGATGCCACCAGACCAGGCTCGAGGCGGCATCGACCAGCCCCTCGCCCTGCCCTATCGGCGCATAGCCGGTGAAGAGCTTGGTGAAGAGGCGGATGGACTCCCGGAAGGTGACGCTCGCCAGCGCGCCGAAGAATCCGACCAGCGCGGCCCAGAATATGATGCCGGCCAGGTCCTCGTGACCGAACAGGATCAAGCGCAGCCGCGTCAGCAGCGACAGTGGTACGCGTGCGAACTCTCTTGCCTGTAGGTGCATCTTCCGACTTGGCCCGGTCTCGTCCCGAGCGGGCAATTATGCATTCTCGCCGGCCCTCGCTGAGCGGAGGCTGAACAAGATATGACGAAAGTAGACAAATTCGCATCGATTTCCTAGCCTTCGGGATCACGCTTTGCGCCATCTCATCCTTCCACTCATTGCCGGAGAGCCCCCGTGACCTTCACCCTCCCCTCGCTTCCCTTTGCGCCCGGCGCACTCGCCGCCCGCGGCATGTGCCAGGAGACCCTGGAGTTCCATCATGGCAAGCACCATCAGGCGTACGTCACCGCGCTCAACGGCCTGGTGGAGAAGAACGACGCGCTCAAGGGCAAGACGCTCGAAGAGGTGATCAAGCTCGCTCACGGCCGTGAGGAACTGACTCCCGTCTTCAACAACGCCGGCCAGCATTGGAACCACAGCTTCTTCTGGAACTGCCTCTCGGCGACGGGCGGCGGCATCCCCGGCGATCTCGAGAAGAAGCTCACCGCCGACTTCGGCAGCGTCGACAAGTTCAAGGAAGCCTTCAAGGCCGCCGCGCTCGGTCAGTTCGGCTCCGGCTGGGCCTGGCTGGTGCTCGGCAAGGACGGCAAGCTCAAGGTTTCCAAGACCGCGAACGCCGGCCTCCCGCTCGCCAGCGGCGAAGGCAAGGCGCTTCTCGTTCTCGATGTGTGGGAGCACGCCTACTACATCGACTTCCGCAACCGCCGTCCGGACTTCACGGATAATTTCCTGGCCAAGCTAGCCAACTTCGAGTTCGCCGCTGCGCAGCTCAAATCGGCGTGAGAAAAGCGAGTCAGGGAGCGGCCCAGGGCCGCTCCCTGGGACGCGGGATCGAATGCGGTCACACGGCCGCGCTCGCGCACAAAATCGCAGGAGCGATTTTGGACGGCCGTAGGCCGGCCCCAAAGGGCTCGGCGCAGGGATGGGGCCGAGCAACGCGGCAGGATGCCGACTTTGCGCCCATGAACAACGACGGCGAACCAATCAGCGCAGGAGGGGTCTCACCTGAGATGCCTTCGGCGGCCGTCACGGGTTGGTCCCGGTCGCAGTCCGGCATTGAGAGCCGGGGAGCCGGTCCTGCTTCGCAGGATCGGCTCCCTTTTCTATTGGCGCAAAGGGCGGCATCCTGCCGCTTTGCGCGGCCAGCCTTCTGACAGGGATTCATCTCGCGGCCCAGGGAACGGCCCTGGGCCGCTTATTGACTTGCTTTCGCACGGTGCCGAGAGATAACAAATGCGCGTAACGATAGTCAGCTTGCTCGCCGCCTGCTCTTTGATGCTCGCGACGCCGCCGTCACGGGCGGCGGCGAATCCGCCCGGGTCGCAGGTCACCAGGGAGACGCTCGCGAATGGACTGCGGGTGGTCATCGTGCAGGATCCGCTGGCGCCCGTGGTCGCGACGGCGGTGAATTACCTGGTGGGCTCCGATGAGGCGCCCAAGGGATTTCCGGGCATGGCGCATGCCCAGGAGCACATGATGTTTCGCGGCAGCCCGGGCCTCACTGCCGACCAGCTCGCCGACATCGGCGGCGTCATGGGAGGCAACTTCGATGCCAACACGCGGGAGAGCGTGACCCAATACGTCTTCACTGTTCCGGCGGAAGACCTCGACGTCGCCCTGCACATCGAGGCGCTGCGGATGAGCGGCGTGCTCGACTCGGAGAGTGAGTGGAAGCAGGAGCGCGGTGCGATCGAGCAGGAGGTGGCCCAGGACCTGTCCGATCCGGACTACGTCCTCTACGAGAAGATGCGCGCGGAAATGTTCGCAGGCACCCCGTACGCCCATGACGCGCTGGGCACCCGTCCCTCGTTCAACGCCACCACGGGAGCACTGCTGAAACAGTTTCATGACAAGTGGTATGCGCCGAACAACGCCATCCTGGTGATCGCGGGCGACGTCGACGCGGCAGCTACTCTGCTCGAGGTGAAGCGGCTCTTCGGCGACATCCGGCCGAGGAAGCTGCCGCCGCGGCCCGCGGTGCGGCTCGGTCCGGCACGTGCCGCCACCTTCAGCATGAGCACCGACCAGCCCGACGGCATGGCGATGATCGCGGTACGCACGCCGGGCCTCGACAGTCGCGACTTCGCCGCGCTCGATGTGCTCGCGGACGTCCTCGACAGCCGCCGCTTCGCGCTCTTCGCCCTCGTGCCTCGAGGCAAGGCGCTCGATGCGGACTTCTCCCTCGACCCGCTGCCGCAGGCCGGCATCGCCTATGCGACCGTGTCCTTCGCCGCCGGGCAGGATCCGAAGGCGCTCGAAAGCGCCATCCGCTCCATCCTCACCCAGGTGGTGCAGCACGGCGTTCCCGCCGATCTCGTCGCAGCCGCGAAGCTCCAGGAGCGCCGTGCGGCCGAGTTCGAGAAGAACTCCATCGCGGGCTTCGCCTCCGACTGGTCGGACGCGCTGGCGCTCTATCAGGTCAGCTCACCGGACGAGGAGCTGGCGCAGATCGACAAGGTCACCGTGCAGGATGTCGATCGCGTAGCGCGGAAATACCTCGATCTCGATCACGCCGTCACGGCCGTGATGTTGCCGCGCGGATCGGGCAAACCGGTACCGTCGGGCGGCGGCTTCGGCGGCCAGGAGTCCATTTCGCTCGGTGCCGCGAGGCCGACGGCGCTGCCGAAGTGGGCGGCCGCGGCTCTGCGTCGCCTGAGGGTGCCGCCCTCCACTCTGCATCCTGTAGTGACTCGACTACCGAACGGCCTGACACTCATCGTGCAGAGGGAGGATGTCAGCAACACCGTCAGCGTGTACGGCCATATCCGCAGTCAGCCCGGCCTCGAGGAGCCGCACGGCGAGGAAGGCGTCAGCGACCTGCTCGAGCGCATGTTCATGTTCGGCAGCAACAGTCTCCACCGTCTGCAGTTCCAGCAGGCGCTGGATGCCATCGGCGCGAGCGAGCAGGCGGGCTCCGATTTCAGCCTTCAGGTCCTGCCGGAGGATCTCGATCGCGGCGTCCAGCTCCTGGCGCAGAACGAGCTCGATCCCTACCTGCCGGCCAATGCCATGACCGTGCTGCGCGATCAGCTCGCCGCGAGCGTCGCGGCCCGCAACCAGAGTCCCGGCTTCCTGACGCGCCGTTCGCTGCGCCAGGCGCTCTTTCCGGCAACCGATCCGAGCCTGCGCTTCGCGACACCGGGCAGCATCCATGCGCTCACGCCCGACGAGGTACGAGCTTATTACCACAACACGTTCCGCCCCGACCTCACCACCATCGTCGTGATCGGGAAGGTGACGCCGCAGCAGGCACTGTCCACCATCGAAAAGTACTTCGACTCCTGGAAGGCCATCGGACCGAAGCCGCCGACGGACCTGCCGCAGGTGCCGCCGAATCGGCCGGCAGTGGTGGCGGTGCCTGACTCCAGTCGCGTGCAGGACCTCGTGGTCCTCGCCCAGACGCTGCCGGTCACCCGCAGCGATCCCGACTACTACCCGTTGCAGCTCGGCGACGCCGTACTGGGTGGCAGCTTCTACTCGACGCGCCTCAGCATCGCGTTGCGCAAGGAGAGCGGCCTCGTCTACTCGGTCGACTCGACGCTCGAGGCTGGCCGGACCCGCAGCGCCTACCTCGTGGAGTATGCCTGCGATCCGCCCAACGTCACCAAGGCCGCCGCCATCGTGCGCCGCGAGATTGCCGACATGCAGCGCACGCCCGTGGGCAAGGAGGAGCTGCTGCGGGTGAAGGAGCTGCTGGTGCGGCAGATTCCTCTCGGCGAATCGAGCGTGGATGCGATCGCGGGCGGAATCATCGGCCGGGTCGACCTCGGGCTGCCGCTCGATGAGCCGACGATCGCGGCCCAGCGCTACATCGAGCTCGGCCCGGCGCAGATCCAGGCGGCATTCCGCAAGTGGATGCGTCCGGCGGATCTGGTCAGAGTCAGTGAGGGGCCGGCGCCGAGGTAGTCGGCGCGGGCGGCATCTTCACGGCCATCGGCAGGCTCAATGTGACATCGAAGTTGCCGGCCCGCGATGGCGGTGCCGAGCAGTCGAAGCGTTGCTCATCGATGCGGGCCCCCTCGAGGGACGTGAGCATCATCTGCTCGATCTGCTGCAGCAGCTGACAATCCGAAGTCTGCAGAGTCTTCGGCTCGCCCGGCGCGAGCCGGACCGTGCGCTCGATCGCCTCGGCGGGCGCTGACTTCACGGTCGCCTGCAGGAAGATCGGCAACTGGAATCGGATCTCCACATTGGGCGACCTCAGATAACCGCTCGGCGTGGGACTGCACTGGTACGGCAGGATGTTGACGCTGTAAGGCCAGGCGCCCAGGCGCAGCAGGATGCCGTGGAATTCGTACCAGAGCTGGTTGCAGGTATAGGTGCGCGGCAGGTTCTGCAGACTGACGATCATGTCGTAGGTCCGCCACAGCGCGGGCCGGCCGGCGGTGGCGCCCTTTCCCACCGCGCCCGCGGCTGCCGTGGTGCCGACGAAGCCCAGCGCGCAAACTGCCGCGGCAACGACGCCGCCGTGCCTTCGCATGCATCCCTCCAAAAAGCCGTTTTAATTCATGGGTATGACCTTGCCCGCACGCGCCGGGTTCCGCTGCCCGAATTTGCCACGATTCCGCCATGGCGCCAGCCGGATCGGCGCCGAGACTCTCCCACAGGTCGGTGGCGGAGAATGCAATGTTCGCGAATCTCAGGATCTGGCTCAACCACTTCGAATACCACGCGGAGCAGCCGCGCGGCGCGCCCGGCGGCTCGCTGAATACCCTCCCGCCCGAGGAGCGCCGTCTCATCGCCCGCTCCATCGCAACGTTCCAACTGGGCGAGCAGTCAGACGGCACGGGGCTTCTGCGCGCGGCATACCGCTTCGCGGCCGCTCACGGTGATGAGCTCCTGCCACGCATCACCGAGCTCTTCATTCGCGAGGAGCAGCGCCACGCACGCCTGTTGCGTGCATTCATGGAAGAGCACGGCATCATGGTGAAGGGCCGGCACTGGACTGACGCGATATTCCGTCGCGTGCGACGGCTCGCCGGCTTCGAGCTCTACCTCCACGTGCTCATCACGGCGGAGCTGATTGGCAACGTTTACTACCGCGCGCTCGAGTCCGTGACCGGCTGCCAGAGGCTCAGGATCCTGTGCCGTACGCTGCTCGCCGATGAGCTCGCGCATATCGGCTACGAGTCGGAGCTCATCCTCGACCTGCGCGCCCGCAAGCCCGCCGCGCTGCGGACCCTGATCCGGCTGACGCATCGCGCCTTCTTCTGCGGCGCCGCCGGTGCTGTCTGGATCTCACATCGGGCTGTCCTGCGCGGCGCGGGCTACACCGCGGCCGAATTCGTGCGCGCCTGCCTCGGGCAATACGCGTTCCATCTCGACCCGCCCGCGGGCTGGGCCGCCTCAACGGCCGGATCCGCGCGCCGCCGTTAGATGCCGCTCGTATTCCCGCTCGGCGAAATCCAATCGCCGCTTCCACGGATCCGCCTCGGGCACGGGACCGTGGTCGGTGAAGTTCATGAGCTCGTCGCTGCTCTGGTGATATTGCGGCCAGGCCGGCTGTCCGCGCGGGTCCGGCCGGCCGGTGCGCGCGAAGGCAACCCAGTACGCGTGCACGATGCGCGCCATGGCCTCGTCCGCAGGCGATGTTTCGTTGCCGTAGCGTGCGGAGACCGTATCGAATACATAGGGAATCTCGGAAGCATGTGGCGCACCCGACAACGTTTTGCGGCGCGCGGTTGCGACGTAGCCGAAGCGATACTCATATACAGGCTGCCCGCGCGCGGAAAGGAGTCGCGCGATCGCACGTGCCGGTTCCGCCATCCACTGGTCACCGCCGGTCGCGGTTGCCACCTCCTCCAGGCTGCGCCGGCCGTCGGGGTCGTAGATGCGCCGGGCCACCGCGGAGTCGGCGCCGAAGGTTCGCCACAACGCCGGGAGCGAGCCCGGAAGCGGCGGCCCGATCTCAGCCGTGTTGGTGCCGATCATGACCGGCACGCGCGCCCCGCCGCCGGCCGCATATATTTCCGTCGGGGCACCGGGATAGAGCCTGGCATCCAGGATCGGGCCACCGACGAACGTCGGGTCGCTCGATTCGGTGTGCAGGTCCAGATCACCGACCAGCCTCGCCGCAGGCAGCTTGCGCAGTGCTGCCAGCGCACGGGGCCCCTCGCCCCCGATCCCCAGGAGCCAGGCCAGCCTGATGCCCATCGCCTCCGCGGAATCGGCTGCTCCGGAAAGGGGCCGCAGGGGAGAGATGTTGTCGCGCCCGGCGCCTGACTCGATGATTGCCTTTGCGAATAGGCCGCGCGCCACCGGACTCATGAGAAGAGCGTTGACCGAGATGCCGCCCGCGGACTCGCCGAAGATCGTCACGTTGTGCGGGTCGCCGCCGAACGCGGCCACGTTGCGCTGCACCCAGCGGAGCGCCGCGATCTGATCCATGAAGGCGTAGTCGCCGCGCAGGCCGCCGGCCGGCTGCCGGTCGAGCGCCGGAAACGCGAAAAAACCGAAGTTTCCGAGGCGATAGTTGAAGCTGACGAGCACCACGCCGTCGCGCGCGAACTGCGTGCCGTCGTGTATGGCGGGCGATGTGCCACCGTCCACGAATCCCCCGCCGTAAACCCACACCATGACGGGCAGACCGTGGGCGAGGCGCGCTTTCGGGCGCCACACGTTCAGGTACAGACAGTCCTCTCGCGGCACGGTCCGCACCGGGCCGTCATCTCCCGGAGTCGGCAGCTGCGCACAGTCAGGGCCGAACTGCAGGGCCGGTCTGATACCGCGCCAGCGCTTCACATGTTGAGGCGACGCCCACCGCAGGGCGCCCACGGGCGGGGCTGCGTACGGTATCCCTTCGAAAGCGATGACGCCGTGCTCGATAGCGCCGCGGACTATCCCGCCGTCGACCCGCACGTCCAGGGGTGTCGTCGCAACTCGCGCCCTCGCCAACGCCACGGGCGCCATGCAGGCGAGGCCCGCGCAGAGCGCCCAGGCTGCACCGGCACGCGAAGCAGAGGCTAGGTGGCTCATGCCCTGGGCTCGATCGGCTCCGGCCAGATCAACGGCTGCCGTTGCGGCATCGGCCCATTATATTCGAGCGCTCCGGCGTTCCTCCCGACTACCGGCCGCCGCGCCGCATGGCTGCCCGGCCGAGCACTACGCCGAACTCCTTCTCGCCCTCGCCGCGCGCCAGCGCCTCGAGCATGGAGTCGCGGATCACGCTGCCAACCGGCATCGGCGTCGTAACGGCCTCGGCGGCGGCGAGCGCCAGGCGCACATCCTTGAGGCCCAGGCGGGCCTTGAATCCCGCGGGCTCGAAGCGCCCCTCGGCAATGAGGCGGCCGTAGCCCTGGTATACCGGCCCCGGAAAGAGACTCTGGCCGATCAGCTCGAAGAGCTCGCGCGCCTCGACGCCGTAGCCCGCGGTGAGCGCCGCTGCCTCGCCCATGGATTCGATCGCCGCCGCCAGCATGAAGTTGACGGCGAGCTTGACGACATTCGCCTGCGAGGGCCGCTCGCCGAAGCGCCAGACCTTCTGCCCGATGGTTCCCTCGAGCAGCGGCTGTATCGACTCCACGGCCTGGCGCGGTCCGGCCACGAGGACGGTCAGCTTGCCCGCCGCGGCGACATCGGGTCGGCCGAGGACCGGCGCGGCGACATAACCCACGCCACGCTCGCTGTGGCGCTCCGCGAGCTCGTCGGCGAGCGCCGCCGAGATGGTGGCGAGGTTGACGTGAAGACCGGTTGCGGCAGGCGTGGCGCGCGCGAGCAGGCCGCCCTCGAGCAGCACTGCGCGCGTGGCCTGATCATCGCTCAGCATCGAGAACACGACATCGCCGCGAAACGCCTCCTCGGCCGTGGCGGCGACCTGCGCGCCGCGCTCCGCGAGGCGCCGTGCCGGCTCCGGTGAGCGGTTCCAGACGCGCAGCGAATGCCCGGCTTCCAGCAAGCGAGCCGCGATGGCGGCGCCCATGTTGCCCAGCCCGATGAAGCCGATATTCATGGGTGTCCTCCGCGTCTTTTCGCCCGCAAGCAAGCAAATGAGCGGCCCAGGGAGGCTCCCCGGGCCGCGGGGTCTGACCTAATTGAGTTGGCCTTGCCGCGCTGCCGGCAGAATCATTCCGACCATGGACTCCTCGTCCTCCTTCCAGGCATCGAGGCGTACGCGCTGCAGGAAATCATCCAGCGCCATCCACTGCCAGCCTTCCCACACTCCCTGCTCCACTCGCAACAGAATCATTTGACGATTCATACGAGCCTCCTACAACCCGAAGGGGGTTAAAAGGCCGGCGGGAAGCGTATCCCGCCGGCAGGACTGCCAACGTGCCGGGGGTTGATAATGGCACGCTGGTTGGGGGAGATGTCTTGCGGTTGATGGGTTTGGCGAGCAGATAACGGTCGCCCAGCCACGCGATCGCCTTGGCGCGCGCGGCGCTGTAGTCCACCACCTGTGGCTGCTGCCGCTCGACTTTGCTTGTCTGCTGCATGACCTGGCACTCCTCTATGAATGGACGCTCGAACCACCGCCGCAGTTCCTATAATCGGGCTGGTCAGCGCGAACTCAACCGCCGCGCCCTCCCCCAAAGGGAGGAGGCGGCACTCCCCGGCAGGGGGTTCTCTTTTCAGATCAATAGGTTACATTCGGCAAGCGCGGCCGGATCGCCAATCCGCCCGGTGGGCATCGGCTGCAGCCTGACATCGCCCCGATCCGCGCTCAATGCGAATAGCCGGCGCGTTCGTGCAGATTTGACGCTTTTTCCGCTTCCAACGCCTCTTTGCGATCGAAGGCCTCACGGGCGACGTCGATCTCCGCGAGGTGACTGCGCGCCCACTCGCCGAGCGCGCTCACAGGCGCATGCAACGACCGCCCGAGGGGCGTCAGCTCGTACTCGACGCGCGGCGGCACGACCGGGAACACAGTGCGCTTCACCAGGCCGTCGCGCTCCAGGCCGCGCAGCGACAACGTCAGCATCCGCTGGGAAATCCCACCGATCGCGCGCTTGAGCTCGGAGAAGCGGCGTGGCCTCTCCGCCAGCATGATGATGATGAGGACGCTCCACTTCTCCCCGATCCGCGCCAACACCTGACTGATCTTCGGGCATTCCTCGCTGTGCAGGTGCCCGGCCATGGTTACACCGAGTTTACTCGGTCGCATACGTGTGCCTTCTTGTTTCGGCGCCCGCTCGCACTCACATAATTAGCCTCGGTAACAATTTTATACCACTTGTCGAGGCGCCTATGTACACCTTTTCGGTCCCGTCACAGCTCGAGGCATGGGTCGATCGCCTGGCCACGGCGGGAAGGACATTCCGCCACACGGACAACGGGCTTGCCCCATGAGCGATAATGCCGTCACGAGGAGACACGAAATGAATACCCCATCCATACGGGGCGTCTCGCGAGTCGTGCGCGGGATGCCGACGTCAGACGGTGCCGGCGTGAAGCTGACGCGCGTCATCGGCCAGCCGCGGCTGCCGGACCTCGATCCGTTCCTGATGCTCGATGAGTTCGGGACGGACAACCCCGGCGACTACATCGCGGGCTTCCCGGACCACCCCCACCGGGGCTTCGAGACCGTCACTTACATGCTCGACGGCAGGATGCGCCATCGCGACAACCACGGCCACGAGGGCATTCTCGTTCCCGGCAGCGTGCAATGGATGACGGCGGGGCGAGGCATCGTGCATTCCGAGATGCCGGAGCAGGAGGAAGGCCGCATGCGCGGCTTCCAGCTCTGGATCAACCTGCCCGCACGGGACAAGATGACCGCGCCCAAGTACCAGGAATTCGGACCGGAGAAGATTCCGACCGCGGACGTCGGGGGCGGAGCACGGGTAAAGGTGCTTGCCGGCCAGGTGGCAGGCGTCACCGGACCGATCGCTCAGCCGGCAACCGACCCGACGTATCTCGATATAGAGCTCGAGCCGGGTACGACATTCTCGCAGCCGATCGCTCGCGGCCACTCGGCGTTCCTGTACGTCTACGAGGGCGCCCTGCGCGTGGGTAGCGGTGAGTCCGCGGCGACGCTGGCTAGTCACGAGCTCGCGGTGCTGAGCGACGGTGATTCGGTGCAGCTCGAGGGCCGCGATCCGCCGCGCGACGGCGCGCGCAACCGCGCCATCCTGGTCGCCGGCCGGCCCCTGAAGGAACCCGTGGCCAAGCACGGGCCTTTCGTGATGAGCACCCGCCAGGAGCTGATCCAGGCGTTCGAGGACTACGAGAGCGGGAAGTTCTAAAGCGCTGAATCCGGGCTGTGGCGCCCATGCAGGTGAGCGCGCGCGCGGCGCGTCAGGGCACGCCGAGCTCGGCGAGCACCTGCCGCGTGTCGGCGCCGAGCTCGGGCGCAGGGCCAGCGACCCTGCCCGGCGTCCTCGAGAACCAGGTCGGCACGCCGGGGAAACGCACCGGGCCTTGCGGCGCGTCCACCGTCTCGAAGAAGCCGGCTGCCTCGAGATGCGGATCGTAGAGCAGATCCGCAGGCGTGCGGACCGGAGCCGCCGGGATGTCGAGGTTGCGCAATAGCGTCAGCCATTCCGCGGTGGTTCGCTCCTTCAGCGTCTCGGCGATCCGCGCGTAGACGGTATCGATCTGGCGCGCACGCTGCGCGAGGGTCGCGAACTCATCGCTCTCCCAGGCCGGACGAACCGCTTTCATGAACGCCGACCACTGCTTGTCGTTGTAGATGAGAGCTGCGATCTGTCCGTCTTTCGTCCTGTACGGGCGCCGGTTCGGCGCCACGGTGCGCGGGTAGATCGCAGGGCCGAGCGGCGGCTCGAACATCGCTCCATTGGCGTGCTCGACCAGCATGAATGACGCCATGGTCTCGAACATGGCGACTTCGACCTCCTGGCCCTCGCCGCTGCGCTCGCGATGATAGAGCGCCATCATCGTCGCATAGAGCGCGGTGAGGCCCGTTATCTTGTCGGCCATGATCGTGCCGACGTAACTCGCCTCGCCCGTGAGCATCTGCTGGACCGCGGGCAACCCGCACTCCGCCTGGATCGTGTCGTCGTAGGCCGTCAGGTCCGCGTACGGACCGCGTCGGCCATACCCATAGCAGTTGGTATAGACGATCCGCGGATTGACCGCCGCCACCTGCGGGTAAGCGAATCCGAGCTTCGCGATCGCCTTGGCGCGCATGGAATGGATAAAGACATCCGCCCTCTCGATGAGCGCGCGCATCGCTGCCGCGTCCCGTGCCGATCGCAGATCGAGCACGACACTGCGCTTGCCGCGGTTGACGTTGACGAATACGCCGCTCATCCCGGGCGCCGGCCCGACCGAGATGTGTCGCGTATTGTCGCCCTCCGGCGGCTCCACCTTGATCACGTCCGCACCCATGTCGGCCATGATCTGCGTGCAATAGGGCCCCATGACCATCGCGGTGAGGTCGACCACACGCACGCCCGCCAGCGGCCCTTTGACCTGCGAGGCGCTCCCCATGATGTGCTCCTGGTGCCGGTTGCCGTTGCCTCAGATTGTTCCACGGCTCACGTACAGATTCCAGTCGGCCGCACTGATATCGGTACTCACCATCGTTGATTATTAGTGATCGCGCGGGCGGCGCAGACCGCGGCCGGCCGGCGTCCCCGCCCGGGCCGGCCCGAATTCGACACATTGTCCGAATATCGCCGCAGACAGCGGCTGCTGAGCGTGTGTTCCGACGCGGGCTTATCGTCAGCGGATGATGAGCGGCGCGGCGTAGTACGCCGCGACGTAGCCGCGGCGCAGGCGGACATTCAGCATGTCGACGATCTCGAGGGGCTTCTCCCACGAAGCCTGCTCTTGCGATCTCAACTGCGGGCCACGGCAACCCATTCGGGAACGGCGTTGTCCGGGCCCACCGGCGAGTCGTACTCCTCGACCGTACAGACAGGATTGCTGTGCGTCGCAAACAGCTTCTTCTCGTCTTCCATGGTGTGCTGCCGTCGGGCGGGGTCGCTGATCAGGCGCTGCGAGTTCTCGAAGTCCTCGCGGTTCTTCCACCAGATCTCCATGATGCAATCGTAGCCGGGATCGATCACCTCGCCGGTCACGGGATTTTTCTCCAGCCTGAGGTAACGGCGCACGTATCGCAGCGCATTCGGAATGGCAGGCTTGCCCAGGCGCTTCGACAGCTGTGAGTGCTGGTTCTCGTAGTAGTCCATGAACTCCTCCATAGTCATGTCAGGACGCTTCCTCAAGAACACGACTTGCTTGAGCATGACTCTCCCCCCTTCTGGGCGCCAGCCGAGGCTATTCGGGGCCTGCGGCCGGCGTCAATGATCGGACGCGACAATCCGATCACGCCTTGGGCACGCCGGGTGCCCGCGGGAGCGGGCGGGTGACGATCCGGCATGCCCGCTTGACACGACACCCGGCAGTGTTGACCATTGATCGGGGCCGGGCCGAGGGCGGAGCGGTCGGCGGCTGCCCGTTCCGAAACACCTTCCCACTACCATCATGAGCTCACCTGTCATTGCCATTGCCGGCGGCACCGGCCACCTGGGTCAGGCTCTCGCGCAGCGCTGGGCGCTGGCAGGCCATCGGGTTCTCATCGGCTCCAGGACGGCCGACAGAGCCGCCGCAGCCGCCGACGAGATCACCGCCCGGATGCAAGCGCCGCTCGAGTCGGGCACCAACGCGGAAGTGGCCGCCCGGGCAGACATCATCGTGGTTACCGTACCTTACGCGGCGCAGACGGAGGTGCTCGAGTCCATTCGCGCAGCGGCCGCCGGCAAGCTCGTCGTCGACACGACCGTACCGCTCGTTCCGCCCAAGGTGATGCGCGTGCAACTTCCTGCGGAAGGCTGTGCGGCGCTGCGCGCCAGGGCCTTGCTCGCTCCCGGGACGAAGGTCGTCTCGGCCTTTCACAATGTTGCCGCGCACAAGCTCGCGACCGGCGACCGCGTCGACTGCGACGTGCTCGTCTTCGGCGACGAAAAAGAGGAGCGGCAGCGCGTGATCGAGCTTTGCCGCGCCGCGGGACTGCGCGGCCTGCACGCGGGCGGCCTCGCCAACTCCGCCGCTGCCGAGGCGCTGACCTCCGTGTTGATCTTCATCAACCGCCACTACGCGGTTGACGGCGCGGGAATTCGCATCAGCGGGCCGCAAGATTGCGCTCCCTGACGATCACGGCGCTGCCGGGCATCGGCGAGGTCGAGCCGGGCGAGGATCTCGGCGCCGCCTTGTGCGCGGCGCTCGCGGCGCCGGCGCTGGCTCCGCAGCCGCAGGATGTGCTGGTGGTCACGCAAAAGATAGTCTCGAAAGCCGAGAACCGTTATGTGCATCTCGGCGCCGTGCAGGTCTCTCCACGTGCCGCCGAGCTTGCCGCCACGACGCGCAAGGACCCGCGCCTCGTCGAGCTGGTGCTGGCGGAGTCGACGGAAGTGCTGCGTGCCGAGGCCGACGTGTTGATCGTGCGGCACCGGCTGGGATTCGTGATGGCGAATGCCGGGATCGACCGTTCCAACGTTGCAGGCGCGGACCGGGTGCTGCTGCTGCCGCGTGACCCGGATGGCTCCGCCGCGGACCTGCGCAACACCGTCGTACGGCGATTCGGCGTCGCGGACATCGGCGTGGTCGTCTCCGACAGCTTCGGGCGCCCCTGGCGCAAGGGGGTCACGCATGTGGCGCTCGGCGCCGCGGGCCTTCCCGCGCTGCTCGACCGGCGGGGCGAGCGCGACCGTAACGGCCGCAAGCTGGAGGTCACCGAAGTGGCGCTGGCCGATCAGCTGGCGTGCGCGGCGGGCCTGCTGATGGGAGAAGGCGCCGAAGGGCTGCCGGCCGTGTTGATTCGCGGCATCTCCTGGCGCGCGCCGCCCGTGCCGGCGAGCGGGCTCATCCGGCCGCTCACCGAGGATCTGTTCCGTTGAGCGCGGGCGCGGACAAGCCGGCCGGGACCGTCGTCGCCCTGTCAGGCGGAGTCGGCGGCGCGAAGCTCTGTCTCGGTCTGCAGCGCATTCTGGCTGCCGGGGCGCTGCACGTGATCGTGAATACCGGCGATGACTTCGAGCACCTGGGACTGGCGATCTGCCCGGACCTCGATACGACGCTGTACACGCTCGCCGGTCTTGCCAACCCCGAGCTCGGTTGGGGGCGGCGCGATGAGACCTGGACCTTCCTCGGCGTGCTCGAAACCTTGGGCGGCCCGACCTGGTTCAGGCTCGGCGACGGCGATCTTGCGCTGCACGTGGAGCGCACGCGCCGCCTGGCTGCCGGCGAGACGTTGACCTCGATCATGGGCGACCTCGGCCGCCGACTCGGTGTCATGTCGCGGATCCTTCCCATGAGCGACGATCCGGTCCGCACCCAGGTGCGCACGCCGGATGAGGAGCTCGCGTTCCAGGAATACTTCGTCCGCGAGCGCTGCCAGCCTGCGGTAACGGGCCTGCGCTTCAGCGGAGCCGAGCGCGCCCGAATCTGCGGGGCGGCGGCGCAGGCGCTGCGGCAGGAGTCGCTGCGGGCCATCCTCATCGCCCCCTCCAATCCCTACCTCAGTATCGATCCGGCGCTGGCGATTCCGGGCATGCGCGCGGCGCTGCGCGCGCCGGGCGTCCCGGTCATCGCCGTGTCACCGATCATAGCGGGCGAGGCGGTCAAGGGCCCGACGGCGAAGATCATGAAAGAGCTCGGCCTCGCCCCCTCGCCACTCACGGTGCGCGCCCACTATGATGGGCTGATCGATGGGATGGTTCTGGACGAGCGAGATGCCGAAATCGCATCCAAGGTCGGTTTGCCCGTGAGACTCTGCGACACCCTGATGCACTCGCTCGCGGACCGGGAGCGCGTGGCGCGATGCGCGCTCGAGCTTGCGGAGGAGCTGGCGTGAGCTGTTGGTCGATCACGGCGGTCAAGTCGCTCTCGTCCTGCAAGACGCGCCTCGCGGCCCATCTCTCGCAGCAGCGCAGAACCGCGCTCGCCACCGACATGTTGAGCCACGTTCTGTCGGTGCTGAGTCGCGCCGAAGGCGTGGACCGGGTTGCCGTGGTGAGCCCCGAGCACCCGGTGTTGCCCGCATCCGTCGTCGCGCTGGACGATCCGGGGGGAGGCCTCAATGAGGCGCTGAGCGCAGCAGCGCTCGAGGCGCGGCACAGAGGTGCCGAACGCGTGCTCATCGTGCATGCCGACCTGCCGCTGCTCGAGCCCGAGGAGGTAACGGCGCTCATCGACGCGTCGCGGTCGAGCGGCCTGGCCATTGCGCCGGATCGGCACGGCCGGGGAACGAATGCGCTGTGTCTCACCTGGCCACCCGCCATCCGTTTCGAATTCGGCCCCGAAAGCCTGGCGAAGCATCTGGCGCAGGCAGCGGCGCGCGGCCTCTCGCCGGCCGTCATCCGTCGGCCGGGCCTGGCCTTCGATCTCGATGACCCGGACGACCTTCGCTGTTGGGCGGGACTGAGCGAGGAGGTAATGAGCTGATGAACGCCGTATCGCCTCTGGTACTGGAGCGGGATGTCGGCTCCGAGGAGGTTGGCCGCCTCGAGCGGCTCGATCTTGCAACCCTGCTCGAAGCGGCGGAGGCGCTGACCCTCGAAGGCCACGGACGCGTGGTCACGTACTCCCGCAAAGTGTTCATTCCGCTCACGCAGCTTTGCCGCGACGTCTGTCACTACTGCACGTTCGCCAAAGCGCCGCGCCGGCTCGCGAGCCCTTATCTGACACCGGAGCAGGCGGTGGAGATCGCGCGCGCCGGCGCCGCCGCCGGCTGTAAGGAAGCGCTGTTCACTTTGGGAGACAAGCCCGAGCTGCGGTATACCGCGGCGCGGCGCTTCCTCGCGGCGCACGGCTACGCGAGCACTCTCGATTACCTCGGTGCCGTTGCGCGGGAAGTCCACGCCCAGACAGGTCTGCTGCCCCATCTCAACCCGGGCGCAATGAATCGCACCGACATCGAGCGACTCCGTGCGGTCAGCGTCTCGATGGGCATGATGCTCGAGACGGCGTCCGAGCGGCTGTCATCCCGCGGCGGACCTCACTGGGGCTCCCCTGACAAAGCCCCGGCGGTACGGCTTGCGACGCTCGAGGCCGCAGGCGAGGCCGCCGTCCCCTTCACGACGGGCCTTCTCATCGGCATCGGCGAGACTCGTCGCGAGCGGATCGAGGCGCTGCTCGCGATCCGAGCCCTGCACCGACGGTTCAGCCACATTCAGGAAATCATCATCCAGAACTTCTGCGCCAAGCCGGATACGCGCATGGCCGCGGCTGCGGAGCCGGCGCTCGAGGAGCAACTCTGGACGATCGCGGCGGCCCGCATCCTGTTTGGACCGGCGATGTCGATCCAGGCGCCGCCCAACCTCCGTCCGGGCGCGCTCACCGCCCTCGTGCGCGCCGGCATCAACGACTGGGGCGGCGTCTCACCCGTTACCCCGGATCACGTGAACCCGGAGGCGCCGTGGCCTCATCTCGCCACCTTGGCGGCCGAGACCGCGGCAGCGGGTCGAGTGCTGCTGGAGAGGCTCGCGATCGCACCGCCTTACGCGCGTACGGCAGGCGGCAGCACGTGGCTAGATGCTTCTCTGCGCACGGCCGTGCTGCGGCGCGCCGACAGTCATGGTCGGGCGCGCGAGGAGCGATGGTCCGCCGGTGCCGGCGATCCGGTCCCGGAGCCCGCCCGCGCCTGGCTGCAGCCGCCCTGCTCGCTGCCTTCACGCCCCCTGCGGCGGGTCCTGGAACGGCTGGGCAGCGGCATCGAGCCCGAAGAGACGGATATAACGATGCTCTTCGCCGCGGAGGGCGAGGATATCAACGCCGTCGTGCAAGCCGCAGACGGACTGCGCGCGCAGATGGTCGGATCGACGGTCACATATGTCGTCAACCGCAACATCAACTATACGAACATCTGTCTCTATCACTGCGGCTTCTGCGCCTTCTCGAAGAGCGGCCCGAAGTCGCTGCGTGGCGCCGCCTACCGGCTCGATCTCGAGGAGATCGCACGACGTACGGTGGAGGCGCGCCAGCGCGGCGCCACGGAGGTCTGCCTGCAGGGCGGCATCCACCCGGAGTACACCGGAACAACGTACCTCGACATCGTCGGTGCCGTGAAGTCCGCCGTGCCGGACATGCACGTGCATGCCTTCTCACCGCTCGAGATCACGCACGGCGCGCGCACGCTCGGCCTGTCCCTGGAGGATTACCTGCGCAGGCTCGCGGCCGCGGGCCTCGCGACGCTGCCGGGCACGGCCGCGGAGATCCTGGACGATGAGGTGCGCGCGATCATCTGTCCCGACAAGCTGAAGACCGACGAATGGCTCGCCGTCATGCGCGCTGCGCACGCCGTCGGGCTGAAGAGCACGGCGACCATCATGTTCGGTCACGTGGAGCAGCCCCATCACTGGGCGCGGCACCTGCTGCGAATCCGCGGGCTGCAACGCGAGACGGGAGGATTCACGGAGTTCGTCCCCCTGCCGTTCGTGCACATGGAGGCTCCGCTGTGGCGCAAAGGGCTCGCCCGGCAGGGCCCCACCTTCCGCGAGGCGGTACTGATGCACTCGGTCGCCAGGCTGGTGTTGCATCCGCACTTCGTCAACGTGCAGACATCCTGGGTGAAAATGGGCCCGCAGGGAGCGGCTTTCTGCCTGCGGGCGGGGGCGAACGATCTCGGCGGCACGCTCATGAACGAGTCGATCACGCGCGCGGCCGGCGGCGTCAACGGACAGGAGCTGTCGGCGGACCTGATGTCAACCCTGGCCGGCGGCATCGGCCGCCCGCACGCCGAGCGCAGCACGCTCTACCGGCTGGCCTGAGGCGCGGCTCTGGTTTTGCAGGCATGAGCGGTGGAAAGTCCGAATGAGCGGCGTGCGCATCTGCGGCATGTTCGACATGAGGGCGCCCGATTGGGGTACGCCGCGCCAGGCGCTCTATGCCGCCGCGCTCGACATGATCGCCTACTCCGATGAGATCGGAGTGCCGCGCATCAATCTGATGGAGCATCACGGCTCGGACGATGGCTATCTGCCGTGCCCGTTCGTGATGGGCGGCGCTGCGGCGGCGCGCACGCGGCATTGCCGTCTCTCCTTGGGCGCGGTGGTCCTGCCACTGCACGATCCGGTGAAGATCGCGGAGCAGATCGCCGTGCTCGACATCACGTCGGGAGGGCGGCTGGAAGTCATCTTCGGCGCAGGTTATGTGCCGTCCGAATTCGCGGCTTTCGGCGTATCGCTGAAGGAGCGCGGCAGGCGCATGGACGAGGGTATCGACACCGTACTGCGCGCCCTGCACGGTGAGCGCTTCGCGGCACCGGACGGACGACCGGTCTTCGTGCGGCCGCTGCCGCTTCAAAGGCCCGAGGAAATCATCTCGGTCGGCGGCGGCGTCGAGGCCTCGGCCAGGCGCGCGGCGCGCTTCGGTCTCGGCTTCGTCCCCACGCGTGCCGATCTGCTCGCTGTCTACGACGCGGAATGCCGGAAGCTCGGCCGCACACCGGGCAGGGTCGGCATACCATCGCCGCCGATGAATGTGCACCTGTCCGGGGACCGGGAAGCCAGTTGGGTGAAGATCAAGCCGCATGTGGCCCACGTTGTGCAGGCCTATGCCAAATGGGCGGATGCGGAGCCCGGCTCGCATTCGCCCTTCCGCGGGCTGCATGACGTGGAGCCGCTGCGGCAGGCGGGCCTCTTCGTGGTATGGACGCCGGATGAGCTGATCGCGCACGCTGCCAACATGGACCCCCGGGCGACGATCAGCATGGCGCCGCTGATCGGTGGTCTCGATCCGGCGGAAGGATGGAGAAGTCTGAAGCTGCTGGGCGAGGCCATGCCGCGCCTCGCGCGGATCAAACGGGCCGAGGCCTAGATTCGAGCGGACCCGTGCAAGCCGCCTACATCGTGAATGGAACCGTGCAAGCGGGCACGATCGCTGATCCGGCCGCTCGCGCCTGTCCGTACGGTCGTCGATCCGCGCCGCGAGTAGTCGGGCGGGCCTCAGCCCGGACCGCGCCTCTGGGCTTCCTTGCTGATGCGCGCATCGAGCTCCGGATATTTCTCCGGGCGCATGGTGCCGTGCAGGCAGAAGCGAAGCAGCTCGCGCGTGAAGCGCTTGGCCATGTGCTGCCGCTCCTTGGCGGTGCGGGCGTGCGCGCGGATCCAGACCGGCCAGAGGAAGGAGGCGGTTAGGATGACGACGGAAGCGACTTCGGCGTCGATCCCCGGCTGCGCGAACTCCGTCTCGGCATACTTCTGGAAGCCTGACTCGTACTCGCGCCAAAACTTATCGCTCGCGGGGCGTTGCGAGCTCAGCAGCTCGAACAGCCACGCACGGCCGAGCTCCGGGTTTTCCATGGCGAACTCGACGATGTGCTCGGTCAGCGGCAGGGCGTTGGTGGATCGCTCCACCGGCGGCAGATTGCGAAACTTCAGGTCTTCGAACACGGCGCGGTAGAGGTTCTCGCTGACCCAGGCCGTGGTCGCCTCGATGAGCTGCTCGCGCGTCTGGAAATGCTGGTAGGCAGTGCCGCGATTGACGCCGGCGCGCTGCGCAACCTGCGCGACGCTGAGTCCCTCCTTGCCGTCCTTTGCCAGGATCTCGCGCGCGGCCTCGAGGATGGCCTCGCGCGTGCCTTCCGGGTCGCGCTTGCGGCGGGCGCGCCGCGCCGGCGCGGCCTGTCGGGCTCGTTCTGCCATACTGTCTAATGAGGGCATATCCGCTCCCAAGCCAATTATAGTATTAAGCTATCGTCTGCATCGCCATCCGCCCAGCTCGCCGTCCCCCGAGGCGTGCGAGAAGGCTACGCGCCGGAAGGCTATTGGTCAACAGAGTTGATTAGTTGCCTTCCGTCGCGGAGCGGCCGGCGGTTCGTCGCGGGAGGCCCGCAGATGCTATTCGGCCGATACTAAGCTACATTAGTACTTTGGCCGACGGCTCCTTGGGGGACCTATGACGCAGGTGATGAAAGGGGTGAGAATCCTCGAGGTGGCGCAATTCACCTTCGTGCCGGCCGCCGGCGCGATCCTCGCGGATTGGGGGGCGGATGTCATCAAGATCGAGCACCCGGTGCGGGGCGATGCGCAGCGCGGCTTCGTCAACCTCGGCGGCATGAAGCTCGATCCCGCGCGCAATCCGCTGATGGAGCACCCCAACCGCGGCAAGCGCAGCGTGGGCATCGATATCTCGACTCCCCTGGGGTGCGAGCTGCTGCACGAGATCGCCAGGACCGCGGATGTCTTCCTCACCAACTATCTGCCGGCCCAGCGGCAGAAGCTCAGGTGCGACCTCGAGCACATCCGCGCCGCCAACCCACGCATCATCTATGCGCGCGGCAGCGCTCTCGGCGACAAGGGGCCGGAACGGGAGATCGGCGGCTTCGACGGCACCGCCTTCTGGTCGCGGGGCGCGATCGGATTCTGCATGTCGCCGCCGGAGCTGCCCGGGCCGCTGACCCAGGGCATCCCTGCATTCGGCGACTCGATCGGGGGCATGAGCATCGCCGGCGGCATCGCCGCGGCGCTCTTTCATCGGCAGCGGACCGGCGAGGCGCTCGAGCTGGATGTCTCGCTCCTCAGCACCGCCTGGTGGGCCGCGGGCACATCGCTCGATTACACCATGGAGAGCGGCTCGATGATCCGCAACCGCATGCCGGTCTCCGGCGCCAGCGCCGGCAACCCCTTCTCCGGCAACTATCGCACTTCGGACGGCGGCACCATCAATCTCTGCATGCTGACACCGGGCCCCTACATTCGCGACACCTTCCAGCATCTCGGCATTCCGCAGGCGGCGGACGACCCGCGTTTCTGCGAGGCACGATCGCTCATGAGTCATGCCGACGCGGCGAGTGAGCTGATCGCGCGTGTCTTCGCGACCAAGCCATTCGACTACTGGCGCCAGCATCTGCGCACGCTGAAGGGCCAATGGGCGCCGGTGCAGAGCCTGTCGGATCTCGCGACGGACGAGCAGGCGCTGGCCAACGACATGCTGGTGGAAGTGGAGGCGGTCGATGGCGGCCGGCCCGTGAAGCTGGTGCGGGGGCCCGTGCAGTTCAACCATGAGCCCGTCAGGACCACGAGAGCGCCGCAGGCCTCGGAGCACACCGAGACCTTCCTGATGGAGCTCGGCCTGGAATGGGAGCGTATCGAGACGTTGAAGGCCGCGGGCGCCATCGCCTGAGGCAGCGAGAGAAACATGAAAGCCGGAACGAGACTGAAGAGCATCGTCTGCGATACCGAGGTCATGGTGATCCGCGGCGCCGATGTGGTGGTGGAGTGCGGCGGCGCGCCGATGGCGGAAGCGCGGCCGGCCGCCCGCGCGGCGATCAACCCCGGCTTCGCCCAGGGCACCCTGATCGGCAAGCGTTATGTCGATGCGGCCGGCACCATCGAGTTGCTTTGCGTGAAGCCCGGGCAGGGCTCGCTGGCAATCGGGGGGGTCGCGCTGCAGGTGAAGGATGCCAAGCCGCTGCCGGCATCCGACTGACGCGCTCGCTCGATGAACCTCTCGCTCCTCCTGCAGATGGCGGCCGAAGCCGCGCCCGACCGCATCGGTCTGGTCTGCGAAGGACGGCGCTGGTCGTACGTTGCGCTGCTCGCGGCCGCACGCGGCGCCGCAGCCAGCATCGCGGCGAGCGGCTGCACGCATGTCGGCCTGCTCGATGAGAGCAGCGAGGCCGCTCCGATTGCCTTCTTCGGCGCTGCGCTTGCCGGCGTGCCATATGTGCCGCTCAACTACCGCCTCGCCGACCTCGACCTTGCCGCGCTGCTCGATCGTATCGCGCCGGCATACCTGATCGGCGATGCCGAGCGGATCGGTCGGCTGAGCCCTGGCTGCGGGCATCGGGTCTGGCGGCGCGCCGACTTCGTGTCAGAAGCGCAGGCATCGATCGGTCACCGGCCGGCGGAGGACGACGCTCCTGACGGAATCGCGGTCCAGCTCTTCACGAGCGGCACGACTGCGGCGCCCAAAGCGGCGCTGCTGCGCCATGGCAACCTCCTCTCGTACATCCTGGGCACCGTCGAGTTCGGCTCCGCCGCAGAGCAGGAGGCGGCGTTGGTTTCCGTGCCTCCGTATCACATCGCGGGAATCTCCGCGCTGCTCTCGTCGATCTACGCCATGCGCCGGATCGTGCTCCTGCCGGCCTTCGATCCAGACACATGGCTGGCGCTCGCCGCCACGGAGCGAGCAACGCATGCCTTCCTCGTGCCGACGATGCTCGCCAGAATCATTGCGCGGCTGGATGCCGGCTCGTCGGCGCGACTTGCCACGCTTCAGGCCATCGCCTATGGCGGCGGCCGCATGCCGGCGGAGCTGATCGAGCGGGCGCTCGAGCTCTTGCCGGCCACCGGCTTCACCAATGCCTACGGCCTGACGGAGACCAGCTCCACGATCGCCCTGCTCGGCCCCGAGGAACATCGCGCGGCCTACTCATCGGCGGATCCCGCGATGCGGGCGCGCCTGGGCTCGGTTGGGCGTCCGCTGCCGACGGTGGAGATCGAAATTCGCGACGAGGGGGGCAAGCGCCTTCCCGCGGGCGAGCGCGGCGAGATCTATGTCCGCGGGGAGCAGGTCTCCGGCGAGTATCGCGAGCGCAGCGCGCTCGATGCACGAGGCTGGTTCCCGACGCGCGACGCCGGCTGGATGGATGCGGAGGGTTATCTCTTTCTCGCGGGCCGCGCCGACGATGTGATCGTGCGCGGCGGCGAGAACATCTCGCCGGGTGAGATCGAGGACGTGTTGCTGTCGCATCCCGCCATCGCCGACGCGGCGGCCGTGGCCGTTCCCTCCAGCGAATGGGGCGAAGCGGTCGGTGTTGCGGTCGTTGCGAAGCCGGGCCAGACTGCACCCGGTGAGGAGGAGCTGCGGACACTGATCCGTAACCGCCTACGCTCCTCACGCGTGCCGGAGCGGATCGCGATCCTCGATGCCCTGCCCTACAACGAGATGGGCAAGTTGCTGCGACGGGAGCTCCGTAAGCTGTTCATCGGCTCCGTAGCGCATCGACCAGGCCCCAACGATGCGCGACCTGGGCGTTGATGCGCCGACCTGACAGGATCATCAACGCCGCTCGCTGACGGCCGATCCGACGGGGCACGGATACGCAGCCGCCCGCACCGGGTATCAGTCCCATGGAGAGCTCTGGAAGTTGGAACCAAGCGTCCGGCTCAGCGCTCAACCGGCCGGCGAACGCGGCGATCTCGAGCCCGGCCCCGATGCAGGCGCCCTGCACGTGTACGTCGAGAATCTCCGCGCGCGGCGCGATCGCCACGGCCGGCAGCGTGCGGCTTCGGAACAGATGCGCCGTTGCCGGGTCGCGGGTCGTACCAAACTCATCGAGATCCCCGCCCGTGCTGAACGCCGCCCCGACCGCACGCAGTTTGACGGTCTGAATCTCGGGATCGAGCGCCGCAAGGGAGAAAGCATCGAACAGTTGGTCGCGCATTGCGCGATCGATGGCGTTGTGGGCGCCAGGCCTGTCCATCACCATGAGCAGCGTCGAGTCGTGCCGCTCGACGATCAGCCTGCCCGGGGGCGATCGCTGTGTCGGAGGAACGCGCGCGGCAAGCCAGTCGGCGTGCTCGGCGCTCCCCTGCAGGAGCCCGTAGCAAAAGGACTCCAGCGTGAGGGCGCGCTCGCGAGGAATGCCTTCGAGGCTGCGCAGCAGTTGGATCGCGACCGCCGCCGCGCGGGGGCTGCGCTCGCACTGGCGGATCAATGTCTCGACGCAGACCGGCGGCTCCACGACGGCGTCGAGTAGCCTCGCCGCCGGGTGCGCCCGGTCCCCCAGGCCGATGAGCGGGAAAGGCGGCGCAGCCGCGAGCCGGATTTCGGCCCGACAGGCCTCCAGGTCGAGTAAACCCAACGGCCGATTCCAATCCGTCCAGCCCGTCTCCATCCGGGATGGATCGATCAGATAATCCCGGGCCCGCCCGAGCAATGACGGCTCCACGAGCCCATCCCAGCGGTCAGTCCTCTTCGATGACGATGATCCGCTCCGGACAAGCGGCGGCGCCGAGGCGGGCCAGCTCTTCCTTGCCCGGCGGCACCGCGATCTCCTCGACTGCGATATAGCCGTTCTCGTCGAGCGGAAACAGCTCCGGGGCCGCGGCCCAGCAGCGCGCGTTGCCTACGCAAGCGGACTTCTCGATACGGATCTTCATGGGTTAAACTATGCTTGCTTAGTATCTATGCGAAAGTATCCGCCTGCCGCAAGGGGCTGTAAAGGCGCGTTGCCCGCCCGATCCTGGCCGGGGGCGCCGCGAGATTGTGAGATAATGAACCCGTACGCTCCGGTAGACGAGTCACTCATAGCATTGGCCAGGTCCAGAAGGCGCGCCATCGCGCTCAAGCTCTCGGTCGTCGCCCGCCAGCTGCGGGTGTCGTTCGATCAGGCGGCCGAGCAGAGCGGCCTGACGCGGGCCAAGTGGACATTGATTGCCACGGTCGCCCGCCATCCGGGGGCCACGCAGCGCACCATTGCGGAGGCACTGGAGGTCCGGGAGATCAGCGCGGGCCGGCTCATCGACCGCCTCTGCAAGGAGGGGTACCTCGAGCGGCGTCACCACCCGAGCGACCGGCGCGCCTACAGCGTCTACCTGACCCCGAAGGCGCAGCCGGTGCTCGATACCCTGGATGCGCTGGCCACGCTCCACGAGGGCAAGATCTTCGCGGGCTTCTCGGCCGAGGACATCGAGAAGCTGGATGCCTTGTTGAGCAAAATCTCCCGCAACCTGTCGGTCACCCGGGATCTCCGCGTCGCCGAGGGTTGACCCACCCCGCCCGCGGCCCCAGGCATGCGCTCGAGCGAGGTGGTTCCGCTGGCTCTCCCCGTGACCATTCCCCTCGCCCCCTGCGCCGACCGGGCTCTCGGCAAACTTGCCCGGGCGACGGGCTCGAAGGCCATCGCATGCCTCGACGGCGCCACCCTGTTATGCGAGCGGGCGGTGATGGCTGGCCTGGCGATTCCGGCGCGGACCGCCGCCGGCGGCGGCTGCCGGCTCTTTGAGGCCATCGGCGACACCCTGGCTCTGAACCTGTCCCGCTCCGCCGATCGGGAGCTGCTGCCCGCCCTGTTCGAGGCGGCAGACCTCGACACGCGCGATGAGGCCGCCATCGCCGCTCGGATTGCTGCGAGCAACGCGGTGACGTTGCTCACTCGCGGACGAACCCTCGGGCTGGCAATCGCGGCCGAGCACGAGCGAATGCCTTCACCCCCGCGTGCGCAGGTCGAGCTCGCCCCAGGCACTCCGGCAGCCCACCGCCACGGCAGTTCCGACCGGACCGCGCCGCGGGTGCTGGATCTCTCGGCGCTCTGGGCCGGCCCGCTCGCGGCTCACCTCCTCTGGCTTGCCGGCGCCGATGTCGTGAAGGTGGAGAGCCGCACGCGTCCGGACGCGATGCGCGGCTCCGATCCGACGTTCTACGCACTGCTCAACCAGGGCAAGGCCAGTGTGGCCCTCGATTTCAGCGACAGCTCCGACCGCAGCGCGCTGCTCTCCCTGATCACCTCATCCAACATCGTGATCGAGGCCGCGCGGCCGCGAGCGCTGTTGCAACTCGGCATCGATGCGGCACAGCTGGTCCGCTCCGTCCCGGGGCTCGTGTGGGTAACCATCACCGGCCACGGCGCCCAAGGCGAACCGGCCGGCTGGGTCGGATTCGGAGATGATTGTGGTGTTGCCGCGGGACTGAGCGCTGCGCTCCGCGCCGCCAGCGGCCGGACCGGTTTTGTCGGCGACGCCATCGCCGACCCCCTGACCGGCATATTCGCCGCAATCGCGGCCTGGGAAGCCTGGCTGTCACGGCGCGGCGGCCGCATCGGCCTCGCCATGAGTCATGTCGTGGCGAGCTGTCTGCACGAGGCGCGCGAGCGCAGCACCGCAGAGTTGGATTCTTCCCTCAAAGCCTGGAGCGCCTCGCCGGGACAGGCGTTTCCAGCGGTCCGCCGCCGTCCGATCGGTTCCGTGCCCGCGCTCGGAGAGCACACGCCCTCACGCCTGCATCAATGAAACGTCGTGCCGTCCCTCGCCGCGCGCCGCATCCCCTCGGTGGGCATGTAGAGCGGACCCAGGGCAGCGTACTTCTCGCACTGAGCGACGACCTGTTTCAAACCCAACCAGTCGGCATATTTCAACGGCCCACCCGCATGGCGGGGGAATCCGAGGCCGAGCACGAGGCTCGTGTCGACTTCGCCGGCGCTCGCGGCGATGCCTTCCTCCAGGCAGCGCGCCGCCTCGATGATCAGGGGCAGCATCAGCCGGTCGAGCAGCTCCTGGTCGTTGAAGGTCCCGCGGCCGCCGGTCCGGATACCGGCGAGGAGGGTCGCGGTCGCCGGATCGATGCTCTTGCGCGCCCTGCCTTTCGGGTCGCTCTCGTAACGGTAGTAACCGACGCCGTTCTTCTGCCCGAGACGATTGTTCCGGACCAGCAACTCGACCGCATGTGGGAAGTCGCAGCGCATCCGCTCCGCGAAGCCGGCCGAGATCGTCTCGAGGACGTGGAGCAGCGTATCCATTCCCACGACATCCTGCAGGTAGGCCGGCCCCATGGGCCAGCCGAAGGCCTCCATGACGCGATCGATCTCGAGATAGTCGGCGCCGTCGCGCACCGCCCGCAGGAAGCCCAGCATGTAGGGCATGAGAATGCGGTTGACGAGGAAACCCGGGCACTCCCGGACCACGATCGGCGTCTTGCCGAGGACGCTCGCGAACCCCACCGCCGCCGCCACGGCCTGCTCCTGCGTCTGCGAGCCGCGGATCACCTCGACCAGCGGCATCTGCGGCACGGGATTGAAGAAGTGCATGCCGACGAAGCTTGCCGGTCGGCGCAGCGCGCCCGCCATCTCCGAAATCGACAGCGACGAGGTGTTGGATGCCAGAACGGTCCCGGCGCCCACCCGCTGCTCGACCTCGGCGAGCACCGACTTCTTCACAGCCATACTCTCGACGACCGCCTCGACCACGAAGTCGACGTCGCCCAAGTCCCGATAATCGAGCGTTGGACGAATCGCCGCGAGCACGTGCTCGGCCTGCTCAGGCTGCATGCGCCCCGAGTCGACTTGCTTCGACAGAAGCCGGCGCGCTTCCGCGATCCCCGCATCGAGCGCCTCCTGTCTGATGTCCTTCATCGTCACCGCGATGCCGCGCGCGGCGGCGGTATAGGCAATGCCGCCGCCCATGATCCCGGCGCCGAGGATCGCCGCTCGTCGTGCCTTCGGCGCCGCCTGCGCGTACTCCTTGGCCTTCTTGCGGATCGCCTGATCGTTGATGAAGAGTTGGATCAGCGAGGCCGCAGCCTGGGTCTTGGCGATCTGTGCGAAGGCGGCATTCTCGAGTCGCAGCGCCTGGTCACGGGTGGAGCCGGCCGCACGCTCCATCAGCTCGACCGCAGCGAGCGCGGCCGGCTGGTGGGTCGCGGCTGGCGCCAGGGCGCGCCTGGCCTCGAGAAAGACCGTGGCGTCGGCCGCGAACGGACCGTGGCGGCGCTCGCGCCTCGCGCGCCACTCGCCGGAGCGCACGAGCGATTCCAGGACTTCGATCGCCGCCTGGCGAAGGGCAGCGGGCGCGACCAGTTTCTCGACCACCCCGGCCGCCAGCGCCCGCTGCGCGCTTTGCAGCTTGCCGGTGCCGATCCAATCGACGGCCGCCGCCGCGCCCGCGATGCGCGGCAGACGCACCGTTCCGCCGAAGCCGGGAAAGAGCCCGAGCGAGACCTCCGGCAGCCCGATCTGCGCTGCCTCCGACATGACGCGCGCATCGCTGGCAAGGGCCACCTCGAGTCCGCCGCCGAGCGCGAGGCCGTTGAGCGCCGTCACGATCGGAACATCGAGATCCTCGAACGCGGCGAAAACCTCATTCGCCTGCGCCACGAAGGCTTCGATCCGCTGCGGAGCCTGGGCAAAGAGAGCGGGAAACTCGAAGATGTCCGCCCCGACGATGAACGCTTCCTTCGCGCTCGTGACGAGGACGGCGCGCAGCGCCTGCACGCCGCGAATGACCTGGGTGGCTGCCCGCAGCTCGTCGATGGTGCGCCGGTCGAGCTTGTTGACCGACCCGTCGCGCGCATCGAAGCACAGCTCGACGATGCCCTGCGCCGCGACCGCGACGCGGATCGACTGTCCCGTGAACACGGCCGCGTCAGGACTTCAGGTACCGGTCGAGCTCGCGGTGCATGTTGAGAATGATCTTCTCCTGCTCGGCCGCCAGCCAGGTCTGTCGCATGCCGCGCGCATGCAGCCCCTTCTGAATGCGCGGGATGTTGCCCAGGTCCTGGCGCGGGATCAGCAGGACCTGCTCGGGGTCGCGAATGTCAGTCACGCGCTCCACGGTGGCGCGCGGCGGCTTGACGGCCGCAGGATAGGTCTTGGTGGAAAGAATCTCGAACGTGCAGCTGTCCGGGTCGGAGGGATGGGGCCGCACGCGATAGATCATCGCGTTGCCGGCCTGGGGGAGGATCATCAGGTTGGGGAACACGACGACCTCGCCGCCCCACATGCCCAGGATCTCCGGCGCTGCCTTGGGCATCGGCCGCCCCTGTGCTGCCGCGCGCGCGTACAGCGCTTTCATGTACTCCGCACCGGCGCTCGAACCCTCCGGGATGGGCTTGCCTTTGAGTGACAGCAGGACGTCGATGTCCTCCTGCAGCACCATCGCATCCATCCCGTCGACGAGCAGCTTAAGTCGCGCCGCCATGTCATCGATGGGGTCGCCCTTGCGGTCGTCCCGGTGGACGTGACCGGCCATCGGCGTTTTCTTGCCGCCGAAGAAGCGCGCGTGGCCATGCGGAAAGGCCTCGTACTCGACGTAGCGGTGCGTGAACTCCGCTTCGTCGCGGGTGCCACGGATGACTTCCGCGCCGCTCTTTTCGAGCTGCGGGTGGGTAGCGGGAACGTGAAAGGCCTCGAAAAAAGCCTCCTGTGCCACCTTCCAGTTGGCAGGCACCGGAATCGACTTCCACCAGTAATGATGCATGTCGCCGATCGCGAGGCCCTCGATCAGCGTGCGCACCGGCGCAATGAACTCATCGAACGGCTCCGGGCTCGGATCGAAGTTGATGAAGACGAAGCCCGCGAAGAGGACGACCTTCACTTCGCGCAAAGCGACGTCGCTGTCGCGCAACTGGCCGTCACAAAACTCCTGCCGCTCGAGCACGAACTCGTTGCGGCCCGAGAGATCCCAGCGCCAGCCGTGGAAGGGGCACTGGATGCGGGCGCGCGGGAAGTGGCCGCAGCCTTCGGCCAGCGCCGTGCCACGATGCGGACAGGCGTTGTAGTAGGCCTTGACCGTGGAGGCATCCAGCCTGACCAGCAGCACCGACTGGTCGCCGATCTCATAAGTGGTGAAGTCGCCGCTGCCGGGAATCTCATCGAGCCGCGCCGCCACCTGCCACACCCGCATCCACAGTCGCTCGTGCTCGAGACGAGCGAATTCCGGGTCGATGTAGCGGCCGGTGCAGATGCCGTGCGGAGTGAAACTCCAGCTCGGCGGCCAGTCGCCCGAGCCGCTCGCAGTCACTCCCGCGCCACGCGCCGGGGCCGAGGCAATGTTGCGCACGTTGCTCATAAAATCTCCGCGATCAGTGCCCCGACCGGGTAGGCCTCACCCACGGTGGCGTGGACTTTGAGCGTACCGGTCGCCGGGGCGGGGACCTCCTGCACGGCCTTGTCGAGCTCCAACGTATAGAGAGCGGCGCCGTTCTCCGCGCGCCCCCCGTCCGGGACCAGCCATTCGACCAGCCTGCCTTCCTGCGCCGCGAAGCCGATCTGCGGGATGCGAACCTCGACGCTCATCGACGACCCTTGGAATCCAGCGTGCGGCGGATCGCGGCCTCGATCGCCGCCGGCTTGTAGAGATACTCCTGCTCCAGCACTTTCGCGAACGGCACCGGCACCTCACGTGACGCAACCCGCAACACCGGTGCGGCGAGCGTGTCGTAAAGATGCTCCTGAATGCGTGCGGCAATCTCGGCGCCGACCCCGAAGCTGCGCGGTGCCTCGTGCACCACGACCGCGCGGCGCGTCTTCGCGGCGGACTGCAGGATCGTGGCGGAATCCAGCGGCGAGACGGTCCTGACGTCCACCACCTCCACGGAGATCCCCTCACCGGCCAGCCGTTCCGCGATCTGCAGCGCATCCCGGATCGGGCGGCCGTAACCGATCACGGATACGTCGCTGCCTTCCCGGGTCACATTCGCGCGGCCCAGGGGAACACGGTGGCCGGGCGGCGGCGCGGGCCCGGTCAGCGCGCGTGTCAGTGAGTCTTCGATGAAGAGACAGGGATCATCATCGAAGATGCACGAGGCCAGGAGGCCCACCGCATCCGCGGGCGTGGACGGAACGACCACTTTCATGCCCGCCACGTGCGCGAACCACGCCTCCAGCATGTCCGAGTGCTGGCCCGCCGTTCCGGCGCCCGCGCCCGTACGGGTGCGGATCGTGATGGGCACGCCGGTCTGCCCGCCCGACATGAAGCGCAGCTTCGCCGCATGGTTGACGATCTGGTCCATCGCCACCGTGACGAAGTTCATCAGCATGATCTCCGCCACCGGCCGCATGCCGGCGAGCGCGGCGCCTATGGCCGCGCCGACGATCGCCTCCTCCGAGATCGGCGTCGTGCGCACGCGCTGTTTGCCGTACTTCGTGGAGAGGCCTTTGGTCACCTTGAAGACGCCGCCGCCCTCCTCGTCGGCGATGTCCTCGCCCAACAGGATGACTGTTGGATCCGCCGCCATTGCCTCCTCCAACGCGAGACGGTAGGCGTCGGTGAAGGTGATGGTCTTCGACGCAGCTTCGACCGTGCTCATGCGGATACCCCGCTCGCATAGATGTCGCGGTCGATTTCGCTCAGGTCGGGGGCAGGGCTGTCGGCCGCGAAGGCGAGCGCCTCATCGAGCTCGCGCTTGATCTTTTCCTCCAGGGCCTGCAGGTCGGCCTCGCTCGCGGCGCCGCTGCGCAGCACTTCCGCGCGGCAGGCCGGCATCGGATCGCGCGCCTGGGCGGCGGCATATTCCTCTTTTGGAATGTAGGCGCCAGGGTCGCCGAAATAGTGGCCCATGAAGCGGAACGTCTTCGCCTCGAGGAGAGTCGGACCTTCGCCGCGCCGCGCGCGCTCGACCGCCTCGCCCGCCGCGGTCCACAGCTCGCGCGGGTTGTTGCCGTCGACGGTGACACCACGCATGTTGTAGGCCGCGGCGCGGTCGGCGACGTGCGCGACCGCGGTGGCCTTGTCATAGCGGGTGCATTCGCCATAGCCGTTGTTCTGACAGTAGAAGATCACCGGCAGCTTCCACAGCGAGGCCATGTTGAGACTCTCGTGGAAGGCGCCGATGTTCGATGCGCCGTCGCCGAAGCAACAGAGCGTGACTCGGTCCTCGCCCTTCAACTGCGCGGCGAGCGCCAGGCCGTTGGCGATGGGAATTCCGCCGCCGACGACACCGGTCGTCACCATGATGCCGGCAGCCGGATGAGTGATGTGCATCGGGCCTCCCTTGCCCTTGCAGGCACCCGTCTGCTTGCCGTAGTACTCCGCGCAGAGGAGCTTCAGAGGCATCCCCTTGGCGAGTTGGTCGTGGACGCCGCGATAGGTCGTGACCAGATAGTCGGTGGGCTTCAGGTGCACCGCTATTCCCGCGGCCACGACCTCCTGGCCCCGCGGCGAGTAGTACACCGCCGCCAGCCTTCCGGAGGAGAGGAGCGATCGCATGCGCTCGTCCACGATCTGAATCAGCAGCGCCTTGCGATAAACCGCAAGGAGCGCCGCAGGTCCCCACTCGGCACTCGGACTCATGGACGCGCTCCTCGACAGCAGAGTGATTTAGTAAGCAAGATTAGTATTTGCCCGCATGGATGGCAAGCCCGGCTCGCGAGCCGGGCCTCAGCCGCCGGTGCGCACCGGCGGACCGAGCTCCTCGAAGACCGCGGCAAAGATATCCCGCGACATCGCCCCGGAGATGACCATGCCTCCGGCCCCGGCGCGCTCGCTGAGCTCGCGCACCGCCGCGTCGACATCGTCGGTCTCGATCTCATAGATCGCGAGATACGGCAGCTTGTCGGTGCCGGGCACCACCGCGCGGACGAGCCGATAGCGCTGCGCGGATTGGTAGCCGGGTATCGCGACGACGTCGCGCAGGTGGACGTTCTGATACCAGTCGTTGTATTCCTGCTCCCGCCCCTCGACCGGCTTCGTCATCACAATCAGCTTGTATCGCGGCATCCCAGAGCACCTCGGGGCAGTCGGCGCCCGCCCTCTCCACCCGGTGCAGGATACGGACGGCTGCGGCATCGCGCCATGACTCCAGGCGTCACTTCGACTCAGGCTCAGCGCGGCTGCATCCGGATGGCACCGTCCAGCCGGATGGTCTCGCCGTTGAGGTAGCCGTTGCGGATGATCTCGAGCGCCAGGCTCGCATACTCATCGGGGTGGCCCAGCCGCTTGGGGAACGGCACCATGGCGCCGAGGGACTCCAGCATCTGCGGCGTGGCGCCCGCCATGGCGGGCGTATCGAAGATGCCGGGCTGGATGGTCACGATGCGGATCGCTTCGCGCGAGAGATCCCGCGCGATGGGCAATGTCATGCCGACGATGCCGGCCTTGGCGGCAGCATAGGCCGCCTGCCCCATCTGCCCCTCGGTCGCGGCGGCGGAAGCAGTGTTGACCATCACGCCCCGCTCTCCCTCGACAGGTGGCAGCGTCATCATCCCGGCGGCAGAGCGGGTGATGCAGCGGAACGTGCCCACGGTGTTGAGGCGCAGCACCCACTCGAACTGGTCGGCGGGGAAGAAGCTGATCTCGCCGCTTTTCTTGTCGCGCCGGGCCGTCAGGATGGCGTTACCGCCACCTGCGCAGCAGACGAGAGCCCTTTCCTGCCCCTGGGCCGCGCGCGCCTTGGCGAATGCCTGATCGACGCTCTCGTCGGCGAGCACGTCGCAGCGGCAGAAGATCGCCCCCGTGTCGGCAGCTGCCCGAGCACCCTTCTCCTCATTCAGGTCGAAGATCGCCACCGCGGCGCCCGCCTGGCGCAACGCCTTGACCGTCGCGAGCCCCAGGCCGGAGGCGCCGCCCGTCACCACGGCAGCCAGAGAGGAGTCGATCTTCATGCTGCTAGTCCCCGAGTGGTCGATGAATCGCGAGCCTGCTGCAGGGGCGCGCCGCCGGCCGGCGGTCTGGTGCGCCGTCAGATGCTAAGCTACATTAGTATCGCCGCTGCGGGATAGCAAGGCGCGGCCCGTCCGCAGCATTTCGTCCGGCCGTCGACACCTTTCCGCATTGAGGGGCCGATGGCGGCGGCCGAAACTAGGAAATTCAACGGGCCCGAACCACAGCGGGCAAGAGGGGATCGGCGAAATGGCAAAGGGGCTTTTCGACCTGAGCGGCAAGGTCACCGTAGTGACCGGCGGCAACAGCGGCATTGGCCTGGGGTTCGCTCGCGGCATCGCCAAGCAAGGCGGAAGCATCGTCATCTGGGCGCGCAGCGCGGAGAAGAACGCGGCCGCGAAGAAGGAGCTCGAGGCTCTGGGTGCGCGCGCGGCTGCGCGGCAGGTCGACGTCTCGTCGGAGGAGCAGGTCATCGCCGGCTATGCGGCGCTGATGCAGGAATTCGGGCGCGTCGACTGCGTGATTGCGAACGCCGGACTGCCGCCGTCATCCAACTCCACCCTCGACCTGGCCACCAAGGACTACCACGCTTTTCTCGGCGTCGCCATGCACGGGGCGTTCTACACCCTGCGGGAGGGAGCCCGCCTCATGGTGCAGCGCGCTCAGGCCGGCGAGCCGGGCGGCTCGCTCATCTTTTGCGGCAGCCTGTCGATGTTCAAGGGGCTCGCCGGCAAGGTGCAATACGCCGCCTCCAAGGCGGCGCTCGGGGCCATCATCCGCTCCATGGCCGTCGAGTTCGGCAAATACGGCATTCGTGCCAACTCGGTGGCACCCGGCTACATCAAGACGGGCATGACGGGCGAAGGCGAGCTGTCGCCGATCGACAAGTTCTTCGCAGCCAAGAACCCGATTGCGCGACCGGGCTATCCCGCCGATTTCGAGGGTATCGCGGCATACCTCGCAAGCGACGCATCCTCCTTCGTCACCGGCGACACGATCACGGTCGATGGCGGCTGCATGGTGAACCTCTGACCATGGACGCCGCCAACGTGCCGGTGTCGCCGGCGGCCGAAGCGAGCGCCAACCCGCATTCCTCGACGCGGTCGCTCGCCCGCGGCCGGCCCGGATTGCTCCTGGCCGCGCTCATGACCGGGCCCATGTGCATCTCGCTGGGGCTCGTCGCCTGCATGGCCTCCCTGCCGCAGATCGCCCAGGACTTCGGCAGCCGCGGCACGTTCATCGCGCAGATGATGATATCGGTGGTCGCATTCGGGTTGATGCTCGGAGCGGCCGTGAGCGGCTGGATACTCGCGCGCATGGGCACGCGCGGCACCTACATCGCCTCGGCGGTGCTTTTTGCGGTGGCGGGCGCCAGCGGCATGTTCCTCGGCAATCCCAACCTCCTGCTGGCGTCCAGATTTCTGACGGGCTTCGCGGCAGTCGTTCTGAGCACGGCCTGCTTCTGGGTGATCGGCACGGAGTACGACGAGCAGCGGCGCGCGCGCGCTTTCGGTCTCGCCACCGCCAGCAGCAATGCCACGTCCATCGTCACCGTGACGATCGGTGCCGCGCTCGCTCAGCTCGGCGGCTGGCGGCTCTCGTTCGTGCAGTATCCGGTCTTCGGAGCTCTCATAGTGCTCCTCGGGCTGCTCGCCCTGCGGCAGGCGAAGCCGGGGAGCGAGAGCGGCGCGAAGCCCCGCACGCCTTTCTTCTGGCGACTGCTGCCCTTCTATCTGCTCGCGGCCCTGCTCTTCCTCATCCTCTTCATGGCCTCGACGCAGTTCGTGTTCCTGCTGCAGGCTGACGGGGTCACCAGCCCCACCGTGCGCTCGGTGTTTCTCAGCACCTACACGGTCTTCGGCGCTTTGACGGGACTCGCCTACGGACCGATACACCGGCGCCTGTCGATGACCGGAACGTTCGCGCTCGGACTCGCGAGCATGGCAGTGGCACTCGCACTGCTCGGCTGGAGCAGAAATCCCGCCGGCGCCGCCGCGGGTTCCGTGCTGATCGGCGTCTTCATCGGCATCATTGCAACCTACATCAATCAGTTCGTTGCGCACGAGACGGACGCGGCGAGCCGCGGGCACGCCCTCGGCCTGCTCATGATGTTCTGCTATCTCGGTGGCTTCCTGAATCCGCTGGTGCTGACTCCGCTCACTCGGGAGATCGGACTGCGGAACGTCTTCCTGACGGCGGCGCTCGTCATGGCGGTGATCGCCGCCGGTGCCGCGGCCCGCCTGCGACGCGTACGCCTACCCCAGTCAACATAGGAGCTCCAACCGATGCGCAAGGTGCTCAACATCCACGGAGTCAACGACGTCCGGTTGGATCCGGTCGAGCCGCCGCGCCCCGGGGATTCCGACGTGGTCGTGAAGGTGAAAGCCTGCGGCATCTGCGGCAGCGATCTCACCTACATCAAGGTGGGCGGCATCCATCGCAAGCCGGGCGGCGTGACCCCCATCGGCCACGAGGCGGCCGGCGAAGTGATTGCTGTCGGCGGCGGCGTCAAGGGAGTCTCCCTGGGCCAGCGCGTCGTCATCAACCCGATGATGACTTCCAGCTACATCGGCAGCGGCGGCCCGGAGGGCGCCTTCACCGAGGAGGTCCTGGTCAAGGACGCGCGCCTCGGAGCAAGCCTGCTGCCGATCCCGGACGAGTTGCCCTTCGAAGTCGCGGCGCTGGCGGAGCCGATGGCGGTCGGACTGCACGGCGTCAACCGCGCCCAGGCCAAGCCCGGCGACAAGGTGGTGGTGTTCGGCTGCGGCCCGATTGGGCTGGCCATGGTGCTCTGGCTGGTGGACCGCGGTGTCACGGATGTCGTGGCGCTCGATCTGGCTCCCGAGCGGCTCGCCCGCGCCAAGGCGCTCGGAGCGCGCGCGGTCATCAATCCCGCCGAGGAGCCCGTGCGCGAGCGGTTGCAGGAGTTGCACGGCTCGGCGCGCCTCTTCAGCCGCGAAGCGGTCGGCACCGACGCCTACATCGATGCAGCGGGCGCGCCCAACATCCTGGCCGATGTCGTCGGCATGGCGAAATTCCATTCCCGCCTGGTGGTGACGGCGGCCTACATGAAACCGGTCACGATCGATCTCGGCGCCATGCTCACGACCGAAATGACGATCACCACCGCGGTCGGCTATCCGAGCGAGATGCCGGAAGTCGTCGCCGCCTTGCCGCGGCTGACGGAGAAGGCACGCTCGCTGATCAGCCACCGCTATCCCTTCGACAAGGTGATCGAGGCGCTGGGCGTCGCGGGGACGCCGGCGTCGGCGAAAGTGATGATCGACTTCGCGGACGCGCGCCCGTGAGCGCAGCGGACACGTCCAAGCCGGCGCTCGCTGACCTGGTCCGCGCGGGCGATCAGCAGAAGGAAGCCGAGCCGATCACGGAGTTCGTCTTCATGGCGAAGGACATCTCCAACGCCTACCTGGTGACGACCCCTGCCGGCGACGTGATGGTCAACACCGGATTCATGGACAACGTCGAGCGCACGAAAGGCCTGCTGGCGCCGCGGCGCACGGGCCCGCTGCGCTACATCATCCTGACGCAGGCGCACCCCGATCACTATGGCGGCGTGCCGGCATTTCGCGAGGCCGAGACTCGCATCATCGCCGAGCGGCGCTTCGTGGATACGTGGCGATACTTCCACGAGCTCGGGCCCTATATCGCCCGTCGGTCGGCCAAGCTCTGGGCCAGCACCATGAAGCGGGCGGCGAATGCGCCGCGCCCGCCGGAGGTCGTTCCGGATATCGCCGTCGACCGGCGCTACGAGCTCGAGCTGGGCGGCAGACATTTCGAGGTCATCTCGACGCCGGGCGGCGAGTCGCTCGATTCACTGACCGTGTGGATGCCGAAGGAACGCATCGCGTTCACGGGGAATCTCTTCGGACCCGTGTTCCTGGCGGTTCCCAATCTGGTCACCGTGCGCGGCGACAAGCCGCGCCTGGTGCAGCGCTATCTGCGCTCTCTCGATACCGTGCGCCGGCTCGGTGCGCAGCTCCTGATCACCGGGCACGGCGAGCCGATTCGCGGCGCGGAGGTCATCCGCGCCGCGCTCGACAAGATGCACGCGGCGGTCTCGTACATCAATGAGGCCGTCATCGCGGGCATGAACGCCGGCAAGGACGTCCACACGCTGATGCGCGAGATCAAACTGCCGCCGCAGCTCGCGATCGGCGAAGGCCATGGCAAGGTATCGTGGGCGGTGCGCTCCATCTGGGAGGAGTACTCCGGCTGGTTCCACTATGACTCGACCACCTCGCTCTACGGCGTGCCGCGCTCGAGCATCGCTGCCGACCTGGTGGAGCTGGCTGGCGGCGCGGGCGCCCTCGCGGCGCGCGCCAGACAAAGATTGAGCGAAGGACGTCCGCTCGAAGCCCTGCACCTGCTCGATGTCGCCCTCGGCGCCGAGCGCACCAACGCCGAAGCCTTGGCGGTGAAACGGGAGGCTCTCGAGGCTCTGCTGCGCGAAGCGGGCGGCGCCAATCTGAGCGAAGTCATGTGGCTGAAGTCGGAAATCGCCGCCGCGGCGCCCAAGACCGCATGAGCCGCAGCGCGCGCGAGATGAGCGGCGGCTGACGGCGGCAAGCGAAGAGCGGACGCATCCATGAACCGCGCGGAACGTCTCATCCGCCGAGCGAGCGAAGCAACATCGCTCTCGGACTTCGGCGAGGAGTCGTTCCGGGAAGGCTTGGCGCGCCTCGTCGCCTCGGCGGATGCGGAAGCGCGCCTCAACGAGCGCGGCCGGGAGGCGTTCGACGCCCGCATCATCGCTCTGCTCTCCCAGCGGTTGGCTGTCGAGCACTGCTACGCGCTGCATCCCGAGATCGAAGAGCAGCAGATCGTCGCGCCGCTCATCGGCCTCGGGCTGCCGCGGACCGGCTCGACGGCACTCGCCTGCCTGCTGGCGGAAGACCCCAACGTGCGCTCGATCCGTACGTGGGAGGCCATCTCACCCTGCCCTCCGCCCGAGGCCGCCTCGATCGACGCAGACCCCAGGATCGCGCAGGCGCAGGCGGCCATGGAGAGCCGCGCGCGCCTCTTTCCGCGCATGACGGCCATGCTGCCGAGCACCGCCACCTCGCCGACCGAGTGTCAGATGTTCATGGGCTATGACTTCAAGTCGCAGGTCTTCGAGGCGTTCGCCCATATTCCGACTTATTCGGCCTGGCTGTGGCATCACGCGGACCTCGTTCCGACCTACCGTTACGTGAAGCGGGTGCTGAAGCTGCTGCAGTGGCGCTGCCCGCCGACACGCTGGCGGTTGAAGAACCCGTCGCATTCGCTCTTCATCGGCGCGCTCTCGCGGGTCTTTCCCGACGCCCGCTACTGCATGACCCACCGGGACGTTGCGAGCGTGATTCCCTCGGTGGCCGACGTCTACCTGGAATTGAGCAAGGCCTACTGCGATGACGTGGACCGCAGGGCCTTGGGCCGCCTCGCCGCCGACTTCTGCGAGCTCGGGATGCGCCGGATGATCGCCTTCCGCGACGCGGGCAACGATCACCGCTTCTTCGACATCCACTTCGCGCCCTTCCAGCGGGACCCGCTCTCCATCCTCCCGGCCCTGTATGACTTCCTGGGCGAGGAGTTGACGCCGCTCACCCGGGCACGGATGGAAGCGTGGCGGCGAAGCACGCCGCGCAACGACAGCTACGAGCGCACCGACATGGCCGAATTCGGCCTCGACGCCGCCGGATTGCGCCAGCGCTTCCGCTTCTATTCCGATCGGTTCGATGTCCAGTGAGCACGATGAGGGCCCCATGAGCCTGACGCTGCAGCAAATGACGGGCGGCCTCACACCCGAGCACGACCTGGTATTTGCGAGCAAGCCCGCCGACCCGGAGATGCGCGAAAGCTCCTCGATCTGGCTTTTCGAGGAGAACGGCGCATTCGGTTTCCCGCGCGTCGGCATCGAGGCGGAGGCCTCATCCTGGGAAAACCGCCGTTACCAGGCCAACATCGCGGTGCGCGGCGGCCGAGTGCTCATCGGGCCGGGCGTCGGCCCCGCGCATTCTGCCGTCGGCCCGGAAGGCCGCCCGACCGTCCTGGGGGCCGGCCCATTGAGCTTTCGCTGCCTCGAGCCGTTTCGCAGGTGGCGGGTGGTCTTCGACGGCGATGCGGCCGATGGAACCGTCGCGCAGCAGATCGCCAACACGCTGGATCCCAGGAAGCGCACGCCCGTACGCTTCGACGTGGAGCTCGACATGGCGACGCCCGCCTGGGTGCAGGACATCTCGCCCGAGAAAGTGGCGCAGATGTCCGAAGCCGAACGGATCGAGGCCGCCAACATGGGGCTGGGCTGGCGATTCGAGCATCTCTTTCGTGCCGCGGGCCGATTCGAGGTGGCTGGCCAAAGCCGCGACTTCAAGGGCGTCGGCCTGCGCATCAAGCGTCAGAGCGTGCGCCCGCTGGCCGGCTTTCGCGGGCATTGCTGGCAATCGGCCCTCTTTCCGGACGGACGCGCCTTCGGCTACATCACCTATCCGCCGCGCGAGGACGGCTCCGCCTACAACCAGGGGTATGTGTTCCAGGGCGGCAGGATGTATCCGGCGACGGCGGTCAGGATTCCCTGGCTGCGCCGGATCGTGGGCGAGGGCGATGATGTCACGCTGGAATTGAAGTCGGAGCTCGGCATCACGCGCATCGCGGGCGTGACGGCCTTGTCGACCTTCCGTGTCGGCAATCCGGACATCGGCGGGCTCAACCTGCAGCAAGGCGGCGTCCGCTACACGTGGGACGATCACACCGCCTACGGCATGATCGAGCGCTCGTCCCATCACACCCTGACCCGAGTGGGCTGAATGACGCAATCGAGCCCCAACGAGATTCGTCTCGATGACCAGGTCGCCGTCATCACCGGGGGCGGTGGCGGGATCGGCCGGGCAATCGCCCTCGCCTTCGCGGCTGCCGGAGCACACATCGCAGTCGGCGACATCATTCCCGAGCGCTGCGATGAGACGGCGGCACGTGTTCAGGAGTCGGGCCGCCGGTGCCTGGCGCTGCCGATGGATGCCCTGGACACCGACCAGATCCGCGCACTGGCGGCCAAGGCGGCAGAGCGGCTCGGGCGCATCGACATCCTGGTGAACAACGTCGGCGGAGTCAGCCGACGGCCGTTCCTCGAGCAGTCGGAGCGGTCCTGGCGCAGGCATATCGACCTCAACCTCGTCAGCATGCTCGCGGCAACCTCCGCGGCCGTGCCCGTGATGATTCGAGGCGGCCGTGGCGGCTGCATCATCAATGTGAGCAGCATCGAGGGTTCCCGGGCCGCGCCGGGTTACGCCGTGTACGCCGCATGCAAGGCAGGCATGTTGAGTTTCACGCGTACGATGGCGGTGGAGCTGGCTGAGCACCGCATCCGCATCAATGCCATCGCGCCGGACCTCACGGTGACGCCGGGCATCCGCGGCAATCGCACGGGCCCGGTGGACCCGGCCTCCTGGCTGCAGCCCACCGCTCAGCAACAGGACGCGATCGCGCGGCGCATTCCGCTCGGCCGTGAAGGGATCGATCGCGAATGCGCCAGCGTGGCGCTGTTCCTGGCCGCCGGGATGAGCAGTTATGTCACCGGAACGGTCATTCCGGTCGATGGTGGCACCTGGGCGTCCGGAGGCTGGGTGCGCAACCACGCCGGCGAGTGGGTGCTGATAGAGTAAAATCCATGCAAGTCAACGTCTCGCTTCCTTTCGACCAGATCCAGCCGCCGGATGAGTTCCTGAGTGCGGAGGCCGTTACCGAGATCGGGCGTCTGCTCGAGCGGCTGGGCTTCAGCGGCGGCAACGTCACGGATCACCCCTGTCCCACAGGGCGGTGGCTCGATGCGGGCGGCCACCACGCACAGGACCCCTTCGTGCTGCTCTCCTTCCTGGCTGCGGCGACACAGCGCCTGCGGCTGCAGACCGGAATCCTGGTGCTGCCCTACCGCAATCCCTTCGTCGTCGCGCGCGCAGTGGCGACACTCGATGTGCTCTCCCGCGGACGGGTGACGCTCGGCCTCGGCGCCGGCTACATGAAGGGCGAGTACCGCGCGCTCGGAGTCGACTTCGAGCGGCGCAACGACCTCATGGACGAGTATCTGCGCGCCCTCAAGGCGGCCCTGAGCGGTGTGGAGTTCACCTTCCGGGGCACGGGCTACGAGGCGCTCGGCAACCGCATCCTGCCGGGACCGGTGCAGAAGCCCCATCCGCCGCTCCTGGTCGGCGGCAACTCCAAGCGCGCAATCCGGCGCGCCGCCGAGCTCGGCGACGCCTGGCATCCATTCTTCGCAACTCAGACACTGTCGACCAGCGCACGCACGGCTGAGATAACCGACGTAGCCGACATCACGGAAGGAATCACCTACCTGCGCGAGCAATGCGACAGGATAGGCCGCGAGCTGCCGCCCGAGATCATCCTGAGCAGCATCAGCTCGCAGGAAGAGATGCGCGACCCGCAGCGGATACTCGACAGGATCGCCGACTTTCACAGGCTCGGCGTGCGCGGCGTCGCGGTCAGTTTCCGGGCGCGCAGCCGCGCCGAGTGGTGCGATGAGGCCGAGCGCTTCGCCGTGCAGGTCCTGGGGAAACTGCCTGCGAGCCGATGATGGTGATCGCAGGGCCCGCACGTCCCGCCGCATTCTGAGCGACGACGGAGCGGGCGAAAGCCTTTGACGGGCTGGTACCCGTGTGCTACACGTGTGATCCACTGTAGCTCATATCATGATGGTCAGGCGAACGTCGGGCCGATGCTTCGGCTGCGCTGACGAAAAAGGGGGCATTCGTGTCGAGACGAACACTGTCATTGGCTCTCGCAAGCCTCATCGGCGTCGCCGGCGTGGCGGCCGCCAACGTCTCGATGGCGGCGGGACAGAGCGCTGCCGGTGCCGGCGCGAACTGGGCGAGTCATGACGGCGATGTGGACGAGACCTCCTACAGCCGCCTCGATCGGATCGATACGGCCGATGTGCGCAGGCTGGGACTGGCCTGGTCGCTCGATCTGCCCGGCGCGGTGACGCTGGAAGCAACCCCTCTTGCCATCGACGGCGTCCTCTATTTCACCGACAGCTATGCGGTCGTCCATGCGGTCGACGGGCGGACCGGCAAGCTCCTGTGGAAATACGATCCGCAGACCTGGAAGTACTTTCCCAACAAGATGATATACAACTTCGCGGCCAATCGCGGCGTCGCGTATGCGCAGGGACGCATCTTCAGCGCCGCGCTCGACGGGCGGCTGTTTGCCTTCGATGCGAAAACGGGCCAGCTTCTCTGGACCGCCAACACCACCGCCCCCGGCTCGATGCAGGACATCACCGGCGCGCCGCTCACGTTCGACGACAAGGTGATGATCGGCAGTGCCGGCGCCGACTTCGGCGCACGCGGTTATGTCACCGCCTATGACCAGAAGACCGGCCGGCAGGCGTGGCGCTTCTACACCACGCCCGGCTCGCCGCAGGAGAACAAGGGCCATCCGGCCCTCGAGCGCGCGGCCAGGACCTGGAGCGGCGAGTATTGGAAAGTGGGCACGGGCGGAGCCGTGTGGGACGGCATCACGTTCGATCCGGGGCTCGATCGCGTCTACATCGGCACCGCCAACGCGGGGCCCTATGATCCGCAGCTGCGCAGCCCGGGCGGCGGTGACAACCTCTATACCGCATCCATCGTCGCGCTCGATGCCAGCACCGGCACGTATGTCTGGCACTACCAGATCAACCCCCGCGATGCGTGGGATTATGACTGCACCCAGCAGATGGCCCTCGCCGAGCTGGTGATCGCCGGCAAGAAGCGCAAAGTGCTGATGCAGGCGCCCAAGAACGGCTTCTTCTACGTGATCGATCGCGAGAGCGGCAAACCGCTCTCGGCGGGCAAGATCGGCAAGGTCACCTGGGCGAAGGGCATCGACCTCCGAACCGGCCGGCCGCTCGAGGCGAGCCACATCTATTACGACGAGACCGGCCAGGCCACGATCTGGCCGGCCCCGGTGGGCGCTCATAGCTGGCAGTCCATGTCCTATGATCCGGCCACCGGCCTCGTCTATATCCCGTACATGCAGGCGGGCGTGCGCTTCACCAAAAACACGCCGCTCTCCGACGGCTTCACGGTCGGTGACGTCACCATCAACGGCTACAGGGCCGGCCCACACGACGGCAGAGGCGCTCTCCTCGCCTGGGATCCGGTGCATCAGCGGCCGCGGTGGGAGGTCTGGCACGACGCCATCTGGAACGGCGGCGTGCTGTCGACTGCCGGAGGTCTGGTTTTTCAAGGCGACGCCGATGGTGAATTCGCCGCTTATGACGCCAAGACGGGCCGGCGTCTATGGCAGTTCAATGCCGGACTCGGCATCATCGCCGCACCGATCTCTTACGCGGCGCACGGCAGGCAGTATGTATCGGTGCTGGTCGGCTATGGCGGCTCGGCGGCAGCCTGGGGAAGCCTCATGAATGTAGGTTGGAAATACGGCGCGCAGCCGCGCCGGCTGCTGACCTTCGCCCTCGACGGGAAGGCGACATTACCCGCCTCGCCACCGCCCGACATGACCGTGCACGCAGTGGACGATCCATCCTACAAGATCGATCCCGCCGATGTGGCCATGGGCCATGCGCTCTTCGTCGCCTGCGCCGCCTGCCACGGCCTCGATCTCGTCTCCACGGGCGGACCCGGGCCCGATCTGCGCGAATCGCGGGTGGCTCTCGATTCCGGCAGCCTGTGGACCGTCGTGCATGGCGGCGCCCTGCGCGCGCAGGGCATGCCGCAGTTTGCGAATTTCACCCGCGCGCAGGTCGATGATATATACGCGTATATCCGGGCCGGTGCGCGCGCCGCGCTGGCCCGGGACGAGTCTCCGAACAGGGTGCAATAGTCGGAGGGCACGCCATGCAGATGACCGGACAAGAGAGGATCCCGGCGCCGCGCCGGCGCGTCTGGGAGGCGCTTTACGATCCCGACATTCTCCGGCAGTGCATACCGGGCTGCCAGTCGCTGGCGAAGGAATCCGCTGAGCGGATGCGCGCCACGGCCGACATCAAGATCGGACCGATCGGCGCGCGCTTCAATGGAATGCTGACGCTCACGGATGTCGATGCGCCCAACGGCTACACCCTGACGATCGAAGCTCAGGGCGGTACCGTTGGTTTGATCCGCAGCGGCGCCAAGGTCCGCCTGGCCGACGATGGTGCGGGCGGCACGACCTTGTCCTACGAAGTCGCTGCCCAGGTGAGCGGCCGTCTGGCACAGCTCGGCGGCCCGCTCATCGATGCCACGGCGCGGCAACTCGCCGGGCGGTTCTTTCGGCAGTTCGGCATGATCGTGGGTCGTCCTACGACGATGCCGGCGGCTGCGTCGACTGCTACTGCGGCCGCCTCCGCCGCGTCGGCAGGCGCCGGTCTCGGGGGTTCCACGCGTGAGCCGCGCGCTCAAGCCCTGCCCCCGCGCGGCTCTCCGGTGGCATGGATGCTCGGGTTGGTGGTTGCAGCGCTCGTGGGTTATCTGGTCGGACATGCTCAGCGCAGTGGCGGCTCCGACTGGATGGGTCTTGCCGTAGGCCTGCTGCTGCTGATCGTGGCCGCGACAGCCTTCGAGCTCGGCAGGCGCGCTGCGACGCCGGTGGTGACGCTGGATGCGTCGCTCCTGGCTCGTCTGATCCAGGATGCCAAGGACCTCGAGCCGTGAAACCGGCGCCGTTCGACTACGTCGCACCGCAGACGATCGAGGAGGCTTGTGAGCGTCTCTCAGAAGCCGGCGGCGGCGCCACTTTGCTCGCGGGCGGCCAGAGCCTGATGCCGCTGCTGGCGCTGCGCCTGAGCCAGCCTTTCATCCTGATCGACATCAACCGGATTGCGGCGCTGAAGGGAATATCACGCCTCGAAGGCGGCACACGCATCGGGCCGATCGTGCGTCAGAATGCGATCATCGCCGATTCAACTCTGGCAGGTGACCTGCCCGTCCTCGTCACCGCCACGCGCCACGTCGGACATCACCAGACGCGCAATCGCGGCACCATCGGCGGCTCGATCGCACTCGGCGAGCCGGCGGCGGAGCTTCCCGCGACCGCCGTGGCGCTCGGTGCCTCCGTGGAGGCGCGCTCTACCCGCGGTACGCGGCGGATCGCGGCCGCGGATCTCTATCTCGGCCCCTACGCGACCGCGCTCGAGCCCGACGAGCTCATGACGGACATCCACTTCCCCGACTGGCCCGCGGACACGATCCCCCTCTTCCATGAGGTCGCGATGCGGCCGGGTGATTTTGCGCTCCTCGGCCTCACGGGAGCCGCGGTGGTCGCGGACGGCCGCATCTCCCGTATCGGTCTCGCCTGGTTCGGCATGGGACCGACCCCCATGCGGGCCCGTCAGGTGGAGGCCGCCTTGATCGCGCAGCCGATCGCGAAGCTCGATTGGCGGGGCGTCGCGGAGCTCGCCATCGCAGATACGGCGCCGCTCGATGATCAGCACGCCACCGCCGAATATCGCCGGACGGTTGCGCGTCGCGTATTCGAGTCGACCGTGAGAGCGGCACTGGCCGCGGGACGAGAACCATGAGCGAGCACGGCATTCAACTCACGATCAACGGCCGGCCGCACGCCGCAACCGTCGAAGGCCGGCTGACTCTCAGCGACTTCCTGCGCATCAAAGCGGGCTACACGGGAGTGCATGTCGGTTGCGAGCACGGTGTATGCGGCGCCTGCACGGTCATCGTCGATGGTCAGGCTGTGCGCTCCTGTCTGATGCTCGCGGTGCAGGCGGACGGAGCCTCCATTACGACGGTCGAGGGCCTCGCGGCAGACGATGGCACCCTGCACCCGGTACAGCAGGCTCTGCGGGACGAGCACGCGCTCCAATGCGGCTTCTGCACGCCAGGCGTAGTGATGACGCTCGCAGCGCTGACGAGTGGAGCCGGGAAGCCGAGTGCGCGTACGCTGCTGGAGGCCCTGTCCGGCCATGTCTGCCGCTGCACGGGCTACCAGGGCATCCGCCGCGCGGCGCTGAAGCTCGCCGGCGAGTCGCAAGGACCAGCCGAGTGAGCACGCAGCACACCGAAGATTCCCGCCCGTCCGGCTACATCGGCCGTCGCATGCCTCGCGCGGAGGATACGCGATTGCTCACGGGGCGCGGCGTCTTCGTCGATGATGTGGTGCTGCCAGGCTTGCTGCACGTGGCTTTCGTGCGCAGTCCGATCGCGCGCGGGCGGATCCGCTCGATCGATATCGCTGCGGCGCGCGATCTGCCCGGCATTCACGCGGTGCTGACGGCGCGCGACCTGGCGCGTTTCAAAATCGATCTCATCAGCTTCTTCCTGGTGGCGCCATCGATCGAGATTCCACCGCTGGCGAAAGACGAGGTCCGTTACGTTGGCGACCCCGTCGCCATGATCGTCGCCCAGGATCGATACCTTGCGGAGGATGCGGCCGGCTTGGTTGCGGTCGATTATGAGGAGGCGGCGCCGGTCCTGACGATGGACGCTGCCCGGCGTGGACCGTTGGTGCATCCGTCCGCCGAATCCAACGTCGCCGCAGCCACGGGCGACGAAGAAACGGATGCGGCGCTCGAGGCCCTGCTGCAGGGCGCGCCGCTCCTGGTAACTCACACCATCCAGCATCAGCGCATCGCCCAATCGCCCATGGAGACACGCGGCGTAGTCGTCTCCAGCCTCGGCGAGGGCGAGCTCACGGTGTACATCTCCTGTCAGAGCCCGCAGATGGTCGCGCGCTACCTGTCGCTGGCCTTGGGAATTCCTCAAACAGGCATCCGCGTCATCGCGAAGGATGTCGGCGGGTCCTTCGGGCTCAAGGTGCAACCCTGGCGCGAGGAGATTGCCGTGATCGCGGCGGGCAGGATGCTCGGGCGGCCGCTGAAGTGGATCGAAGACCGTCTGGAGAATCTCACGGCGGCCAACCAGGCGCGCGAGCAGGAAATGACGCTGCGCGTCGCCTTCGATGACGACGGGAAGCTGCTCGCCTCGCATGCCGAATACGGTCTCAACAACGGCGCCTACCCCCATCTTCCGGACAGCAACATCCCGGTGATGATGTTCCTCTGGGCCGCTCACAAGATGCCGGCGTTCGGGTTCCACGCCCAGGGGTGGTATACCAACACCGCCGGGCTGGGCGCGTATCGCGGCCCATGGGCGATGGAATCGCTCGCGCGCGAGACCGTGTTCGACGTCGCTGCCCGAAAGCTTGGCCTCGACCCCGTCGAGGTCAGGCGGCGCAATCTGCTCACCCGGGCCGATCAGCCCGTGACGACGCCACTCGGCATACGCCTGGAGGACATCACTCCCGCCGAATGTCTCGAAGTGCTGCTGCGGAAGATCGACGTGCCTCGCTTTCGCGCCGAGCAAACGGCGGCGCGCGCGCAAGGACGTTATCTCGGACTCGGTATCGCCACCTACATCGAGCCGACCGCGGGCAGCGCCGGCATCGCGGTGCTGACGAGCGATGTGGCCCAGATTCGCATCGAGCCGACCGGCAAGGTGACCGCGGTGCTCAGCACCCATTCGCAGGGGCACGGCACGCAGACCACCATGGCGCAGGTGATCGCCGATCGCCTGGGTGTCGCCTTCGACGAAGTCACGGTGTACGAAGACGACAGCTCGCGTGGCGGCTTCGGCGCGGGCGCCTCGGGCAGCCGCCAGGCGATCGCCGGCGGCGGCGCCTCGATCAGGGCGGCGCAGATCCTGGTCGACAAGATCAAGCGCATCGCCGGTCACCTGTTCAATGCCAACCCGGATGAAGTCCGGATCGCAGAAGGGAAGGTCCTGATGGGCGATGCGGCCGCAAGCACATATACCCTGCGCGAGATAGCCGAGGTCGCCTACGGGCAACCCGAGCGGCTGCCGCCCGGGATGCAGCCCGGATTGGAGGCACAGTATCGCTATCAGCCGCCGCCCGTCACCTTCACCAGCGCGGCGCACGCATGCTTCGTTGAGGTCGACGCCGTGACAGGCTTCGTCAGGATCAAACGTTGGGTCTGCAGCGAGGACGTCGGCATGATGATCAACCCCGCCGTGGTCGAAGGCCAGATCGCGGGCGGGCTCGCCCAGGCGATCGGCATGGTGCTGCTGGAGCAGGTTTGCATCGATGAGCGCGGCAACCCGACGGCGGTCACGTACAAGGATTACCTCCTCCCCGCCATCAGCGACGTGCCCGATTTCGAGTACCTTCACGCCTCCACGCCTTCGCAGGCGGAGGGCGGCTTCCGGGGCGTGGGTGAAGGCGGCTGCATCATCGGACCGCCTACGCTCATCAACGCCATCGCCGATGCGCTCGCGCCCTTCGGCGAGCTTCACCTCGAGCTGCCCCTCACTCCGGCGAAGATCCTCAAGGTGATTGAAAAACGCCCGATCTTCCGCACCGGGTCCGGTCAGGGTGAGAAGCGGCCCGAGATCCCGGCCGCTGCCGATACGAAAGCGGCGCCGTCATCGCCGTCATCGCCTTCCCCGCCAGCCGCCGCGGAAAGCGCGGCTCAAGTGCCGCCGACCGGGAAATCCGCGATCGACGGCGCCTGGAAGATGGTCCTGGCGACTCCGATGGGCCCGCAGCAGCTCACCGGGCGTTTTGCGGCCCACGGCAACGTCCTCACCGGCACCCTCTGCAGCGACATGGGCTCGCAGGATTTCACCGGCACCATCGCGGGCAATACGCTCAAGTGGGATCTCAAGGTCACGAAGCCCATGCCGCTCACACTGAAATACGACCTTCGGATCGAAGGTGACAGGCTGGCCGGCAAGGTCAGGATGGGGATCTTCGGGACGGCGAGGTTGAGCGGCGAGCGCGCCTAGGCGCATCACGCCGCCCGGCAACGGTCGAGGGAGTCACGACGAGGCGGTCGAGGAATTCCGCGATGTGCTCCGCGGAATATTCCCCGGCAGGCCTCTGCAGCCACCAGGTCAGTATCTCGATGGTCGCCCCCACGCCGTAGACCGCCCCGAGCTCGACCGGCAGCCAGCCGCTCGAGCGCACTTTGGCGGCGCCTCCTTTGGCCAGCCGGATGAATTCGGCGCGCAGCGTCCCGGCGGCGCCCCCCGCCAGCAGAGCCGACCAGAGCGCACGATGCTCGCCCACGTACCGGCACAGCGCCACGCAGGACGCCCGGGTGTCTCGCTCCGCCAGCAGCGGCATCGCCAATGACATCAGGTGCTCGATCTGCTCGGCCGCGATCTCGTCCAGCAACTCCTCCTTGGAGGCGTGATGGCGGAAGAAAGTCGCGTAGCCGATGCCCGCCTCGGCAACGATATCCCGCACGCTGATCTCCGCGAACTGCTTGCGCTCGAGGAGCGCGAGCAACGCGTCGCGAAGCATCCTGCGCGTACGCAGCTGCCGGGCATCGGTCGGAACGAAAGCGCGTGCTCGATGTTGCATCGCCGTGTCGGCCGCCATGATCGCCGGAGTCTGCAGCAAACGCGCCGCCCCGTCCAACGCGGGTCTCCGGCTGCCGCGGCCGGCAGCGGCGCGGCGCCGGAGTCATCGCCAGGTGCCGTTGACCGCGTGCGACTCCTGTGCTAGAAATGTGATCCACTATAGATCATATCTTGGAACCCTGCATGGCCACCGTCCCCGAGTCCGAGCCGGTCTATTACGATCCGTACAAGGTCGAGATCCGGACCGACCCCTATCCGACATACAAGCGCCTGCGGGATGAGGCGCCGCTCTACTACAACCCGGAATACGACTTCTACGCGGTGAGCCGGTTTGCCGATGTCGAGCAGGGTCTGCGGGACGCCACGACTTATAGCTCGGCGCGGGGAGACATCCTCGAGATCATCAAATCCAATGCGCAGTTCCCCCGCGGGATCTTCATCATGGAGGACCCGCCCCGGCACACTGTGCATCGCAGCGTCGTCTCGAAGGTGTTCACGCCCAAGAAGATGAACGCGCTCGAGCCGAAGATCCGTGAGTTCTGCGCCCGCTGCCTGGATCCGCTCGTCGGGGCCGGCCATTTCGATTTCGTCAGGGATCTCGGCGCGCAGATGCCCATGCGCGTCATCGGCATGCTGCTCGGCATTCCGGACCAGGACCTGACCGTGGTGCGGGAGCGGGCCGACGCCAGCCTGCGAACCGAGGCCGGCAAGCCGATGGTGATCACGGAGCGAAACTTCGACGGTGCGGGCTTCGAGGAGTACGTCAAGTGGCGCGCCACACATCCATCGGACGACCTCATGACGGAGCTGCTCAATACGGAGTTCACGGATGAGACGGGCACGGTCCGCAAGCTCGACCTCGAGGAGATCCTCGCCATAGTCAACATCATCGCGGGCGCGGGCAACGAGACGACCAACCGGCTGATCGGCTGGACGGGGAAGGTTCTGGCCGAAAACCCCGCCGTCCGCCGGGAGATCGCCGCGGATCGAACTCTGATTCCGCACGCCATCGAGGAGATCCTGCGCTTCGAGCCGCCGGGCCCGCAGGTCGCGCGGTACGTCAACCACGACACCGAGCTCTACGGCAAGAAGATCCCTCAGGGTACCGCGATGGTGTTCCTGGTGGCGTCAGCCAATCGCGACGAGAGGCGATATCGCGACGCGGACCGGTTCGATATCCATCGCGACACGCGCGCGCATGCGGTGTTCGGCTTCGGCATTCACACCTGCCTCGGCGCCGCGCTGGCCCGTGTGGAAGGGCGTGTGGCGCTCGATGAGATTCTCAACCGCTTCCCGGAATGGGAGGTCGATTACGACAATGCGGTGCTGTCGTCGACGTCCTCGGTGCGAGGCTGGGATACGCTGCCGACATTTACGAGCCCGGGCGCCCGTCCGGCGCGGCCGCGCAGCGACGCTGCGACCGTAGCGAAGCCTTCAGAGCCCGCCGCGACGGCGCCCCAGCCGATCGAAGGCAAATGGACCGTCACCATCAAAGGTCCCACCGGCCCGATGGCCACCACCCTGACGCTCGAGCGCGTCGGTGATGCAATCACGGGGACGCAGGAGGGACAGGGCCAGAGCTCGGCCATCCGCGACGCCAGGCTCGAAGGCGACAAGCTCGTCTGGGTCAACGAGGTGGCCAAGCCAATGAAGCTCAGGTTGGAGTTCTCGGCCGTGATCGCGGGCCGCTCGATGAGCGGCAAGGTGAAAGCCGGTTTCATGGGCTCCTATCCTTTCACCGGGGTCAAGGAATAGGGCTTCAGCTCACCCGATTGCGTCCGCCGTGCTTGCTCGCATAGAGAGAGGCATCCGCGACTCGCAGCAGGCTCTCGGCCGCCTCGCGCGCCGAGCCCGCAGCCTCGCCGAGCTCCGCGGTACCGAAGCTGGCTGTCACACGCAGGTCCCCTGCCGAGGTCGTCAGAGTCGTGCTCTCGAGCAACCGGCGGATCTTCTCTGACACGCTGACGGCGGCCGCGCGGTCCGTCTCCGGCAGCACGATGACGAACTCTTCTCCGCCGAACCGCGCGACCCAGTCGCTCGAGGGGCGCAGCGAGCCCGTCGTCAGGGAAGCAACGCCTCGCAGCACCTCGTCACCGACGTGGTGGCCGTGCAAGTCATTGACGCGCTTGAAATGGTCGATATCCGCGAGCGAAACCGCCAAGGGACGCCCGTAGCGCCAGGCGCGGTCGACCTCGCGGCAGAGCTGTTCCGTCAGGTAACGACGGTTGAAGGTTCCCACCAGAGCATCAGTGATCGACAACAGATGGATGCGCTCGTTGGCCTCGCGCAGCGACTGCTCGAGCTGCACGATGCGTCGTCCGGCACTCAACCTCGCGAGCAGCTCCGCCTCCTCGGCGGGCTTGCGAACGAAATCATCGGCGCCGGCTTCGAGACCGGCGACGACCTCCGCGGTGGAGCCGTGCGAAGTGAGCAGCAGAATGTACAGGTACCCGGCCAATCCGGCCGCGCGGGCGCGGCCGCAGAGCTTGATGCCGTCCATGCCGGGCATGTCCCAGTCCGTGAGCAACATCTGAAAAGCGCTCTGCGAAAGCTTGCGCAGAGCCTCCTCTCCGTCACAGGCCGTCTCGACCTCGTAACCGGCGCGCAGCAGTACGCGCTGCAGCAGCAGCCGCTGAGTGGGCTCGTCCTCCACGAGCAACAGCCGTAACTGCGGTTGCGGCCCGCTCACGCAGCCAGTCCCTGCAGGAATTCGACACACTCGTCGACCGCTTGCTGGAGCGCGGTGATGCGATCGCGCAGATCCTCCGGCGCGAGAGC